>Ga0187847_10001813_pt1 | contig 18324 bp, 19 predicted proteins | sample June2016WEW_4_10_FD_132458 | JGI IMG/M metagenome (GOLD analysis project Ga0187847, IMG submission 132458) | Peatland microbial communities from SPRUCE experiment site at the Marcell Experimental Forest, Minnesota, USA - June2016WEW_4_10 | ecosystem: Environmental > Terrestrial > Soil >...
GCTGTCTCTGAACCAAGCGTCCCCGACGACCGACAATGCCGGCTTGCCGCCGACGGTCGCGTGGTGCAGATCCGGGTATTGGGTCGCGGAATGGTTGCCCCAGATGATCACGTTCTTGACCTCGGCGAGCGATGTGCCGGCCTTCTCGGTCAATTGCGCGAGCGCTCGGTTGTGGTCGAGCCGCGTCATTGCGGTGAATTGCGCGGCCGCGAGCGACGGTGCGTTGCGCTGCGCAATCAAGGAATTCGTGTTCGCCGGATTGCCGACGACCAGAACGCGCACGTCGCGGCTCGCGACCGCGTCCAAGGCCTTGCCCTGTGCCGAGAAAATCTTCGCGTTCTCGAGCAACAAATCCTTGCGCTCCATGCCCGGGCCCCTGGGCCGCGCGCCGACGAGCATCGCGAAGTTGCAGTCCTTGAATGCGACTTTCGCGTCATCGGTCGCGAGCACCTTGTTGAGGGTCGGGAACGCGCAGTCGTTCAATTCCATGACGACGCCTTGGACCGCATTTTGTGCCGCCGGGATCTCGAGCAGATTCAAGTTGATCGGCTGGTTGTGCCCGAGCATTTGTCCGGACGCGACGCGAAACGCGAGCGCATAGCCGATGTTGCCGGCGGCGCCGGTGATGGTGACCGTAACTGGCTTCTTCATGACGCACTCCCAACCAAAGGGCCTGAATGGTAGCCGAAAATCCCGGGCGCTTGGGCCGTGTCATCATCGCAGATCCAGCGGCTCGGCCATGGCGGTCAACGCAGTGCTGAAGGGCCCGTGGGCGTGCTGCGCGCTATCGAGCGAACTCAAGTGGATCGCCATGAACGCGGGCCGGCGCCGCCGCAGGATCTGGCCGGCGTACCAGAGCGACGGGTCCGCAAAGCGGTGCTGTGGGTCGAATAGCCGGTTGTTGGTGATTCCCATGCATCGCGGGCGTTACGCCGGTCAGCAGCGTCGTGTGGCTCGGATACGCGACAGTCGGCCAGACCCCGACGACGCCATCGGCGTGACTGCCGTTCGCGACGAGACCGCGCAAAATAAGGAATCTAGAGATTGCTCTGGTCGGCCTCGAAGACGTATTCCGGCTTGAGGCGGTCGACCGAGATCATGAGGACCGGCGAAGCTGGTGCCAGCGTCGACAGCCCCCACCAAAAAACTTGCACGGCGAACGCCAGCGACGAGAAAACGCGGTGCAACAATCTCATGCGGAGCTCTCCGAATGAGCACCCGAGCATGCAAAGCGATCATTTCTATAAAAGTGCTTGCATGTCGTAGTGATGTATTATAGTATATCACCATGTCACCGAAACACCTCGATGACACCCAGGTAAACAAGGAGATCATCATGAAAATCGGCATCATCCATAAACTCGCGGCATTCGCGATTGCGATGTCCATCAACGGCCTGATCCTCGGCAGCGTTGCCTATCTATTCGACGGCAAGAGCCATGGCCAGGAACTCTCGCTCGCACAGACGTCGGCGCCCGTGACCGCGTCGGTGCGGTTCTAACGCAAAAGCGTTCGACAAGCGTTCCGGTAGACTAGCGTGCTAACAGGCCACCACACTGGCGGCGACAACAAATCGAGCTGTCTCATGGATCCGAATTGGAATGACAACCAGCCGATTTATCGCCAACTGCGCGATCGAATGGTCGCGTTGATCCTCGAGGGCGCTCTGCGCGAAGGCGATCCTCTGCCGTCGGTACGCGCAGTCGCCGCCGACTACCGGCTCAATCCGCTGACGGTGCTCAAGGCCTACCAGCAGCTCGTCGACGAACATCTCGTCGAAAAGCGCCGCGGCCGCGGCATGTATGTCAGTGAGGGCGCACAGCAGCTGCTGCTCGCCGGCGAACGCGAACGGTTCCTGCACGACGAATGGCCGCATATTCTCGCGGTCATTAACCGGCTCGGCTTTTCCGCCGAGGAACTGTTTGCGCGAACCCCCGCGCTCACGCATCCCGCACCGCCGCCGCGCGGTTCCGACACCAAAGAAACATGAGCGCATACCATGCCTGCATTGATTGAAGCTCGCGACCTGACCAAAAAATTCGGTTCCCATGTGGCGGTCGATCACGCCAATTTCACGATCGAAAGCGGCCGCATCGTCGGCCTGATCGGCCCGAACGGCGCCGGCAAGACGACGGCGCTACGCGCCTTGCTCGGACTGACCACTTACGGGGGCCATCTGCGCGTCCTCGGCCGCGAGCCGCTGCGCGAGCGCGCCGACCTGATGCGCGATGCCTGTTTCATCGCCGACGTCGCGGTGCTGCCGGGCTGGCTGCGCGTCGACCAAGCGATCGACTTCGTCGCCGGCATCCATCCGCGATTTCGCCGCGCCCGCGCGGTGGAGCTGCTCGCGAAGACGCAGATCCGCAACGGCTCTCGCATGCGGGAGTTGTCGAAGGGCATGAAGACCCAGGTGCATCTTGCCCTGACGATGGCGATCGACGCCAAGCTGTTCGTACTGGACGAGCCGACCATCGGACTCGACCTGCTCGCGCGCCGCAGCTTCTACGATGCGCTCGTCGAGGACTACATGGACGAGACGCGCACGATCGTGGTCACGACCCATCAAGTCGAGGAGGTTGAAAACCTGCTGACCGACGTGATGTTCATCGACAAGGGACGCATCGTGCTCGATTCGTCGCTCGAAGACATCGCCAAGCGCTATGCGGCGGTCGTCGTCAACGCGGCCGATCTCGAGGCGGCGCGCGCACTCGGAGCCTTTTTCGAGCGGCGTACGCTCGGAAAAACCGTGCTTTATTTCGAAAACGTGGACCTCGCGAAGCTCTCGACGCTTGGCGAAGTTCTCACGCCGACGGTTTCGGACCTGTTCGTGGCGAAGCTCTCCGGGAGTGCCGTATGAATAACATGATATGGCTGATACGCCGCGAGTTCTGGGAGAACAGGGCGATTTGGCTGCTGCCCGCGATCATCGCGGGCCTGCTGGTGGTTGCCGGCATCTTCGGCGGCGTGCACATCGGTCCCAATGAGATGCACGTGGGCCCGGGCGACATGCAGCCGAATTCCGATCACTCGATGCCGGACAGCCGCGTGATCGGCGGCGTCGCACTATTCGCGTTCAGCATCGTGTTTCTAGGGATCATGTCGATCTATTCTGCATGGTATTTGCTCGACTGCTTGTATGCCGACCGCAAGGATCGCAGCATCCTTTTCTGGAAGTCCTTGCCGCTCACCGACACCGAAACAGTGCTGTCGAAGTTGGCGGTGGGTCTGCTGATCATCCCGCTCGTATATTTCGTGATCGCCGACCTCACGACGCTCGCGATGGCCTTCATCATTTCGATACGCGCGAGTTCCTGGGTCGGCAACTCTCTGTGGCAGCCCGATATCTGGCTGCAATTGCAGGTTTACTGGCTCTACTTGATCGTCACGCTGGCGCTTTGGTTGCTCCCCGTTGCCGGCTGGCTGATGCTGGTCTCGGCCGTGGCGACGCGCGCGGTCATCCTATGGTCGTTTCTGCCGCCGCTCGCGCTCTACCTCGGCGAGCGCTGGGTGTTCGGCACGCACGCGGTCGGCGCAATACTGACCGATCGACTGCTGACCGGCTACCCGACCACGGCGTTCCATGCGTCCGGCGACGGTGGCGGGATATTCAGCGCCATCGTGCATGATGGCCGGGCCGATGCCGGCGCCGAGGCGGCGCGCAGCGTCTGGACCTATATCAACCCGGCCGGATTCTTCGCAAGTCCGGCGACATGGATCGGAATCGGCGTCGGGGTCGGACTCATCGTCGCAACGATTCAAGTGCGTTCACGGCGCTCCGAAATCTAGAAACCGTTGGTATAGTCGCGGGCTCGGTGCAAAATAGCCGCAAGTTCGCGACCTCGATGGTTTCTCAAGGAGCTTAGGATGTACAAGACCAAGATCGATCTCTCGGAAAAGACCCGCCGCAACGTGATCGGTGTTCTCAACGAGCGCCTCGCAGAGGCAATCGACCTGCAAAGCCAGGTCAAGCAGGCGCACTGGAACGTCAAGGGTCCGAACTTCATTGCATTGCACGAGTTGTTCGACAAGATCTCCGATCTCGTGCTCGAACACATCGACGACATCGCAGAACGCGTGACGAGTCTGGGTGGCACCGCCGAGGGCACGGTCGCGGTGGCCGCGAAGCGCAGCAAGCTGAAGAATTATCCTCTCTCCATCACGGCCGGAAAGGACCATTTGTTCTATCTCTCGACGCAGCTCGCGGCATTCGGCAAGTCCGTGCGGTCCGCCATCGACGAGACCGACAAGATCGGCGATGCGGACACCGCCGACCTGTTCACGGGCATTTCGCGCAGCATCGACAAATACCTCTGGTTCCTCGAGGCGCACCTGCAGGACAAGGCCTGAGCCGCCGATGAGCGCCGCGGCTGCGGACGAACGCGAAGACCCTTCGATCCGCTCGGCGCTGGAGACGCTCAAAGGTTTGCTGACCGAGGGCGAGGTGCTCGAGGCCTGGGCGGTACAGCATCGGCTCTATGCGCTGAGCCACCGGCGCACGATGATCGCCGCGACCAGCGGGCGTTTCATTGCGCTCTCCCGGCGGCTGATCGGCGGCTACGATTCCGAGGACATCCGCTGGCAGGATCTCAAGGAAACCCAGATTCGCGCCGGCGTACTCGCGGCCGATCTGACCGTCGTCGCGCAGTCGAGTGCGGATCTGAACATAACAGCGGCGGTCAATCGCATTTGGAGATTCAGCGGTTTGCGCAAAGACCAGGCCCAGGCCATTTACCGCATTTGCCAGCAACACGATCAGATCTGGCGGGAAAAGCGCCGCGTCCGTGAACTCGAGGAGATGCGCGCGCGGTCCGGCGGCGTACAACTCGGCGATGGCGGCGCGCTCTATGGCGCGCCGCAGGGCCTTGCCGCCGCCGGTAGCCCGGCGGAAACCGAGCCGGCGCGGCGCCTGCGCCAGGCGCGCGAGTTGCTCGACGCCAAGCTGATCACGGATTCGGAGTACGAATCTATCAAGGCGAAGATCGTCGCCAGCCTATGAGCGCCGTCGGCGCCGACACGGCCTCTAGGCGAACAGCCCCGCGAAATAGTTGTTATGGAGCCGATTGAGCGGATCCGTGCGTTGCCTCAGCGCGCGAAACAAACGGGCTCGATCGCCGAACGCCTTGGCAATGTGCTCGGGCTTGAGCGCGCGCGTTTGATTGAGCGTCGGGACGCCGCCCAGCCCTGAGGCGAAGTCGTTGAAGTCGATCAGAAAATCGGCCCAGCCTTTCTCGCCGTTCGACGACGGTTCGAGCGTCAGCATCGGTCCGCCGTAGCTCACGCTGAATAGCGAGCTGCGGTCTTGGTGCAAACGGCTCGCGCCGGTTATCACGTTGGGCCGGTAGCGGTTGTTCTTGTCGTAGTTGCGGCAAAACGCAAAATATTCCGAGAGCACGCGCGGATAGTCGACCGCAGGAAAACCCCACAGGGAATGCGTGTAACGGGCTTTCCACGATTCGTTCGGCAGGTCGCGCATCCACTCGTGCGCGTGCATGACGACGCCGCGCGCCGACGGCGCCGAGGTCGCGTTGAGCGCGCGGTGCACGCCCGAGAGCACCGCATTGCGCAAGCCCGGCGCGGACAGCACGCTGCCGACCGACGAGCCGAACGCGGGCAGCACGTTGCGCATCACGGAATTGCGGATTTGCCACATGCCCGAACGCGTCGTCGTCTTCTCGAGGTCCCAGCGGCGCCGCTCGACTGTGATTCGGTCGTTGAACGGCGCCAGGTGCAGGCGCAAAGCGCCGCTCGATCCGACGATACTGCGGTAGCGAGCCGTAAAGTCCGCGAGCGAGAACACCTGATAATCGATTTTGACGGGCCGCAGCGGCACAACGCGCAGTACGACCTCGTAGATGATGCCGAGCAATCCGAAGCTGGACCGTAGCACCCGCATGAGGTCGCGGTCTTGCTCGGTCACGGTCATTTGCTTGCCTTGCGGCGTGATCAATTTGATTTCGACCACGCAGGACGACATTTGCGAGGTGCCATCTTGGAACGAGGCTTGCGGCAGAGTCGCCACCGCGAGTGCACCGAGCGAGATGTTGCCGATTTCCGGCGTCAACGGAAGTTCGAGCCCGCGCTCGGCGAGTGCGCGGACCAAAACGCCGAGGCGCACGCCCGCCTGGGCGCGCACGGTGTTCTCGCCGAACTCCAAGATCTTGGCCATGCCGCTCGAGTCGATGATGGTGCCGCCGTCGCCGCCGACGCAGCGCGTTTGCGAATAGTCGGCACCCATGGCACGCACCGGCGTCGGGTAGGACTTGGAGTTGCCGAGAATCTTCGGGAAATCTTCGATTCGAGTCGGCCGCAGGATCAGTCGAGGCCGTCGGTAAATACCGGAGTTGTCCGCGCCGGGCGCGGTTGTTACTTTCAGTACCATTGATGCTCCCTCGAGACAAACATGAGCGAAACGCCTGCTGTCTGGGGAAAACCTAGTGATGGGAACCGTCGCGCCAAAATGCGCGACGATCGACTGGCAACCCCGCTATCGTCAGGCGCCTCCCTCGAGGTGCCCCTTAGACCGGTGGTTTTGCGTCCCCACCTTTCGGCGGGTTTGCCCTTGAACAGCACCTATACTATGCGAGTAAGTCGGCCCGCTGTAAAGGGGGGCGCACTGCGATTAGCCCATCAGGAGCAGGGTTTCGGCATGTTCGACGGCCTCGGGCGTCCCGCAGACCACGACGACGTCGCCCTCCTTCAAGACGGTGTCTGCCGCCGGTTCACGCCCGACGATGCCGTCGCGGCGCACCGCACTAACCGACGCCGTCGAGCCGCGGGAGGCCAGATCGGCAATGCTTTTGCCCACGGCCCAGGCGTGGGGCGGCAAAATGACGCTGTGCAGCTCCTCCCGAAACGCGTGGCTTTCGTCGAGAATTTCGGCACCCTGCGCCGGAAAGAATTGCCGCAGCATGCTGTAGCGGTCGCTGCGGATGTCGTTGACGGTGCGAATCACGCGGGCCACCGGCACTTTGAGCAACAGCAGCAAATGTGAGAGCAGCATGAGGCTCGCTTCGAAGGTCTCAGGCACGACTTCGGTCGCGCCCGCGGCTTGCAATGCCTCGAGTTGGGTATCGTCCTGCGTGCGAACCAGGACGGGCACGGTGCCGCGCAGCGCACGCACGGCGCGCAGAATGCGCAAGCTCACCGGCGGGTTTGCGAACGTGATCACCACGCAGCTCGCGTGCGCGAGTCCCACATTCTGCAGCACTTCGGAATGCCCGGCGTCGCCGTAGATGACCGGGTCGCCGGCCTGCCTGCCGAGGCGGATGCGATAGGCGTCGACATCGAGCGCGATATATTCGAAGCCCTTTTGCTCGAGCACGCGCGCGATGTTCTGGCCCACGCGTCCGAAGCCGCAAATGATCACGTGATCCCGCTCCGCGACCGCAAGCGTCGCCTGCGCTTCGCGCATCGCTTCCGTATATGGCGGACCGGATTCTCCCAGCAACATGCGCGCGATCAGGCGATTGTGACGGATCAGCATCGGTGAGATCACCATGCTGAGCACGGTCGCCGCGAGTATCGGCTCCACGATTGCGGGCTCGAGCAGATCGTGCCTGAGCACCAGGGTCAGCAGCGCGAAGCCGAATTCACCCCCTTGCGAAACCACGATGCCGGTGCGTACCGACTTGAACCAGCTTTTGGTCGAAGGCTTGGTGACCAGCGCGACCACCGCGGCCTTGAGCACGAGCATGCCGGCAAGCACCGCGGTCACCAACAGGAAGTGGCGCAGCAACAATTCGAAATCGAGCAACATGCCGACCGTGATGAAGAACAGGCCGAGCAGCACTTCGCGGTAGGAGCGGATCGTCGCTTCGACCTGATGGCGAAATTCGGTTTCCGCGAGCAGCATGCCGGCGAGGAACGCGCCGAGCGCGAGCGAGAGGCCCGCGGCCTGTGTGGCCCAGGCGGCGGCCAACACGGCGAGCAGCACCGCCAGTGAAAACAACTCCGATGAGCGCACCGAGACGATCAGCAGAAACAGCGGCCGCAGCAGCCAGCGCCCGGTCGCGAGAACCAAGCCGAGTGCGACACCCGCGATCGCGATGGCGATTGCGATGTGTTTGCCGTCGCTGGCCGGGCCTGTATGCGCGAGCGAGGATTCCAAGGCGAGCAGCAGCGTGAAGCTGAGATCCTGGAACAGGCAGATCGCGACGGCGAGGCGGCCATGCGTTCGGTTGTTCTCCGATTGTTCGGTGAGCTGCGAAACGATGATGGCCGTCGACGACATCGCGACCGCGCCGCCGATGACGATCGCGACCGCCGCGGCGGCGTGGAATACGAAGATGCCGAGCGCCGCCACGATGCTCGCGGTCAGCACGACCTGGCTGCCGCCGACGCCCAACACCTCGTTGCGCATCGCCACGAGGCGCGGCAGGGAAAACTCGAGGCCCAGTGTAAAGACGAGAAAGACCACGCCGAAATCCGCGAGCAGGCGGGTCGTCTCGTTGTCCGCGGCCAGCGCCAGGGCGTGCGGACCCAGCAACATGCCGACCGCGAGGTAGCCGAGGATGGCTGGCAGCTTGAGCATGCGAACCGCCGCGATCACACAGACCGAGGCGGCAAGCAGGATCAGAATTTGCAGGAGGGGATCGGGAGGGTGCACGTCCGGAGTGTAAGCCCAGTGCGGGGACTGTTAACATCGGCGCATGATCAAACACCCGATTCCAATCGACGTGCAGGCCGGCAATACATATTGGTGGTGCCGCTGCGGCCTCAGCAAACAGCAGCCGTTTTGCGACGGTTCCCATAAAGGCGGCGAATTCTCGCCGCTGCAGTACACGGCGGCGAGCAGCGAGAAGCTCTGGTTCTGCGGTTGTAAACAGACGCGCGGCGCACCGCTGTGCGACGGCAGCCACAAGTCCTCGGGCTGAAGGCCGCTGTTGCCGCGCGCGTCTGCTAGACCGTAACGTCGGTCAACAAATCAATACGGCGCTCGAAGTCCTTGCGACCGGTCATGTGGATGCTGCTCGCAGGAAATTGCAGCGGATCCGCGTAGTAAGACGCCGCCCCGCCGATCCAGATTTCCGTGCCTTCCGGCAGTCCCTTGCGCAGGGTCGCGAGTTTCTCGAGATTGAGCCCGAGATTTTCCGGCCACACCATGCTGATGGCGACGGCCACGGCCTTGACGCGGGTCGCGACGTTCGCGATTTCCTCCGGGGGCAGGTCGGCGCCCAGGTAGCAAGCTCGCAGCGTGCGGCTCGCGGCCAGCGCCGCGAACATCAAGATGCCCAGTTCGTGCAACTCACCGCTGACCGTCGCGAATACCACGGTCCCGCCCTTGGCCAAGCGGTTGTAGGTATTGAGCAGCCCGCTGATCTGACGGCGCACCGAACTCGACACCAAGCGCTCCTGTCCGACCGTGAACCGGCCGCAGCGCCATCGATCACCGACTTCCTGCAGAACCGGGGAGAGAACCTCGCTGACGACGTCCGCGATCGGCAGCAGCGCGAACGCCATCGCGATCGCCTGATCGCATCCCTCCATGTCGTATCTCTCGATAGCGCACAAAATTCGTGCGATGAACGCATCTGCGGCGGCGCCGTTCGGGTGATCTTCGCGCCGGTCGGCGAGCAGGCCGCCGAGATCCGCGTCGCTCAGGTGCGCGATCTTGCCGATCGGATGCCCGCGGTCGGTGGTCTCGCGCAAGCGCCGCAGGCGTGCGACGTCGCTACAGGTGTAGATGCGGTGGCCGCTGCAATCACGCCGCGGTTCGACGATGCCGTAACGGCGCTCCCATGCGCGCAGCGTCTCGACCGAGAGGCCGGTGGCCACCGCCACCGCTTTGATCGAATAGTGCGTACCGCCGTCACTATCGGACGTTGGATTGCCGCCAGCCATGCTGTTTGCCGCTTAGCTCCGCTTATGTGCCGCCGGCCATTTCGAACTCGGCCGCCTCGATCGCAGCGCCGATGTCCATCCACCGCGCCTCGAGCCCGAGAATATCGCTGCTCAGCTCTGCATACCGATGGCTCAGTGTCGCCGATGTGGCGCCTTCTTGAAGCGCCGTTTCGATGTCGGTTCGTTCTGTGGTGAGGACCGCAAGTTGCCTTTCGATTTCGTCCAACTCGCGGCGCAACGGTGCGAGGCGCACCGCAGGGCGGCGCTTTGGGGCGCGTCTGGGCTGGCTTTTCTCGGCTTCGGCCACCTGCGGCGCGCTGCCGCGGGACTTGAGCCACTGCTGATAATCGTCCAAATCACCGTCGAAAACCCGCAGCGTCCCATCGGCGACCAGCCACAGCGTGTCGGCCACGGTCTTGATCAAGTGACGGTCGTGCGAGACGACCATGAGGCCTCCCTCGAAGCTCTGCAGCGCAACGGTCAGGGCGTGCCGCATGTCGATGTCGAGATGATTGGTCGGTTCATCGAGCAGCAGCAGATTGGGCCGCCGCGCGACCAGCAGCGCGAGCGTCAGGCGCGCCTTTTCGCCGCCCGAAAAGCGGCTCACGGGTTCAAACGCGCGGTCGCCCTCGAACCCGAATCTGCCCAAATGATCGCGCACGCGCTGCTCGTCGCCCGAGGCGTAATCAGGCCCGCCGAGCTGGCGCAGATGCCAAAACGCATCGCAATCCGGCTTGAGCTGCTCGAGCTGCTGCTGCGCGAAGTAGCCGACTGCAAGGTCGGCGGCCGCGATGCGCTTGCCGCCGAGCGCGGGCGCTTCGCCGGCGAGCAGCTTCGTGACCGTCGATTTGCCCGCGCCGTTCGGCCCGAGCAGCGCAATGCGGTCCTGCGGGCCGACCGACAGATTGAGGCCGCTGACGACGCGGCGATCTCCATACCCACAGTCGGCCTGTTCGAGCGTCAACAAGGGCCTGGGCGTCTTGAGCGGACGGCTGAACTCGAACTCGAATGGGCTGTCGACGTGCGCGGGCACGATGGTTTCCATGCGCTCGAGCATCTTGAGCCGGCTCTGCGCCTGGCGCGACTTGGTGGCCTTGGCGCGAAAGCGCTCGACGAACGACGTAATCTGCGCGACCCGCCGAATCTGGCGCGCATGCAGCGCATTTTGCAGGCTAAGCTCCTCGGCGCGCTTGCGCTCGAACTGTGAATAGTTGCCCGAGTAAGCGCGGATGCTGCGATTCTCGATGTGCAGCACGCGATCGATGATCGCGTCGAGAAATTCCCGGTCGTGCGAAATCATCAGCAAGGTGCCCTGGTAGGCGGTCAGCCATTGCTCGAGCCAGACGATCGCATCCAAGTCCAGGTGGTTGGTCGGCTCGTCGAGCAACAGCAGATCGGCGCGCGCGGCAAGCGCGCGCGCCATCCCCAGGCGCACGCGCCACCCGCCGGAGAACTCGGTCACTTTGCGTTCGTGATCGACCGCTTTGAATCCGAGTCCATGCATGATCGCCGCGGCTCTGCTGCGCGCGCGGTAACCGTCGATCGCGAGCAAAGCGCCATGGGTTTCGGCGATCTCCAACGGGGCGTCGCGGCGCTCGGCGTCCGCTATCGCAGCCTCGACGGCGCGCAGCTCGGTATCGCCGTCCATCACGAACTCGATCGCCGCTCGTTCGCTCGCGGCAATCTCCTGTTCGACGTGCGCGATCTTCAAGCTCACCGGCCGATCGATATCGCCCTTGTCGGGCGCCAGTTCGCCACGCACGGCGGCAAACAAGCTCGACTTGCCGGTGCCATTGGCGCCCGTGACCCCGAGCTTATTGCCGCGGAAAATCGTGAAGTTGACCTGCTCGAACAGCGGTTGCGGTCCGCGCCGCAGGGTGAGATCCCGAGCAGATAACATAGCCGTTTAGTATATCGCAGGGCCCCACCCCGCGAAAATTCGAGGGCTAGGGGGGGCTGTCAGGACGCGGCGGAAGATCGCTGGTTCGGCGCGCACAGCGCGGCGTGATGCGCAATCGCGGCGCCGCGGCTCTGATTCGCGAGGATCGTGAGCAATTTGTCGGCTTCGATGGCCTCTCCGAACAGGCGTCCCTGCGCAAAATGGCAGCCGTGGCGGCGAAGGAACTCGAGCTGCTCGCTCGACTCCACGCCCTCGGCGATGACCTCGAGATCGAGGCTTTTGCCCATGTCGATGATCGTGCGCACGATCGCCGCGTCGTTCGAATCCACGGCGGCGTCGCGTACGAAGGATTGGTCGATCTTCAAAGTGCCGATCGGAAATTGTTGCAGGGCTGACAGCGAGGAATAGCCGGTGCCGAAATCGTCGATAGCCAGATGCAGGCCCATCGCGTAGAGCTCGTTGAGCAGCCCGATCGTGCGCTTCGGGTCGGTCATCAAGGTCGTTTCCGTGACCTCGAGTTCGAAGCAGGTCGGCGACACTTCGTGCTTGCGGAATACTGCGCGCGCACGCGCGATGAAGCTCGCCTGCTTCAATTGCCGCAGGCTCAAATTCATCGCGATACGCCCCGGCTGCGGCACCGTCTTCTGCCATTCACGATAGTCGGAACAGACGCGATTCATGACCCATTCGCCGATATCCATGATCAGCGTGGTTTCTTCGGCGAGCGGAATGAAGTGGGAAGGCGAAATGTCGCCGTGGCCGGGCAAGCGCCAGCGCAGCAGCGCTTCGGCTCCGACTACGCGCCCGTCGCGCAAATCGACCTTGCTCTGATAGAGAATCACCAGTTCGTTGCGTTCGAGCGCGCGCCGCAGCTTGCTCTTGAGCATCAGGCGTTCGACCGCGGCGACGTTCATCTCGGGCAAATAGAACGCGCAGGTGTTGCCGCCGTTTTGCTTCGAGTGGTACATCGCGGCATCCGCGTTGCGTATCAGGTCGATGACGTTCTCGGCGTCGTACGGGCAAATCGCGACACCGACGCTCGCGGTCAAATAGACCTCTTGTTGATTGACGTAGAACGTACGGCTGATCTCGTCGAGCAGCGTGCGCGCGAGCGACGCGATGCTGGTTCGGTTGTCGATATCGAGCGGCAAATCGTCGATGAACATCGCGAATTCGTCGCCTGCGAGACGGCCGATGACGGTGTCTTTGCTCAGGTTGCGCGTGAGCCTTTCACTGAGGATTTCCAGCGTGCGATCGCCGGCTGCGTGGCCGAAGGTGTCGTTGACTTCCTTGAACCGGTCCAAATCCAAATACAGGAGCGCGACCGAGCGATTGTTGCGTCTCGACCTCGCGATCGCCTGCTGCAGCAGGTGCTGGAACTGCATGCGATTGGGCATCTTCGTCAGGGTGTCGTAGCGCGCCAGATAGCGGATCCGGCGCTCGGCGCGCTTGCGCTCGGTGATGTTGCGCGCAACGTAGATCGTGCCTTGGAATTGCGGATCTTCGGTGGTGATCGGCGATCCCGCCATCGACACCGGGATCGTCTGGCCGCTTGCGGTGCGCAGGACCGTCTCGCGCGCCTCGGGCGCCGGATTGGAGGCATCGAAGGCGTCTCGATGCGCGTCATCGACGAAACCGCTCAGCGGCTTGCCGATCAGATCGGCTTCGCTGTAGCCGAGCAACTTCTGGGCCGCTTCGTTGCAACTGCGGACTATGCCCTCGGGCGAGGTCACGAGCACGATGTCGGTGAGGCTGTTGAGAACCGTGTTCAGGTAATTCTTCGTGATCGTGGTTTCGCGCAGCTTCTGGCGCATCCGTTCGAGCGCGAATTGCAGCTCGCCGAGTTCATCCTGGCGGTGGACCTTGAGCGGTTGGGTGTAGTCTCCCTGGCCGATTCGATCGGCGGTCTTCACGAGCGCCGAGATCGGTCTCGAGAGCTGCCGCGCGATGAACCAGGCGCCGGTCAAGCCCAAGGCCAGCAGTAGCGTGATGAGTCCGAGCAGTCCGCCGCTCACGCGCTTGCCCTGGATCGCCTGCTGTGTTTCGAGCTTGGCATGCAGGCCCGCGAGGGTTTCGTCGAGCTTCGCTCGGCTCATCCAAACTCGGAGCATGCCGGTTTCGGCGCCGTTGGCCGAGCCGTTCTCGCGCAGTACCGTCTCGGAGGCCGCGGCGCCCAGAGCGGCTTCCGGCGTTCCTCCGCTATAGACGATCCTGCCCATTGCATCCGATACTTCGACCCGTTCGACGTCCGATTCCTGCAGAAGCCGCTCGGCGAGCGCGCGCGTAGCGCCCGCATTTCCCGAGCGCAGTGTTGCGGCAAGTGCAGGTGCGCTGCGCTGACCCAATTTTTGCGCGCGCTCGGCAAGATCGGCTTCGAGATTCTGGCCGACGGTCGTAGCCGTCAGCTGATTGACATCGGAGCTGTCGATGCGTCGTTCATAGTAGGCGAGCGTGCCCAGCAGCGATGCGAGCAGCGCGACCACCGCGAGGGCCAACAGGAGATAATTTGTTTTGAGGCTATGCGCCATTCAAGAATGATACTCGCTCACGCCCAACCTCATAAGGGGCCGGTTACAATCGCATGGCTATGACCGCCCGCATGCGCATCGACATTTTCTCCGACACGTCATGCCCCTGGTGCTATCTCGGGAAACGGCGCTTTGAATTGGCGTTGGCAAAACGCCCTCAATACGAGCCTGTCGTGACTTGGCGGCCTTTCGAATTGAATCCGGATTTACCTTCCGATGGCGTGGATCGCTCCTGGTTCATTGCGACCCGTGTCGGCGACAAGGAGCGCTTCGCGGAAGCGCAAAAGACCCTGACCGAGCTTGGCGCCATGGTTGGAATCTACTACCGCTTCGACTTGATCGCACGTGTCCCCAATACGCGACGGTCGCATCTGCTGATCGCCCATGCGGCCCGCGCAGGCCTGCAGAATGCGGTCAAGGAGCGGCTGCTGCGCGCCTATTTCGAAGAAGGCTGCGACATCGGCGATATCGAACAACTCGTGCGTCTCGGCGTCGAAGCCGGACTCTCTGAGTTCGAGGCACGGCGCACGCTGGTGTTGCGTGCAGGCCAAGATGCCGTTGTTGCGGCCGAACGCCATGCGGCGGGATTGGGACTAACGGGTGTGCCGACGTTCATTTTCGACGGTCAATATACGATCTCCGGCGCGCAGGAAGCCGACACATTGACGCGCGTGCTCGACCAGGTCGCCGAATTTGCGGCAGGGCGCGAATTGAAGCCGTGAATACCGATGAGTTGACCGGGCGCGCGCGCACCCACATCGTCGAATTGCCCGATATGGCGGCGGCCGTGCATCACCATGTGGCCGCGCCACTGCTCCGGCTGCGCCGCGCGGCGCGTGAGAGCGGATTCGAAATCGGCGTCGTCAGCAGCTTTCGCGATTTCAATCGTCAGCTCGCAATCTGGAATGGAAAATACGGCGGCGAGCGGCCGATGTTCGATGCGACAGGAAAGGTCATCGACGTCGGGATCTTGTCGCCGGCAGCGCGCATCGCCGAAATACTGCGCTGGTCGGCGCTGCCCGGCGCGAGCCGGCACCACTGGGGTACGGATTTGGACCTCGTCGACCGCAATGCAATCCCGGACGGCTATCGTGTGCAATTGACGGGCGCGGAGTTCGGCGCCGACGGAATTTTCGCACCCTTCGGTGCTTGGCTCGCAGAAAACGCGAGCCGCTACGGATTTTTCCGCCCGTTTCGCGGCGGACGGTCCGGGGTTCAGCCGGAACCCTGGCATTTCAGCTTTGCGCCGGTCAGTGAATTCGCGAGACGCGAGCTCGGTATCGACGTGTTGCGCGATGCGATCGCGGCGGCACCGATGCTCGGCAAGGATGAAGTGCTCGAGGCGCTCGCGCAGCATCATGCGCGCTACGTTGCGACCATCGATTGGCCTTGAGGCCCTAGGACCAGAGCGTCTTCAGGTGATTGAGCATCAGGCCGCGCACTTGCGGCAACTGGTTCGGGACCGCGGTGAACAGCGGCGGATTGCGCCGTAGCATCGGCCAGCGCTCGGTTCGTAGAACGCGATTCAAGTATCCGAGATTGCGATCGATCGCTTCGATATAGGGGTTTCGGCCGTCGAACAGCTGTTCGACATAGCGATAGGCGTGCTCGAACTCGCCTTCCAAGCGGCGCACGCGCGTGTCGCGAACGAATGCCGGTGTCTGCCGCAACAAGTCGAGACCGGAGCTGTAGCGCACTTGCAGCTCGCCATCGCTTCCCGCAGCCGCCGCGATTCCACCGAGCACGAATTCCGGATAGAGGCGGTCCCGGCATTTTTCGAGATAACAGCGGTCGGCCATTTGCGCGATCAAATCGGCGGTGCCGAGCAAGGTGCCCAATTTGCGGTCGCGCGGGTCGGCGAGCGGGATCTGGCTCAATTTGATTTCATAACCCGTGAAATGCACGATGCGCGTCGCGACAGGAACCCAGGATTCCATTCCGAGCGACGGCAAAAATCGTGCGAGGAATCGCGCGCTACGGGTCACGTGGTACAGCGTGAACTCGGCGCCGTTGTGGTGCTTACTGTCGTCGAATTCGCGAATGTAGCCGGCGTCATGGAACAGTGAGGTGACGAGCGCCATGACCGCGCGCTCCACGCCGAAACGCTCGGTGACATCGACGCTGCGCTCGTAGCCGACCGTCAGACGCGCCATCGCCAATGTCATGTCGAGCGAATGCTGGCGATCATGATAAACGGTGTCGACGCCGTGATAGCCGGGCATGCGGCCCGTGAATAATTTGTCGAATGCCTCGAAGCTGAGCGCGACGCGCTCGAACGATTCGCCGGGCCAAGTGGCCGTGAAAAGCTCACGCACGGCAGCCGTAACCGCTGCCGTCGAACTGACTTGAACCGTGTTCGTAACGTCGTAGTCGTTACGGCGGAAATCTTGCATCGCAGGGAGTTTAAGCTCTTCGCATCAAACTCGCCATCGACGCAGTTCTCCTTCCGGTGGTGCCGCGCTCATATGTCAAAAGTTGCGGTGCAGGGCGTGTGATCGGAGGGGCGCTCCCAGGCGCGCGGCTCGCGGTCGATGCGGCACGCGTTGCAGCGTGCCGCCATGCTCGCCGAACCCAGAATTAAGTCAATCCGCAAACCATTGTTGCGCCGATAAGCGCCCTGCCGATAGTCCCACCAGCTGAAAGACTGCTCCGGCTGTTCGAAACGGCGGAAAAGATCGCTGACCCCGAGCGCGGTCATGCGTTCGAACGCCGCCCGTTCCTTGGGGCTGACTAGCACGGATCCGGCCCAGGCCTGCGGATCGTGAACATCGCGATCTTCCGGCGCGATATTGAAGTCCCCCAGCACGAGGGCCTTCGGATGAGACTTCAGCTCGTCCTCCAAAAACGCCGCGAACGCCTCCAGCCACGCCAGCTTGTAGACATATTTTTCGGAATCAACCGCCTGGCCGTTCGGTACGTAAACGTTGATGACCCGTACCCCGGCGATCGTTGCGGCCAACAGCCGCCGCTGCGGGTCGGGGAAGTTCGGCAGGTCGGTGACCACGTCCGAAATCGGCGAGCGCGCGAGCGTCGCGACGCCGTTGTAGGTCTTTTGCCCCGAGACGGCCGCCGTAAACCCCAGTGCCTCGAGCTCCCGATACGGAAAATCGGGATCGCTGAGCTTGATCTCTTGAATCGAGATCACGTCGACGGGATTCGCCTCCAGCCATTGAATGAGCTGCGGAAGCCGCACGCGTAGCGAATTGACGTTCCAGGTTGCAAAACTGGTCATCGGCTAATAGACCTTGATGCCGCCGAATTTCTTCCGCAGGCGGCGGGCCAGAATCGCATGGCCTAAGCCGTAGCCGACGATCAGCGTGATCAGGTATGCGAAACCCGTGACCCACGGCAAGTGTAAGAACTGGCCTACATGTCGCAATGCCGGTGAATCGGCGGCTGGGGGCACCGGCGTCGCGGCGGCAGAGGCGGCCGTTTCGCGTGCAGCCTGCAGCTCGGACTGCGACGTCGAGAGTTGGCTTTTGAGCTGCTCGAGTTCGCTGCGAGCAGCGGCTTCGGCGAGTTCGGGCGTCGTTGCGCGCGCGCGGCTCAGTTCGTCCTCGAGTTCCTTGACGCGCGCAACCGCGGGTACGCGCGTGACCAGGAAGGAACTTTTGACCCAGCCGGTCGTGCCGTCGGCAAGCCGCACCTGGGTGAACTCCCCCGAAGTCTCGAGAGTCTCCACGAGCGCCCCGGAATGCAAGGTCGTGAGCCGCTGACCCTGTTGATTCTGTTCGGCATAGACGCCGAGAACCAGATCGTCGCTGACGTAAGCCGTCGCCGCGCTGGCGGCACCCGAACCGAGCGCCATCAGCAGCCCGATAGCGAAGCTCGCGGCGCGACTCACGCCGCGATTCCGGTCTGCCGCAACAAGGGCCGCACGTCCGGCTGGCGGCCGCGGAATCGAATGAAGGCCTCCATCGCATCGAGGCTGCCGCCGCGCGAGAGGATCGCATCAAGAAAGCGAGCCGCCGTGCTGCCGTCGAACACCCCGGATTCCTCGAAGGCTTCGAACGCATCGGCCGCGAGCACCTCGGCCCATTTGTAGCTGTAATACCC
>Ga0187847_10001814_pt1 | contig 18315 bp, 14 predicted proteins | sample June2016WEW_4_10_FD_132458 | JGI IMG/M metagenome (GOLD analysis project Ga0187847, IMG submission 132458) | Peatland microbial communities from SPRUCE experiment site at the Marcell Experimental Forest, Minnesota, USA - June2016WEW_4_10 | ecosystem: Environmental > Terrestrial > Soil >...
GGTGGAGGAACTTAACCTCCGGCGGCGCACCAAGGTTTAAGCAACCGCCGCCGGAGTCGAACCACTGAAGCTCCCGGCGCGCGCGCAGGCATTGAGCAGGCGCCGCCGGGGACGATGTGAGCCGGCGTTCGCCCCTCGGGCGAATCGCCAACCAAAGGGGGCGTCCTATGGATGCCCCTCTTTGCTTTTGTGGGCCACGTTTACTGAGATGAGTTTTCTCAAATCCGTCTTCGATGCGATTGGTTTCGTGACTGCATGAGGACTGCAGGAGGGTTCCATGGGAACAGTCGGACTGAGCTTCGGGTCCCCGACCAGCGGCACGGGCTTCGACGTGAGCTCGACGGTTGCCGAAATCATGAGCAACCTCGAGAACGTGGAAACCCCTTGGAAGAACCAACTGAGCTCTCTCGATAGCCAGGATACGGCTATCTCCAGCCTGGGGACCTTGCTCTCCAGTGTCTCCACCGACATGGGCGCGTTGACGCAATTCGATGGCGTCATGGCTCAGAAGGTGGGATCGAGCTCCGATACCAACGTGCTGGAGCTGACCGGGGCCACCTCTGCGGCTACGGCTGGCACCCACTCTGTCGAGGTCAAAAATCTGGCGCAGTCTGCGAGCGGGTACCTGGCCGAGATCCAAAATTCCTCAAGCACGCTCGCCGGGTCCATCGGCGGATCCGTCACATTGCAGTTGGGCAACGGGACGGCACAGACCTTCACGATGGGCCAAGCGACAGGTACGCCGGCGAGCAACACGGTTTATACCGGCAGCGGCGCCGATACGCTTTCCTCGCTCGCCTCGGCCATCAACTCGTCGGGCATTGGCATCTCGGCCAATGTGCTCACGGATGCTACCGGTACGCGCCTGAGCCTGGTCTCCGGGACTCCGGGCGCCAGCGGCAATTTCACCGTGACCAGCAATTCGCTCAGCGCCGCCGCCAGCAACACGCTCAGCGCCACGGTTACGGCGGGCACCGGCACGGGTTCGAGCGCCACCACCTCGACCGCACTGATGACGGCCGTCGCCAGCGCCACTGAAACGCTCAGCAGCACGGGAATCCTCAGCGTCACCGTGGGCAGCGGCGGCAGCGCGCAGCAGATCAATATGAGCGACGTGAGCACCGCCGAAGGCGGCACCACGCTGACCGATTTGCAGAACTACATCAACGGCACCACAAACGGCAATCCCAACGTCACAGGCTTCAGCGCCTCGATCGTGCCCAATGGCGACGGCACCGTGAGCCTCGAGCTCACCTCTGGCACCGCGGGCAGCGCGGGAACGCTCGCCGTCAGCTCCAATGTGGCCGACCCCGCTACCGCCCTGGCTTACACCTCGACCGTCACCGGCACCAACGCCAATCTGACCGTGGACGGCGTCAACCTGACCAGTGCTTCGAATACGATCAGCGGCCTCATACCCGGCGTTTCTTTTCAGTTGCTCGCGCCCAGCGCCGCGGAGTCGGACGGCAGCCTGGAACAGGTGCAGGTGGTCATCGGCAACGACAACACGGGCGTCGAAAGCGCGGTCAACCAGTTTGTTTCCGACTACAATGCGCTCATCAGCGGCGTCAACGCGCAGGAAGGCCTTACCAGCTCCGGCACGCCGGAGCCGCTCTTCGGCTCTCCCACGCTCTCCCTGCTACAGCAGGAGCTGCTCAACAACATCGATGCGAATAATCCCAACGGCTATATGGACTCGGTTACGGCGGACGCCGGCGTAACGCTCACCGGTTCCAGTTCCATGACCATCCAGGCGGGCAGCGGTCCAAAGGTGACCTTCGTGGTCGGTGCGCCCCCATCGGGCGGCAGTAACGGCGATGGCACCTTTTACACCGGCACGGGTTCCGACTACAACACGTTGGCCGGATTGGCGGCCGCCATCAATACCGCCGCGGAAAACACGCCAATCGCTTATACCGGCGGATCGAGCAGCGATACCGGTTCTCTGACGGCGACAAACACCTCGCTCCTGACCGGCACCACACCCGAGTTAGGGGGCGAACTGACAATTCAGGTGGGGAAGGGCTCGCCACAAACAGTCTCCATGGACGATGTAGACACGGCCGAGGGCGGCACCACACTCACAGACATTGCCACCTACATCAACGATCCCAGTAACTCCTCGTTGGGCGTGACGGCTACGGTGACCGACAACGGCGACGGCACGTCGACATTGTCGCTTTCTTCAGCCACTCTCAGCGGTGGTGCCCTCACGATCGACTCCGGGCTTGTGATTCCGGGTTCCGGAGTGTCGGCGGGTGTAGCGACGAATAACGGGCAATCCTCGCTCACGCTGGCCTCGCAGACCTCCGGATCGAGCGGCGCGCTCACAGTGACTTCGGCGATCCGGGCCAGCACGCCCACTGCATTTAGCTACTCCGACACGCAAGGCTATACAGCTACCACCGCCGATAGCGGAACGCTGGGATCGGCTCTGAGCAGCACAGACACGCTTACCGGTTCGCTGACCGTCAATGTGGGCACGGGCGCCTCGCAAACCATCAATATGAGCGACGTGGCCCAGGCCGAGGGGGGGAGCGCGACACTGACCGATTTGCAGAACTACATCAACGACCCCAACAATTCCTTCGGATTCAGCGCCTTAATTGTGAACAACACCAATGGTTCGCAGAGCCTGACGCTGACCTCGAACACAGTAGGCTCGACGGGCGCACTGAGTGTGACCTCGAGTCTCTACGACCCCGAGGACATCACCGTCTCCTCCCTCGGCTATACCAACTCGTCCGATATCGACAGCCTGACCACGCTCGGCATCAGCGTGAACAATGACGGCTCGCTCACCTTCGACGCCAACTCGCTCGATTCCATACTCAATACCGACTATGCGAGCGTAGCGGGCTTCTTCCAGAACACCGACAGCTGGGGCCAGAGCTTCTCCAATATGCTCACCAATGCCGGCTCCAGCACGTCTACAGGCATTTTAGGACTGGCCAAAAACGCCAACAGCACGACCGAATCCGTGCTCAACGCAGAGGTATCCAAAGAGCAGACCTACATCTCCGCGCAGCAGTCCAGCCTGACCACGGAGCTCAATCAGGCCAATCAAATCATGCAGGAGTTGCCCTCGCAGTTGCAGGGCATTAACGAGCTGTATTCCGCAGTCACAGGCTACAACCAGGGCACGAGCGGCGGTTAACGAAATTCTTTTTCCCGGCCAGCGCGAAAGATCGCAGACCGGCCGCGGAGCGTTCTCAAGGACGAAGTCCGGCGCGGGGCCGGAGACAGCGCAAAAACGAACAGCGCAAAACAGGAATGCAGAAGGAGTCTGGATCAGATGGCAAGTTATCGGGAACATGTGCTGGACGGCGCGGGGGCTGTCGACCTCGTGGTGGCGCTCTATGACGGAATCATCCGCTTTCTCTATGCAGCAATCACCGCGGTGGAACGCGGCGATGCGGACGCGCGACGCGCCGCAGCCAAGCGCGCGCTCGACATCATCATCCACCTGCAGGCGCGGCTGCGCATGGATATAGGGGGACGGCCAGCCCAGGCGCTCAGCGAATTTTATGCTGCGATTTTCGCGCAGATCCTACAGGCCTCGCAGTCGGCCTCGAAAACGAAATTCCAATACGCCATCAACTGTGTCCGCAACGTGCGCGACGCCTGGCGCGAAGTGGCGCGCGATCCCAATATCGACTCCGCGTCGTCGCGGGTGCTCACCGTGCCGTCGCGATCCGCAGCGTCAGAACGGGCCGACGCCGCCACCGGTTCCAGTTGGACGGCTTAATTTCTACCCGTACGCGAGGGCCCGTTCAGACTCCGCTTGGGTGGGATTAAGGGAATTCGCGAGATGGGCGTAGCGCACGCCGACTCGCTAACCTGCGACGGTGAGCTCTTCTTCGAGCTGCTGTTTCTGGTAGAGGCTCGCGTAATAGCCATCGAGCGCGAGCAGTTCCTCGTGGCCTCCCAGCTCGACGATCCTTCCCTTGGCGAGCACGGCGATGCGGTCGGCGTTGCGCACTGTCGACACGCGATGCGAAATGAGAATGGTGGTTGTGTTCGCGGTGTAATTGCGCAGGCCGCCGAGAATGCGTTCCTCGGTGTAGGTGTCCACGCTGGCCAGTGCATCGTCGAGGATCAGGATTGCCGGCCGCCGCAGCAGTGCGCGCGCAATGGCTGAGCGCTGCTTTTGCCCGCCGGAGAGCGTCACACCGCGCTCGCCCACCATAGTCTCAAAGCCCTGAGGAAACTCCTCGAACTCGCGCCGGATGTGCGCCGCCTCTGCTGCCTGCAGAAGCTCCTCTGCATCGGCATGCGGTGCGCCGAAGGCCAGGTTCTTGCGGATGGTCTCGCTGAATAGGAAGGTTTCTTGCGGCACCATGCCGATGTTGCGCCGTAAAACTCCGAGCGGATATTCGCGCACCGGCCGCCCGTCGATGAGCAGCGCCCCCTCGGACGCATCGTAGAGCCGCGGAATCAGGTTGACGAGCGTGGACTTGCCGCAGCCCGTCGGCCCCACGATCGCCAGGCTCGATCCCGCCGGGATGTGCAGCGAGACATCGCGTAGTACAGGCGTCGCGCCGGGGCCTTCGTCATAACTGAAACTGAGATGCCGGAATTCGATTTCGCCTCTGAGTTCCTGATCCGTCTCTGGTCCAAAAGCTAAAACCAGGGAGTGGGCGGAGCGGATGGAGGGTTCGGATTTGAGCAGTTCGTCAATGCGCGTCACCGAGGCTGTGCCGCGCTGGAAGATGTTAATGACCCATCCCACTGCGATGATCGGCCAGATGAGCAGGATCATGTAGGTGTTGAAGGCCACAAACTCGCCGACCGAGATGCGGTGCGCGAGCACGAGGTGTCCGCCGGCCAGCAGGGTAATCACCATGGACACGCCGAGGATGAATTCGAGCGTGGGCCACAACATGCCCATGAGCTGCACCAGCCGCAACGCGCGGCCAATGTATTGGCGATTCAGCTGCTCGAAGAGGCCCGTCTGCGACTCCTCGCGCGCGAAGGCACGGATCAGCCGCACGCCGGAATAATTTTCCTGGGCCTGCGCTGAGATATCGGAGAAGCTGGCCTGGATGCGCTCGAAGCGCTCGTGAATCTTGCGGCCTACATACTGCACGAAGATGCTGGCGAGCGGCATCGGCGCCAACGTCACCAGCGTAAGCCAGGGACTGATGTGCAGCATGAATACCAGCGCGAAGACGCTTAGGAAAATCGTATTCACGCTGTACATGAGCCCCGGCCCCAGCAGCATGCGCACTGCATTCAGGTCGTTGGTCATGCGTGCCATGATGTCGCCGGTGCGGTAGCGCTGATAGAAGCCCGAGTCCTGCGTTTCCAGCTTCTTGAACAGGTCGTTGCGCATGTCGAACTCAATCTCGCGCGAGATCCCGATCAGAACCCAGCGTTGCGCGTACATGAAGACGCCCTTGACGAGATTGATGCCGACGAGAAAAAGGGCAAGAAGCAGAATGTGTTGGCGGGTGGTGCCGTTTTTGATGGCATCGACGGCCATGCCCAGAACCGTGGGAAACAGCACGGCGACGGTATTTGTAGCAACGCAGGCCAGTGTGCCGCGCACGTATCCCCAGCGGTAGCGGCGCATGTAGGGATAGAGTGGGCGAAGGTCTCCGAACATATTTCTATTGTACGGGGCCGTTTGTTTTAGGGGAAAACTCGCCGACTATTTCAATCGGCCTAACAATGTGTGATTCCGGATCTCCATAAACATCAGGCATCGGCTTTGACAAATCCTTCGGTCCAGCTGCCGTGGTCTAACTCGCGCGAGTGGATTTGAAATCCTTCCGGATAGTCCGCAAAGCCCGGTTTCGTGCGCAGTCGTTCGATTGCCGACGTCGCGCCGAATTCAGTCTGGTAGACACCAATCAGGAGGCCGTTGTCGTTTTCCTCGTCTTCTTTTGTAACAAACCACAAGAGAAAAACCGTTGACGCCATGGGCAACTCTCTCCTAGCTTTGGATTACTGGCTACAAGGTACCGGCTTCTTTCTATTCCCTATTTTCTACTCCCTATTCCCTGTCTTTCTTACGTCGGCGTTCTTAGCAGCAGATAGCCGCCCACCAACCCGAACAGCACATCCGCTGACCAAGCGGCCATTGAGGCCGGGAGATAATTCACGTAGCCCATGGCGCCGAAGAGGTTGTCGATCACAAAGTACGCGAGCGCTACGGCAATGGCCACGGCCAGTCCGGCAATGGAACCGCGCCGCCCCATGGAAAGTGCAAAGGGAATGGCAAGCACCGCCATCACTACGGTGATTAGCGGATACGAGAGTTTGTGCCACAGAGCCACGCTCAGGCGCTTAGTGTCGAAGCCGCTCTGCTGCAAGTCGCGGATATAGCGGTCGAGCTGGCCGAAGTTCATCTCATCCGATGGCACGGCTTCCTTCCAGAAGTAAGCAGGTGTAGTCCGCAGTTCGGGAAAAGATGTCTTGAGGAAGATGCGGTAATTCGTCACATTCGCACCTTGCACGTCGCGTACCCAGCCACTCTCGAAAGCCCATGTACCCGCATCGGCGCTCCACACCGCACGCTTGGCAAAGATGCGCCGCGTCAATTGGAATGTCGCGGGATCGAACTCGAACACGGAAAGATTGGCAAACTCACTCCGATCGCGATCGAAAAACTCGTAGTAGTAAATACGCCCCGGCTCGCCGGGCAGCGGCTTCGGGCCCATCATCCATTTTTGTCTGGGGTTCAGGTAGGTCTGCGGCGGGCGTCCCTTGATTACGTTGCGCAGTGCTTCCTGCCGGCGGTTGGCCTGCGGCAGGTAGTACTGGTCGAACAGGAACAACGCCACGGCCAGCATTGCCGCCACGGCCACAATGGGAACGATCAGGCGATACAGGCTGATGCCCGTGGCTTTAATGGCGACGATCTCGCTGTTGCGATTCATTACGCCGAAGGTGACCAGTGCCGAGATCAGCACCGCCAACGGCGTGATGAGGTAGAGCATGCTCGGCGTCAGGTTCACCAAGTACTCACCTACGAACGAGAGGGCGATGCGGTTGCGCAGGATGTCGCCCACCAGGTCGAAGAAGGTGAACACGATGATCAGCATTACGAACCCGCTTAGCACCAGGAAAAACATGGTCAGGAATTCGCGCAGGATGTACTCGTCCAGAATCCGTGGAAAGACGCTGCGTGGAAAAACCCCCCGCGCGCCGGTCCCGTTTGCCCGCTGCGCGCGCGCGCGAAATCTGTTGATAAGCGCGGGAAGCTGGAATCCATTGGCCACTGCGGAAATCTTAAACTTGGGCAACCGCGTGGCCCACGTCGCCATGGTGCTTAAGATTCGTCCTCCGGTCGTCATCTGCCACAGCAGAAAGATACCGGCCGTGGCAAAAAGAATGTTGGCCGTCCACACGGCGATGAATGCGGGCAGCCGGCTCTGGTGCCCCAGTGCAGTCCCGATCATCGTGAGGAAGTAATACACGAACGCCAGCAGAATGGTGAACACGATTCCCGCGCTCTTGCCGCCGCGCCGCGAATCCGCACCCAGCGGCACTGCCAGCAGCATCAGTACCAGGCAGGCCACAGGAAGCGCAAGGCGGCTGTGCATCTCAATCAATAGGCTTTTTGCGTCGGGCTTCCCCTTCAGCTCGTGGATGCGCTCGAACAATGTGCTCATGGGCATCGCGTAGAGCTTCGTATCCATGCGCCCCAGGCGCACGTCGCTCGTAGGGCTCAGCGCCAGCGGCATGTCCGTAGTGGTAAACGTCGTGATGTTGGACTGCCCCGGCTCGTCGGCTACGGTCTCGTCGCGCAGCCCGTCGCGCAGGCGCATGATCAGCTCTTGCGGGTTGTCGTTGACCACAGTGGCCGACGCGGCCGTCGTGATCACCGGATTCGCCGTGTCGCTCACGTCGGCCATAAACACCTGGCGCCAGTTGGCCGCGCCCGCACCGGCGCGCACGTCTTGCACGTAGAGCACGAAGTTCTTGAAATCCTCATAGAACACGCGCGGTTGGATCTCGTAGGACGCCTGCGAAGTTTCGAGAGCCTGCTCCATTTCGAGGATGGCCTGATTGGCGCGCGGCGCGAGATAGAGCGAATTGCCCAGACCGAGCAACGTGCCCGCCACCGCTACGATCGATGCCACACGCACAAAATAGCCGATGCCCAGCCCCGAGGCGCGCATGGCAATGATTTCGCTGTCGGCTGCGAGGCGGCTGAACCCGAGTAGTACGCCCCACAGCACCGCCATGGGAATGGTGAACTTGAAGAGGTTGGGCAGTGTGAAGAGAAACACCTCGGCCACATCCATCCACGTGGAACTGCTGCGCACCACCACCTCGAGCGTGTGCGGCAGTTGCGGCATAAACAAGATGAATGTGAAAAGCGCGCAGCCGATGAGCGTGAGGGAGAGGATTTCGCCGAGAATGTAGCGGGTGAGGATGCGCACAGCAGAACCTGTGTTTAGTTTACCGTGGCGAAGTCGCGGCGAACGAAGCCGGCTGCCACGCGCGCAGACGCAAACTGTTTCCCAGCACGCACACCGAACTCAGCGCCATGGCCGCGGCGGCGAGCCACGGCGTGAGCAGAATGTGAAACACGGGATAGAGAGCTCCGGCGGCCAACGGAATTCCGAGCAGGTTGTAGGTCACGGCCCAGCCGAGATTTTGGCGCATCACGCGAACGGTTTGCCGCGACAGTTCGAGCGCCGCTGGAATGGCCATCGGCTGCGTGCGCAGCAGCAGCACGTCGCCAGCCTCCTGCGCCAGATCGGCTCCGCTGCCCATGGCGATGCCGGCGTCGGCCGTGGCCAGCGCCGCGGCGTCGTTAATGCCGTCGCCCACCATGGCCACGCGCAGGCCGCTTTGCTGCAGTGCGCGAATCCGCGCCAACTTGCCTGCCGGATCGAGGCCGGCTTCCACTTCGCCGATTCCTGCCTGTTGTGCGATGGGCGCAGCAGCGGCAGCCGAGTCGCCGGTCAGCATCAACACTCGCAAGCCGGCATGACGCAAGGCCGCTATGGCCGCAGCCGCGTCGGGCCGCAATGCATCGCGCGCGTCGAAGTACGCGGCTGCCGCGCCATCCAGCGCCATCCACAACCGCGTCACGCCCGGCTCTGGCGCGGCCACGTCCGTCGGCAGCTTGATAGAAAACTCGTTGAAGAGCGCCTCGTTGCCTAACAGGCACTCGTGCTCTTCGACGCGTGCCGAGAGTCCGCGTCCGGGAAAAACCTGCACATCCTGTGCAGGCTCCCACTTCAGTCCAAGGCCTTTGGAAAACTCCACGACCGCATACGCCAGCGGATGATTCGATCGCTCTTCGGCGGCGGCGGCCAAGCGCAGCAGATCGCGTTCGGCACGGCTACCGAGTACATGCACTTTTTCGAGCACCGGCTTGCCTACGGTCAGTGTCCCTGTCTTGTCGAGAACGATCGCGTCCAGGTGCGCTAGCCGCTCCAGCGCCTCGCCGCCCTTGAAGAGCACGCCGAGCTGTGCGCCGCGGCCCACGGCCACAGTGAGTGCCGCCGGAACCGCCAGCCCCATCGCGCACGGGCAGGCAATCACCAGCACGGCCACCGTGTTGGCAAGCGCCAGCGGCAGTGAGTGCGCCGCCACCAGCCACGCCACAAACGTGACGGCCGCAAGCCCGAGCACAACCGGCACAAAGATGGCGCTTGCCTGATCGGCCAGACTCTCCATTGGCGTGCGCGAGCTCTGCGCCTGATCCACCATGCGCGCGATTTGCGCGAGCACCGTCTCTTCGCCGAGCGATTGTGCACGGCACACCACCGCGCCGTCATAGTTCAGCGACCCGGCGAGCACGCGCCATCCCACCTCGCGCGCGAGCGGCGTGGCTTCGCCAGTCAGCATTGACTCGTCCACCGTGGTGCGCCCCTCTACAATCGTTGCGTCCACGGGGAAGCGCTCGCCGGGGAGCACCACGATGCTGTCGCCGGGCCGCACTTCTTCGAGCGGCACCACGGTTTGCACGCCTTCCACCAGGCGCCGCGCCGTGGCCGGGCGCAACCGCGAGAGGGAGTCCAATGCCGACAACGCCCGCCGCTTGGCTCTTGCTTCCAGCGCCTTGCCCAGTAGTAGAAACCCCAGAATCAGCAGTACCGCATCGTAATACACTTCGCGTCCCGGCGTCGGCCTGATCGTTGCGTAGGCCGAATAAAAAAACGCGACGCCCGTGCCCAGGCTCACCAGCGTATTCATGTTGGTGGAGCCGTGGCGCAGTGCGCGCACAGCGCTCCAGTAAATCCCGCGCCCCGCCCACGCGGCGACCGACGCGGTCAGTCCGAGCAGGAACCAGCGCAGCAGCGAGGTTGGGATTGCATAGAGCCACGGCAGTGCGCGCATCAGAAAGTGATCGGGCGTGCCCATCGTCGTTCCCAGCGGCATGGCCAGCAGCATTGCGGCCGCGCCTGCGGCCAGGGTTACCCAGGCCTTCGCCTCCGCGCCTGCTGTCTCGTCCTTCGCGAGTGAGGCTGGATCGCCATTCCGAGGCAGCACCGCATCGTAGCCGGCGCTGCGAATCGCTTCTACGAGTTGCTCGGGCCTAACCAGCGCGCCATCGAAGACCACGCTAGCGCGATGCGCCATCAAATCCACGCGCGCCTCCTCCACGCCCGCCGTGGCGCGCAATGCTTCCTCCACGTGGTGCTGGCACGAAGCGCAGGTCATGCCCAGGACAGGAAGTGTCAACGATTCTCGTGTGGGCGATTCTCGTGCGCTCGATTCTCGTATGTTTGAGGCCACCGGCGGCTCCAGTTGTGCGCGTTATGATTCGAGATGCGCGGCAAAGCCGGCCTTGGCGAGGGCGGCAATGGCTGATTCGACCGGCGCGGGTTCCTCGGCTGCAGTCAGCAGAGCTGCTCCAACGCGAACTTCGTTCACCACCACGCCGGGGGTCGTAGCTAACGCCTGGCTCACGCGGCGCACACAGGAACCGCAGTGCATTCCATCGATTCTCAACGTGAATTCCGCCATCTTTCGCTCCTTCGCGTCTTTATTTGATGATAGCGGTAGGCATACGATTCCGGTGCGACCCGGATCTCGAAGCCGGTGAACTTGCGAGGGTGTGCCTGAGCGCACGCTGACTTGCCAACTCGCGGAAGCGGGAATAAGGTTTTCGAAAATGGAAAAGGTGCAACGCGAGTTTCCTCAAACGCCGCTGGTCGGCGTGGGCGCGGTCGTGGTCGACGAGGGCCGCGTGCTGCTGGTGTGCCGCGGCAGTGAGCCACTAAAAGGCCATTGGACGCTGCCCGGCGGCTTGCTTGAACTGGGTGAATCTATCATCGACGGCGTCGCCCGCGAAACGCGCGAGGAAACCGGACTTATTGTCGAGCCGATTGAGCTTGTCGAACTCATCGACAGAATTTATCGCGAGGCCGCCCGCGTCCGCTACCACTACGTGATCGCCGATTTCCTGTGTCGCGTCACTGGCGGCGCGTTGCAAGCGGCCTCCGACGCCGACGCCGTTCGCTGGGTAGAGCGCGCCGAGTGGAACAGCCATAGCGACCTCGCTCTCGATCCCATCACCGTGCGCGTCATCGAAAAAGGATGGCAACGAGCGCAGACCTTGAAAATAGAAAGAGGCTGAGTCATGACCAATTCTGTCAAAAGCCCCACAAACCGTCCGATGCGATGGATCAAGCTTGTCCTCTTGTCCGTGCTCGTGCTCGCGTTGATCGCGACAGCCGGATTCTTCCTCGGCCCCGTCAGCTATTTCAACGCCTGGACGTACCTGCACGAAGATTTCTCGGGAATTGAGAGCCATTCGGTCGAGGTCGCAGGCCATCGCGTGCATTATCTCGCCGAGGGACCGTCCAACGGCCTGGCCGTCGTGCTCGTGCACGGTCTCGGCGCCAGCGCGGAGTATTGGGGTAAGCTCGCGCCGTATCTCGCCCAATCCGGATTTCGCGTCTACATTCCCGATCTCGTTGGCTACGGCCGAAGCGATCGGCCCAAGGATTTTTCTTATTCGGTGCGCGACGAGGCCGCCGTGGTCGTGGGCTTCATGGACGCGCTGGGACTCAAGCAGGTCGAGCTCGGCGGATGGTCGATGGGCGGATGGATTGCGGTGCTCGTTGCCACCGAGCATCCGGAGCGCGTCAGCCGCCTTATGCTCTTCGATGCCGCCGGGCTCGACGTCCCGCCGCCGTTCGACACCGCGCTCTTCACGCCTACCAACATTGCCCAGCTCCACCAGTTGCAAGCGCTCCTCTCGCCGCAGCCTCAGCCCATTCCCGCGTTCGTGGCTCGCGACATCCTGGGCAACTTCCGCCGCCACGGTTGGGTGGTGCAGCGCGCGCTTGCCACCATGTTCACGGCGCAGGACGTAGTCGACAACGACCTGCCGCATCTGAAGATGCCCGTGCTTCTCGTCTGGGGATCGCTTGATCGCGTTACGCCGCTCGCGGAAGGCGAGAAGATGCGCGGCCTCATCCCGCAGTCCGAACTCGACGTCTTTCCCGGCTGCGGCCATATGGCGCCCATCGAGTGCTCCGCCGCGATCGGCCCCAAGGTCGTTGCCTTCGCGCGTAAGTGAAACAGACGGGATTTGCCGACGAGCGAACTCGCGAACGTGGGCTTGAGCGCACGCTAACTTGCTGACTCGCTATTTGACTCGGCCTCGTCCGCTTTGCGAGACTCCGGCCATGGGATACAGTGGAAAGCTTGAGTACGCCGGAGAGCGCAAAATCCGGGAGCGTAACACCAACGTCTATCGCCTTTGTCACTGGCCCATCTGGATCTGGGTTTTCTTTCTGGCGCCCGGGCCGCTTACCTTCAGCCTCTTCTCAGGTGGTTTTCATTGGTTCAACTGGGCATGGCTGGCCGCGGTGCTCATCGGAACCGGCATCGCCGGCTACAACGCGCAGTTGCCCGGCTCAGAGCATCGCCCCTACATCCTGCGCTTCGACGAAGACAAGCCCAATCCGCTCTATCGCCGCGTCTGCTACACCTTTGCGTGGAACGCCGTGCTGAACTATGCGCTGCTCAATATGGCGGCGCTGGTTTATGCGGCCGTCACCGGCGTCTGGCGGATGAAGCAGATTTATCTTTACGCCTACTCGCCGCTCTGCGCGTTGATTCTGCTGCTCGGCATGATGGGCAAACTGCCGCGTGTCGGCCGCTCCACCAAGGGCGAAGGCTGGGAGCGCCGCTACTTTTACGGATCGGTCTGGGCCGTCACCGCAGCGCAAACCATTCTGCTCGTGCTCTGGAAGACGCTGCCGGAAGATTCCACCGGAAGCCTTATCAAGCTGGTGGTTTTCGTGGCTGTGCTTGCGGTTTTCGGTGTTGCGGCTGCACGCGGGGTTCTGCCTCGCACTCGGCCTATCGTTCCTGGTGAGTTGATGGTTTCCGACTAGCCGGCCACTCGACCGGAACAACGCGCCTGCCCTCCACCAGTGGCGCCTGGCGAATGGAGTTGGCAGAATTGTGCATGGCTTTCCTTCGTGCAACCTCTCCGTCGAAGGTGAAAGGAGGTATGCGCATGAAACGTAGGAATTTTCTGAAAAAGACGCTGTTTGTCAGCGGTTCTGCGATAGCAGGTTCGGCCTTCTCAAATTCAGCACTTGCTACGAGCCGACGCAAGAATATCCTGATCTTGGGTGGAACAGGATATTTAGGCCCCGCCATCGTTGAAGCAGCTCTGATTGGCGACCACAACGTAACTCTGTTCAATCGAGGTATTACTCACCCTGAACTGTTCCCACAGTTGGAAAAGCTCAGAGGGGTTCGTGCCGTAGATGCTCAACAGCAGAACCTCCATTCGCTTGAAGGATCGCGTCGATGGGATGCTGTGATTGACGTATGGCCTCACGAGCCGACAATTGCGGCCAGTACTGCTGCACTTCTGAAAGATCGAACCGAGCACTACCTCTACGTCTCATCGATCGGGGCGTACTCCTCCTATGCTCATGCGAACATGAATGAGGATGCCCCAACCAGAGCGTTCAATGGCAATGAAGAGGACTATTCGCCGGCTAAGGCAGAGAGTGAACGACGCCTCAAGGTAATCGTAGGTGACAAGCTCACTATCGTCCGCCCAACCGCAATCGATGGATGGGGAGGTACTGGCCCAGATACGCTTTCCTGGCTATTGCGCGCAGAAGCGGGAGGAAGACACATTGGACCAGGCGATGGTAGCGATCCATATCAACATGTTGACGTCAAAGATGTCGCTCGATTTTTGATCATGTCAGTGGAGCGGCATATTACAGGAACATTCAATCTCACCGGCAAGTCCATTACCTTCCGCGAATTCCTTGCAGGTTGCAACGAAGTAACAGATTCGGATACCGAATGGATTTGGATTCCCGAGGATTTCCTCGCAAAACAGGGCATCGCGGACTGGGACCATTTCATCGGTTGGCGTTGGGACCCGCAGTGGCGAGGATTTGCTCAGATCAGCAGTGAAAGGGCGTTCCAAGCTGGTTGGAAACCAAGACCGTTCAATGAAACTGTCTTAGACTTTCTCGAATACTACAGAACGCAGCACCCCAAAATTATCGACTGGCGTAATCCGCAGACACCCTGGCAGGATCCGCTAACACCAGAGAAGGAGCAGGCTGTGCTCGCCGCTTGGAATTCTGCCTCTGCATAAGCAATGCGTGTTTGAAAATCGTATACAGCCAGCAGTCGGCCGCTCTTCTTTCACCCTTTTGCAAACATTTGTTCCCCCCAGCTCTTCACGTTTTTCCCCGTGCGGATTTGCAGATCATTTCGCCGTTTCGGCGCACAATAACGGCAGGAATCGCAAGAGAATGTGCTCAGGCCTTGCGCTTGCACCACGCGAACGGCGCAAAGGCCCTTTGTAACCCATTTGTTTGGACGACTTTATCTATAACTCTTTTAACTGGACGACTTTGGCTGACCACTCCCTCCGTAACCTTCATGACATGAGGACTTTAGCCAAAATACCCAGGGGGGGAGGGGATGCCTCTCTGCGGGTGATTCAAATCACATTTGACCGCTGCCCCTGAACGGTATAAGAAAGTCCTATGTGTCTGGCGATTCCTGGAAAAGTGGAAGAGATCACTACCGACGGCCTTATCCGCATGGGCCGCGTCAACTTCGGCGGCGTGGTCAAGAAGGTCTGCCTCGACTACGTGCCTGAGGTCGAGGTCGGCGACTACACCATCGTCCACGTGGGCTTTGCGCTCTCGAAGATCGACGAGGAGACGGCCAAACAGACGCTCGAAGACTTCCGCGCCATGGGCGTGCTCGACGAAGAACTGGCTAGCGAAGAAGAAGCCTTTGCGCGGGCGGCCGAGAGACCGCAGTCGCGCTGCCCGGATGGGAGTTGTGAGGCGGCGTCGAAGAAAGCCAGTTGAGCTTTCCCGGGTCTCAGAATCGAGACCCGGGGCACCCAGTTTTCGTGGTTAGTTGAGAATGGGGGTTAAGGTTTGTGGTATCCCACCTTAACCGTTTCGCGAAAAACGCGAAGCGGCGAAGGTGGGGCACCCAGAGGTCGTGGTGAATTGAGAGAGATGGGTTGAGGTTCGTGGTATCCCACATCTCAAAATCGAGATGTGGGGCACCCATTGGTCGTGCAGGCGGAAGCGGGGAATGAAGTACCTCAACGAGTTTCGGGACGGCGAAATCGCTCGAAGGCTGGCGCGGGAGATTGCGCAGGTCACCACTCGCCCCTGGAAGATTATGGAAGTCTGCGGCGGGCAGACGCACTCGATTATTAAAAATGGAATCGACCAGATGCTGCCGGCCTGCGTGGAGATGATTCACGGTCCCGGCTGCCCGGTCTGCGTTACGCCGCTCGAACTCATCGACAAGGCGCTGGCTATTGCCGCGCAGCCCGGCGTCATCTTCTGCTCCTTTGGCGACATGTTGCGCGTGCCCGGCACCGAGGGCGATCTGTTCCAGGTGAAGGGCCGCGGCGGCGATGTGCGCGTGGTCTATTCGCCGCTGGACGCTGTCGAACTCGCCGTCAAAAATCCTGACAAGCAAGTGGTCTTCTTCGGCGTGGGCTTTGAAACCACTGCGCCGGCCAACGCCATGAGCGTGCATCTGGCAAAGCGGCGCGGGTTGAAGAATTTTTCGCTTCTCGTCTCGCATGTTCTGGTGCCGCCTGCGATCGAAGCCATCATGTCGTCGCCCGGCAACCAGGTGAATGCGTTTCTCGCCGCCGGCCACGTGTGCAGCGTGATGGGCTATTGGGAGTATCCGCCTCTCGCAGAGAAATTCGGCGTGCCCATCGTCGTCACCGGCTTCGAACCGCTCGATCTGCTCGACGGCATTCGCCGCGCGGTGGTGCAACTCGAAAGCGGACGTCACGAGGTGGAGAACGCTTACAGCCGCGTGGTCACATTCGAGGGCAATCGCCCGGCGCAAAAGCTGCTGAGCGAAGTTTTCGAGGTCACCGATCGCGCCTGGCGCGGCATCGGCGTGATTCCTAAGAGCGGCTGGCGTCTCAATGCCGATTACCAAGAGTTCGACGCCGAAGAGCGTTTTCATATCACTGGTATACACACCGAAGAGTCGCCGCTCTGTCGTTCCGGAGATGTCCTGCGTGGAGCCATCAAGCCCGCCGAGTGCCCGGCCTTCGGCAAAGAGTGCACGCCGCGCCATCCGCTCGGCGCGACCATGGTTTCAAGCGAAGGAGCCTGCGCCGCGTATTACAACTACGGGCGGTTTTTGTCGGCGGAAGAACTGGCGGGTGCGGGGAAAGTGGGTTGAGATCCTGACAGGCGAGGCAGAATTACAAAGCGAAAGTGAAAGACTATGTGGAGTTGGGTTTGTCGCACATTCTTGGGCTTTCTTTGCGGGTACGTCGCATATCTTCCTGCCATCTATATTGTCGAATACTCGCTGTATGGAAGAGTTGACTCAGAAAGGGCGTTTTATGCGCTGTTCTACGCAATCGGTGCGCCATTCCTGCTCTTGCCATCCAACTGGAATTATCTTCAAAACGACGAACTGATTCTTAACATTGTCGGATTGTTCCTCATTGCATCTGGAATAATCGTTGCAAACAACAAATCTGCCCGTGCTCTAATATCCAGGTTTCCACATCCTTAACTCAGTAAATACAGGTTGCGAATGAGTGAGAAGGCAAGGAACGATTCGCCAGATTTTTCGAACTGGAGCTGTCCGCTGCCGTTGGCCGACTATCCCACCATCGTGATGGGCCACGGCGGCGGCGGCAAGTTGGGCAACGAGTTGGTTGAGCATCTGTTTTTGCCGGCCTTCCGCAATGCGGTGCTTGAGAATCTGGGCGATGCGGCGGTTCTCGAAATTGCCGGCGCGCGTCTCGCGTTCAGTACCGATTCGTTCGTGGTGCAGCCGTTGTTTTTCCCCGGCGGGTCGATTGGGGAATTGGCTGTCAACGGAACCGTCAACGATCTTGCCGTCTCCGGCGCGGAGCCGAAGTTCCTGAGCGCGAGTTTCATTCTCGAAGAAGGTTTCGAACTGGCTCAGCTTGCGGCGATAGTGGACGCGATGGCGAAGGCCGCCGCAACCGCGCATGTGCAGATTGTTACGGGCGACACAAAGGTGGTCGAACGCGGCCATGGCGACGGCTGCTACATCACCACCGCGGGCGTGGGCATCCTTCGTTCAGACGCTGAGGTCAGTCCAAAACGAGCAAAAAACGGCGACGCGATCATCGTCTCAGGAACCATAGGCGACCACGGCATGGCGATCATGAGCGTGCGCGAGGGGCTAGAGTTCGAGAGCCAGATCCGGTCCGATTGCGCAGCTCTCAACGGCATGATTGCCGAGGTTTTGGACGCCGTAGGCGCTCAAGTCCACGTCATGCGCGATCCCACACGCGGCGGACTCGCTTCCACGTTGAACGAAATCGCGCACTCCTCCAATGTGGGCGTCGCTATCGATGAGACGAGCGTTCCCGTGCGGCCCGAGGTGCAATCCGCGTGCGAGCTGCTGGGGCTCGACCCGGTGTACGTGGCCAATGAAGGCAAAGCGGTGCTCTTCGTCGCGCCCGATGCCGCCGACCGCGTGTTGGAAGTGTTGCGCGCGCATCCGCTGGGCCGTGACGCTGCGCGCATCGGCCACGTGACCGCGGAGCACAAAAACATGTTGGTTGCGCGCACTGCGATGGGCGCCAACCGCGTGATTCCCACCATGATTGGCGAGCAGCTGCCGCGGATTTGTTAGAAGCAGGGAACAAGGGAACGAGAAAACTCCCGAGCCCCAGCGTTTTCTTGGCCCTTCTTGTTCCCTGGTTCCATTAGCTCACTCCAAGTACATTCGTAAGTCGAACCCGCACACATTCAGGCCTTTCTTACTCAGTCGCCGGCATTCTGCGCCGATGAATGAGAAAAGGCAAAGACCGCGGCTGCGCCAAACCAGGCGGGCTACGGTTTTTGGCCTTTGGGAAGGTCA
>Ga0187847_10001815_pt1 | contig 18308 bp, 14 predicted proteins | sample June2016WEW_4_10_FD_132458 | JGI IMG/M metagenome (GOLD analysis project Ga0187847, IMG submission 132458) | Peatland microbial communities from SPRUCE experiment site at the Marcell Experimental Forest, Minnesota, USA - June2016WEW_4_10 | ecosystem: Environmental > Terrestrial > Soil >...
CAGCGCCAGGTGGCCCGCGACGGCCGCGGACGCATCTACGAAGAGCGCTGGCTGCTGGCTCCCAAAGGCAGCGAAGACCAGTCACGCATGAACGTCATTCAGATCGCCGACCCCAACGCGCACACACTCTATAACTGCTTTACTCTGCAAACGCCCCATCGCTGCGTCCTCCAGACGTTTGCCGAAGCCGCCGTAAAGTCCTACAAGCCGGCTGTATTCCAGAGCGGCCCATTGCCCAACAACGCGGGCGAACGCGTACATGAGGACCTCGGCGCCCGCACCATCTCCGGAATCGAAACCGTCGGCACGCGCGACACCAGCAAACTGAATGCCGGCGTCATGGGCAGCGACCAGCCGTTCTCCACCTGGCGCGAGTTCTGGCAAGCCCCACAGATCGGCGTCAATCTCTACTCTGAGGTCGTTAACCCCTCAGTCGGCAAGCAGGTTTTCACGCTCACCGATGTCAACCTCGCCGAACCCGACCCCAAGCTCTTCGAGTTGCCCGAAGGCTTCGATGTCGTCGATCGCCGCAAGCCGGTCGCGCAGCACCCGGAGTAAGCCAAGCCGCTTCCAAGTGAGCTCGACCTTTGCGGCTGAGTTCGCAACACCGAAGACGGAGACGTGGAAGTGGTGGCGTCCGGCAGCGAACCGACTTGGCCGAGTTGCGCGCAAGCCTTCGGCGCGGCCCGCGGGGCATCCTGTGTCGCGAACGGCTTCCGATCGTGCCTGACCAACGCCGCTGAAGGCACGACGAGACCCGGCTCCGGCTCGTGCGTACCGCAACCTGAGTGGTGGTAACTTTGGGGCAGATGTTTATCATCTTCTACTATGACGATAGCGGCTCTGAGGATCTCACGGGAGGGTAACGTCCGCCCAATGACACCGGCCAAAACAAGGAGCACGCCGGGCGAACACGCCTGGCTGGCGTCTCTGGTCCCTTGGTCCGCGTCTTCCGCCAGGTTTGTTGCGTTCTTCGCAGCATCCATTGCGGTGCCACTGGCGATCGCGCAGGCGCCAGCTCTTTCTCCCGTCTCCGCGACGGGGCCGGCCGCCCGGCCGGCGAAGGTAAACCCGAAAGACGGTTTAACCTACCTCCTGATCCCGCCAGGGCGGTTCATCATGGGCTGCTCACCAGGGGACGAGGAGTGCTTTGACGAGGAGAAAAGGTCACACGAAGTAACGTTAACCTCGGGCTTCTGGATGGGCCAGACGGACGTGACCCAGGAGGCCTACCAGCGCGTGATGGGGCGGAATCCGAGTCATTTTAAGGGCGCAAGCTTACCGGTGGATTCGGTAAGTTGGTCTGAAGCCCAAGAATATTGCCAGAAGGTGGGGGCGCGGCTGCCGACGGAAGCGGAGTGGGAATATGCGGCCCGGGGAAGCAATCCGTCCAGCCGGAACGGCCCACTGGGAGACATCGGATGGCACCGCGGCAATAGCCGAAGTAAGACCCACGCGGTGGCGCAGAAGAAGGCGAATCCATACGGGCTCTACGATATGCTCGGAAACGTCTGGCAATGGACCGCGGATTGGTATGGGGATTACGCATTCACGCCGGCGAGCGATCCGACAGGACCAGGCGGCGGAACAGGGCGCGCGTTGCGCGGTGGTTCTTGGGCCGACAATTCGAGATTTCTGCGTGAATCGGAGCGTGAGGGGGCCTTACCTGGCGACCGTTACGACGTGATCGGGTTCCGGTGTGTGAGTGCCTTTGTTCCAGGGGACCGGGATCTGTCGGCGGGGTTTGTTCCCGAGGACCGAGCTGTGCCCGCCGGCGGCGCCAGCGAGTCGGTCGACTTCACATATCCACCGGACTTTTCATGGAAGGCTTCGAGCAGCGCGGACTGGATTACGTTCACCGGGCCAACGTCAGGAGTTGGCAAGGGGACGCTTCGCTATCAGGTTGCGTCCAACGCGGGGCCCGACCGCGCCGCCACCATCACGGTTGCCGGCTCTTCCTTCACGGTGGAGCAGGGGGCGGGTTCAATCCCAGGGCTGAGCTTCATCGGTTGCATGCCCCACGTCGCCGCCGGGCAGGATTGGAAGACGACGTTCACGCTGGTCGACAAGGATAGCGCGCCGGCTCAGGTCCGCCTGAGTCTTATCGGGGACTCTGGTAGTCCGCTCAAATTGCCTGTCACCTTTCCGCAACTGCTTTCAACCCGGGGACCGCTCATCGGGGCATCGCTGGACCGAACGCTTTCCTCCAACGCTTTGTTGATTATTGACACAGCAGGTGCGCAAACCGGGCCGATTCAGGCGGGCTCGGCGCAATTGGCCGCGACTGGTTCGGTGGACGGGTTCGCGATCCTCCATTTGATTCCCGGAGGGCAGGAAACCGCAGTGCCGCTCGAAACCCGCAATGCGGGGTCCCATCTACTGGCATTCGACAACACCGGTGGAGTAGGGCTGAGCGTGGCCCTTGCCAACACCTCCGCGCAGGCCGCCAACGTTGGGGTAGTGATTCGCGATGCTACCGGCGCGCAGATTGGAACCGGCTCCCTCGCCCTGGAGAGCGGCGGCCATACTGCGTTCCTCTTATCCACCGAGTACCCGGTGACCGCGAACAAGCAGGGCACCATCGAGTTTGACACTCCGCCAGGCGGCCGGATCGGTGCGTTGGGCATCCGTACCACGCCGCTAGGGACGACTCACACGCTCACCGCCATTCCAGCGCTGGCCAACATCGGAACCGGCGGCGGTTCGATCCCGCACACCGCTACGGGAAACGGCTGGCAATCCACGTTCGTGCTGATCAACACGGGTAAAAGCGCAGCGCGAGCCAGCCTCGCCTTCTTCGACGATAGAGGGAACCCGCTCTCACTGCCGATAGAGTTTCCGCAGTTGGGGGGCGCGGCCTCTGTGGTTTCCTCCGTGAATCAAACTCTGGCGGCAGGAGCGACTCTGCTGGTCGAGAGCGCGGCGCCGTTAACCAATCCGGCGCCAACGATTGGTTCGGCGCAGCTCTCCACCGATGGCAACGTCGGCGGGTTTGAGATCTTGCGTTACAATCCGAGCGGGCAGGAAGCGGTTGTACCCATTGAGAGCCGCAACGCCAAAGCCTACCTGCTCGCCTTCGACAATAGCAACGGGACCGCCACCGGCGTCGCGATTAACAGCACCTCAACGCAAGCGGCGAGTATCCCGGTGGTGGTTCGCGACGACACAGGCGCGCAAATCGCAACTGACACGATTCCCTTGGCGGCGAATGGGCACCTGGCGTTTACGCTGGCGGTGGACAAATATCCGGCGACCGCGAACATCCGCGGTACCATCGAGTTCGATACGCCCGCAGGCGCTCGGATCGGCGTGCTAGGCATCCGTATGCCCGTTGCGCACACCTTTACTACCTTGCCGCCATTAGTAAAGTAAATGGCGTAACCCGAAAAAGACAGACGTTTCCTGCCAACCGGCACCACACCGGCCTGTGGGGCGGGCAATTTTGCCCCGGGGTCCCCCCTGGGGGCGGCTTTCAGCCGGCCCGAGCCGCCTAAAAAAGGCGGCTGCGGCCAAGATTGGCCGCCCCGCAAAGCGGCAAGGCGCAAACTCAAATGGCGTTTCCGAAGAAGTACCTTGGTTGATGTTCCAAATCACCATGCACCAGGAGGAAACGCCATGAAACAGTTTATCGCTAAGTTTGAAATCGCCCGTTGCGATAACGCGTCAGATCTTTCCAGTACAGCCCCATCCAGATGTCCCCTGCGCGATCTTCAGCATAAACGGCCGGTGTTCCGAGTGGCTTGCCGCCTTGGTCGTTTCTGAATCTCCGGATGACGCCGGTCGCCCGCGTCCACAGGTCCACATCGTCCGCGCCGAGCACTGCGATCCACACATCACCGCGGGAATCTTCATACATCCCGTAGATCGTCTTCCCGGATAAACCGTCGCGCTCGGTGAAGATGTGCTCCGGTAAAGTTCGCGCCAGGTCTTTGAGATCGTGCACGATTGGATATCCGCAAAGCCCTTCGTCGGTTGCCACCCACCAGGCGCCGGTATGGTCCTGAAAGTGAATCTGGCCGGCGCCCCAGGTGAAGTTCGCCACTTGCCGCGGCATTCGTGGAATGACCGCGGAAAAGCGCTCGCCATCAAATACATTCAGATACCGGAAGCGAGGATCGCCGGTCACTGCGATAAGATGGCCGGCGCGATCCTCGAGTTTCGCGCTGCGACCCGGCCGAAAGCCTCTGCCTCGGCAAGGGTGACAACGGCAAGACCAGCTTCTCTCGTTGTACGCCAGGAGTCGAACAATACCGAGGCGGACCTTGCCGACCTACGCAGCGCCCGGTTCGTGATGACCAGCGAGACGGAACAAGGGCAGCGACTGGCGGAAGGCAAGCTGAAGCGGATCACTCAGGGCATGGGGAGAATCAAGGCCACCCGCAGATACGAGAATCCCATCGAGTTTGACGATACGCATAGGTTGTGGATGGATGCGAACCACAAGCCGGAGATACGCGGGACCGATAACGCCGTCTGGAACCGACTGCACCTGATCCCTTTCGACGTGACGATGCCGAAAGACGAAATTGACCACGGATTGCCGGCAAAGCTGGCCGCGGAAGCGCCGGGTATCCTTCCTCTGGGCCGTGAGGGGCGCGGTGCAAATTTGGATAATGAATTTCAGACCGCCGTTCGGACGCGCCCCGGATAAACCGCCCGATCTGGTCTGATTCCTTCCGACATTCCTTTCCCCGCGAACGTGTCGCCGAGGAACGAGCGCGACCCCTTGGGTGCGGACGCCGGGCTGGTATGAGGGAGCCATCCTGGCGGCGTCTGGGCGCGTCGTGGGCCGAACGCGCGAAGGGCGTCCATTCCTCCTTTCGGCCGCAGCCGCCAGTTTTGCCGTCCTTGGGAAGGGAACGAAATCCGCCACCAGTCGCGCGAGGTTGCGTCGGTAGCGACCGCCGCGACCAGTGTGTCCGCCGGAGCCCACGGGCGCGCCCGGGCCGAAAAACGTCACATGGCGTTAGCGAAATGCTGGAAACGCCGCGTGATTCCGTACTTGACGTGCCTGCCACAAATGCCGCCGCTCATGGGCCGCGATCCAGGTGAAGGTAAACTGCAGGTTGAATCTAAGCGGCCGGGCCTCCGGCGCGGGCACCTTGATGTGGGCCAGATCCAACCCGCTGGCTTGCTCCAGTTGCCGCGACAATTGCTCCTGTAAGCGCCGGAAAGTTGGCAGTACGGCCGCTATGGGCTGGCCGTATGCTGGGGTGAACGCACGCGGAGCCTTGTACTTGTGCTTGGACGGCGGCTCTGTGTGAGCGATAATCCACTTCCCCAGCCAGCCATACCCGAAGGGTCCATCCGCCAGACGGCCGCGCCCGCGCGCGTCCGCCAGAGTCGGTTCGAGCATGCGCACACAGCGATCGCCCACCAGATTCAGATGCAGCAGGCACTCGGCCATCGACCAACTGTGCGCGTCCGGGCGCCAGTTGAATTGCGATTCCTGCAACCCATCTACGAGCTCTGATGCTAGCGCTTTCGCCGCGGCAAATTGGCGGTCCAGTTCGGCAAGTTCGGGGGACAATGACGACGTGGTCAACATACTCTCATACCGAAAGACGATAGTTAACGGATCCGGTCAGTCGCCACCCGCCCCCCGGGCTGCTTTGATATATCCCAGTACACCTACATAGCCCTCCTGCGCAACGCCGGCAGCCCTCTCCCGAAAGCCGCCTATGTCCGTGGGCGACCATGTGGCTAACCCGTCTACATAGCGGTTATACATGCAAAAAGCGGCAGCAATCAAAACCGTGTCGTGGATCTCCCGGTCCGTTGCGCCCTCTCGCCGCGCGCGTTCGACGTCCTCCGGCTGAACGTCTTTCCCGGAGCGCTGCACTTTACCCGCGATAGCCAGCAGCGCCTTGAGTTTGTCCGAAATGGCCGCGTGTTCGAAATCGCGCTTCACTTCCTGGACGATGTCCTCGTTGCCGCTGAGGTGATGGGCCGCAATCGCGCCATGGGCGGTCTGACAGTAGAAGCAATCGTTCCGGGAAGAAACATAGGTGGCGATGAGTTCGCGTCCTCCGGGCGTCAGCGTGCTTTCATCGTGCAGCAGCACTTGGGCAATCTCGGATAGGGGCACTGCGGTCTCGGGACGGAACGCAAACAGGCCGCGAATGCCGGGCAACCCCGCTGGAACTCGAATATGTGGCATGCTTCCTCTCCTTTAGCTGGCGTTGCCGGCCGCCGCTGGCAGGCCGTCGGTGGACGCCACATACCCCTCCCGGGCCAACCGGGCCCCCGGATCGCGGTACGCATTCGGCTCATGAGGCGCCCAAGTGGCCAATCCGTCCACATACCGGTTGTACATACAGAAGGCCGCGGCGATCAACACTGTGTCGTGGATCTCCAGATCAGTGGCCCCGAGCCGCCGGGCACGCTCGACGTCGCCGGTCTGGACGTTCTTGCCGGCACGCTGCACTGCGTCGGCAAGAGCCAGCAGAGCTTTGAGCTTGTCCGAAACTGGCGCTCCCTCCGCGCTCTCCTTCACGTCCAGGACGAGCTGCTCATTGCCACCAAGGTGATAAGCCGCCACCGCGCCATGGATGGTCTGGCAGAAAAAGCAATCGTTCCGCGAGGAAACGTAAGTGGCGATTAGTTCGCGCTCGCCGGGTGACAGAGAACTGGGACCACGCAGCAAGATGTCCGCCAGCTCGTTCAAGGGCTTGGCGGTCTCCGGCCGAAAGGCCATGGGTCCCAGGATACCGGGCAGTCCCTCTGGAAGTTTAATATGAGGCATTCCTGATTATCCAACTCTGAAGATTATGGGCCGAATCGGAGCTTTAGGTCAATAATGCTTATGTACTATTCTTTTTGATCCAGGACAGCCTCCACAAAGTCGCCCAATTGTTCCGCACTGAACTCATTCCCCTCGAAATTGGCGGCCAACTTCCCCTGCCGATCGATAATGATGGTGTGCAGGGAATGCGTCAGGGCGCCCTCGTCCGGCCAGAAGTTCACTCCGAACCTGCGGCACACGGTCTTGAGCACAGTGGGGCGGGCTATTCAGCCCGCGGACCCGCTCTCTAGCGGGTCCAGCCGCCTGAAAAGGCGTCCCCAGAGGGGACCCCAGGCCAGGATTGGCCGCCTCACACGGGCGTCTGAGTACTCTCCGGGATTTCGGACGCAGCCCTCCGACAAATCAAGGATAGGCGGAGACATCAGGCTACACGATCTTCGATGTTATAGGCGAAAGATATATCTCGTGGGGTTGAAGGCTTAACGGATCGACCGGAATCCGCACAGCCGGCAAAGTATCCAGGCGCCTGCGCGCAAGATGTTCAGGAGTGCGCCAAAAGCAGCCGTAGACAGTACGCCGCGCGGCCGCAGACGCGAGTATAGGCCGTTCACGCTCCAGGCTGCCGCCGTATAAATCGTCGCCGCCCGCTCGATGCCCACCCGGTCTCTTACCGGCCAGTCGTACACGAGCCTTTCGATGCCGCCGTTAAAGAACGTTCCCATTTGCAGAACTCGTGCGCTATATGACTTTCCGGACATGGACGACATCTCGGACTTGCTCCTGGCCGCCGCGATGAGTGCCGACGCTTCTTCCGCGTGCCTCAGAGCCGAGGTAACGCCGTTGGAGGTGATGGGATCGAGCATCGAGGCAGCCTCGCCCGCAATTACCCAGTTCGGGCCGGTAACTCTACGATAAGTCCGGCAACTGAAAGACGTTACCTTGGGAACCGTGGCGGGCTCACTTTGCAAGAGGGACGCCAGACGCCCGAAGCGCGCAAGTTGGCCCCTGAAGATGTCCTCGACTGCGATCCCAGCATCCCGCCCTTTCTTCATGGCTTCGCCAGTCGTAACATATCCGACACTCAACGTATTTGGACCGATAGGGATTTCCCAAATCCAATCCTGGTACTCCCCTCGCACTGGGCCCATGTAAATGGTTGTTCCTTCTTGCGCCGGCGGGGCGGCGAAATAGGACCACAGGCAAACCTTGCGAGGCCCGTACGCAACGGCGGAAAGGTTGAATTCCCGCGCCAGCAAACTGGTGAATGAGCCCGAGGCGTCGACGTACCAGGGCGAGGTAAATCGCGCGCCCGATGCTGTTTGTATCGCGCGAATCCGCTTCCCGGTCCTCTCCACTTTGAGACCTTTATCGTGGACTACCTGGACTCCACGTCGTACAATCAAGTCTTGCAGTGCCCTGTCTAAGCGCATCCGATCGACATGGATCGTGCGCAGTGCGACGTGAAACGGCGCTTGGGCCACCCACGGAGCGGGCCGGAAATCCTTCGCTTCCCCCTCTCCCAACTGCAAAGTCACGCCGTGTTTGTACGTCGCGATTCCCGCATGGATCAGATCTTCCGCAGGCAGACCCAAGGCGCTTAACAAGTCGGGAGAGGCCCAGTCCAGTGACTCACCGACAGGCTGCCGAACTCCGGTTTCGGGTTCGATGCAAACGACACGGAAACCAGCCTTCGCCAGATGCAGAGAGGCAGCCATGCCAGCCAATCCGGCGCCGATCACGGTGACATCGAAACTGTACGCAGTGCCTGGCTGCATTTCCATTGTGCGGCAAAGAATACGGCGCCTACTGCAAGACTTGGGCGGCCAGTTGTGTACCTTCCACGCGCGCCCGGACCTTGGCGAAGGCGATTTCGCGCGAGGTCGAAGTGTCGTCCGCAAAGGGCGCGAAGCCGCAGTCGTCAGTGGTACCGAATTGCGCCGCCGGTAGGAACCTGGCTGCCAGCAGCACCCGCTCGCGCACCTGAGCGGGCGTTTCTATAGTGGGGTCGATAGGATCGATAACGCCAACGAAAACTGTCTGTCCGGGCTGCATGTGCCGGCCGATAATCTCCAATACCCGCACCGGATCCTTGTCACTCGCCAACTGCACGTAGAAGCGCCCCACGTGCAACCGGAACAGCGCAGGCAGTAATCCGGCATAATCCACGGCGGCGCTGTGGGTAGCATCCCGGTCGCCGCCCGGACACGTATGCACGCCGATACGCTGGCGCTCTTCTGTCGAGAAATGATCGAGCACCCGGTTATTCAGGGCGATGAAGTTCTCGAGCAAGCCTCCCGATGGGTCGAGCCTGAGGGAAAGGCGCCCTTCCGTGAAATCGATCTGCACGCTATCGGCGCCCTGTTCGAGGCAGCTACGGATATCGGCCACTGCTTCTCCCACCAGATCCGCAAGGAAAGCCTCGCGCGAGTATCCCGGAATTTCCGAGGCCGGGTAAAGCAGGCTGAGAGCAGATGCCGAAATCACCGCTTGTTTCACCGGCAACGTCGTCAGGCGTTTGGCCGCCGCCAGATACGTCGCCGCGTGGACCCCGTAGCGGAACGGACCCGAAGTCAATCGGGGCAATTGCCGTGTGTGCCCATCTTCGAAAGGAATCACTACGCCATCGGGCGCCAGATTGGACACGCCTTCGAGCGGATACGTTGCAAAGCTGGACTTGGTCTGTTCTCCGTCGGTAATAACGGGAGAGCCGGTCTCCTCAAAGAGGCGGATGGTATCCCGTAGCGCGACCCCGGCAACGCGTGCGAATTCGCCGGCTGTCATCCGGCCTTCCTGCGCGGCCTGACGAGCTGCAATCAGTTCCGCCGGCCGCGGAATGCTCCCGATCGGTTCAGTAGGTATGCGCAAACCAGTCCCCCTCGGTTCCAAGGATAGATCCATTCAAGCTAACCGAACGAGATGCCGGCGCACAATAATTGAAATCAACTAGTGTAGTGCGTCCGAAATCCCGGAGAGTATTCAGACGCCCGTGTGGGGCGGCCAATCCTGGCCTGGGGCCCCCTCTGGGGACGCCTTTTCAGGCGGCTGGACCCGCTAGAGAGCGGGTCCGCGGGCTGAATAGCCCGCCCCACGGTGTGCACATAATCGTCGATCTGCGCGACGCACTACACTAGGAGAGCGATCAGCGTGTGTCTTGATACCACAACGCTCTCGCAAAGCGTTCCGCGGTGATATAGCGGGTGTGAAACACCTGCCAATCCAAAGGATGCAGGCGATAGGCTCTATCCTGCTCGAGGGATGTGGGCGGAGCCGTATAGTCCTTCATCGCGTGATAGGGCAGGGGCAGCACCGTGCTGGAAAATTGAAAATTATAATCGCCTTCTTTCATCCATCCGTCGCCGATGAAAACGAAGTCGCGCGTCCAACCGGCAGCGGGCGGAGGCACGGCGGCGAACCGCATCCGCACCTCATCACCTGAGTTGACAATCACGATGCGGTCGTCGATTTTTTCGAGCAGCTCGCGCACACCGCCATAGCGCGTATAGTAGCCCTCCAGATTGCGCCACTGCTGAGCAGTTCCCGCGATGGTGTCATAGTGCGCCAGTTCCGGCGATGAGGGGCCGTCCTGTGTCACCAACGAGAAGCCCCGGTAGCGTAACTCGGCTTCCGATAGCCTCAGGCGCTGTGTCTTTACTAGCTCATTCGGCAGACCTGCAGCCCATGCCAGCCTGTCCCAATACACTTCCATGCTGGTACGCAAACGGAGCTTGCGGGGCGCGGCTGCCCGGAAGATGCCGGTCAAATCGAAGACGACGGTCTTCAATCGGCCTGCCGGTATACCAAGGTGATTTCGCGCGGTGAGCCAATGCCCGGTCCGGTCGGGAACCTCGATGCTCAAGTCTTGCGGCGTGGGGCCGCTTCCCTGGCTGCGCGCCATAGTGATGGTATCGTCCCATGGGTGCAGAAAGCCGTCGCCGATCAGGTAAAGCGGCCCTGTGCGCGGCGCATCGTCCGGCAATGCGAGCTCTACCCAGTGATCGCGAGTTAGTCCTTGGTACTGCCCGACCCCAAAGGTATTCAGATAGTTAGCGTCGACTTTTTGAATCGCGCCGCTCACATCTCGCCCGGCATCGTCCTTTGCGCCGGCAAAACTTCTCGGCTCGCCCGTCACATACAGTTTGAGGGGCGCGGGAGGATCGGCCACGCGCTCGTCCACGTAGACGCGCGACTGTTGCGGATGATCGACAACCAGCAACGAATAATAGTCGATGTAGTAGGTCTCCCAGTATTCGTCCGTCAGGCGCAGGTCGTAGTATCCATCCCGCGGGGCAAGCTGGTCGCCGTCGATTTTGAACCATTGCTGGGTCTGTTGAATCGGTTCCAATCTTGTTGTGCTGATGTGCGCTCCCAGCGGCGCAGACATGGGGGCAACGTCTTTTAAGAACCGCATCGCGTGTCCGTCCCATGCAAAAAGAAATGGACAGGAACCTTTCAAACGTTGCTGAGCGAGCACGGACTGGTCCGATTTCAAGTTAAATTCGGTTTGAATTAAGCCATTCGGCCATACGATACGGGCGAATTCGACTCCGGTGTGCTCGCCCAATCCGAAGTGCAGAACCGGTGCGCTGACGATTTGTTTCTGCGTAAGCAGGTCGGACCGAATCTCGATCTCGCCGCCTATGCCGAATGGATTGATGCGCTGATCTCCGTTCGCCGTGGCGGCTCTGGTGCGAATCACTTGCCAGTTATAGTTCTTTGCGCCTCGATTGGTGAATTGGACGGCGGTCCGGCTGTTCGACAGCCCGATGCCATCCAGTCGGCCATCCTGATTCAGATCCGCCAGCGCCCAGCAGTCGGAATTCAGTTTGCCGGCCAGCGGCGCGAAGCCTTTTCCATTTCCCAGGAAGATCTGGTCGCCTACGACTATGTCCAGACTGCCATTGTTATCCAAATCCGCCAATAGCAGGCTCGCCGGTCCAGGACCGTTGGCCAGCCTGGCGTTGGCGATTTTCGCGAAATCCCATTCCGTACTGGAGTCCTGGCCCGACAGCCGAACAATGCTGAAATCGCTCCGCAGCAGGACGAAATCGATCAGTCCGTCTCCATTCACGTCCCCTGCAGCGACCGCCAGATTGTGGTCCGCCAGTTGCGGCGGGACGGTGCGCCTCCGGTAGAAGCCTTGCCGCTCGTTCTTGAAGACTTGCAGGTTCCCGTGGCCGTCGATCAGTGCCACATCGGGCACGCCATTACCATGGAGGTCGCCGAAAGTGAAACCGGTCATCCCATCGACTCCCTGGAACGGTTGAACCGGCGCGAAGGTGCCATCGCCGTTATTCCGCAAAACGATTGGTGCCCCGTGCGGCACTCCCAAGACAACGTCCAAGTCTCCATCCAGATCGAAGTCGAAGGCCCATGCGCCCGTGTATGATCCATTCACGATTCCCGCGGGCAGTTTCGTTTTGGCTGTCACATCGATGAAGCGCTGCGGCGTATCTTGAAGGTAAATTCTGACTCCGCCCGGCGTGGCGAGGACCAAATCCGTCTTGAAATCGTAGTTCAAGTCGGCGCCTAGAATTGCATTCCTCCCGAGGGTCGTGAGTGAAGACTGGCCGCGCGCACTGGGCAGGGGCAAGGTTGCGCCACCTTCCACGTGGGCGCCCGTCGCATCCGCCCACACAATCCGCGAACCGCCTTCTCCATCCAGAGGCAACGATCCGATCCAGGCGATATTCCCCGCGGACACCGCGCTTATGGCCTGCTCTTCGAAGTGAAGCTGCATATCGGGTGAGGCCGGCTCCGAAGAGGGCGAAGGCAGCTTCAAAAACTTCAAGAATGGCTCTCCAATCGAAGTCGCGGGCGCTTTCACTTCATCCAAATTCCGGCGATAACTGGCGACCCGAATCAGCGTATTGCGAAGAAACTGAACCTGGATTCCGGCGGTCCTCATATCGGCGGTCTCAGCGGCTTGTCGCAGCCGGGTGAGCTGCTGCTGCGCAGGCTCGGGCCAATTCGCGGTGTTCCGCCCCAGGCTGGCCACGGCGCTTTTCAATCGGGATTCGTCTTTCCGCTTCGCAGCCAGATGGGCGATGTCGAGCAGGATGGCTTCATTGTCAGGCCGGATTTTCAAGATCTGTTCCAGCAGTTTTCCCGCGTCCGCGTCGCTGGTGGCGGTTTGCTGGCGTCCGGTCTCCGTTGCCCAGGAATACAGAGCTCTTAGATTCGAACTGTCGAGAGAGACAGCCTTCTGGTAATGCGCGATCGCTTCCGCAATCCTGCCGCGCTTGGCCTCAACCAGGCCGAGTAGACCCTCAATCCGGCTATTATCCGGAGCCAGGCCGTGCGCTGTCTCGAAGGTTTGGTAGGCCGTGTCGAATTCTTGCTGGCGGGCTTGCAGAAGGCCCAAATCGACCCAGCTTGCCGGCTCTGCCGGCGCGATCTGGGTGGCATGCGTGAGCCCGTTACGGGCGTTCACATCCTCGCCCGACTGGAGCGCCGCCACGCCAAGATAAAATGCCGAACACAACTCGCGATATTTCGGCGAGCCTGGTTCAGGAAGTCCAGTGTGCCGGTTACAACCGGAACAGAGAAGTGCAATCGGGAGCGAAACCGCCATGACGAGCCTAAGCTTCATTCGTGGAATACCCAGATCGGACACAGAATTTCCGGTAGTGGGTACGTTTGGGAGTTGCGAGGCTTGTGGGGCGGGCAATTCTGCCCGCAGCCGGCTTTCAGCCGGCTCTGGCCGCCTGAAAAGGCGGCTGCGGCCAAGATTGGCCGCCCCACAAAAGCAAAATGACCACCACCAAATTTCCGAGTGCAAATGGGTGCATTATACCTCAGCCAACAGGGCTCACTGAGGCTAGGGCAGGTGAATCAAGCCCTTCTTTACCGCCCATATGATCAGGTCGGTGGTGCGGTGGATGCCCAGTTCCGCCATCATATTGGCGCGGTGCACGGCAACCGTATTCTCGCTCACATGCAAAAGCGCTGCAATAGTCTTATTGGACTTGCCCTGAGCTGCCAATTCCAGGATCTGTTTTTCGCGGGGCGTGAGCCGATCATACTGTGGATCGGGCACGCGGCTCGCGGGCACCAGGCCGGGGCCTATGACCTGCCGCCCTGCCGCCAGAGCTTTTATAGCGCTCACCAGATCCACGTCCAAGGCGTCCTTCAACAGATAGCCACGCGCACCAGCATCCAGGGCGTTGCGCACGTAATTCTCTTCCGAGTACATGCTCAAGATCAGCACCGCCGTGCCCGGCTCGTGCTTCAAGATCTCCCGCGTGGCCTGTACGCCATCCAGACCCGGCATGGCCATGTCCATCACGATCACCTGCGGGTGCAGTTGCCGTGCCAGCCGGATCGCTTCCTGGCCGTTCGCCGCTTCGTCCACTACGCGGATTTCCGGATCGTCTTCCAGGATACGCCGGAAGCCCTTGCGCACTAAGGTGTGATCGTCCACCAGCAGAACGGAGATTTCACTCATCGCGAGATTGTTTCAAGCTAACCGTGGCAGGCCGCAAAACACAATAATTCAAAACAACTATCCTCGCGGCGCGCCGCCCGCGCGACTAGTATTTTTTCCTTATTGACCGTCCAAGCCCTGTGTGTGATAATTCGTCAGGTGTATTTCGCGCGCCTGGGCTGGGCTGCGCATCTCAGAGGGAGGAAGGTTAATGGCTGCATCGAGTTCCAGCATGGATTTCACATCGGTTGCCGGCCCGAGCTTTTACGAAAAACTCAATTCCCAGTGGCACGAACGCGCGCTGCAAATATTCATGGCCATCGTTTTGGCGCACTGGGGCGAACACCTGGCGCAGGCCGTGCAGATCTATCTGATGGGATGGCCGCGTCCGCAGGCGAACGGCATTGTGGGCTTGTGGTATCCGTGGCTCATTAAATCGGAAGTGCTGCACTACGCCTACGCGCTGGTGATGCTGGTGGGAATCTGGGTGCTACGGAAAGGGTTCACAGGAAAGGCCCGCACCTGGTGGACGGTCGCCCTGGTGATCCAGTTCTGGCACCACATCGAGCACTTGCTGCTGATTGCGCAGGCCACCATGCACCATAACTTCTGGGGGCGGCCGGTTCCGTTCAGCGTGTTGCAATTGGTGATTCCGCGGGTGGAATTGCACCTGTTTTACAACACGATCGTATTCATTCCGATGGTGATCGGCATGTACTATCACATGTTCCCACCCGTCGGAGAGCGGGAGCGCGCCAACTGCACCTGCGCGTGGCATCCGCGTACGGCGGAAGCCAACGCTTATTAACTGGGCGGCTACGGCGCTCGGCTGCGTTGCATTGTGGCAATCGGCGGGTTGCCGGAAACCTGCCGGAACGGATTCAGCCATTGTGATCGAGTCCGAAATCGCGCCCAAGCCCGCGCGCCTTGGCCTCGCGACCGTTACGCTCCGTCTGTCGGACGCCGGGCAACCGGTACGCCAGGCGCGGATCGCGCTCGAAGCGGATATGGCGCATCCGGGCATGCGGCCCGAGTTCGGTGAGGCGCGCGAAATCGCCGCCGGAAATTACCGGGGCCGGTTGACTTTCACCATGGCCGGCGATTGGGTCGTCCTCATGCGCGTCACGCTGCCGGGCGGACAGAAACTGGAACGGCAAATGGAAGTGAACGGTGTCCGCTGAATCGTCCCCGTTCGATCTGCTCAAAGTCCCACTGATCGGCCGGCTCTTTCGCTGGCGGCACGCTCGTACCTTCCTGCAAATTCCCGTGTTGATCGTAGGGATTGCCATGATTGGCCACGGATTACTCGGCCCCACGTTGGCCCCCAAAAACCTTGCGACCACCGTAAGCTGGGTACACTTTCGCGGCGCGCTCGTTTTGGTATTGCTATGCGCCGGTAATCTGTTTTGCCTGGCTTGTCCGTTCATGCTGGTGCGCCAGTGGGCGCGGCGGCTTTTTCGGCCGCGGTTCGCCTGGCCCCGGAAATTGCGTAACAAGTGGCTCTCCGCGGCGCTTTTCGCGCTGATCCTTTTTGTCTATGAGCTGTTCGATCTCTGGTCTTCGCCCTGGTGGACCGCGTGGCTAATCGTGGCCTACTTCGCCGGGGTGTTGGTAGTCGACGGTTTCTTCAAGCACGCCGTGTTTTGCAAATTCGTTTGTCCCATCGGACAATTTAACTTCGTGGCATCTACGCTCTCACCTCTCGAGGTGAAGGTCCGAGATGAGGGCGTCTGCGTTCCGTGCACCACAAAAGACTGCATTCGCGGCCGGCGTGATGCTTCCGATCTGGTGGTGATTCAGCGCGGTTGCGAGTTGGCCTTGTTTCAACCCAGCAAGTCCGGCAACATGGACTGTACATTCTGTCTGGAATGTATCCAAGCCTGCCCGCACGATAACGTGGGCATCCTCAGCCGTCCGCCCGCCAGCGAGTTGATGACCGATCCCAGACGCTCCGGTATCGGGTTCTTCTCCCGCCGCCCGGACATAGCCGCGCTGGCACTGGTGTTCACTTTCGGCGCGTTACTCAATGCGTTCGGCATGGTCAGTCCGGTGTATTCCCTGGAGAGTTGGCTCGGGCGCGTGCTGCACGTCAGTCACGAAGCTCCCGTGCTGGGGCTCATCTTCGTGGTAGCACTGGTGGTCGAACCGGTGCTCCTGCTGGGACTGGCGGCATGGCTTACGCGAGTTTGGGCCGGCAGCCGGCGCGCTACGCTGCCGTTGATCGTGCGGTACGCTTATGGGCTCGTACCACTGGGTTTCGGTATGTGGCTGGCGCACTACAGTTTTCATTTCCTGACGGGGTTCCTGACGTTGATTCCCGTCACACAGAACGCCGTAGCCAGTCTGGGCCGGCCTTTGCTGGGTGAGCCGCTCTGGACTTTGACCGGCATTCCCACCCGTTTCGTGCAGCCGCTGGAGTTGGGATTCCTGGTGCTGGGACTGGCGGGATCGCTGCTGGTCACGCATCGGCTGGCCGAAGACGACGCCGAGGCCGGAGCTCGCCCGGTGCGCGCATTCATACCTTGGGCTGCCGTCTGCCTGCTGCTGTGGGTCGCGGCCGTATGGCTGATCCTTCAACCCATGGAGATGCGCGCCACGTTTATGGGATAGCCGGTGCGGAGACGCCATCGCATTATCGGACTCTGGCTGCTCCTGGTCATGGCTTTTCCGGCCGGCGCGCATAACGGGCCGCCCTTCCCGATTATTGTGGACCGGCACGTCGGGCCGTACGTCATTTCGCTTTGGACCCATCCCGATGTCGGAACGGGATTGTTCTGGGTGATGATGGAACCGCCCCGAGGAACCGCCGTCCCGAAGGATCTGAAGATCGCGATCGGCGTGCAGCCGGTAAGCGGCCGGCTCCAGGAAAAGCGCTACGCCGCGCGACTGGATACCAGCAGCGCTCAGGTGCAATACATCGCCGAGGTGCCATTCGACGCGCAGGAGCTTTGGCGCGTCCACGTGCTGCTGGATAGCTCCGCGGGACACGGGGAATCGACCGCGACTGTAGAAGTGACACCGCCGGGGCTGGGGCGGTGGGACCTGCTGTGGTTCGCCTCGCCTTTCGCCGCCGTGGCCTTTCTCTGGTTTCGGGCGCTAGCCCGGAGGAGAAGGCGTACATCGGCGTTAAAATAGGCCCGCAGGGAATCTGCCCTGGGCGGCCACAAATCACCATTGGGCGTGATACGGTAAATTAACCCGCCGCTCAGATTCCGAGTGGCGCGATCCGGACGAAATCGGTAGCCAACAGCAAACGTTGGGGAGGCTATGGGAGATTATCCTCACACGATGAGCCCCGACGTTGAGCAATTGATCTCATCGTCGTGCTTCACTCAGAGTGTGGGGAAGGCTTGATTTGCAAATGATTGGATTCAACTGAGGAAGAGAACCAATATGGCCGGCATGATAGAACTTGGCGGGACGAGATTTGCCAGGCGCTTCGTTCAAAACGGAGAGATTCGATTCCACATCGTCGACGGAGGCGTCGGGCCGACGGTCGTCCTCATTGCAGGCTTTCCACAGACCGCATATGCGTGGCGTCGGATCCAGCCGTTGCTGGCTGGCTCTTACCGTACTCTTGCGATCGATCTTCCCGGCCAAGGCTACTCGGACAAGCCCTTGAACGGCTACGACACGCAAACTACGGCATCCCGACTTAACTGCCTTCTGAAGTCGTTGGAAGTGCAGCGACACTTTTACGTGGGGCACGACATCGGGTCATGGATTGGCTTCCCCTATGCACACCAATACGCAGCGGACTTAGATGGCGTCGTCTTCATAGACGGGAACATTCCTGGTATAACCCTGAAGTCCGAAGTATCGATCGCATCTCCTTCCAATTGGAGAAGCTGGCACTTCCTGTTCAATGCCCTGGTTGATCTTCCGGAGTTGCTGCTTGCCGGAAAAGAGCGCGTACTGCTTGAGTGGTTCTTCAACAAGAAGTCCGCTAATCCGATGGCGACCTTCGAGCCGGCTGATATCGATGAGTACGTGAAATGCTACGCTTCTCTGGGCGGCCTTCGGGGCATGCTCGGCTACTACAGGGCTGTCGAAGAGGATTTGCGGCAAAACCAGAAGCTGTTCGCTAACAAAATAAAGACACCCGTGTTAGCGCTGGGAGGCGATGTGGGCAGCGCGCCG
>Ga0187847_10001819_pt1 | contig 18289 bp, 13 predicted proteins | sample June2016WEW_4_10_FD_132458 | JGI IMG/M metagenome (GOLD analysis project Ga0187847, IMG submission 132458) | Peatland microbial communities from SPRUCE experiment site at the Marcell Experimental Forest, Minnesota, USA - June2016WEW_4_10 | ecosystem: Environmental > Terrestrial > Soil >...
GCGACGGCCATCCCGCCGGCTGACAATCCGGCGGCGGGCAGTCCAGTGGCGACTCCCGCGAGCACGCAGGGAGCTTCGCCGCAAACCCCAGGGTTAGGGTCCGCACCAACCCCCGGTAGCCGCCCGGCAGCCAAGGCGCAGCTGGTCGCCCCGGTGAGCGCGAACGGAGGTCCGGCCGCGAACCGCAGCCCAGCCGCAGCCGCGAACGCCGCGGCGCCGATCATTGTGGTCAACCCGTCTGCGCCCGCTGCGCCACCCGGGCCGTCGCCCGAAGAGATTGCGCAGGTGGCTTTGTTTCTGGCGTCCGACGCGGCATCTTATGTCAACGGTCAGGCGATCGCCGTGGACGGTGGGCTGTCCTCGTCGCACCCGATCGTCGTGCGCCGCGAGTGAGCGCAGGTGCGGCTTGTGGGCCCGTCGGCCGGGCCGATCGACGCACCCGCTCATTCAGGCTAAGCTTTGCGGGCGGCGGCAGGATCTGATGACGTCTAGGCCGGGGGAAGCAGCGATGCGAATAAACGCCACCGCGCGTCGTGGCTATATACTTGCGGCTTGGATCAAGGCGATCGGGCGCGCACTCGATGCGGAAGGCTGCGACGGCGACGCGCTGCTTGCGCAAGCCGGATTCGATCGCGAATCCCTCGCAGGTCCCACACTTCTCTGCCCGCTCGTCAACACCGCGCGATTGTGGAAAATCGCCGTTGCGGCGACCGGCAATCCGGGATTCGGCGTCAAGGTTGCGAGCCACATCCAGCACACGACGTTCCATGTCTTGAGCTACGGGCTCTGCGCAAGTTCGACCTTGAAGGATGCATTCGAGCGCCTCCAGCGCTATTGCCACATCGCCAGTGACGCCGTCGATTATGAATTCACCAAGTGCGGCGGCGACTATCACTTCGTGATCGAACCCGCCACCGAGGTTCCGTTCGAATCGATCGACGCATTGGTCGGCGCACAGCTGCGCATGTGCCGCTCGCTGATTGGGCGCGATTTCTCGCCGCTGCGCATCGACCTGCGGCGGCCGCGACCGGCGATCGTCGACGAGTTCGAGCGCCTGTTCCGCGCGCCGCTGCGATTCGCGGCCGCCGATAACCGGCTCGTGTTCGACGCCGCGAGCATCGAAGCGCCGCTCGACGGCGCCAATCCGGATCTTGCACAGCGCACCGACGCGATCGCGCTCCAATACCTCGCGCGCATCGAGCGCGACAATATCCAGGCACGCGTGCGTGAAGTGCTGATGCAACGTTTGCAAAGCAGCGAGCCGTCCCAAGAGGAAGTCGCGGAGCATCTGTGCATGAGTGCGCGCACGCTGCAGCGCAAACTCGGCGACAGCGGCACGACCTACTCGCAGATTCTCGACGAAACCCGGCACGCGTTGGCATTGGTTTATTTGAGTGCGCCTCAGCACAGCGTCAGCGACATCACCTATCTGCTCGGTTTTTCGTCCGGCAGCAGCTTTACGCGGGCGTTCCGCCGCTGGACCGGCCAGTCGCCGTCGGGATGGCGCGCGGGTACCGCCGCGCCGTGAGTCAAGCGTCCAAAGCCGTCGTCGCGCGCGAACTCGGCAAGCCCGTCGTCGTCGAACGCATCGAGGTTCAAGCGCCGCGTCACGGCGAGGTCATGATCCGCTTGGCCGCTTGCGGGGTTTGCCATAGCGATTTATCGGCGACGAACGGCACGATCGCCTATCCTCTGCCGCTCGTGCTGGGCCACGAAGGCGCCGGCGTCGTCGTCGCCGTGGGTGACGGCGTGAGCCGCTATGCGATCGGCGATCACGTCGTAAGTTCGTTCGTGAGCATGTGCGGCCGCTGCCATTATTGCCAGACGGGTCGTCCGCAATTGTGCGTGCAGTCGCTGCAGGCGCTATATACCTTGCCCGACGGCACCGTGCGTACGCACGATGCGGCCGGTGCGGCGCTCAATGTATTTTGCGGCTGCGGCGTCATGTCCGAATTCGCAACCCTGCATGCCGACAACCTCGTCAAGATCGACCGGGAAATGCCGCTGGATCGCGCCGCATTGATCGCCTGCGGCGTGATGACCGGTTTTGGCGCAGCCGTCAACACGGCGCGCGTCGAAGCCGGATCAATCGCGGTCGTGTTCGGCTGCGGCGGCGTCGGCCTCAATGCAATCCAGGGATGCGCGATTGCGGGTGCGCGTATGATCGTCGCGGTCGACACGAGTGCGGGCAAACTCGAGTTGGCGCGGCGCTTTGGCGCGACTCACGTCTTCGATGTGACCGGGCAAACCGAGGTTGGAAAAGCCTTGTACAAACTGACCGGCGGCGGCGCCGATTACGCTTTCGACTGCGTGGGCCTGGGCAAGATCTCCGAACAGGCCTTTGGCCTGCTGCGCCGGGGCGGCACGGCCGTGACCGTCGGTATCGCCGCGCCCGGCGATAAGATCACGCTCAGCGCGCAACAGGTGGCGATCACCGAGAAAACCCTGACGGGAAGCTACTACGGCTCCGCACGGCCGCAGCAGGACTTTCCGAGGATCATCGGCCTTTATCGCAACGGTCGATTGAAGCTCGATGAGTTGATCACACGCACCTACGGGATCGACGATGCGCCGCAGGCATTTGCGGATCTCGCGGCCGGCAAGGACGGACGCGGCGTGATCCTGTTCGGAGATCGCACCTAAGTGACATCGCCCTCGTTGCCGTCGGCCGTTCCGGAGGAAATCGGCCTGAGCTCCGCGCGGCTCGATCGTCTCGGTCAGGTCTTGCGCCGCGAGGTCGAACGCGGCCGCGTACCCGGAGCGGTCGCGCTGATCGCGCGGCGCGGCAAACTCGGCTATTTCGAGAGCTTCGGCGAGCAGGATCCGCTCAAACACCTGCCGATGGCAAGAGACTCGATTTTCAGAATCTACTCGATGACCAAACCGATCGTGTCGGCGGCGGCGATGATGCTGTGGGAACAGGGGCGCTTCCTGCTCAATGATCCGATCGAAAAATATCTGCCGGAATTCGCCGGCATGAAGGTCGCGATACCCCGCGGCGATGATTTCGATCTCGCGCCCGCGGCGCGCGCGATCCACATCCAAGACCTGCTACGCCACACTTCGGGTCTGACCTACGAATTCCGCGGCAATGGACCGGTTCACAAAAAATATCTGGCGTCGAAGGTCTCGAGTTTCGATATGAGTGCCGCCGAACACGTCGCGGCGCTCGGCCGATTGCCGCTGCTCCATCAGCCCGGGACGCGCTGGGAATACGGCCGCTCGACCGATGTCGTCGCGCGCCTCGTCGAAGTGCTCTCAGGGTCCCCGCTGAGCGCTGTGCTCGATGAGCAGATTTTCGCGCCGCTCGGCATGCTCGATACGGCTTTTCATGTGCCGTATGCACACCACGCGCGTCTCGCCGAAGCGTTTCGCGACGATCCGGACAGCGGCGCGGCCGTGAGGCTCATGGACGTGCGAAATCCGCCGGCGTTCGAGTCGGGCGGTGCCGGTCTCGTCTCGACGGCCGCGGACTATGCGCGGTTCCTGCAGATGATGCTCAGTGGCGGGACGCTCGACGGCGTCCAGCTGCTCAGCCGCAAGACCATCGAATTCATGACCGCGGATCACTTAGGACCGATCACCGGGGCATCCGACCTGCTGCCGCCCGGCTACGGTTTCGGTCTCGGCTACGCGGTCCGTCTGGTCGCCGGAATCGCACAAGTGCCGGGTTCGATCGGACAGTATTTTTGGGGCGGTCTTGCCGGCACGACGTTTTGGGTCGACCCGGCCGAACAATTGTTCGCGATCCTGTTGATCCAGGCGCCCGGCCAGCGCGAGTACTACCGCATGCTGTTCCGCGACATGGTGTACGCCGCGTTCGCCGACTGACCCCGCTGCTGAGCATGCGGATAGCTCGCGGTGTTGCCCGCACGCCATTCCGATGGCGACAAACCGGTCCAGCGCCGGAACGCACGTGTGAAGCTGCTGCTGCACGAAAATCCCAACAAATGCGTGACTTCGTTGACGCTATTTTGCGGCGAGCTCATGTAGGAGAGCGCCAGCGCATGCCGAGTTTCGTCCAATATCCTTTTGAACGTCGTGCCGCTGTCGCCAAGCTTGCGCTGCAGCGTGCGCGAACTCATGTTGAGAATTTCGGCGACCTCCTCTTGGGTCGGCTCGCTGGTCTGCAATCGCTGCGTCACGACTTCGCGCACCCGCGCTTCGATATTGTGCCGTTCGATGCGGGCCAAATACTGCGTCGAGATCGCGTCACTCAAGCGAGCGAGTTCCGGATTGCCGGTGTCGAGTAAGCGCTCGATGCCGTCGCGCTCGAAGATCAGGCGATTTTGCTCGGCGCCGAAATGCAGCGGCGCACGCCACAGCCGCTCGAACTCGTCGATCACGAGCGGCCGCGGCCGCCGCAGCTCGATCGACAGCGGCGCGAACTCCCGGCCGATCAAGGAGCGGCACAACTGCAAATACATGCCGACCAGAGCGTCGATCGATTCGATCGGAACCTCGGTCGCAGGCTCCATGATGAAATGATACTCAGGCCCGCGCCGGAAGAATTGATACTCGACGGCATCGCTGACCACGTGCGAGAAGCGCTGCACGCGTTCGAATGCCTCCTTGAGCGTCGAACTCGCCGACAAGCCATAGCCCAATGCATGAAACATCGTGTGCTTGTATTGCTTGGTCAATTTGAGGCCGAATGTGGGATCTCCGGTCGCCGCGAGCGCAAGGCGCCATAGGTGCGCGGTCTTGGTCAGCGGACAACGCGTGTCCGGACCATCCAATTCCTTGAGGTCGAATCCCGCCTCGGCCAGCAAGCCCGCGCCATCACAGCCCGCCGCATCGAGCGCCCGGCCGATGGCCTTGACGCAAGAGCCTAGAATTGAACTTTGACGCGATGCGGTATTGGTCCGCATTTTGGTGTCGACCTCCCCGCACCAGCCCCATTCAGTGGCACCACCAGCGTTGCAAGCTTAGCCCCAAATAACGCGAGCGTCGATCGGCAAGGCCGGGCGGCTATCGGCCCAAAGTGCGCTGCACACGGACGCCCGTGATTGCTGTGGCGCCGACGCGACCCGGCGCGTGGCCGGCGGCCGTTTATGGCGTCTGCGGTCAACAGGTTGGCGCCTGCGGTACCGCGTTTGCGGCGACTTTCCGTAAGCTGGTTGCCGGCATTCGCTGGCAAGGATTGCGGGCGGCGGGGCGGAATTCGCCTCGGCCGATCGGCGCCAGCGGATCCAAGGACGGCCAAAACAAGAATTGCATTCGCTGGGCCGCGCACAAACCGCTGCAGGGGGAATACGATGAATTTCACTTTACGCGTCTTGGAATCGCGCCAATCGATACCAAACCGCCGCCGGGCACTGCTTGTTGCTTTTCTGCCCGCGCTTGTCGCACTCATCGGAGCCGAAGCGGGTTTCGCGGCGGACTCGACGAGCCAGCCGCCCGCATTGATGGAGATCGTGGTGACCGCGCAAAAGCGCGAGCAAAACCTCCAAGATGTGCCGATCGCCGTGATCGCACTGTCCGGCGAGCAGCTCAAGGATGCCGGCGTCACCGACATCAAGACCCTGCAGCAGCTGACGCCGGGACTCACGACGACCTCGACGACATCCGAGAACGTCACGACCGTGCGCATTCGCGGCATCGGCACGGTCGGCGATAATCCCGGATTGGAATCCTCGGTCGGCGTCGTCATCGACGGCGTCTACCGGGCCCGCGACGGCGTGGGCTTCGGCGACCTCGGCGAAATCGACCGGATCGAAGTGCTCGAAGGACCTCAAGGCGAATTGTTCGGCAAAAACAACGACGCCGGCGTCGTCAACATCGTGACCAAGCGGCCCTCGAGCACGTTCGGCGTGACCGCTGAGGTCACGGCCGGCAACTACAACGACCGGGAGTTCTCGGCATCGGTCACCGGGCCGCTCGGAGATATCTCGGCGGCGCGCCTGTTTGTGGGTTACCAGAAACGCGACGGCTTCATGAGCGTCGACACCGGCGCCGGCCCGAACACGGACGACTCGACCGACAACCGAAATTTCTACACGCTGCGCGGCCAGTATTTGTTGACGCCGAGCGATGACTTGAATTTTCTCGTGATCGCCGACTATACGAAGCGCAATGAGTCGTGCTGCGGAGCCGTGCAGATAGCCGACGGTCCGTTTTACGGTATCGTCAACGCGCTCGCCGGAGTGCCGCAGCTCGGAGGGCAGGCCGGCGTGGTCGGCATCGCGAGCCCGCCGCTCTCGCCGTTCGACCGCATCGGCTACGCCAACCAGCCGATCGTGCAGCGGATTCAGGACACGGGAATTTCCGGCGAACTCAACTGGAACTTCGGTGGCGCGAAGCTCACCTCGATCACCGCTTACCGCGAGAACACGCTGATTGCCGGCAATGACTTCGATTACACCGGCATCGATATCGTGCAAGACCCGGCGACCCAGGGCAACGAGACCGACTTCAAGCAATTCAGCGAGGAGTTGCGGCTCGCCGGCAAGTCGGGACCCCTCGATTGGCTCGTCGGCGGATTCTTCTCGCACGAGATCCTCGATACCAACACAGCCATTTATGCGGGCAATGATTTCGACCTGTACTTGAGCGGCCTGTCGTCGGCTGCAGTCGGACCGCCGAATTTTCTGCTCACGACCGACCTCACGGGAAAGCCCCCGGGGAGCCTGTTCGTGCCGGGCGTATCCGGCGAGGCCGATTGGTACCAGGAGGATTCCAAGAGCTATGCGTTCTTTACGAACGAGACCTACAACATCACGGAGGGCCTCGATCTCACGGCGGGTTTGCGATTCACGGAGGACAAGAAAACCGCGCTGTCGAACTACGTGAGTCCAGATGGCGGCGCCGCGTGCGGCGCACTGCTCGGGAATCCCGCGGTCAGCGGGAATCTCGCGAGTCCGGAAAATCAATTTCTGATCGCATTGGGCTGCGCGACGCTGTTCAACCCCTATTTTGCCGGCCAGTCGACGAATCAATCCTTGAGCGAGGGCAACGTCACCGGAACCGCCAAGCTGTCGTATCGCTTCAATCAAGACGTGATGGCCTATGTTTCCTGGGCGAACGGCGGCAAAGCCGCCGGATTCAATCTGTCGCGCGTCACGGGAGTCGGCGTGATGCCGGATTTCAATACCGAATTCCCGCGGGAAAGCGTCGAGTCCTACGAATTGGGAATCAAGGCCTTGCTCGCGGATCGAACCCTGCGCCTCAATGCGACGATCTTCGATCAGCAATATACGAACTTCCAGTTGAACACCTATACCGGCCTGCAATTCGTCGTCAGTTCGGTCCGTTCGGTGGAATCCAAAGGTGCCGAGTTGCAAATGGACTGGGCCACACCGCTCAGCGGCTTGAAGATCGACGGCGGCGTGGTCTATGCATTGACCGACATCACGGAGTTCGGCGAGTCGTCCTCGTTGTTCGTCGGTAATCCGGGGAACCAATATGCCACTTTGCCCCGACTTAACGACCGGCTGTCGTTCGCGCCGCTGTGGTCGGGAGTCGCCTCGGCGACCTACACCGTACCGCTCTCCTCGGCGATCAACTTCCACGCGAACGTCAACGAGAAATATATGTCGTCCTACAACACCGGGTCGGATCTCGATCCGCGAAAAGTCCAGGGCGCTTATGGATTGGTGAGTGCGCGGCTCGGTCTCGGCTCGCAGGACGGTCACTGGACCGTGGAGGTTTGGGGCAACAACTTGGCCAATAAGGGCTACTATCAAGTCGCTTATGACGCGCCATTCCAGTACGAGCAAATCGACGCATTCTTGGGAGATCCACGCACCTTCGGCGTCACGTTCCGAACGAAGTACTAGCGGAAGCAACGGGCATGCTGGGATTTGAAGTCAAGCAAGGCGTCGCAGTCCTGAGGCTCGACAGTCCCCCGGTCAACAGCCTGGGACTCGAGATCCGACGCCTGATCGTCGAGGCCATTGCGCGCGCAGAGTCCGACCCACAAGTCGGCGCGGTCATCCTGATCGGATCCGGCAAGGGGTTTTCGGGCGGCGCGGACATCCGCGAGTTCGGGACCCCCAAGTCGTACGCGGAGCCGCATCTATTGACGGTCGTGCGCGCGATCGAGGAGTGCCTCAAGCCCGTGATCGCGGCGATCGACGGGGTTTGCATGGGCGGTGGTCTCGAACTGGCGCTCGCCTGTCAATATCGCGTCGCGGCCCCCGGTGCACGGCTGGCGCTGCCGGAGGTCAAGCTGGGCTTGCTGCCGGGCGCCGGCGGAACCCAACGCCTGCCACGCCTGGTCGGCGTCGAGACGGCCTTGAACATGATCGTGACCGGCGCGACGGTCGGCCCCGATCAGCTCCGAGGTACCCAACTCTTCGACGCACTTGCGCAAGGCGATCTGCTGAACTCCGCGCTCGAATTCGCGCGCGGGATACTCGCCGAGCGGCGAATCGCAAAGCGCGTCCGCGACCTCTCGATACGCATGCAAAATGCCGAGGCGTATTTCCAGTTCGCGCGTAACATGGTCAAGGCCGTCGCCGGACCTTACCCTGCCCCCCTGGCCTGCGTCGACGCCGTCGCGGCCTCCGTGCAGCTGCCCTTCGATGCAGGCATGAAGCGCGAGCGGGAGTTGTTCGTCGGCTTGATGGCGACGCCGGAATCCGCGGCGCTGCGCCACATTTTTCAAGCCGAACGCGCCGCCTCGCATATCAATGGCGTGCCCGACTCGCTCGCAACGCGCCCGATCGCCCGGGTCGGCGTGATCGGCGCCGGTACGATGGGCGGCGGCATTACGATGAGCTTCATCAATGGCGGGTTGCCGGTCACGCTGCTCGAGACGACGCAGGAGGCGCTCGACCGCGGCCTCGCCAACATACGCCGCAATTATCAGGGGGCGCTGCGCAAGGGGTCGCTCACGCAGGCGGGCCTCGATCAGCGCCTAGCGCTGATCACGCCGACGCTGCTGTACGAGCCGCTGCGCGAGGCCGACCTCATCATCGAAGCCGTGTTCGAGAACATGGAAGTCAAAAAGAAGGTTTTCGAGCAGCTCGACGAGATTGCCAAACCGGGCGCGATTCTCGCCTCCAACACCTCGGCTTTGAATCTCGATGCGATCGCGCGCTTCACGAAGCGGCCCGCCGACGTGATCGGCTTACACTTCTTCAGCCCCGCCAACGTGATGCGCTTGCTCGAGGTCGTGCGTGGGGCCGCAACCGCAAGCGACGTGCTGGCGACCGCCATGAGCTTGGCCAAGAAAATCGGCAAGCTCGCCGTGGTATCGGGTGTCTGCGACGGTTTTATCGGCAATCGGATGGTGGCGCGATACGGCATGGCCGCACATGACCTGCTGCTCGCGGGCGCATTGCCGCAACAGATCGACGCGGCGCTGCAGAACTTCGGGCTGGCCATGGGCCCGTTCCGCATGGCGGATCTCGCGGGACTCGACATCGGCTGGGCGGTGCGCAAGCGCCGCGCAGCGGAATTTCCCAACGAAGACTTTTCCAATGTCGCGGACGTTCTCTGCGAGGCCGGTCGTTTCGGCCAAAAGACCGGCGCCGGCTTCTATCGCTACGAGGCCGGTGCGCGCGATGCGATTCCGGACCCGGACGTCAGTGCAATCATCGTGCGATTCCGCGAGAAAAGAGGCATCACGCCGCGCACGGTTTCGGATGCGGAGATCGTCGAGCGCTGCATCTATGCGCTGATCAACGAGGGAGCCCGGATCGTCGATGAGGGCATCGCGCAGCGCAGTTCCGACGTCGACCTCGTCTACCTCAATGGTTACGGTTTTCCGCCCTACCGCGGCGGCCCCCTATTCTACGCGGACAGCGTAGGCTTGATCGCGGTTGCGCACGGACTGCGGCGCATCGCCTCGACGCCGGGCGCGGACGCTGCGTTTTGGACGCCCGCACCGCTACTGCTTCGATTGGCGCAAGAAGGAAAAACGTTCAGTGAATTCAAAGGACACCCGAAGTGACTGAAGCCGTGATCGTCTCCACGGCGCGCACCGGCCTCGCCAAGAGCTGGAAAGGCGCGTTCAACATGACCTATGGCGCCACGCTCGGCGCGCATGCGGTCCAGCATGCGGTCGCGCGCGCCGGCATCGATCCGTCCGAGGTCGAGGATGTGATCATGGGCTCGACCTTCGGCGAAGGCACGACCGGCGGGAACATCGCGCGGGCGATCGCTCTGCGCGCGGGACTGCCGGTCACGACCGCGGGACTGAGCATCAATCGGTTCTGCAGTTCCGGATTGCAGGCGATTTCGCTTGCCGCGCAGCGAATCATGACCGAGGGCGCGCAGGTCATGGTCGCGGGCGGCCTCGAGAGCATTTCCTGCGTGCAAAATGAAGTCAATACACATATGCGCGCCGATCCGTGGATCCTCGAGCACAAACCCACACTCTATTGGTCGATGCTGCAAACCGCGGAAACCGTGGCCAAGCGATACGACATTTCGAAGCAGGCGCAGGACGAATACGGCGTTCGCAGCCAGCTGCGCGCGGCCGCGGCTCAGGCCTCCGGAAAGTTCAAGGACGAAATCGTGCCGATGACCACGACCATGGGCGTGGTCGACAAAGCCACGAGCGCGATCATAATGCGCGAAACCACGATCGACAGCGACGAAGGAATCCGTCCCGACACGACGCTCGAGGCCGTCTCGAAAATTCGGCCCGCGCTCCCGGGCGGTGTTATCACGGCCGGCAATGCGAGCCAATTCTCCGATGGCAGCAGCGCCTGCGTCGTCATGGATCGCAAACTCGCCGAACGGCGCGGCCTGCAGCCCTTGGGCATCTTCCGCGGTTTCGCGATTGCCGGTTGCGAACCCGACGAGATGGGAATCGGTCCGGTTTTTGCGGTGCCGCGGCTGTTGCAGCGCGCGGGTTATAAAGTCAGTGACATCGATCTGTGGGAACTCAATGAGGCATTCGCTTGCCAAGTGTTGTATTGCCGCGATCGTCTCGGCATCCCGGATGAGCGCCTCAACGTCAACGGCGGCGCGATCGCGGTAGGTCATCCTTACGGGGTCAGTGGTGCGCGCCTCACGGGCCACGCACTGATCGAAGGCAAGCGGCGCGGTGCAAAACTCGTCGTCGTGACGATGTGTATCGGCGGCGGCCAGGGTGCGGCGGGTTTGTTCGAGGTGGCTTGACGTGAAGCCGCGATGAATTTCTCGCACAGCGACAAGGTCCGTGACCTGCAGCAACGCGTCAGCGCATTCATGGAGACGTACGTCTATCCGGCCGAGAGTGCGTATCAACAAGAGATCGCCAAGAACCGCCGCGCCGGAAACCCCTGGCTCGCGACCGAGGTCGTCGAGGAACTCAAAGTACGCGCGCAGGCGGCGAATTTGTGGAATTTGTTCTTGCCGGATTCTGACCACGGCGCGGGACTCACGAATCTCGAATACGCGCCCCTCTGCGAGATCATGGGCCGTTCGCTGCTCGGCCCCGAGGCGTTCAATTGTTCCGCGCCGGACACCGGCAACATGGAGGTGCTGGCTCGCTACGGCACGCCGGACCAGCAGAAGCGCTGGCTCGAACCGCTGCTCGCAGGCCGAATTCGCTCCGGCTTTGCGATGACGGAACCCGCGGTCGCCTCGAGCGACGCGACGAACATCGAAGCTGCGATCGTGCGCGATGGCGATCATTACCTGATCAACGGCCGAAAGTGGTGGACCAGCGGCGCCGGCGATCCGCGCTGCGAGATTCTGATCTTCATGGGCAAGACGAACCCCGGGGCGGTCCGCCATGCCCAGCAGTCGATGATTCTCGTGCCGATGCGCACCGCCGGCGTCACGGTCAGGCGGCAACTCTCGGTGTTCGGCTATGACGATGCGCCGCACGGCCACGCGGAAATCGAGTTCGCGGATGTGCGCGTCCCCGCGGCGAATCTATTGTTGGGCGAAGGCCGCGGCTTCGAAATTGCGCAGGGAAGGCTCGGGCCGGGGCGCATCCATCACTGCATGCGGCTCATCGGCCTCGCCGAGCGCGCGCTCGAAATGCTTTGCAGGCGGTCTCTGTCGCGCGTTTCTTTCGGGCGTCGACTCTCCGAACAGGGCGTGACGCTCGAACGTATCGCCGAATCGCGGATCAAAATCGATCAAGCGCGATGGCTGGTGTTGAACGCCGCCTACATGATGGACACGGTCGGCAATCGCGCCGCCAAGAAGGAGATTGCGATGATCAAAGTCGCCGCGCCCGCGATGGCCTGCGAGGTCATCGATTGGGCGATCCAGGTTCATGGAGGCGGCGGCGTGAGTCAGGACTTCATGCTCGCGCAAGCCTACGCGGGTGCGCGCTCTTTGCGGCTAGCCGACGGACCCGACGAGGTGCACCGCGCACAGATCGGCAAGTTCGAGCTGTCACGGTACCTCTGAAGAAGAACAGCCACGATGTCGGACCAGCACTTCAAATTTTGGCCGGACCATTCGCGTCAACACCTGGATGCGCCGGAGACGAATTTATTCTACAACGCCGAGGTGTCCGCGCGGCGCTATCCGGACAAACCCGCCCTGGTCTTTTACGACACGCCGATCAGTTTCTCCGAACTGCACGACGAAGCCTTGCAAATCGCGGGCTTTCTCGAGCAGCACTGCGGTGTGCGCAAGGGCGACCGCGTGCTGCTCTTCATGCAGAATAGCCCGCAATACGTGATCGCTTATTACGGCATATTGCGCGCCAATGCGGTCGTCGTACCGCTCAACCCGATGTACCTCACGCAGGAATTCCTGCGCTGCGCGGTGGATGCGGGCGCCCCGACCGTGATCGCATCGCAGGAGCTCTACCCGCGTATCGAAGCACTGCTCGGCGGCCCGAACTTGAAGCACGTCATCGTCGCTGCGTACTCGGATTATTTGAAGAAGCCGACGGATCTTGCTGTCCCTGAGTTCATTTCCGCACCGCGCCTGCAGTTGTCCAAACCCGGATTGACGCTTTGGCGCGATGCGCTCGCGAGCGCCTTGGTCCCTGGGCCGCTCAGCGCAGGGCCGGATGATCTATGCGTGATGCCCTACACTTCGGGCACCACGGGTGAGCCCAAGGGCTGCATGCATACGCACCGAACGACGATGCACACGGCCGTGGCCTCGATGCGCTGGTTCACCGTACAGCCCGAGCTCACGATGCTCGCCGTCGCGCCGTTCTTTCACGTGACCGGCATGCAAGGCAGCATGAACGGGCCGCTCTACAACGGCAATACGGTCGTGCTCCTGCCGCGCTGGGACCGTGTGGCCGCGGCCGAGTGCGTGCAACGCTACCGCATTGCGAGCTGGACCGCGGTGCCGACGATGATTCAGGATTTCTTCATGAACCCGACGATCGAGCGCTACGATCTGTCGTCGGTCCGCAGGCTCACCGGCGGCGGCGCCGCGATGCCGGCGGCGGTTGCGCAGCGACTGCTCGAGCACGGCATCACCTACTACGAAGGCTACGGGCTCTCGGAAACGATGGCGGCCACGCACATCAACCCTCCCGATCGCGCGAAGCAACAGTGTTTGGGTATTCCGATCTATGGCGTCGATTCCCGCGTCGTCGATGCGGTGAGCTACGACGAGATGCCGGTAGGCGAAGTCGGGGAAATCGTCACGCATGGGCCGCAGGTTTTCCTGGGCTATTGGAACAAGCCGCAGGACAGCGCCCAGGCGTTCATCGAGATCGACGGCAAGCGCTTCTTGCGTACCGGCGATCTCGGCAAAATCGACGAAGACGGTTACTTTTTCATGGTCGACCGCCTCAAGCGCATGATCAACGCGTCGGGATTCAAGGTCTGGCCGACCGAGGTCGAGTCGCTGATGTATCAGCACCCGGCGATTCTGGAGGCCTGCGTGATCGGCGCGAGCGATGCGCACCGCGGCGAAACCGTCAAGGCCGTCGTGGTGCTGCGGCCCGATTGGAAGGGACGAATCGAAGGCGCGGCGATCATCGACTGGTGCCGCGAGAACATGGCCGCGTTCAAGGTGCCTAGGATCATCGAATTCATCGATGCGCTGCCAAAGTCGGGCAGCGGCAAGATCCAATGGCGTGAACTGCAGGATCGAGAGCGACAGGCCGCTGCCACACCAGCAGGCCCCGCATGAACGCCTTATTGAGCCGCGAGCCCGGCGGACCCGAAACGCTGGTTCTCGACGACATCGCGGAACCCGTGGCCGGTCCGGGCCAAGTGCGCATCGCGGTGCGCGCCTGCGGCGTCAATTTTCCGGACTTGCTGATCATCCAAGATTTGTACCAGGTCAAGCCGCCGCGACCGTTCGCCCCCGGCGGCGAGGTCGCGGGCGTCGTCGATGCGGTCGGCGCAGGCGTGACCCACGTGCGCCCGGGGGATCGCGTGCTCATGAGTCCCGTTCAAGGCGGAATGGCTCAAAAGGTCGTGGGCCCGGCCGGCAACTGCTGGAAGATTCCCGACATGATGCCCTTCGATGAAGCGGCCGCACTGCTGCTGACTTACGGCACTTCGCAGCACGCGCTGCAGGACCGCGCACGGCTCAAGCCGGCAGAGACCTTGCTCGTTCTCGGCGCTGCCGGCGGCGTCGGCCTCGCGGCCGTCGAGTTGGGTAAAGCCATGGGTGCTCGGGTCATCGCGGCAGCGTCGACACCCGAGAAGCTTGCGCTCGCGCGCGAGCACGGCGCCGACGAGACGGTGCAATATCCGCGGGCCCAGCTCGACAAGGCCGCCGCGCGCACATTGACAGATCGGCTCAAGGCCGCCTGCGGCGGCGGCGGCGCCCAGGTGATTTTCGATCCCGTGGGCGGCGATTACACCGAGGCCGCGCTGCGCGCGATCGCTTGGCAAGGCCGCTATCTCGTCGTCGGGTTCACGGCCGGAATTCCGCGTTTGCCGCTGAACCTCACGCTGCTCAAGAGCTGCCAGATCATCGGCGTGTACTGGGGCGAGTTCACGGTCCGACAGCCGCAGCAGCATGCGCAGAATGTCGCGGCACTCATGGCGCTATATCTCGAGGGCCGCATCAAACCCGCGGTCACCGAGCGCTATTCACTCAGCGAGGGCGGAACGGCGATCGCGAGGCTCGGCGCCCGCGATGCGCGCGGCAAGGTTGTCGTGATCATCGAATGAGAAAACGCACATGAATTTGAACTACACCGCCGAAGAAGAGTCGTTCCGCGCCGAAGTGCGCGCATTCCTGCAAGCCGAGCTTCCGGACGATATCCGCAGCAAAGTGCGGCTCGGCCGGCGCATGCGCAAAGACGATCTGATGCGTTGGCAGAAGATCCTCTATCGCCGCGGCTGGGGCGCGGGCATGTGGCCGAAGCGCTATGGCGGCGCCGAGTGGAGTGTCGTCGAGCAGCACATCTTCGACGAGGAAGGTGCCGCGGCCGGCGCGCCGCCGCAAATTCCATTCGCACTGCGCATGGTCGCGCCGGTCCTGATGACGTTCGGCAACGCGGCTCAGCAGAGCTACTTTCTGCCGCGCATCATCTCCGGCGAGGATTGGTGGTGCCAGGGGTATTCGGAACCCGGCTCCGGTTCCGATCTTGCGTCGCTGCGAACCAGCGCCGTGCGGGAAGGCAATCATTATCTCGTGAATGGGCAGAAAACCTGGAACACGCTCGGACAATATGCCGATTGGATTTTTTGCCTCGTGCGCACCAGCAGCGACTCGCGTCCGCAGCAAGGCATCTCGTTCTTGCTGATCGACATGAAATCGACGGGCGTGTCGGTGCGGCCGATCATCACGATCGAAGGCGAACACGAAATCAACGACATATTTTTCGAGAACGTCCAGGTCCCGGTCGCGAATCTCGTCGGCGAGGAGAACAAGGGCTGGACGTACGCGAAATTCCTGCTCTCGCACGAGCGCACCAACAATGCCGGCATCGGCAACTGCAAACGCGGCCTCAAGCGGCTCAAGGAAATTGCCTCCAAACAGACCGTGAACGGCCGGCCGCTGATCGACGACCCCCGGTTCCGCGATCGCATCGCCGAAGTTGAACTCGAGTTGATGGCGCTCGAGATCACCAATCTGCGCGTCCTGTCGGCGGTTGCGACCGAGTCGCGTGCGCCGGGACCGGAGGTCTCACTGCTCAAAATCAAGGGATCGGAAATCATTCAGCGGCTCACGGAACTGCAAATGCACGCGCTCGGCCACGACGCGCTGCCGCTGCTGCGCGAAGCGCTCGAAATGGATTGGCTGGCACCAGCCATGCTCGCCGAGCACTACGGCGCCTATGCGCCGCCGCTGACCGGCCAATATTTCAACCAGCGCAAGACCACGATCTACGCCGGTTCGACCGAGATCCAGAAAAATATCATTTCAAAGCTGATCCTGGGTCTTTAAGAGGGGTTGCCATGGATTTTCGCTACTCCGAAGAACAGCTAGCGTTGCAGGACACCCTGAGGCGCTTCATCGCGAAGGACTACGACTTCGAACGCCGCCGCGCGCTCGCGCGCTCCGACCTGGGATTTTCCGCGGATGCGTGGGCCCAATACGCCGCGCTCGGCCTGCTCGCACTGCCGTTCCCGGAGCAATTCGGCGGGCTCGGCGGAAATGGCGTCGACACCTTGGTCGTCATGGAGCAATTCGGCCAGGGCCTGTTGCTCGAGCCCTACTTGAGCACCGTCGTCGTCTGCGGCGGATTGATTCGCGATGCTGCATCGGATGCCGTCAAGAAGACCGTGCTGCCGGCGATCGCGGAAGGGAAACTGCGGATCGCGCTCGCCGCCTACGAGGCCGCCGGGCGCTATGAACTCGCGCACGTCGCCTGCAGCGCCGATCGCGACGGCGACGGCTGGCGCCTCACGGGCGGCAAGTCCGTCGTGCTCGACGCCCCGTCGGCCGATTATTTTCTCGTGTCGGCGCGCAGCAGCGGCAAGCTCACCGATACCGACGGCATTTCCCTGTTCCTCGTGAAGCGCGACGCGCCCGGACTCGAACTGCTTGCCTATCCGACCCAGTCGGGCGGCCGCGCCGCGGACTTGAAGCTCGAGCGCGTCGGCGTCGAAGCAGACGCCCTGATCGGTCCACCGGGCCAGGCGCTCGCGATCATCGAGCGCGCGGTCGATCTCGGCATGGCGGCGCTCTGCGCCGAGGCGCTGGGAATCGTCACCGCGCTCAACGAAGCGACTTTGAGTTACCTGAAAAGCCGCAAGCAGTTCGGCACTGCGATCGGCAGTTTTCAGGTGCTGCAACATCGCATGGCGGACATGTTCATTGCCGCGGAGCAGACCCGCTCGATGACGATCATTGCCGCGATCCAAGACGCGGTCGGCGATACGGCGGCGCGCCGCCGCGCGATATCGGGCGCCAAAGCCTACGTCGGTCAGGCCGCCCGCTTCGTCGGACAGCAGGCCGTGCAATTGCACGGCGCGATGGGTGTCGTCGATGAGGTCATCGTCGCCCACTATTTCAAACGGCTCACGCAAATCGACATGACGTTCGGCGACGCCGATTTCCACTTCGCCCGCTTCAGCGATGCCGCAGCCATGAGAAACGGGTAGGCAGCGGCCATGATCGATTCGGCCGCGTCCGCGATAAAGGCAGGGGTGAGCGCCGCCGAATGGGAGGTGCGCGTGAATCTCGCGGCCGCATATCGGCTCGTGGCGCTCTACGGGTGGGATGACCTCGTGTTCACCCACATCTCCGCACGTGTTCCAGGGCCGGAGCACCATTTCTTGATCAATCCCTACGGCATGATGTTCGAGGAGATCACCGCGTCGTCGCTCGTGAAGATCGATCTTGCGGGCAACAAGATCATGGACTCGCCCCATCCGATCAATCCGGCGGGTTTCACGATCCACAGCTGCATCCACGCGGCGCGGCCCGACGCCCTTTGCGTGATGCACGTGCATTCGCTCAACGGCGTCGCGGTCGCGGCGCAGAAGGACGGGATATTGCCTATTTCCCAGCAATCGCTGTTTGTGCTTTCTTCCTTGGCGTATCACGACTACGAAGGCGTCGCCTTGAATCCAGCCGAACAGCCGCGGCTGGTTGCCGATCTCGGCGACAAGGCCTATCTGATGCTGCGCAACCACGGACTGTTGACGGCCGGATCATCGCCCGCCGAAGCTTTTCTGTATATGTACGTGTTCGAGTCGGCCTGCGCGATTCAAGTGCGCGCCCAAAGCGGGGCAAAGGAATTGCTGCGTATATCCGATTCGATCCTCGACGGCATTCGAGCAGCGGCGAACCACGTGACGCGCGGGCTCGGTAGCGCGCTCGTATGGCCGGGCCTGCTGCGCAAGCTCGATCGAGTCAATCCCGGATATCGGGACTAGCGGTCGCGCGGAGCGCCGCCGAGCTGGTAATTCAGCGTGATCCCGACCTGCCGCGGGTCGCCCAACTGCAGGAAGGATTGGTTCGGATAATTCGGCGGAATCAGGCCGAAGTAGAATCCTTGCTGCGCATAGCGCGC
>Ga0187847_10001822_pt1 | contig 18258 bp, 15 predicted proteins | sample June2016WEW_4_10_FD_132458 | JGI IMG/M metagenome (GOLD analysis project Ga0187847, IMG submission 132458) | Peatland microbial communities from SPRUCE experiment site at the Marcell Experimental Forest, Minnesota, USA - June2016WEW_4_10 | ecosystem: Environmental > Terrestrial > Soil >...
CTCGCGCGCTTCGATGCAATCATCGTTCTCGGTTCCCCGGCCGACTCCGATGGAAATCCCACGCCGCAGCAGCTGGCCAGGGTTACGGAGGGCGTGCGCGAGTACATGCGGGGAGTCGCGCCACGCCTGATTTTCACCGGCGGCGCCGCACACAACCAGTTTGTCGAAGCCCTGGCAATGGCCCGTGTGGCCGAGTCGGAGGGCATTCCGGATTCCGCCATTTTCATGGAACCCCATGCGAAAGACACCATCCAGAATGCTTGTTTCGCCACGCGAATCATGCAGGCTCACAACTGGCGGTCGGCTGAAGTTGTGTCGAGCGCTTATCAACTGCCGCGTGCTGCCATGATCTTTGGTCGGCTGCCCATCAAATGGAGAATGCATGCCGCACCGCCTGTCGCGCCGGAATCGGGGTTCTCCTCTGCACTCACCAGCGCCGCAGAAACCCTGAAGACGGTCCGCTATCTCATCTACGCGGATTGGGCCGAGCGTTGCCAGCCGTAGGAAGGCGCCCTCCCAAGTTCCGACCTGTTCCGGCTCCGATCTTCATTTCGTTGCAAACCGTAACCGCCGCCGACCGTCTACCAACAAGGCAACCCATTGCAATCAACTTCGAGCCTCCTCCGAATCGATTCCATGATCCCTTCCGCGCTCATGTGCGGCACTTGCCGCGTTGTCCGCCCCAAGTGCGGTCTTGTAAGCTGGATAGTGATGCGTCTTCCAGTAAGTTTTTCAGTCGTTGCTGCGGTTGCAGCGCTAGTTCTTTTTGCCTCGCCCCGCTTGCACGCCCAATCGCAGGGTGCCCAGTCTCAGGGACCCCAGACCCAAAGCGCCCCGCCTCAATCTCCGGTGAACGGCGTTTATGTCGTGGTCGATCCGCTGGCCAACGTCCACTACGACGAACGCTACGATCTGTCGCTCGGCTTGGCCTATGACCACATGAAAGCTGGCCCGACGCTCATCCAGGGGTCCAATCTCGGTGGCCTCGATCTCTCCGGATCGTATTGGCTCAGCAAGCACTGGGGCCTCGAAGGCTCAGGACGCGGCTATCTCGGCACCAGTGGCGCCGCACCGAACGCTTACGCCATTAACGGGCCATTTGTCAGTCAGTATCTATTCGTCGGTGGGCCGGAGTGGCTGGGGCCGCACAACAAGCACGGCGCGCTGATCGCCCACGCACTTGTCGGCGGAGCCTACGGTAACTTCGACACTGATCTGCGCGGCCAATCCCCGTCCGTGGTCGATTTCTATAACAACCAACTTGCCCTCGCTGCCGTCCTCGGCGGCCATTTTGACTTGAACCGTTCCGCGCACTGGGTCTTTCGCATCACACCCGATGCGGTCATTACCCGCTACGGCATCAACTATGGAAGCAAAATCACCCAGACGGATGTGAACTTCGCCATCTCCGTCGGGGCAGAGTATCGGTTTAAGAAAAAGCGCTAGAGCGATTCACTGCGTTTCAGCGGATCCACAATCGACTTACCCCGAAGCTCCGTGCGAGGTGGCATTTTCTTTAAAAATGCTACCTCGCACGAGTTTGCAAGGGCACGGGAATTGTGGAACCGCTCTAAATCCGGTAGAAGGTCTTGCGGGATCGGAACGGACACAGCTCGCTGCAGTCAATCGGTTACTTGTGGCGGGCGCGCACCGCGTACCTTTGCGATTTTTTGTTTTTCACCGGAACCAGCACCGTCTAAATTGGATTGGCTGCGCGTCTTACTCTCTGCGTGGTATCCTCCCGTTCGGCTCCGTGAAATGAATGGAGCGTTCGACAGGATCGTGTCACTTGGGCCCGTCACGTTTCTTCGCGGTTGACTAGAACCGCAGAAAGCAGGATTCCTAAAGACATGAGGGATACACTGGGCGTTTTGCTTGCTGGAGGTGCCGGGGAGAGGCTCTTCCCCCTGACTCGTGACCGCGCCAAGCCGGCCGTGCCTTTCGGCGGGCACTATCGCATCATCGACATCACCCTCTCCAACTGCATCAACTCCGGCCTGCGGCGGGTCTACGTCCTCACTCAATACAAGGCGCTCTCGCTCAATCGCCATATCCGCGAAGGATGGACCGGCATCGTCGGCCAGGAACTCGGCGAGTTCTACGAGCTATTGCCGCCGACCCAGCGCACGGGGGGCAACTGGTACATGGGCACCGCCGACGCGGTTTACCAGAACATCTATTCGATCGGCAGCGAGCAGCCGTCGCATATCATCATTCTTTCCGGCGACCACATCTACAAAATGAACTACAGCCGGATGCTCGAGTACCACAATGAGCAGCACGCCGATGTCACCCTCGCCACCCTGCCTGTCTCGCCCGACGAGGTCAAGCAAGTCGGCGTGGTGGAGGTGGCGCCGAGCGGCGAGGTCACTGGTTTCCAGGAGAAGCCGGCTACAACCACCGTGCGTTCACCCTTCAACCCCAACGCGGTAGATGCCTCCATGGGCATCTACATCTTCGATACCGAGTGCCTGCTGAAAGCTTTGATTGCGGACGCCGAAAACCCCGCGTCCAAACACGACTTCGGCCACAACATCCTGCCCGATCTGCTGGGTAAGAAAAAGATGATGGCCTACAGCTTCGTCGATGAGAACAAGCAGCAGGCTCTCTACTGGCGCGACGTAGGCACCCTCGACGCCTACTACGACGCCAACATGGATCTATGTTCGGTCTCGCCAGTCTTCAACTTGTACGACAAGGGCTGGCCGATGCGGACGCGCGTACGGCAATATCCGCCGGCCAAGTTTGTCTTCGGCGAGCCGGGCCGGACCGGTATGGCGGTTAATTCGGTCATCACCGCCGGCGTCATCATCTCCGGCGCTTCGGTGTCCAACTCTGTTCTCTCGCAGGATGTCCGCGTGAATTCCTACTCCGATGTCGACGCCAGCATCATCTTTTCGCACGTCAACATCGGCCGTCACTGCCGCATTCGCCGCGCCATCATCGACCGCGATGTCCACATCCCCGAAGGGACTGTCATCGGCTACGACCCGATAGAAGACAAGCGCCGCTACTTCGTGACCCCCTCGGGACTGACAATCGTCACGCGCGACGCATCGCTGTTTGAAAATCCGGTCGATCCGGAGTTCCTCGAGCGGTACTAGTTCCCTGACCTCTGTTTATCTGCCATCTTCCGTCCCCCATCCTTTCGCTTTTTTCCAGGCGAAAGGGTGGGAAAGCCCCCACCTCAAAACGTGCGAATTTATGTGGCCGGAGAAGGCGCACAGATTTGGAGTGCACGCCGAAAGTTCGCCGGTTCCCGGTCAATCCAGAAAAAGTGCTTCGATCGCGTCGCAGGCGGCCGCGAGACCGTTTTCACCCTGAATCTCCGCCCCAACTTGAGCGGCCCGATCAGAGAATTGTTTCTCAGAAAGAAGCCGCTCGAGAGCCGCTGTTGCGGATCTGACCGAATACGCGCTGCGCGGTAGATGAAGGCCCGCCCCCAGCCGCTCCACGCGGACAGCGTTGTCCGGTTGGTCCCATCCGAACGGAACAATCAACTGCGGCCGTCCCGCGTAGAGCGCCTGCCCTGTCGTGCCGGACCCGCCCTGATGCACATTGATGGCCGCGTTCCGAAAGACCTGGGAGTAAGGTGCGTAAGGCGCGGCGCAGATTCTGGGTGACGGATCGCCAGGTACGACCGTCGTCCCCACCAGCAGTGCGCGCCGTCCCAACTTCCTTGCCGCCTCCGCACTCACCTCATAGAAACTCCCCGGTGCATGAACAGCAGTCGAACCCTGCGTGAACACGATGGGCGGGTCGGGAGTCGCGAGGAACTCGACGAGTCTTCGATCTACTTCTGCGTTCGATCCATGCTGATCGAAGAAAACGAACCCAGGTTGCACTGTTTGGGCGGGCCAATCGGGCTGGGCTTGCGCAAGCAGCCGTGAAAACAGCGCCAGCACCAGATCGGGCGAGAATTTATCCCGGAACAGGGGATCGCAGTCGGGTCGAAGTCCCTCGTCACGCCTCAACTGCCGCACAGGATCCCACCAATGCCTGGTTCCAAGCCGGCCAAGATTGAACACCGCCCGATATGCGCGCCAGCCTGCGTTGCGCACGTGAATCAGCCACGGAACATTGACCATCACGGATGGATCACGCGCTGAGAAGAACGACGCCGGCGAAAGGATCGCGGACACCCACCGAAGCCCGAGCTTCTCTGACACCAGCGGAGCCGCATAGTTTAGCTCTCCGGCGACCATCAGATCCGCAGCCGCAGCCGCCTCAAGCAGATCCTGATATGTGTCTCGAAGATGCGGAAGGACGATCTTCCGGAATAGGATTTCCGGCCCGCGCTTCAAATCCTCACATTGTCGGATCATCTCCCCGTCCGTCGGATCCATGTTGGGGCCGATTGGAAGGAACTGGAGGCCGAGACTCTCCACCTTCCGGCGGTAGTACTCGATGGTTGCGATGGTCGGGATGTGTCCGCGACGCTGGAGCTCAAGCGCCAGCGCCAAGCAGGGATGCAGATCGCCAAGCGATCCGACTGTTGCGAACAGAATCCGTTTCGATTGAAGCTTGCGTGTCAATCCGGTGTGCGGCGCAGCGCGCCTGTTGCGATTATCCGGTATTGCAGCGGCTGGCCCGCTTCACTTCTTCTTGTAATCCTGAAACAACTCCGGAAATTGAGCTTTAAGCGCTTCCACCTTCGGCCGGTCGCACACCAGGATGTACGGATTGTCGGGATTCTGATCGGCATAATGCTGGTGATAGGATTCCGCGTCGTAGAACCCCTTCAACGGCACCACCTGCGTCACAATCGGGCGGGGAAACACATGGGCCGCATCAAGCTGTGCGATATACGCCTGGCTGATCTTCTTCTGCTCGTCGTTTGCGTAGAAAATCGCCGACCGATACGACGTGCCCACATCCGGTCCCTGCCGGTTCAGCTGCGTCGGATCGTGTGCAACCGAAAAGTAGATTCGCAGCAACTGCCCATAGGTGATCTTCGACGGGTCGTAGTCCACGCGCACCGATTCGGCATGACCAGTCGTCTCCGTGGTCACCTGGTCGTAGGTCGCGGTCTCTTTCGAACCGCCCGCATAGCCCACCGTCGTGTCGATCACACCTTTCACGCGCTCGAAGACCGACTGTGTGCCCCAGAAACACCCACCCGCAAATACCGCCGTCTCTTTGCCGGAAGCGTGCGCCAATGCAACGTCTGCCGTCGCGGGAGGGATCGGAGACCGACCTGCTGCCTTCACCCCGCGCGTTGCCACAAACACCGCTGCAAGAACAAAAACGCCAATCACCCCAAGAGCAACGTAGCGCGACATTCGCATCTCCTCTATCGCGTCTGCTCCCGCTGCAGCCGCAATCTCCAACTTTAAGATGGATTCCGCGCGCAAAAGTTACGAAGTGCACCATTGCAGTTTCATTTCCAGGCGCGCGGATTGGCCATGCACTTGCTTGGAACTAAGCAACAAAATCATGCGTATAGCCCGTCATGGCATGCGCGGGTACATTAAGCTGGAGCATGATGGGGCTGGTGGCCCCGCCCAAACCTCGTCGGCGCCTTCTCCAGCCGGACGAGATGGGCTCCCCACGAAGCAGCGGGCCGCCCAAGGCGAATCCCGCAATCGCACTCGAAGGGGCGCAGCGGGCTCGCGCAGCGCGCGAGGAGGTAAGACCGCTGGAGATCGACTGGTCCCAGGTTATCCGCCGCTGCATGGACGGGGATTCCGGCGCATGGGCCGAGCTGGTCCGCACGCACCACCGCCGTGTCTATGGCCTCTGCTACCGATTTACCAATAACGCCGCCGATGCTGAAGATCTCACCCAGGATGTTTTCCTGAAGATTTACTCCAACCTTGCCAGCTTCGACATGGGTCGCGGCAGTCTCCAGGTGTGGATCACCACCATGACCCGCAATCTTCTGGTGGACAACTTTCGGCGCACCCGTAAGCTGCGCGCCACCGGTTCACTCGACGAAGGCTGGGATGCGACCGACGAGCTGCGGCCCATCGACCGGCTCACCTCCGAGGGCCCGTCTCCCCACGAGTCCGCTGCGCAAAAAGAACTGGCCAAGATGGTGCAGAATGCCCTGGCACGCGTCAGCGTGGAGCTCCGGGAAGCCGTCATTCTAAGAGATTTGCAGGATCTGGACTACAAGGAAATTGCCCAAGTATTGGGCATACCCGAAGGTACCGTAAAGTCCCGCATCAGCAGGGGGCGCGCGGAACTGGCACGCCTGCTGGAACGTACTAAACGAGAGGTGATGTAATCATGGCTGGCAGCACACATATTCCGAATTCTCCTGCTTGCGGGCAGTGGGAAACGCTTCTAGCCGACGCGCTGGATGGGCTGCTGCGACCCGAGGATGAGACCACCTTCTCGGGGCACATGGCAATCTGCCCCGCCTGCACGGCCTTGTTTGAAGAAGCCCGGCGCGGACGTGAGTGGCTGGAGTTTCTTTCGTCCGAGCCCGAAGTCCCCGCCGGCCTTTTAGACAAAATCCTGGCCGCAACCGGCCCCGGACAGGTAGCTGGTTACGGGCTGGTCACAGGCGGCGATGTTCTACCCGCTCCGCAACCATGGCAGCGCCCCGGCTTCATGGCCCGCGTTCGCCGCTTCGCCGAGCCCCGGCTGATGATGACAGCCGCCATGGCCTTCTTCTCCATCGCCTTGACCCTCAACCTAACCGGCGTCCGCCTCTCCGATCTGCGTCTTTCCAATCTGCGTCCTACCGCCATCCGTTCCTTCATGGAACGCCGTTTGACCATGGCTTCGACGCCAATCATTCGCTACTACGATCACCTGCGCCTGGTGTATGAAGTGCAGTCGCGCATGCGCGAGCTGCGCCGCTCCACGCAGGGAGAAGGCACACAGGATCAGCAGCAAAGTAACCCGCAACCCGCTTCACCGGGAGAATCCAAACAGAATCCCCCGCACAAGGATGGAGGTTCCCGCGTCGATCCTCCGCAACAATCCGGAGTACCGGCGATCAGCGACTCCGACTATCTGGAGACCTCACTCACTTTGAAAAATGGACCCGCGCAGTCAGAACAAAAACTGGCCGCGCTTGCAGAATTTGAATTTGGCATCCACTCCAACGGCAGCTCTGCTTTTGCTCTAGGCGGCTCCGCAAGATCGGCACGGGAAAGGAGCACAGTATGGACTGCGTAAATCACAAGGATGTCGCGGCAACCGCGTTTTGCCAGAATTGCGGGAAAGCACTCTGCGCCAACTGCGTGCGCAACGCACCTGGAGGGCAGGTTCTCTGCGAACCGTGCTCGGTATCGTGGCAAAGCTATCAACAGCCGTTCGTTCCGCCACCCGCAGGCGCGCCCAACCCGATAGCAGCCGCAGTCCTGGGCATCATCCCGGGCGTGGGCGCCATGTACAACGGCCAGTTTTTCAAGGGCCTGATCCACGTCGTCATCTTTGCGGTGCTGATCAGCATTACCGACCACTATGGAATCTTCGGCATCTTCATCGGCGCATGGGTTCTCTACCAATCCTTTGAGGCGTATCACACCGCGGTCGCGCGCCGCGACGGCCAGCCGCTGCCCGACCCCCTCGGCCTGAACGAAGTAGGTAACTGGCTGAGCCTCGGCAACCGCCCGCATTATCCGGGGCAGCCGCCCGTGGGAATCGTCCCTCCCGGCGTACCTCCGACTGGCGCAGCGCCCGGCGCATATCAAGCGCCCTATAGTGCGCCCTACACGCCGCCAACTGCCGGGGCCTACCAGGCGCCCGCCTACACGCCGGTCTCCGGATTCACTGATCCGGGCATACCGCCTGTGCCGCCGATTCCTCCTGTGCCGCCGGTGCCGCCCATTGGCTGGCGCCGCAAGGAACCTATCGGCGCATTGATCCTCATCGGATTCGGATTGATTCTTCTGCTCAACCAGATGGGCTATCTCGCCGAACGCTTTGTCCACTTCCTGTGGCCGCTGATCTTCATCGCGCTCGGCGCGTGGCTCATCGTTCGCCGCGTCAGCGACACCAAAGGAGGCCCTCAATGAACCGCTATATCCTGATTCGCCGCCTGACCGGGCCCTCCGTTCTGCTTCTGCTGGGAGTCGTTGCGCTGCTTCACCAGGCCGACCTGGTCAGCTGGAACATTTTCTTGCCGCTCTTCCTGATCCTCATCGGCGTGCTCAAGCTTGCGCAAAGAGCCGCACTGGCCGCCGCTGGCGATGAGCCAATGTATCCCGGCTCGCCCTACCACTACGGCGCGGGAATCCCCCCTGCCCAAGGGACGCAGCCGCCCGCTCAGACAGGATCCTCAATCGTTCCGTCATCGCATGACTTCGGGGCAGGTTCAGGAGGACAGTCATGAGCAGCCAGCCTCCGTACACACCGCCCGGCGGTGTTCCACCTTACGACCCGCGCACTCAATGGCGTGTCTATCGCGAACAGCAGCGAGCCGCATGGCGCGCCCAGCGCGAAGCATGGAAAGCGCAGCGGCATGCATGGAAAGCCGGCTATGGGAGCGCCTATGGCCCTCATATTCCATCGGTTGTCGGCCCCATCATTCTCATCGGCATCGGCATTGTGGGCCTCCTGATTTACAGCGGCCATATCTCCCCGTCCAATTTCTGGACCTGGTACGGCCACTGGTGGCCTCTGCTTCTCATCGCGGCCGGCCTCGCGCTTCTCGGCGAGTGGGCGCTCGACATGCGCCGCACCACTCCGGTTCGCCGTGGCGGCGGATTCGTCGGCATCCTCATCCTGCTTGCGCTGCTTGGCCTGGCCGCTTCCGGATGGAACGGCTTCTGGGGACCGATGCGCGCTCAGTGGGGCGACCACGATGACAACAACAACTTTTTCAACTTCTTCGGCCTGCCTGAGCGCGACCAGGATCAGCAGGTTCTCAACACGCAGGTTCCGGCCAGCGCGGTCATTCAGATTGAGAATCCCCGCGGCGACGTCAGCGTGACCGCAGGCGACACCCCTACGGTTCAGGTACAGGCCCACGAAGTCGCCTTCGCCAACTCCGACTCCGACGCGAAGAGAATCTTCGACGCCGAACAGGCGCACATCACCGTCAGTGGCAACACTGTACTCGTGAAATCTGAAAGCAATAACAGCGGCCGTCTGAATCTTTCAGTCACCGTTCCCAAAGGTGCGCAGGTAAGTATCGACTCCGGCCACGGCGACGTGACTGCAGCGGCTCTTGGCGCTGGCGCTACGATCACTTCAAGACACGGCGATGTGCATCTGAGCACCATCCAAGGCTCCGTCCAGGTGCACTTCTCCAACGACCGTGGCGATTTCTCCGCCCACGAAATTGTTGGCGACATCACGGCCGACGGCAACTGCAACGACCTGACCTTCTCCGAAATCAAGGGTAAGGTCACACTCAACGGCGAAATCTTCGGCGATGTACACCTTGAGAACATCGGCGGTCCCATTCATCTGCACACCTCGGTCACCGAATTACAGCTTGCCTCTTTGCCGGGCGACTTGACTCTGAACTCCGACGACCTGCGGGTCACCGAAGCCAAGGGTGAAGTGCGCGTAACCACACGTGCCAAGGATGTCGACCTGAGCCAGATTTACGGCGACACATTCGTCGACGACAGCCGCGGCCAAATCTCGGTTGAGCCGGCGGGCAACTTCAGCATCCAGGCCAAGAGCGGCAAGGGCGACGTCGAGGTGACGCTTCCACCCGATGCCTCAGCCAACGTCGACGGCCGCACCCACAATGGCGACATCGTTTCCGATTACCCGCTGGTCATCAACGGCGACGAAAGCAAAACTGTCAGCGGCCGCATCGGTTCCGGTCAGGCCAAGATCAGCCTCATCGCCGATGTTGGCGATCTGCGCATCAAGAAGGGTTCGGGATTTCCGCCCGCTCCGCCGAATCCTCCCGGTGCTCCAACGGCGAACGCGCCTCATCTAAAAGCACCGAAGGCGCCACCCGAACAACCTGTCACGCAATAACTTTGCATCAGCCGCAATCACGCAGCAAAGGCGCGGAGACTCCAGCTCCGCGCCTTTGCTTTTCTCAATTCTTCCGTCCGCGGAAATCATCGTGAAGCGTCGTCCGACGCGCTGCAGGTACTACGCTTCGCCCACAATCAAATCAATTGCCGCTGAAAGCCGATTCCAGTTCGCCGTCTCCGCCTCAAGTTGTTTACGGCCCGCCGCCGTCAGCGCGTAAAACTTCGCCTGCCGCCCAGTCTCACTCTCCGCCCATTTCGCCTTGATCCAGCCCTGCTGCTCCAAGCGATGCAATGCGGGATAAAGCGAGCCCTGCTGCACCTGCAGCACCTCGCCGGAAATTTGTTGAATGCGCTTGCCGATGGCCCAGCCATGCATCGCCTCGAGCCGCAAAGTTTTTAGGATGAGGAGGTCGAGAGTTCCCTGAACAAGATCGTTTGGCTTACCCATACCTAGATTATCTACAGCTCCCGATGTAGATAGTCAAGGTATGCGCCGAAATTTGTGACGAAACGTCCACGGAGGCGTTTACCACACAAAGGGAATCAACCGATATCGCGTATGCAAGCAATATTCCGTGTAGCCGGGGAGCTCCCGTCGCAGCACCTTTTCCTCGTTGAGCAGCCGAATAACATAAATCGGAATCAGCACCGCAAAGAGAGGCAGGGCAATATAGGAGCCCAGCGCCAGTGGAGTGAATACAAAGAGAACCAGGCTGCCCGAGTACATAGGATGACGCATCCAGCGATAAGGTCCGCTGGAAATGACCGGCTGGCCCTCTTCCACGCGAATGGTGCTTCCAGCAAACCGGTTAACACCTACAACCCAGAAGACAAAGAGAAAAGACGCCAGGACCAACGTCAGGGAAACCAGCGCGAGACTCGTCGGCACTCCACCGAACAAGCGGCGCGACCAGCCCCATCGATAATCGAATCCCGGTATCAGAAAGGCAAGGAACAAGAACAGCTTGAACCATTTCATCAGCAACTTTTGTTCGCGTACCGGCTCCTTCCGCTCCATCCTGCGTTCGATCACCTGAGGATCGGTTTTCAGAAGGTAGAGGAAAACGAGGTTCGTGGGAACAAAGTAGGCGGCCAGAACGGCCCAGCCCTGCCAGAAATTCAACGTGCCTGCTGGGACAAAAAGGATGGCAGCGGTAACAATCAAGCCAATGGGAATCCGGATCGCCAGTTTCGCGCCGAGGCTCATCTTTTGGCCTGAATGTTCGGTCACGGGACTGATTCCAGCTCCGGTTTCTGAATGAACGAATGTTTTTGGCATGGGATTGCCTCTTTTCCTCACACCGCATTTTGCCCACGAGCATAGTCCTCTTTGCGCCTTGAAGCAGTGATTTGCCAGGCAAATATCTCCCTCTTTCGGCGAGTCACTTCAACGAAAGCAAAACTCGTCTTGCCGGATTTACCTATTTTCGTTGTATCCTCCACTCGCGGAGGACTATTTGCCCATGAGGCATTCGCCCATCAAAGTCATTACCGTCGAGCGGGAGTATGGTTCGCGCGGCGGCGAGTTTGCGCACGATCTCGCAGTCCGCCTCGGCTGGAAGTTCCTCGATTCCGAGCTTGTTTCCACTGCGGCAAAAGCCGCCGGCGTTTCCGCGGAACTAGCTGCCAAGTTCGATGAGCGCCTCGACCCCTGGTACTACCGCTATGGCAAAGTCTTCTGGCACGACTCGGCATATCCCATGACCGGTCTCGGCGACGACCAGGTCTTCGATTCGGAGCGCATGCTTTCGCTGATCAGAAAAGAAATTGAACGAGCCGCACAAGGAGGGAATTGCGTCCTCGTGGGACGCGGCGCTGCCTGTGCCCTGGCCTGCGTTCCAGGCTGCTTTCACATTTTTGTGTACGCAACCGCCAAGAACAAGCGCGAATGGTTCATGAATGCATTTCCCAAGCAGGCCAACCAGGCCGATCAAATGCTGGCGGCCTTTGACAAACGCCGTGCAGCTGTCATCCGCAAGTTCTATCAGCAGGAGTGGTGCGCACGCGGGCTCTACCACATGCTTCTGAACTCGGCCATGGGCTTCGACGCCATGATCGAGGCCGCACTTGGAGCCGCTGGATTAAAGGAGTGCGGCGAAGAAACCGCAAGCCACCACGTCGGTACCGTCGCCGATTGCAGCTAGATTGCGATCCGCGCCACCCGCGGCCCGATGCGCGTGAAGATCTCCCAGGGAATCGTCCCCGCCGCCTCCGCATGATCGAAGGCCGTAATGGTCTCACTACCTTGCGTTCCCAAAATCACCACTTCATCGCCGGGTGAAACATCGTCAATCTCGGTCACGTCGAGCACCGCCTGGTCCATGCTGATGCGGCCCACCAGCGGAGCGCGCTGCCCGCGCACCAGAAGGCTGAACCGATTTCCCAGCCGCCGTTCAAGCCCATCGCCGTACCCCACCGCAAGCAGCGCAAGGCGCATCGGCTCGGTCGCTACAAACGTCCCGTTGTAGCCCACCGATGTGCCGGCCGGAACAGAACGGACTCCCACCACCTTTGTCTTCCAGCTGAGCACAGACTCCAGCCGTTGATGCGCCTCGGCCAAGGCCGCGGGCTCACTTGTACCAAATCCTGGATCGAATTGCGGCGCCAATCCATAGAGAGCCAGGCCCGGCCGCAATAGTGCCTTCATGCCAAATCGCGTCGCGATTGCGCCGATCGCAGCAGCCTGCTCGCTCAGCAGCGCGGCAGAGTTCCCCACATTCAGCCATTCAGCTCGCAGCCCCGCAGCCCGCATCCGTTCCAAAGATTCACTCAGCCGCTCCAGCTGCTCCTGCGTGATTGCTCCATCAGCCTCATCCGCGGCAAACAGATGCGTCATCACCCCATCAAGCTTCAACGGCGACCCATTGCCAAAGTGCGCCAAGAGCGGATCGATGGATTCCGGGGCCACTCCCTGCCGGCTCATGCCCGTGTCAATCTCCAGATGTACTGGAATCGCACCGGCGTCGACGCGTGCTTCTCGCGCCGCAGATTCCAGCTCATCGAGCTGCCACCGCTCCCACGCCACCGGCGTCAACCTGTGCCGCACCACGTCCGCGCCCTGTCCCGCAAAAGCTCCGCTGATCGCCAGGATCCGCGCATCCGGACAAAGCACCCGCGCCGCCACTCCTTCTTCCACGCTCGTCACGCCCAGCCACCGCGCACCCGCGCGCACCGCAGTCGGAGCGCACAACGCCAGCGAGTGCCCATACGCATCGGCCTTCACAATGGCCAGCAATTCCGCATGCGGCGCAGCAACGCCGGCAAGAAATCGGTAGTTGTCTTCAAGAGATCGAGTGCGAATTTCAACCCAGCAGGGGCGTAGCGTCATCTGGCCGTCCACTCATCAGTTTAGGTCACAGCCCCGTGCCGAACTCACGCTGCATAGATCCGCTAATCGGAGAATTGCGCCAGCTGCTCCAACGCCGGTTTCGGTGTCAGAAGACTCACCACGATCATCGCCGTCACCGACACAAACAGCGCAGGAAAAATCGCGTCGCGTTCCGCCAGAATCGGCGGAAACATCGACTTCACACCCGGCATGTCCCAGGCCAGCGTTACCACCGTCCCCGCGCCAATCGCGGCCACCGCACCCCACGCCGTCACTCGTTTCGAATAGAAAGCCGCCAGCACCACCGGCGTCAGCGCCGCGGAATAAATCGTGTATGCCCACAGCATTTTTTCCAGAATGCTCTGCGCGTAGACCGCTTGATACAGCGCCCAACAGCCCAGCAACACGACGGCCAATCGCGAAACGATCATCACCCGCTTGTTTGAGGCGCCCGGCGCAATGTAGCGCACAAACACATCGTTGATCAGGTTTGTCGACGGCGAAAATAGATAGTTCGAAGCCGTTGAAATCACTTTGGCAAACACCGCGCCCAGCAGCAACGCGCCCATCAGTGCCGGCAAGCCATGCCGCGCCGTGTAAGGAATAATCTCGTAAGGCTGCCGCGCCACTTCGCCGGTCGGGTACAGCGCTGAGCCAAACACCGCAATAGCGACAATCAATGTTTCAAGCACGATCGTCCCCAGAATCCATCCCACCACTGACAGGCGCGCATCCCGTTCCGACTTCGCCGAGAAGAATTTCTGGTACATCACCTGGTTGCCCAGCATCAGCAGCATCGTCGGCACCAGAAACTCCATCGCCCGGGTGAAGGTCAAATTCCCCAGCACTTGAAAGTGCGTCGCCGGCAGCGCCGCATGCAATCCAGCCCATCCGCCGGCCTTCAGAAACAGATATGGCGTCGCGATCATGCAGATCACCGTCACCAGCGACCCGATCGCCACATCCATGTAAGCCACCGACGACATGCCCGCCAGCGCCGTAGTCACAATCACAAAGACGGCAATGATGTAGGTGCCCAGCTCTGGCGTCACCGTGTCAGGAAAAATCAGGTGCAGAACATTGCCGCCGCCTTTGAACTGGTAACTCGTGATCCCCACGTAGGCAAACAGAATCGCGAACGTGCCCAGCACGCGCGCCGTCTGGTTATATCGCGCCTCCAACAGATCGGGCAGCGTGAATTGCGCGAATTTCCGCGCACGCGGCGCAATGAAATAGATCAGCAGCAACCCCAGCCATCCGCCACCCGCCTGCCATAGAGCAGCAAACCCATTGCGATAAGCATTCTCAGCCCCCGCAAACAGGGAACCCGCGCCGATCCACGACGTCAGCAGCGTCAGCACCAGGACGAATGCGGGCAGCGACCGGCCGGCAACCAGATAGTCGGCCTTGGTCTTCACGAAAAACGATCGCGAAACCGACACCGCCAGCAGCACCAGGACAATGACAGCCAAAACAATGACATAGAGTTGCGACATCCGCGTCATGCCTCGCTGGCGATACAGTTGTTCTCTAATTGCTGTGGGGAAAGGCGCATCAGCTAAGGGGCTTTTTCCAAAAGAAAAAGCCACGCTGCTCGATACTTAAAATGCCACATACGAATTGGAGAACAGCTCTACAGGATTGAGAGCAGTGTAACGGATGCAACCACAATGCGATCGAGGAGTCGCGCACATGCCCACGCCTCACGAGGGACGGAGAATGCGCACCAATAATTGACCCTCCCGCAGGGTGTTGTTAAACTGATATTGCGGGGTGGAGCAGCCCGGTAGCTCGTTGGGCTCATAACCCAAAGGTCGCTGGTTCAAATCCAGCCCCCGCAACCATTTAGGCTAAAAGCCAACCCAATTTCAACCCATCCTCATGGGGCGCCCGCTGCGCCCCGTTCGGCTTCCGGGCTGAAATCAACGAACGACGACCTCCGCACCAACACCATCTCCACCACCTTGCTGGACGAGCGCATTGGTCTGTTGCCAACAGTTGAGAACAAGCCCAACGCTGAACAACCGAGCAATTCAGCGGCCGCGTCACAGGGAAGAATCTTGCGAGGAGCCTCCGAAGGAGCTGTCGCCCGTTTCAGTGATCGTCCGCGTTCGTTCGCCCTCGCTCATCACCAGGCATAGACATCCAGCTTCCGGATCGCTATCAGTTGGCCATCGATCGAGAGGTCGGCTGTTCCGTGGGGCAGAATAAGACCAATTGTGCCAGTCTCGGATCCGACAGTGGATGGCAGAGCGATCGCGGTGAACAGCCCTGATGTGCTTTTGACCCGGACCACGACGACATGACCGGAGGTGTTTGCGTATTGGAGTCGCGCAAAGGTCGGCCCACGCGTCGCCTTTATCCCGGTAATGCTGTCTCCATTTGCTGAATACTCTTGCGGCGATTTATCGTCGCCATCCACGATCATCAGCGCAAGATGATGCGCCGGAACGGAGACCGTGTCGTTCGCTGTTTCGACCTTCTGTCCGTTCCAGACGTCGCGCAGCGATTTTGGAGTGCCTTTCAGCCCGAGCTTCTCCCAATCAATTTTGACTTGCGTTGAGGCGTCCGTGCGATTCAGTATCCCGATCGCACGCCGTCCGGCGATCGCCATTGGCTTTACCCAGATCTGTATCCCAGGAGTAGGCTCATCGACTTTGATAGGTTGCAATCCATAAGGGTCATTATGAATTGCGAGCGCTTCTCGATTCGTCAGCAGCGACAAGGTAGCCGGAGAAAGACGCGTCAGGTCTGAGCCGACCATGAGCGGAGCGCTCGAAAGCGCCCACAGTCCCATATGGGTGCGATCGAGCGAATTGGTCATGCCGCGCATGCCCATGACCATCATGTCGAGGTCGTTGTAGTAGCCGGTATGTTGAGCTTCGGGATGCAGCCCGGCGTCGAAAGATTGCAGGACGTTGTCGGCGGTGATAACGCGTTTGTCGTGTTCAGGATCGTGCAGGCTCTCCACAACGGGAGGAATGATGTCGCCGCCGGTGCGCCATATCGTGCTTTCGATTCCGCCGACGCCCGGACCCCAGAACCAGGGATTCTGGCTGCCCCACTCGCAGATGGAGAAGTACAACTTCCGTCCCGTGATCTTTTCCGCGTTTTGAATTGCGCGGGCAATCTGCGCGTACTGGACCGCGCCAGAGCGTCTCTCCTTGTCGCCGCCGCACCAGTCAACCTTGACGTAGTCGAAACCCCACTTGGAAAACTGCAGGAAGTCCTGATCATAATGACCCTCGCTGCCGGTATTCAGAAGCTTTGGACCGGAGTCAGGGTACATGCTGCATCCGTCTCGACCGGCGTCGGTGTAGATGCCGGCCTTGAGCCCGAGGCTGTGAATGTAGGCGGCAATGTTGGCCATATCGCCATCTTTCTGGCCGGGCTGAATGGCAGGCCACTGTTTGGGATTTACAGCCATGTTGCCGGCGGCGTCGCGTTCTCCCAACCACCATCCTTCGTCGATGACAACGTACTCGTAGCCGGCTTCTTTCATGCCGTTCGAGGCCAAAGCTTTGGCCTGTTCCTGAACGATCTGGGAATTCACGATGTTGGCGAAACTATTCCAGGAATTCCATCCCATCGGCGCAGCGCCGAAGCAGGCAGTTGCGGATACGAGAAGCAGCCAAGAAGATCGCACGGGAACAACATATCACCTGGATAGCGTTAAGCTGGTGCGCAATCCATAGAAGTCGGCGATTCGTGATGCTGCGAGTCGTCCATGATTGCGGCACCACCGGGAAAGGAGACAGTTCGGGGAATCCAACTGGCTGGCCAGCCCCAAACGCCTTCTCAAGGAGCGCATTGGCCTGTTCACGTCAACGCACAATGAAGACCCACCGGGCGGAGATTGTTTGTGACCGATGGAATCCGGTCACCCTTCTTGCCAACCAAGTGGAGCGCCACGCATACCCCGAATCCGTCCGATTCGCGTCGAGTCCGAGCTGCGGTTTACAGTTCGCGAATCGCAGTCACAGGGTTTCGGCGCATCGCTCGATGTGCCGGAAGGTAGCATGCTGCCAAAGACATTGCTCCCAGGAGCATGACGACGGAAACTACGGTGATGGGATCGTTGGCTCCGATTCCGTACAACAGCCGGACGATAATGCGTGTCACTCCCAACGCAAACGCCAATCCCAGCGCCACCCCAGTGCCTGTGAGCCATAGTCCCTGCACAAGCACGAGCCGCAGCACGTCCACACGTGAAGCACCTAACGCCATTCGTATTCCGATCTCGTGAGTTCGCATTTGGGTTCGATATGCCACGACTCCGTAGATCCCCGTTACTGCAAGAACCAGCCCGATCAGCGCGAACATTCCCGCCAGGGCGCTCTGTATGACAGCGAAACTGCTCGCCATCTGGGTACTCTCTCGCATGGGATGCACATCGAAAACCGGCAGCCGTGTATCGATTTCGTGGATGGCGTTTTCCACCGCTGGCACCAGCTCGGCCGGATTTCCCTCGGTCTTCACCTGCACGATCGTCTCGTACCCCACCTGGAAAAAGCTCATATACACCATAGGCTCGGGTGACTCATTCATTAACATATGTATCGAATTTCTCGCGACGCCGACAACCGTGAAAAGGCTGCCCCACACCCTGAGCTTCTTTCCCAGCGGATCCTGTCCCGGCCAGTAGCGCCTCGCCGCAGTCTGATCCACGATAAGTACCCTCGGGGCCTTTTCATCGTCATCCGGTGTAAACTCTCGTCCTTCCAAAATGGGTATATGGAGAGATTCGAAATACCGCGGGGCCACTTCGGCGTGGTACACCTGCAAAGATTCATGGGGGTGTGGCACATACCCTTCCGGATACGCATCCTCCCCCTTGTGGCTCAGGGTCATCGGAATCCAGTCCGTAAAAGACGCAACCTTCACGCCAGGCAGTGCCGACACGCGATCAAGTATCTTGTGACGGATCACCCGTTCCTCGTCGTTGCTGTAGCCGGCAATATTCAGCCCCACGGACGCAGTGAGAATGTGGTCCTGTTCAAATCCGGGATTCGCGCCGGCGAGATTCCGCAG
>Ga0187847_10001823_pt1 | contig 18255 bp, 12 predicted proteins | sample June2016WEW_4_10_FD_132458 | JGI IMG/M metagenome (GOLD analysis project Ga0187847, IMG submission 132458) | Peatland microbial communities from SPRUCE experiment site at the Marcell Experimental Forest, Minnesota, USA - June2016WEW_4_10 | ecosystem: Environmental > Terrestrial > Soil >...
CTAGTTAGCTCGACGATATGGTCGCCATAAAAGAAGAGGTCGCCCTATAAGGCGACCTCAAATCTTGTGTGGAGGAAGTATCAGGGCTTCGCTGCGAGCTGGCGAAGGACGTAGGGGAGGATTCCTCCGTGCTGGTAGTAGAGGACCTCCTGCGGCGTGTCGATGCGCAGCATGGCGGAGAACTCGATGGTCTTGCCGGTGGGTGTCTCGGCGAGGATAGGGAGGATGCGGCCGTCGGCGAACTTGGAATCGAGCATGGACTGGAGCTGGCCGGGAGCATCGCCGATGGCGAAGATCTCCTCTCCGGTGAGGCCGAGGGATGCGACGGACTGGCCGGGGAGGAACTGGAAGGGGAGGATTCCCATGCCGACCAGGTTGGAGCGGTGGATTCGCTCGTAGCTCTCGGCGATGACGAACTTGATTCCGAGCAGCCGCGGGCCTTTGGCGGCCCAGTCGCGCGACGAGCCTGAGCCGTACTCCTTGCCGGCAAGGATGCAGAGAGGAATGCTGCGCTCGGCGTATATGACGGATGCGTCGTAGATGGACATCTCGGTCTCCTCCGGCAGGAGGCGGGTGACGCCGCCTTCGGTTCCGGGAGCGAGTTTATTGCGCAGACGGACGTTGGCGAAGGTTCCGCGAACCATGACTTCGTGATTGCCACGGCGGCTGCCGTAGCTGTTGAAGTCGGCGGGAGCGACGCCGTGGGCGGCGAGATACTGTCCGGCGGGGCCGTTCTTCTTGATGGATCCGGCGGGAGAGATGTGGTCGGTGGTGACCGAGTCGCCGAGGACGGCGAGGCAGCGGGCAGCGCGGATGTCTTCGATGGGCGCGGGGATTGCGGTGATGCCGTCGAAGTATGGAGCCTTGCGGATGTAGGTTGAGTCGGGCTCCCAGTGGTAGGTGTTGCCGGAGGGGAAGGTGAGGCGCTGCCAGTTCGAGTCGCCGCGGGATACCGTTGAGTATTGTTTGCGGAACATCTCGGAGTCGATGGAGGCGGCGACGGCTGCGGAGACCTCGGCCTGGGTGGGCCAGATGTCTTTGAGGAAGACGGGGGTGCCGGATTGATCCTTGCCCAGCGGCTCGGTGGCGAAGTTGTGACTGATGTGACCGGCGAGGGCGTAGGCGACGACCAGCGGGGGCGACATGAGGTAGTTGGCTCGGATTTCCGGGGAGATGCGGCCCTCGAAGTTGCGGTTGCCGGAGAGGACAGAGACGGCAACGAGGGAGTGATCTTCGATGGACTTGCTGACATCGGTGGGCAAGGGGCCGGAGTTTCCGATGCAGGTGGTACAACCATACCCAACGGTATTGAAACGGAGTGCGTCGAGGTAGGGTGCTAGGCCGGACTTGTTGTAGTAGTCGGTGACGACGCGGGAGCCGGGGGCAAGGGATGTCTTGACCCAAGGGGGCGTGCGCAGGCCGCGCTCGACGGCCTTCTTGGCGAGGAGACCGGCGGCGATCATGACGTAAGGGTTGGAGGTGTTGGTGCAGGAGGTGATGGCGGCGATGACAATGGAGCCGTGGGTGAGGTAGGGGTCAGGATCGACGCCGAAGCGGGCTTTGACGCTGTTGGGTGCGGCGGCGTTGGGGTCTGGCGCGCCGAGACTGCTTGCGGGGTTGCCGTTGGAAGAGGCGTGGCCGCCTTCGGCCTCCCAGCGGAGGACCTGCCGGGCGGCGGACTGGTTGGCGTTGGGGCCGAGGAGGGCGGGAAGCTGCTGGGCAAAGCTGGCGGCGGCCTGCGAGAGGAGGACGCGGTCCTGCGGGCGCTTGGGACCGGCGACGCTTGGCTCAACGGTGGCGAGGTCGAGCGAGAGAGTGGAGGAGTACTCGGCTTCGGGTGAGGCGGCGGTGTGGAAGAGGCCCTGGGCTTTATAGTAGGTCTCGCAAAGTTCGACCTGTGACTCGCTGCGGCCGGTGAGGCGGAGGTACTTGAGGGTCTCGGCATCGACGGGGAAGATGCCGCATGTGGCTCCGTACTCGGGTGCCATGTTGGCGATGGTTGCTCGGTCGGCGAGGGGGAGTTCGCCGATGCCGGGGCCGAAGAACTCGACAAACTTTCCGACTACGCCGTGCTTTCGGAGAGCTTCAGTGACGGTGAGGACGAGGTCGGTGGCGGTGGTGCCTTCGCGCAGTTTGCCGGTGAGGCGGAAGCCGACGACCTGCGGGATGAGCATGGAGACAGATTGGCCAAGCATGGCAGCCTCCGCCTCGATGCCGCCGACGCCCCAGCCGAGGACGCCGAGACCGTTGACCATAGTGGTGTGTGAGTCGGTGCCGACTAGGGTGTCCGGGTAGGCGGTGATGGAGCCATCGGAATCGGGTTCGGTGGTGAAGACTACTCGTGCGAGGTACTCGAGATTGACCTGGTGGCAGATTCCCATACCAGGTGGTACGGCTGAGAAGTTATTGAAGGCGGATTGTCCCCACTTGAGGAAGGCGTAGCGCTCACGGTTGCGGGAGAACTCGAGGGCTGCGTTAAGGTCGTATGCGTTGGGCGAGCCGTACTCATCGACCTGGACGGAGTGGTCGATGACCAGCTCGGCGGGCTGGAGGGGATTGATCCGCTCGGGGTCGCCACCGAGCGAGCGCATGGCGTCGCGCATGGCGGCCAGATCGACGATGGCAGGGACGCCGGTGAAGTCCTGCATGAGGACACGAGCGGGCATGTAGGCGATCTCGCGGGAGGGCTCTGCCTTGGAATCCCAGTGGGCGAGGAAGCGGATGTCGTCGGCGGTGACGGTGCGACCGTCCTCGTGGCGGAGGAGATTTTCGAGGAGAATTCGGAGGCAGTAGGGCAGGCGCGCGAGGTTGATAGTTGGGTCGGACGTGGTGAGGGCCTGGAGGCGGAAGAGGCTGACAGTGACGGAGCCGGAGGTGAGGGTGGCGGCGGAGCGGAAGCTGTCGGGATGCTGAGAGAGAGTTGTCATCGGTTTCTCCAATTATCTATAGCCATCACGGACTCGAAGACGAGTACCGGGCGCAAGTTGAGGGCCGGAGCGTGTCTGGTAGCTGCGAGGGACGCCAATCGGCGGACGAGGAGAGCGTATCAAATAATGGGGTGCTATGGGGCGGGGCTGCTAGCGGCGGCTCTACGGCGCGACGCGAGCAGGACTACGAGCGACCGCGGTCGCGGCGGCCGAGACGGAAGCGCTTCGTTCTGGGAGAGCGGGCCATCAATGTGATTTTACGCCAAGTGTGGCGAAGCGATAAGAGTTTTTGGTGGGCTAGATGTGATCCGCGAGATCCCTGAACGCCTGGTAGATGAACGATCCCAGATACCAGCCGTCGAGGTACTTGTATGGGAACTCGCCGGTGGTGTAGTGGCCGCAGGGAAGGACTTTGGAGACGAAGTCGATGTTGAGCTGCTGAAATTCATTCAGAATCTCGTGTGAGAGATGCAGGGGGAAGGTGAGGTCATAGGTGGCGTGGACGACGAGGACCCGCTTGGGAGTGGAGGCGAAGCGCTGCATGTAAGACATGGGGCTGACGCCGAGGAATATCTGGCGGACCTGGTCTTGAGTAAGGCCAGCGTCTTCCAGCGCAACGCGGACGTGGCGTGTGCTCTGGCCCTCCCAGACGACATCGCCGAACCAAGTGGAGGCGTGATTGAAGGCGCAGACGCGCAGACGGGGGTCGTGTGCGGCGGCGATGAAGGCATAGCAGGAGCCGAGGCTGGTTCCGAGAACGCCGAACTGGGTGTAGCCCTGAGTTTCAAGCCAGTCCATGCAACTGCGGATGTCGACGACGGCTTGTCGGCAGGAGATGGTGGTACGTCCGATATTGGCGCTGACGGCGTAGTCGGAGCGCTCAAGCTCTGCCGGACGGCGGATGTCGTGATAGGGCTGGGAGAGGCGCAGGGCCGAGATTCCGAAGCGGTTGAAGAGTGTGCAGAGAACATTGTGGCTGATTGCGTCGGAGTTCCATTGCGGCAGGACAATGATGGCCTGCTTCGGTTTTGGGGGGAGTCCGGCAGATTGCTTGCGCTCGGGCGCCGGATACCATCTCGCGTTCATCTGGTCGTTTTCTGGATAGGGAGTGCGTACGGCGGAGGTAAACCGGAGGAACTGTGCCTTGGCCATCTCGCCGCTGGCGGCCTGACGCTTCATCTCGGCGTCCTGGGCGAGGGTCTCCGGGCGGACGTTGGTGGGGTATAGCTCTGGATGGCGGTGTTCGAGGCGAAAGTCCTGCGGCACCTGGTAGCCGAAGAAATCATCCGAGCGGCGGACGATCTCTTCGTTCAGGGCAATCATGCGGTTGAGATGCTGGGAGGCGGGAGATTCTGCTGAGATGGATTCCGCCGACTGGGGCGTAGCTGGGGCGTCGCTGAAGTCTTTAAGCCAGTCGAAACCCCATTCGAGGGGCCTAACGATTCGATTGGTGTCGCGCGTTGTGAGCTTTGTCTCCCACGCCGTCATCCACTTTCCATAAAGACCCGAATGCATCTACCCAGTTTATCAATCGCCTGGGCGAGATGAGAAGGGCACTCCATCCGAATCGTGGTGATACCGGGGCGGCTCAGAGCTCAGAGATGACGAGACAGACACGCCCGACGATGTAGTCCGCCGGTGTTTCGTGAGATTCGACCGCAAGAAGCTGAACCGGGAAGGCGAGAGAGAGCGGGCGGAGGATGAGCCTTCCATCATCGAATTCGACGAAACGGAGGACGAGGCCTGCACCGCAACGGACGGCATAGAGGGTGCGCTGGTGGGCGCGGTAGGGCGCGAGCGAGTTGTAATGGCGATCAAGGACGACGATGGTCCCGGCAGCGATCATGGGGTCCATTGCGACGGTCTGTTGGGCGTCGGCGCGGACGGCGAGAAAGCGCTGCCAGTGAGCGCACTTCAAGGATGGGCGGGCGCGATATTCCTGTAGGCGGGACGCGGAGACGTGAATGGTCTCAATGACCGCTCCGGGGCGGACCTGGGCTTCATCCATCGCGGTGGAAGGCGAGACAACAGGGACTTCTTCAATGAGATCGGTCGGAGGAGGAGAGGAGGCTGCAGCGAGTTCAAGGGGCATGATCTGATCCACCGTGAGGTTCTGAGCGGCGAGGACGCGGTCGAGCCCGTCGAGAGAGAGGGCGCGCTTGCGATTGAGGAAGTTAGAGATGTGTGCCTGGCGGAAACCCGCCTGCCGAGCGAGACCGGTGCCGGTGAGGTTGCCGAGTTCGATGCGACGGAGAAGTTCGAGACGGAGGAGCTCGTGGAGATCTTGGAAATTCATAGGGTGGGATAATCCTGTTGCCGAACCATATCATTCTGCAAGACGAAGATTAAGCAAAATATTTACTTTACGCAATGTTTTTCCTGTTTACCATTCGTTTATTGACTCATTTTAGGAATTTTATCGAAGATAATATTTTTTGTTGACATAAAAGTTGTCTAAAGCTATAACTTTGAGACTTTCTATTCCTGTCTTGGGAATGACGTGGGAGACGCGAGTCGATCTGTGCCCCGGTGCCACGGGGATGAGTGGGAATGGAATGCAAGGGTGGAGGTGGGCTAATTCCTGGGTTCGGTTAGCAGGTGGATCAAACAACTAAAAATAGGAGTCGACACTGCACCGATGAGGCCGAAAGAGCTTCGCGGAGGGAGTATTGGCACCTCATAGCAACCTGAGCGAGCCCCTCCGACCGCTGAAAAATTCTGAGGTTCGCCAGGGGATGGTTGCGCCTTGGAGATCACAAAATGAAGTACTTGCGCTTGGAACTAAAGGTGTGTGAGGGATGTGGAGCGCTATGGCTCCGGAGAGGATTAAGAGATGGCGTGTATTGTTCAAGATGCTATTGCCATCTGTCGAACTTTCCAGCAGCGAAAGGAAAGCACCCCGGAGGACGGCCGCGCCATTTAGCGCGGGTTACTGCCTGCTACGCGAGTTGTGGGCGGACAGGCGGTACTCGATGAGCGCCGCTGCCGTAATACTGCCGTATGTATGGGCCATCGGGAACACGCAAGCCGTTCTACGGAGTCCTGTTGAAGTATCCAGGCAGCCTGTTGAACCCCAGATGGCGTTCTACCGGAAGTACACGGAAGCGCTGCTGCGACGGTATGTGCGAATGTCCATGGAGGCGGGTAAGGTACCGTCTCTACTTGGTCAGGAGATGTTTCACGGAAATGTAACAGGCTATCGGGTTGAGAGCTTCGAGGACGTTGTGATCTTCCTTCACGACATCGAGAAGTGTCTTGATAAGCTGGACACAGAACAGCAACATCTGATCTCGCGGATCGCCCTGCAAGAGTACACGCTGGGTGAGACGGCGGAGTTGATGGGGCTGAAGCCAAGAACGGTGGTCCGGCGTTACGGCCAGGCGGTCGATTGCCTGACGAGTGTCTTTCTCAGCGTGAAAATGCTTGAACCCTTGAAATGTTGTCAAGGGGGTGGATCGGGGAATTTTGACGTAAACGACTGAATTCATGAGAGAAAAAAAATCCAAAAAGTTGGCATAGTAGTTTTGGTCAACCTGCTATTCTGTATATGTGAGTTAAAGGAAACGGGAGGGCGCCGAGAGGCTGCCGCTCCCGTTTCGCTTTTTGGGTGCTGTGTGGGGAGGGCCGATCAATTAACCGGCCGGCTACGGATGAAGTGTGGAGAGTTTGGCGCAACAGACCTGGACGCAGAATCCGGGGCTATGCGCGCGTCTATTTCAGAGCTTGCGGTAGCGCCGGCGAAGTGAGAACGAGCGGGTTACTTCGACCTGAATGAACTTGCAGACGAGGCGGCAAACAAGGGTGATCGAGGAGGTGGCATGGAGTATGCGGCGGAACTTCATCGGCGGTGTGCCGGTGTAGCGAGGGCTGGGGCAACGGGAAGCAATGTCAGGTCGTGGAATCCGAACGAGTTGGCGATGCATGCCATGGCGGTTGAATTTCCTTTGGTGCATGGGCATCCGAACCGGCTGCCTTTTGAAGGCGTTTTGACGCTTGTGGACGTGGCAAGCGACAAAGCACCAAGCGGAGCCAGAGGACATCGCGTGGTGCTGACGCGAGCTGCCGCCGAGTCTGCGCTGCCGAGTCTGCTGGGTATGGCGGTGGACTACAAGGCGGGGTGGGATGGGCATGATGCGCGGCAGAAGTGCGGCATCATTACATCCGCCGAGTTGAACGGAGGGCAACTGACGGTGGCGGGATTCGTCTTCGGAAGAGACTTTCCCGAGATTGAGCAGCGGCTGGGGATTGAGGGCTCGATGGGAATGAGCTACGAGCTTGCGGAGGCACATGTAGCGGATATGCGAGCGCCGGTGTGGACTTTGACTCGGGCGACGTTTACCGGAGCTGCGATCCTGCTGCGAGAGAAGGCGGCGTACCGGGGAACGAGCTTCCGGCTGGGACGTGTTGCGGTGGGGGAGCGGAACGCTGCGTCCCGCCTGGCGGGTTCGCGACGGTAGCAGAGCGGTGGTTGTGGAGAAGCCAAACAGGTCGATGAGCGAAAGGGGAAACGTGACATTTACAGGCGTATTGGAAGCAATTGGAAAGGGATTTGAAAAGGGGCTGCAGTGGGCAGTCGCCTACGCGGTTCCGGTAGAGAAGCTGGTTGGATTGCTGTTCCCGGCAGCAGCTCCGGAACTAACTGTGCTGGCTGATGCGACCGGGCTGATTCAGAATGCAGTGATCGAAGTCGAGCAGAAGTTTGCTGCCGCCGGTGTCCAGAGCGGGACGGGAACACAGAAGCTGGCAACCGTAATGACTCTGGTTGGGCCTGTTGTCACATCGCTGCTTGCGAAGGCCGGTATCACGGGGGCGAGCACATCGTACATAGAGAGTCTGGTCTCCGCTGTGGTGGCCATCCTCAATGTTCAGACGATACCTGCAACGGCCGCAACATCGGGCGCGACGGCTTGAACGGAGTTCAGTGGATCGGCAGCGGTCTCACCGGCGCGTTTGTCAGGGCCTTTGGGTAAGCCACGGATAAAGCCTAGGGGTGTCGATTGGGAAGACGTCGACAGGAAAGCGTCGGCGGGAAAAACAAGGAGAGAGCATGGAGATGGAGATGAAGGACGAGTTGGGGATTACGGTGGATCGACTGGCCGCGGCGGCCAGCCTGCTTGAGCAGGCGGTGGAGCGGCTGGCCCAGAGGCAAAGCGCGTTTGCCGAGGATGCCGAGGCGAGCATCGGTCGCATTGTGGCTACGGTTGAGGCACGGCGCGAGGCGGAACTCGAAGAGAAGCTGGCTGCGGCGGAGTTGAAGATTGCGGAGTTGCAGGCACGAGGCGACACTGGCGCTCCAGCGGCTGGCCGCAAGACTTTGCCCACGGCGATGACGAATCTGTTGGCAAAACAGGGTGTAACGGTGGACTCCCTGGAGGCCGGATCGCTCGATGCAGCGCTAGTGAGCCTGAGCCTGGAGCAGCGGATCGCCGTGAAGTCGCAACTGATGCGGGCCGGACTGCTGGGCTAGGAGACCTGGGCGAATCGATTGCATCGCTGAATGCAACCGGATTGGCGTTGCGTCCGGTTGTGAGACAGATCATTACATAACGATGGAAGAGAAGACGTGGCTGAGGCTACGTCTTTCGAATTTAAGGGGATGAGGATGGACGCGAAGTTTACACAGATTCACGCGGCAGCAGATTACATTGGGCCGGGAGCAATTGAAGTTCCGTTGTACCAGACGGAGATTCTGGACATTGTTCGGCGGCGCGGCATTTTTGGACAGAGGATCAAGCAGGTTCCGGCAACCGGCCACCCTTCACGATACTTTGAGGAGCGGGCGATTCCGTCTCCCGCCGCCACTTCGGGCTTTGTGGACCCGCGCAATATTGTTGCGCCGATCGTAAGCCCGACGCGGGTGGAGAACAGCGTTCCGCTGAAGGCGCTGGTGGCGCAGATCAACTACAACCTGTTCGATATGGAGCTGGGCCAGCAGCAGTCGCAGTTTGCGTATCTACAGGCGAAGGACCTCGCCGATACGGTGGACGGCGTTCTGCGGACGCATGATGTTGCCCTGTGGAACGGCACGGACACGAGCATGAGCTCGCCGACGACAGCGGAGTACTTTGGCGCGGCGGCCCAGATTGTGGGCGGCGGAAACACGGTGTCGATCGGAACGACGCAGAGCATTGTGGACGGGCTCAAATCGACGATTGCACAGATGGTTTCAAACAGCTCCTTCGGAGTTCGTCCGACGGCGATCTATGCCAATCCGGTGCTTCTCGACCTGATCGATCGCGAGATGAAGACCGAGTTCAACGTGGTGCTCAACACCAAGGACATTGGTGCGGGCTTCACGGTGAAGACGCTGTCGACGCAGGCGGGCGATATACCTCTGATTCCGGAGTGGACGTTGAGCTATACCGGAACCCCGGGCAGTGGCTCGGCGGTGTTGCCGGCGTACATCGTGACCGAGGACCTGATCGAGTACCACTGGCTGAGCGATCCGAATCCGCGAATCTTCCAGCTTGGGGTCCCGGGTTCGCTGGCCTCGCAGTATGTGGTGGTGAAGTTCGGTGGGCTTGTGGTCAAAGGTGCGAGCTATGCGCACTACCAGGTGCTGGTCGACCGCTAAGCGGCATGAACCTGCTGCCCAGGCAGTATGAGCTTGCGGCTGGTCGATGGGGTGTCGCCCAGCCGCAACAACGCACAACAAGGTCCGACGTGCCCGTGAATGGCTGCTTGAATCGCTGAGTTACCGCGAGGCAGCAATGTTGGTCAGGGGGCTGACCAATACCGGGTTGCGGCGGCGAACCTATGTTGTGCCCTTGAGAGCGGGGCCGGTTGTGGTGGCCGGCCCCCTCTTTATTTCTGAAGAGATTGTTTTGAAAGGTCTGGAGGCGGAGTGCGATGGGTTACTTGGATCCAACGGAGTATATCGAGTATGGATTGACGGCGGAGACGACCGACGACTGGGTGACGATGGCATCCGCGCTGATCGAGGCGCATTGCCGAAGGCCGAGTCTGCTGGTGACTCAATATGTGGAGCGGATGCGGTTGACGGCTGACTCACAGGCAGTGCGGTTGAGTTATCTTCCGCTGACTCCGCTGGGCACTGCGACGTCGCCGCTGGTTGGGGTGCGGGTCCGGTATGGCCGGCCGCGACGCGGCGAGCTGCAGGACCCCATGCTGGCGCAGGTGGCGTGGGCGTTCAGTATTCCGGGCAGTTGGAGCGCGCTGGATCTGACCAATGTGGACTTGAATGCGGTGACGGGCGATCTGACGTTCCCAATGAACGTGCTAGGGATGAGTTACAACGAGGTCGAGGTGACCTATACCGCTGGATTGGCGGTTGTGCCGCCGGCGCTGAAGGTGGCGTGCGCTCAGATTGTGAAGAATGCGCAGGCGACTCCAGCCATGAATGTGAAGGGCAGCAAGATGGACACCCTGCAGATGCAATACTTCGCCGGATCACTGATCGACGCGAATGTGCAGATGATGTTGGCGCCGTATGTGGCGCAGAGGATCGGGTGAAGCGATGAGCGAACTGGTGAGTGGAGCGAGCGCGGCGGTGAGGGCGGCGGACGTCCTGCTGCGAGCGATGGGCGGGCGGACGGTAATGCTTCGGATGCCCGCGCCTGCGGTTGCGGCGGACGTCACCGAGCAGTTGGGGATTGCGACACCGGCGTTTCAGGACCTTCCTCTGAGGCCGGTGGTATATCGCAAGGCGCGAGCGATCGTGGCCGAGGGCAAAGCAGCGAAGTGGGAGATGCTGGTGTCGGCGAGCGTGATTGAGAGCCTAGTGGGGTCGCTGGCGTATGCGTCAGCGAGCGTGCTGTTTGCGACAGCTTACGGGGTTCTATCCGACGACGAGTTGCTGGAGATCGAGTCGGGGACAGAAGAGCAAGTCTTTGGACAGCCTTATGTGTACCGGCTGGTGCTGCGCGCTCCACTGGAACAGATGGTCTAGAGCGGTTTCACAGCTACTGTGCCTCTGGGAAATCCATGCAGTGTGGTTTTCCTTGAGAGAAAACCACGCGCGCGCCGTTCGCGCCGGATACACCTGCTGTGAAACCGCTCAGCGGTCACGCGGGATTGTCGATTCTGCGTGTGGTTGGTATGAGAGCGAGGAAGAATGCAGAACGCGAAAGATACGTTTTATGTGACGCTACAGAGCCGGCTGGCGGCGTTGAATCCGGCGCGGACGATTGTGGTGCGCGGCGTGGTGCGACCGGGAACACTGGTGGAGGAGAACGAACTGCCATCGGCGGCGGTTCCCGTGGATGCGTTTCGCCTGCAATGGACTGGACTCCAGGCGAACAGTGCGGGGCCGCTGCCTTTGGTGGCGATGGAGTGCTCTATTCAGTACGCCACGGATGGGAGCTCAGGCAATGGAAGCATGGATCGCGGACGCCTGCTGTCAGCGATGGATGCAGAGTTGGCGGCGGCTCTGGGTGCCGAGCCGCACATGGTACCGAAGATGAATTATGCGGCGGCGGGAGCTGGTATCGCAGCCACGCCGATGGGAACCAACGTGTTCTGGGCAGACCCGGTATTCGGCGCGGCTACTGCGGTGGACGAGCGTCTAGAGCGGACATCAACGGTGCAGGTATTTGCGTACCAGGAGGCGGGTGAGCTGTGAGTACAACAACGACAGGAGCGGGAGTCGTGGCGTCCGTGGCTCCGGTGACGAGACGGGTGCGCGCTTACTTCGCTCCGGTGAACCGGTTGGCTGGAGTGCCAACGCTGTTCGATGCGGCGCAGCTTGGGAGGTTCGATCTTCATGCGCCACCGGCCCCTTGGATAGACATGGGGTGGGTCTCCGGATTTACGAGAAAGTGCGGAACCAAGGTGGATGCACTTCGGGCCGGCGCTCCGGCAATTACAGTGGGCCAGGTTCGTACGGGGGTGGAGGCTACGGTGTCGCTTGCATTCGAAACCTGGGGAAAGCTGCAGGTGACTCTGGCATCGGGATCGCAACAGACAAATCTGCTGACGACGGCTGCGGGCGCAACGCCCAACGGAAGTGGTGGCGTGGCTGCGGCGCCGGTCCCCTTGCTAACTGGCACGGGACCGGCGTCAACCGCAACCAGCTTGAATGTGGGAGCGGCGGCGGCGGCCGGGTTCAGTGTTGGCAGTCTGGTTGCCGTGGATATCGATTACACCGGCCAGCTTGGATATGTCGGCACGGGTATTAGCTCGGCGTATGTGCAAACCGCGAATGCAGTGGGCGGAGACATCAACTATGTGCGGCGAGTGACGCTGAATGTCGGCGTAGTCGTGGCGATCAGTGCTGGCGTACTGGAGCTAGCAAGCCCGCTGCCGGCGGGGGTTCCGACGGCGGGAATGCAGGTGAGCCAGCTTGTCGGCTTTTGCGATCGCGAGGGCGCGAGCTTCTTTCAGGAATGGTCTGGGCTCTTTGTCATGCCGGGCGCTCAGGGGGACCGGGTTCTGGTTCACTATCCGCGTCTGCAGGCGATGCAGGGTTCAACGGAGACGGAAGAAGCGTTGGCAGCCCCGCTGGAGAGTATCCGGCTGGCAGGCGCATTTCGCGCGCTGCCGGTGAAGGACGCCAACGATGGTGAGACAGTTTTGTGCTTCCGGAGCTATCTGCCGGCGGTATTGCGGGGGGTTTAGGTACGTGATTGCGGATATGAGGAGAGAGTGATGCATTGGAAGCCTAGAAGTTGGATGTTAATTGGAATACTGCTGACGGTGATGACGGTGGCCGGAGTGGCGCAGGTGGCAACCACCCAGGTGGCAGACACGATCTATCACGCGGATGGAACTGTGGCCACGGGAACCGTGCTGATCAGTTGGCCTGCGTTCACCACGAGCAACGGCGATACGATCCCTAGTGGCAGTGCATCGGCGGTCATTGGGGCAGGAGGAGCACTCAGCGTACAGCTGATTGCGAATGCCGGTTCAACGCCGATCGGGAGTTACTATACGGCGGTCTTTCATCTGGACGATGGTAGTGTGAGCCGCGAGTACTGGGTGGTACCGGTCAGCCAGGCGGCAGTGAAGGTGAGTGCGATCGAAAGCACCGTACTTCCGACCTCCGTGGCGATGCAGACGGTCAGCAAGAGCTATGTGGATACTGCAATCGCGGCGGCTGTATCGGGGCATTCTCTGGACTCCTCGCCTTATGTGCTCAAGGCTGGAGACACGATGACCGGACCGCTTGTGTTGCCAGCCGATCCGGTGTCCGCGACGCAGGCGGCGGACAAAAATTATGTGGATGAGAGTGTCGCCGCATTGAATGGCGGATTGGGGCAGGTGGTCTCCACACTACCGTCGGCAACGCAAGTCGTAGCGCAACCGACAGGGACCCAGTTGGAAGTCAATAACCTGAACGGGGTAAAGTATGCCAGCCAGTATGTGAACGGGCGGGGAAACAATGGGATCGCCAATGCTGTAGCCAGCCCTGATTGCACAAATGGATGTGAAGTAAAGGCGGAACAGGACTACACCAATGAATCGTATTCCACCGCTGCATTCAACAGCCAGACCCATGTGAAGGACGCGCGCGGTGGAAGGCAGGTTGACAGTTATCTGAACCCGATCGACGTTGTGAACCACGGTCTTTCCACCGCTCAGGCGATCGACGATGTGTCCACGCAGAGTGAGGCTAGCCTGTTCCAGCAGACTGGAAATCAGGAACCTGGAGCGTTTGGACTGGCGATCACACAGGAAGGACTTGCCGGCGGCTCCAACCTTTTTCCCGAACAGATCGAAAGTCCCGGTCCATATTTCAAGATGGGATATAGCGCTCTGTCGGTACAAGGAACTTACAACACCCAGGGACAGCATGGCCTGGTTCCCGAGACGATCAATTGCTTTGGCGTAGGAGACTGCCTGATCGGCTCTCATTTTATCAACGCGTCCGGCGGCATCCGCGACTCCGCAGACGAAGGGGCGCATCCCTTCGATCTGCAGACACACGAGGATTCCAGGGTTTTTGTGGGAACATGTGTCTCTGGCTGCACGACCGGTTCAACGACTGTAATGCTCACACAGAATTCCGGAGGCGGGACGCAGGGTGACGGCCGATTTCTTATTGACACGAATCCGGAGAAGATGATCACAAGCGCCAGCACGGGCGGGGCGATTGTTGGCGGAACCGCAGGAGGCCCCCATTCAACTGCTCAATTCAGGGGAACGAATTTTCCGGTAAGTGTGTTCCTGAGTACCGGCCAGGTAATTCAATCGCAAGCCACCAATATGGCTCCCGGAACGGTAACCTTTTCGATTGCCAGTAGCGGCGTGCCTTCAGGATATGCGACAAATACCGCGGCGATCGGAGCTTCAAGCGGCCTGGCTTGTGTTGTCGATCAGACCGCTGGCTACGCTCCAGATAACTACGAGATGGCACCGTACACCGTCGTCGATGCGACGCACCTTCAGATGACGCTGAACAAGCCACATCAGATTCTGGCTACGCTGGCATTTGGGGGACTGTGTGGCTACGGCCTGGAGCAAACCGTCGATACAACGAACGGGATCCGTCAGCTCTTTCCGGTGGTTGGAACAACTTCTGCGACTGGCCTGTATTATGCAGCCGGTACGACCCCTGTGGTTGGAGTTATGAATCTAACCTCCGGGTTCCTCAATGTGAGTGCATCCATCGCATCCGCGGCACGGACCGGCAATGTGGTTACCGTGACCACGTCTGGGAATCTTCCCGCAAACGTGAATGGGCTGACTGTCACTATCGCCGGAGTCGCCGACAGCAGTTACAACGGAAACTATGTAGTGACCACTACCGGCACAAATTCTTTCACTTATACGCAAAGCGGCGTAAATAGTTCCAGCGCTGGCGGGACAATAACCGTGCTCACAGGTGGATTTGCATTCTACCCAATGGCCGAGGTGCTGAGCGTCTTCGACCAGGCAGCGAAGAGCGTGGACGGACAGATGACTCTAGCGCCAAACAATGTGGCGTGGGCGGCCAACGACCCAGTGGAAGAGCCACATTACTACCAGGAGATGGTCTCTGCGGATATCGAGTATGTCGGACAAACAGTACCGCGACCATCCGTCGAAATGCGGGCTGGGTTGCAATATCAGCAAAACAATGGACCGGGGCTTACAGGGTGGTCAATTGAAAATGCGGCGCCATCATCGAACTATCTTGGATATGGAGGTACGCATGGCGTTCCCGATGGAGCATACGAAGCCACCGGGATTTGGAACCGTACGATGAACCTGACTGCCGGCGAAGATGCCGTCTTCGCGATTAATTGCAACATGCACGGATGCGGTAATTGGAACTCTGGATACAACCTATTCGAGTTGAAAAGTAACGTAAGCGTCGATCTAGTGTCCTACTCCCCAACGACCAGTTCGTTGTCGATAGGTTTGCGTGGCAGCGCGCCCTACAGTTTCACCCCACAGGCGTTCACTGCGGGAACGATCAACGTTGGAACCTTGAATGCAACAACGCTTAATGGAGCTGTAAACGGAGCGAGTATCAACTCTGGCACGATTTCGGCAGCGCACCTACCACTGTTTGGGCCTTCGGGAAATACTCATGCTCCTGGCATAGTTCCAGATCCCGGTTCAACCGCCGGAAGCACCAGGTTTCTGCGTGAGGATGGTGTCTGGATGGTACCAAGCGGCGGGAGTGGATCGAGTGGCGGCGTGCAAATTGGCGGGGACATTGGAGGCACGCTTGCCGTTCCGGTTGTCACCGGGATTCAGGGTAAGGCTGTTGCAGCGACTGCGCCGACGAATGCGCAGGTTTTGATTTGGAACGCGAGCCTGGGTGAGTATGTGCCGGGACCAGTGGTAGCTGCGCCTCCGTTGGCCGTGGAGTTCTACCCTGCGGCGGTGTCGGATGGAGGCACGGCGTTTGCGGCGGCGTGGACACGCTATGACAACAACGAGCCGCAGACGGGCAGCATCAACCCGGCGGCGAGCGCGCAGGGCTATATGGCGTTCCAGGCCTCTCCCGTGCAGCCTCAGTATGCGGAGTTGACAGTCTCCGAGCCGCCTTATTGGACGGGGACCAGCATCTCGATTGACTTCTTCAGCGCCGCAACCACAGGGACAGTATGGTGGGTGGTAGAGGCAGCTTGCGTACCTGCTAACACGGCATTGACTTCCAGCTACTCGCCAACATTTACTGCCCTTGGAAATGCAACCGCTGTTAGCTCGACGGCATATGGATTGGTGACGACGGCGACGCTCTCGAATGTGGTTGCTCCCGGAGTGGGAAGCTGCCCATCTAACCCAACGACGCCAACCAAGGTGGTCTACCGCATTCACCGCCAGATCGGCACATATGACACAGCCGCAGGCAACGCGAACCTGCTGGGAGCAACCCTGCTGACAGGAAGGAGCCAATAATGAAACGATCTATTCTTTCGATTCTGATTGGCCTTTGCCTGACCTGGCCGTGCTGCGCGCAAGATCCCAACCCGCAGAGTGGCTTTGCGCCTACAGTGCTGCTTGCCAACCCATCGACCTACCTGAACTTCAACGACCAGACCACAGCCTTCAAGGACTCGGTCACTGGTTCGAGCTTTGTGGGGACAAACATCATATCCCCGGCCCCCGTCACGGCTGGCTCAATCGGCGGAACGCTGAATGGCAGTGTTGCGCAGTACATGATTGTCAGCGAATCCCCGATGGCTGCGGGTACTCTTTCCTTTGTTTCGGTGCAATACAAAGTTGCTCCGACAGCAGGTAGTTCGCTGACCTTTGCGATTTGCACCGTCAGCGGTTCTCCAAGTTCTCCGTCCATCACAATCACCAACTCTTTTACGGTGACCGTTGCTGCCACTACTGCGGTGCAGACGTTCACGGGCGGGGGAGTGAACTTCCCGGCAACTACTGTTGCCGCCGGTCAGGTACTTGGCACATGGGTAGCTTCCGGTGTGACGGCCCCTGCATTGAATGGCACCAGCGGATCGCGCTGGTGGTTGTCTGCTCCCTCTTCTCTTCCATCGGGAGCGCAGACATACAGCCAATCGACCGACTATGGACCGGCACTTACAGCCATCGTTACTGAAGCACCTTATGTCAGTAGTTCCATGCCCAGTTCGGCATTGCCTCTCGGGTCTGGAAACTCAGCATCTGGAAATGCCTTCTTCCGTGTTGATACACCCTTGGCAGCAGGCCCATTGAGCTATGTGTCCGTTCGTTTCAACCCCGCACCGCCTGCTGAAACTATCACGGTGATGGTTGCTTCGGTCAGTGGGACAACTCTTACAGTAACCAATTCGTTCAATCTGACGGTAGCATCCACAACTGCTGTGCAGACCTTTGTCGGGGGCGTTGATTTTCCTGCAATTACGGTTGCAGCCGGTCAGATTCTTGGCTCGTGGGTAGCAGGTGGCGGGTCAAATAATATAGGGGCTTTCACCCCTGGAGGTTTATATAGAAAAAGTGCTGGTTCGGCACCAACAGGGTCTTTTACTTATGACCAGTACGATCCCAGCTGGGGAGTGGATATAAGTGCTGTTGCACCTGTTCAGAATATCTCCGGCACTGTAACGACGCGCCAGCCGGGATTCGATAGCACGCTGCTGAATAATACTTCCGCGGAGTTTCCGTGGAACGGATGGAATGCAGCGCCAAATAACACGCTGGGAGCTATCGACTGGAGTAGTCCGTGGTCGATGATGGTGCAGGTTGACCGGCTGAACTGGAACCGGACGGGCACGCTTGTTCTAGCCAGCAAGGGCGATCTGGCCAGCGGTTCTTCCTGGGAACTCTATCTCCAGATGACAGCGAACACAGTGGGCGGAGCAAATGGGCAGGTATCGCAGCTATGCTTTAGCCGCACCAGCCCTGCATCCGGCTCTAACATCTATGGCCTTGCGGCAAACGGTATCTGCACGAGTTCCACGTTAGAGGCCATGCCCAACGGCTTCAACTACAACATCATCGTGACGAACAGCGGGACGGGCGCGAGTGGGATGTATTCCACGAACTCGGCGCTGGATATTTACATCAACGGCCTGGATAAAACAACGAACCTCCCGGAGACTCCCTTCACGGGTAGCTACCAGTACGGCTTTGGGGATGTGAATGTTGCATATAGCGGCGGCACAGGCTATGCCGCATCCACAGCGTTCACTTCCAGCGGTGGCGGAGCGAACTGCAACGTCCAGGGCACGCTGACAGCTTCCAGCGGCGTTCCGAACGGGATCAACTACACCTTCGACTATGGCTGCACCAGCGTTCCAACCATCACGCTTACCGCGCCAACCGGCACTGGAGTTACTCTGACTCCAACGCTGGCCGGAACTACGATGAATTCGACCGGCTACCCGCTGATGGTTCCCGGATATGTGAGCAGCGGTGCTTACTACGGTATCGCGGGAGCTACCAGCAGCCAGACGCCGACTTACATCGACGAGTTCGCAATCTTCCCAACCAG
>Ga0187847_10001825_pt1 | contig 18241 bp, 16 predicted proteins | sample June2016WEW_4_10_FD_132458 | JGI IMG/M metagenome (GOLD analysis project Ga0187847, IMG submission 132458) | Peatland microbial communities from SPRUCE experiment site at the Marcell Experimental Forest, Minnesota, USA - June2016WEW_4_10 | ecosystem: Environmental > Terrestrial > Soil >...
GAAGGCCACACTGAATCGCAATCCCATACATGAGCCAGTTGCGCAGGCGCGTTTCGGTTCGGAATGGATTAGCGGCGGCGAACTGAAAAGGCAGAATAAGGTTGCCGTTGGCTACACGGCGAGGACCGATCAACCCGTTAACGCGCGCCACTTCTTCGACGGTCAGAGGCTGGATCCGTTGCGAATCACCGCTCTGGCGAGTGACTGCATGAAAGGCCTCATCCAGACATGCCCTCTGGCAGCGGATCGGATCGAATGACACTCTCTGCGTGCGTCCCTGGCCGGCAGGATCGGCCGCCCACTTCAGGAAATCACGGATCACGCTCGCATGACGGGCCACAGTGTTGCTGCTGGAGATCGAGGCCTGTATGATCTCAACGACGTGACCGCCAACTCTCAGAAACACAAGCAAGTCTTGAATCTGCATCCCAGTCAGTGCTTGGCCTTCTTCGAGAAGATCGTCCAACTCTCCGCCGAGAGCAGCACTGCTCCACGTATAGAGCAAGCCAATGGATCGCAAATCGTTGGTCAGGGTCGAAGGCATGGACTGCCAACGCCTGCGGCGGACCACCCACCGTGTGGCAACCCGAACGGGAATCCAACTGGACGCATCTACCAGGGTTGGTAGCAACTCTCCGGTGTCGAGCGTCAACGCAAGAACCCGGAATCGACGCTGCCGACCCCCCGCCGCCCGATCCTCGCTCGCATGCTCCCTCATCGGCACAGTCACCTGCCATGCCCGAAAAAGACGAAGCGAAGATGATTTTGTTAGCGAGCCATGGTCTCAGCACCGCGCCCTTCGATGGAGCCTTCCACTCCGCCCTAAACGCGCCGCCCTACGGGCATCGCAGGGCTCCGTTCCAGGCTCCATCGAAGCAGAACAACCACCCCATGACGACGAACCCTACGCAGTTAGAGGTTCTTCTTCTGCTTCCGAGAAAAGCGACAAGTCAATCCTCGTAAATGGACACGAAAACCAAGGTAGTACCCTAGAATGGAATATCGTCGTCAGAAATCTCGGCTTGCTGTGCGTACTCGTCCTGACCGCCCGCAGAAGCCGGAGGCCGCTGGTCGAAGCTGGCTGACGAGCTCGACGAGCTTGCCGCCCGGCTGTACCCACCTGCGCCCGCGCCGCCCGCACCTTCCTCGCGCCCGGAGAGCAGAACCAGTTCATTGACCAGGATTTCGGTGCGGTACTTCTTGGCGCCTGTCTCCTTGTCGTCCCAACTGTTGGTGGAAATCTTGCCCTCGATGTACAGCTTCGCGCCCTTCTTTACGTAGTCGCGGACGATCTCGGCGGTGCGCTTGAAGGCCTTCAGGTTGTGCCATTCGGTGCGATCCTGCCAGTTGCCCTGAGCATCCTGGAAGCGGTCGCTGGTTGCCAGCCCAAAGCTCGCCACCATGACGCCGCTGGGGGTCGAGCGAATCTCCGGGTCCTTGCCCACATTTCCCAAAAGGGTGACTTTATTCACACTTCTTGCCATGTTGTTGCACTCCAGTAAGTGAAAAGAATAGCAGAGGATCAGTACTTGCGTGAATTTGCGCGGTTGCGCAGCCACTTGGCCACTCCAAGCGTCAGTAGCAGCCCGCCGAAAGGAATCGACATCAGAGCGACGATCAAAGCGAACCAGCCTGTATTGGTGCTGGCGCCAGTCGGCGAGAAGCCGCCCAGTATTGTTTCCAACAGCACGGCGGCCAAAAGCCCCGCGCCCAGCATCGACGCGCCCCATTGCAGTAGTTGGCGTGTGCCGTCGCCGGAGTTAGGATTAGGTTGGCTCGCACGCATCGATCTTCCTATCCTTCTATCCCTGCGCCAGGCGCAGCATCGCCCAAGTGATAACGCCGGTGATCGAGACGTAGAGCCACAGCGGGAATGTCCAGCGGGCGACCTTGCGGTGCTGAGGGATGCGTCCGGTGAGCGAGAAGAAAAAGGTCACCAGCACCAGCGGCAGCGCCACCACAGCCAAAATGATGTGGCTGGCCAGCAAAGGCAGGTAAACCGAGCGCAGAGCCGCGTGTGCCGGGTAGCGAACGTCGCCGTGCAGCGCGTGATGCAGGATGTAGCTCACCAGAAACAGCGTCGAGAAGCCAAAGGCCGTCATCATCGCCGCGCGATGCGCCTTAATGCGGTGCGCCCGAATGAAGGTATAGCCGATCAGCAGTGCCGTGGCGCTGAGGCCGTTGAGCAGGGCATTGAGCGCGGGCAAAAAGGCGAATTGCCTGCTCGCCGCTGCCGCCGGGTGAATGTAAATCAGCCAGAGCAAAAACAGCGTAGCAGCCGCGCTGATAGCCAGAATGACCATGATGGCCGGGAGCGTACTGGATCGGGGAGCAACGAAGGTGGTCATGATTTTGCGTCCTTACTGCTTTGCGACGGCGCAGAGCATGAGCGCGGTAAAGAGCAGCGGCAGATAGAGCACGCTGACCTTGAGCAGATCGCGGGCCACCATGCGGCTTTCAGTTTCAGACGTGGCGCGCAGAATGCGTGTGAAGCGGATGGTGTACGCCAGATAAACCAGGCCCAGCGCAATGGCCAGCACGGCATAACTCGTCCCGACCAATCCCAACCGCCATGGTGCCAGGCTGACCGGGATCATTACCACCGCGAAAAATAGCGCCTCGGCCACCGTCGACCACCCATCCGGCTGCACCACCGGCAACATGCGGATGCCGGCCTTGGCGTAGTCGTCGCGATACAACCAGGCGATTGCCATGAAGTGTGGAAACTGCCATACAAAAAGAATGGCGAACAGTGCCACGCCCGGCCACTCGATCCGTCCGCGCGCAGCGGTCCATCCCAGCATCGGCCCCATGGCGCCGGGAAATGCTCCGATGAAGGTGGCCATAGTGGTGACGCGCTTGAGCGGCGTATAGATGGCTACATAAGTGAAAGCCGTGAGCAGCGCCAGGGCCACCGTGAGCATGTTGGTACGAACGAGCAGCCACACCGCGCCCAGAGCCAGAGCGCCCAGGCCGGCCAGCACTCCCTGTGCCAGCGAGAAGCGCCCAGCGGCCATCGGCCTGTCTGCGGTGCGCTTCATGCGCGCGTCGGTCTTGCGTTCAAGCGCCTCGTTCAGCGCGCCCGCCCCAGCAGAGACCAGGCCAATGCCCAGCAGCGTGTCGAGTAGTCCACGTTGCACGCTGGTTATGCCGGACGCGATCGATCCCAGATAAAAGCCGCCCCAGCCGGTCACCAGCACCAGCGCCACGACCTTGACCTTGAACAGCTCGCGCAGGTCGTGAATCAGCGTAGCCGTTGCGCCGGCCGCAAGCGTGTGCGCGGTTCCATGGGCTGCCTGCTCAGCCGTAGGCGCGGCAGACTTTGAAGAAACGGCGGCCTGGGAAGTCAGAGTCATCTGGGCAAATGGAAACTTCAAGTAGTCCTGCCGGGATGTTCCGGCTCGCGATGAGGCTAGCCAACCTGCAAACGACTGTTAGCTGATAGCTATCTGCTGTCAGCTGCTTCCTATTGTTTGCCGAAGCGGTAAACAAAGCCGGCCGTAAAGCCGCGGGAGTATTGCACAGTCGAGCCGAAGCCGGTGAAGTAGTACTCGGGCGCGACTCGCAATGCAAACCTCGGGGTCAAGTTGTAATCCACCGGAATGGTGGCGCTGGCTGCAAACGTGTAACCATCCGGCCAGAGCCCGAGGCCCGTAGATAAGGCGGTGCTGTGGTTAGTGTCGCCGGAAAAGTTCCCCTTTTCGATCCCAGCCATGACCCGGCCGGAAACGGAAAACTTGGGCTGCAGATAGAAGCGATATGTGGGCCCAATCAGAGCGGCATACTGGCTGATGGCCGGGTTGGTGATTCCTGAAATATAGTTCGGGTGATCCGGCTGGATGCCCACATAGGCCTTGGCGTAATAGCCGCGGCCATCAAGGGTAACGCCCAGCCGCTCGTCGTAGTAGCGAGTGAAACCCACGTTCCAGGCGAGATCGGTCGCGTGCTCCAGGCCCGGTCCATGGGCTATGCCCGGGCTGGCTGGATACCCAGGTCCGGGAATAAAGCGCAGGTAGCCTCCGCCGGCGTACGCCTCATATAGGTGGGCATAGGCTTCGTGAATGGCGGCGGCGCGGCGCTGTGCGCGGCGTGCGCGGATGCGGGCTTGGACGCTCATCTGACCCTGGGACTCGCCGGTTGTGGGCTGCTGGGTCTGGGCCTGGTCTGGAGCGGGAGCCGCGGGGTTGCTGCTCGAACTCGAGCTTTGAGCCAGTGCGGCGGTCACGGCAGCCAGACACAGCGCCACTAAAAGGGCAAGACGGCGAGAAGAATACATCGGTATTGGGTTTCCTCCACGGGAGTACGGAAGCACACCGCCGCTTATTGAGGCAGCGCTCCCCCCATAGGTATTAAATCACCTTGGGGGGAGCCTTGTGGGTGAGCCGGCACTGGATTGGACGCACGGCAGAGGAATTCCGCGTCCGGCTGCGCTATGTGATGTCGCCCAGATCGGTCTGCAGCTGCGCCTGGTCGAAGCCTGCTGGAGAGCCTTTGGCATCAAGCCAGTCCTGACCGAGCAGAGTGTGAGCCTCGTCACAATATTTCTTCCAGAAAGCCAGGGTCATAGTCTTTGGTTGACCCCAGGTGATGCAGGTGAAACCGTGCTGGTCGTACTTGGGCACAAAGACGCAGTGGCCGCCCCAGCTGCCGGGCTTGCCTTTGGCGCTGCTGTTGGGCACCACGTCCCACACGTCTTGCGTCTGTGCTGTCAGGGGCAGCGAGAGGCCGATGTAGACGCCGCCGAACAGGGCAATCGACTGCCGCACCTGGACCAGGTTGGATACTTTGGGATCGGCAAAGGCCAAAAGAGCGTGGTCGCCGAACCCCTGCTTGCGCCAGTCGGTCAACACATCCAGTTCGATGCCGCCCTTGTCAGTGCTGGAATCGCCAGGCACATAGCCGTCCCACTTTTCGTAGTAGCTTTCAATGGTGGCGTCGGGCAAGCTGGCCATGTTGCTGGCGTTGGCGGTCCACACCTGGACAGCGTGGCCCACGCCTGCAATGGTGCAGTCCCCCAGTGTATTGTTGAGCATCATGCCCCAGCTGGTGATGCCCTTTGTCCAGTCAGCGGTCTCGGGCGGCGGCGATAGCGATGGGGTCAGGTAGTCGCCCAGCGCCAGGGTGCGCGTGTCGGTTTTGATGGCCTTGCGGCCCAGTTTCATCTTGGAATGATCTGCCATAGAAAAGCTCCTTGCGTTGGGAATTGTCGCGAGAGGCAACGCCGAAGTGGGCATTGACCCAGACTGTGTCGAATCAGAGAAGTTTTGTCCAGTGAATCTTCCCTGTATTTCATCGTGCATGAACTGAGGTCAATTCCATGCAACGAACATCGGACCAAGAACAACCACCCTCACGGCTCGTTTAGGATGAGCGCGACGCGGCCCACAATCAGGTCGCCGGGCGGCTCGTCAGGGGCGAGTTCAATCAAATCGACGGGAAAAGCGATGTTGTGCGGCCGCAAGACCAGCCGATTCGACTGAAACTCCGCATAGCGCAACGTCAAGTGCGCACCATGCCGGATCGCATAGAGAGTGGGCCGATTCGGACGGTAAGGCGTCAGCGAGTTATAGTGCCGGTCGATCAGAGCAATGGCTTCCGGCATCACCAGAGGCTCCATCGGCAAGGCGTCGGAGCCTGGAATGCGCACGGCCACAAACCGTTGCCAGGCGCGGCGCTGGTTCGACAAGCGCGGCCGCATCGATTGCAACAGCCCGTCCGGCAGATGCAGCATGCTCTGCGCCGCCGCAGGCCGGATGAATGGTTCAAACAGAGCGACAGCATGCGAGACAACCGGAACCGCGCTGTCTTCCCCGTTCGACGGCGACACTTCGCTCTGGTAAGTCGAGGGCAATAGGTCGCCCGCCGCCATGTGTTGGGCGGCCAGAATCCTATCCAGAGCCTCAAGCGAAAGCTGACGCCGGCTGTGCAGAAAATTCGACAAATGCGACTGCCCAAAACCAGTTTGGCGCGCCAGCAGCGATACGCTTAGCGTTCCCCGCTGTATCCTGCGCAATAGTTCCAGGCGGAGTCGCTCGTGCATTTGCGTAAAGTTCATCTGTGGATAATCCGCCACCAGCAATGGAGACGAGCGCTCTCCATTTTCCTCTTGAAAACCTATCAGGGACGATTGGCCTTCATTTTCTGCGCTTAGTCATCGAATGGAAAGCGCCAAGGCGGAAAACTCCCGGGGGAGATTGACGCAGGGGAACGATGTTAATAGATTGGTTTTACTTAATCCGGTACTGGCTTGTGGGAATTCTTTGAGAAACGGTTCATGCCGCGAGGATGAAACGGGCGATCTTTTGCCCCTTTTAGCAGCTAATGAACAATTGCCGGAAGATGAAAGTCTTTTCCGGCAGTCTCATCCCTGCCCCAATGCCTTCTTGCGTGTTCGGGGTTAGCCAGTCAAGACAATTCCAGGATCTGCGCGCTATGAGCATGACAAAAAACGAGAGAATCCGGGCGGCTATCCCCCTACAGGGCACAAAGACCCTTAGGTGCCGCTCCCGCTTCTTTCTGCCCCGAGGCAATAAGATGCGAAAGCAAAACCGTCGGGAGAAAACGAGAATACGGAGAATAAGTCATGGATTTGCGCGTGCACTTGAAAATTTGCGAGGGGTGCGGTTGTCTTTGGTACCGTGCCCAGACCATAGGAAGTGTCTACTGCAATGGATGTGAAGTTAAACTGAAGGACTTTCCAACGCCGGAAAGCCGCAAGCGGCGCGGGCGTCCTGCCCACAAAACGCTGGTCAGAGTCTGGGCGGTCGCAGAGTCAGCCGGAGGTGCGCAATGAGCGCTGCCCTCCAGTTGCCGATCGTTTTGGAACCTGGTAATTCACGGCGGGCATGGCAGCAAGACCGGGAGACGGAAGAAGAAAAACCGGCAAGATCGCCGTCTCCAAAATCAATCGTAAAAGCACAGGCCGCAGAGCCAGTAGTTAGTCTAGGTTTCTATCGAAAGCATACCGAGAGCCTGTTACGGCGATATCTCTACGCATCGATGCAAGTGGGCAGAGCGCCAAACATCCTGGGCGATTCAGTAGGCCGGGGATGGTGCTCCAGCCGCCCCATCCGCACCTTCGAGGACGCTGTCATCTTCGTCCTCGACGTGGAGAGATGCCTGCACCAGCTCAATTCGCTGGATCGCATGATGCTGAACCGCATCGTCATCCAGGAATACACCCAGGCCGAAGCAGCGTCTTTGTTGGGGATGGCCGTTCGCACTATCTCCTACAAGTTCCCCGCCGCCCTCGACCGGCTGACGGAAAAGCTGCTGGAATCCGGGCTGCTGATTCTGCCGTACTAAATTGATTAATCCTTGAGACCCAGTGTCTGGGTGCCCCACCCTCGCCGCGTATTTGTTTTTGCGGCTAGGGTGGGAAACCAGACGATAAGAAGATTCCCGCCAACAAAGTCCAGCGAGTTAAAATCGACTTTCCATAAGGGGGTCGATCGAATGCGTTCCATCTCTCGCTCTGCCACGTTTCTCGCTCTTCTCGCCTCAGCCGCGCTCGCCGCACAGCAGCCGTCCACGCCGCCCGCCAGCCCCCAACCCACCACTGCGGCTGAAGCTCCCATGCGCGACACCAGTTATATCGATGCTCAGGGCACGGCTCATGTGACCCGCGTCGTTCCGGTCCCACAAACCATCAGCACCCAGGCGCAACTGGTTCTAGGCCGCTCCGTGCCCGATCAAGCGCCGCCTCAATCGCTCGCCGAGCGCCGCAGCGGCACCGACGCCTACACCGCCCGTGCCCGCGCCGCCTGGACTCGCCTCTGCCCCAACCAGTTCGTCGAGGACAAGATCGCCGGAGTTCCGGTCCACATCATCACTCCAGAAGCCATGCCCGAGGCCAACCGCGACAAGGTGCTGCTCAACCTCCACGGCGGCGGCTTCAACTCCGATTCCGGCTCCTTCACCGAGTCCATCCCCATCGCCAGCTACGCCAAAATTAAGGTCGTCGCCGTCCTCTATCGCCTCGCCCCCGAGCATCCTTTTCCCGCGGCCGTGGACGATGCGGTAGCTGTCTACAAGGAGTTACTCAAGACTTACAAGCCGCAGCACATTGTTATCTACGGCACCTCGGCCGGCGCCATTCTCACCGCCGAAGTCGCCGCCAAGCTTAAGCAACTGGGTCTGCCCTTGCCCGCCGCTCTAGGCATCTTCAGCGGCATGGGCGACTTTGCCCGCAACGGCGACTCGATCGCCCTCTACGCGCTCTTTGGCTTCTCTGGCCACCTCGACCCGCCCAGTTCCACTCCGCACGACTCCAGTTACATCGCCGCCACCGACCCCAAAGATCCCATCCTCTCGCCCATTTACTCCGACCTGCACGGCCTGCCGCCCACGCTGTTCGTCACCAGCACCCGCGACCTGCTGCTCAGCGGCACCGTCAATCTCCACCGCGCCTACCTGAACGCCGGAGTCGATGCCCGCCTCATAGTCTACGACGCCCTAACCCACGCCTTCTGGTACGACCCTCTGCTGCCCGAAGCCATCGAAGCCAACCACACCATGGCCGACTTCTTCGTCAAGCAACTAAGTAAGTAGCTAGCAACTGAATAAGTAGCTAACGCTCATTCGCAAATCGCACTGTCACCCTGACGCTCATTCGCAAATTGCACTGTCATCTTGAGCGAGCGTAGCAAAATGCCGCTGTCATCCCATCTGAGCGAAGCCGCAAATTGTACTGTCATCCTGAGCGAAGTTGGCCGCGTTCTTTGCGACCAACGCAGCCGAAGGACCTGCTTTTGTTCGTTCAGGCCGGGTGCCCCAGATCCGGATTCTCGGACCTGGAATGCATCAAAATAAATCGATGGACGAATCAACTCAGTGCGCATTACCATTTGAGACCATGACGCGCGAAGTTCCTCCGCAAATCGTCGATTACAATAAAAATCTGGATATTTACCCAGAAAGTGAACTTGTCTTTGGTCTCACATATGCTGTGGGAACTGATTACAGACCTGTTCAGGAATGCATCGAAAGAATACTTAAACATCACAGCTACAGCACTCAAATTGTCAGAGTTAGTGCTTTGATAGCTAATTTGACAGATCAACCGTTAAAGGATGGAAATGAGTTTGAGAGAATTTCCTCCTTCATGGACGCTGGCAATATTGAATGTAAAGACAGCAAAAGTTGTGATCTTTGGGCATTGGCTGCAATCGGAAAGATCAACAGTTCGCGCGGGACTGAGAACCAAACTGCCCAAGAGCGAGTGGCTCATATTATCCTTTCTTTGAAAAGACCCGAAGAAGTTTCAACGCTGCGAAAAGTATACGGTACTGGGTTTTTCCTGATCGGCGTCTTCGCTACAGAAAAGGAGCGGCTGGATCATTTGATTGAGAAAAATGCTCCAAAGAATGATGCGCAGGCCCTAATTAAGCGAGACGAGGATGAACTTACAGATAGATTCGGCCAGAAGACTAGCAAAACCTTTCAACATGCCGACGTATTCGTGCAACTTAGAAATAAAGCGTACGATAAGGAGCTGACTCGCTTTTTCTCACTTGTATTTTCAAACCCATACGAGACACCGACACAGCAAGAAAACGCCATGTTCTTGGCCTATACCTCATCTCTTCGTTCAGGACAGCTTGGGAGACAAGTCGGTGCTGCAATCACATCTAAGGGAGGTGACGTGATCGCGGTTGGATGCAATGATGTCCCAAAGCCCGGTGGCGGACTTTATTGGCCCGGTCCAGAGGATAGACGGGACCATATTTGCGGGATCGACTCAAATGATGAACAAATCGAGAAGATTGTATCGAACCTCGTTGCACGAATAGGCAGCCATTACGATCAAAAGTATACTGAGCAACTTCGCAAGGAATTTCGAAGTCTTGAGACGGCTGATGACGAACAAGTCGAGAAGATTATATCGAACCTCGTTGCACGAATCGGCAGCCGTGACGACCAAAAGTATATTGAGCAACTTCGCAAGGATTTCAGAGGATGCCTTGAGATTACTGAATATGGCAGAGCTGTTCACGCCGAGATGGATGCGTTGCTCACCTGCGCTAGATCGGGCGTCAGCCCGGTCGGCGGCATTCTCTATGTCACTACATTTCCTTGCCATAACTGTACGAGGCACATCATAGCAGCAGGAATCCAGCGAGTGTACTATATTGAGCCATATCCCAAAAGCAGGGCCGCAGAGCTACATGAAGATGCTATCGTTGTAGAAGAAAAATCATTTCGTCAACATCGAGGACCGCGATGGAAATTGCCGTATACGCATTTTGTCGGGATTGGCCCTCGGCGTTACTTTGATCTTTTCTCGTTAAGTCTGAGTGGTGGATTTGTGCTCGAACGTAAGGCAGGTGGCCAAACTTTTTCATTGGATAAGGCAAAGTCGTGGCCTCGGCTTCCGCTTTCTCCACTCAACTACCTACAGCGTGAGAGAGAAGTGATTGAAGAATTCAACACGTTTTTCCACAAGACCTCTGGACAGTCTCACAGTTGAAGCGCAATAATTCGCGCAGCGAGGAAATGAATATGGCGCTCATCAAGGACAGAACATCAGAAAGCGCAAGAGAGTTTTGGGCACACGTAGATTCTGTTGTGAGCCAAGTCCATCAAGAAAGACCACTGTATCGACGAGATGATTCTGTTGGAACCGCGGGACGCAAATGCTCGTCTAGTGCAGCCGCTCCGGCAAGAGAGTCAGAACGCATTCCAGAATCTGAGACGTGTCACCGATCTGAATAATATCGACCACGATCATTGCTCCAGCTACCCCATCCTTTCGCACACTCGGCGGAAGAATGAGTGGTCTAGATCTGACCGCAAATCTCGGCTCCCCACATCTCGATTCTGAGATGTGGGAGACGATGAACCTCAACTCATCGCCTGTCCTTCCGGAGGGAGGAGGCGATAGTAGCCCCGGGCTGGGGTCCCCCATGGACAGGTCTTCGTCCGAGGGGTAGCAAGGGAAGCATAGCGCAACCAGGGACCGCGTTCCAACCAGAATCCCCCGCCCCGTAAGGGCAGAAGGACCTCCGATCATCCCGCAGTATGCCCCAGTTGCAGACGCTGAAATCTGAAGACCCCACAGTCAAGACCGATCGAAGAAAACACATTGCCTCAAAAAGCCTCAACATCCCGCCGGCCAACCCATCCACCATTTTTCTACTGACGGATTTACAGCCGATCGACCAAATAGCGGTAACCTGGCACGCTCCACTCTCTCAAAACTGGAGCGTCGCAAGTTGTCACTTTTCCCAAAACCAGCAACCTATATCTTCCCATTTAATCGAAAACCAACAACCTATAACTTCAAATTGAGCAAAAACAATCAACTTATAACCCACTATTTATCAAACAAATACTGCACTAGTTCGCTCCGGCGCATGCCCATCCCGATCCATCTGTAAAGTCCAGGTTCCCCATCGGGGCGTATACCTGTGCGTCACAGCTGCACAAATCGTGGCAACATTTCAACTAGGAAGGGACACTCGGTAAAGTCTAAGCCGGACTCATAAGTTACTAGCGGCCCGACTCCAAGAGACGATAACTGCTTGAAGAGAGCTATCGGATGTTCCTTGGCGCGTCCTATGAAATCCTTCAGTAAATCTTCGATATAGGTTAGTTCTTCCCCTTTGACTATTGAGCGGAGTTCCGGATTAACGAAGAAGGTCACGCTCCCAGTCTCATCTCTGAGCACCAGTAGCACGACCCTTTCTTCATGCGACGATACATTGTCCTGTAGCTTTGGCATGTACTCCAGGGCACAGAACTGAGATTGGCTGCTCTCGCTCGATTGGGTGTTTGCTATCTTCTCGCTCATTGGCCTGTTGTTGCGCATCCATCATGGTTTCGAGGATATTTCGCAAAAGGTTCGGCGTTGACAGTCTGCAAAAACACTCTGCTAAACCTTCAAGTGCCGGTTCCGTCTTCCATTCATCCGGCAATGTATGAATTCGTCGCCAGAGTCGATCCACATCCAGATCCTCTGCTCTCTTCTGAATGCTCAGAAGTTGTCGTGAGGATACACTCCGGTAGATGCGTGGGTCAAGATAACGGGACGCCTTAAAGTTCAACCGTTGGTCGCCTTTGGGACCACCAAATAGGTGTCCGTGGTCTACAAAGAACGCGCTCAACCAGCCTGCATTGTCTTCCAGGAAGATTGCCTGTCGGTTGTCAGCATGTGCGGCGCAAATGTCAATCAGCCAAGCCAGCCAAAAGCTCTTGAAGTTCCGTACCCGCTTGAGTTTCGGTCCGGGTAAAATCTCCAGTAAGCGAATACCATCCCCACCAAGAAAGCGGGAGCCGAAGCACAGTCCGCAGGCTGGGCGAAGACGCCCCTCTGCAGTTTGCATCCAGCAAGCTTGGTTCTGGTCAATAAATGTATCTGTAACCAGCAGCGGCTTCCAAGAAGGCCCAGCCAGCCCGCAAGCTCGGTACAACTCACTTCCGGCGCTCTCATTAAATAGGAGGTTGGCGCCTTGGAGGTTGTTGGAGAATTTGACTATATAAAGCAAACCGTCACTCGCCTGAGCAAGAATGGGCTGTGACCCGCCCCGCAGATTTCGAATATACTTTGTGACAAGGACTTCGCGATCACCAAAGGCAAACATTCATCCCCCCAAAAGAATCAGAAGTGGATAGAACTATTTCGATTCAACGATGACCGTGGGTAATGAATGGTAACTAGGCACTCAAATGAACGAGTAACTCTCATTCATAAAGAAGTAACATCCGAGTGATGTCAACAATCGCGCTTCGTAGCACATTGTTTAACCATCAACTCTGCGATGCGTATTAGCAATTACTTGTCCAATCTGGAGCTCCCCCCAAAAGCCGAATTCTCAAGACTTAGGTACAAGCACGGCTCTCGGCGAGTATACGATCGTATACAGTCGTGCGCGCGTGTGCATTGAGAGGAGTACGCTCTGATCGCTCTGCGACTGTTCAGCTCTCCTACTAAAGTCTTATATACATTACTTTTGCGATAGCGGAATAGCAGTAAAAGTACTGTAATTCATCGACAAAGGTACGACAGTTTCTGTATTAAAAGTACGAAAGTTCGTGAGCGCTCTGTTGAGCTTATCTTGGTTGCGACAGGTCGCCCCACATCTAGATTTTGAGATGTGGGAGACGATGAACCTCAACTCATCGCGGAGATCCCTGGTCCCAAATACAGACCCCGAGGCAGCTAGTCGCGAAAAAGCCAGAAGAAGCTGCGGAAAAATATGTAAAAAATGGCCAATCTGCCGCGGAAGATCGCTTTAATCCATAATACAAACAATTAAATAAAAAATCATCTTTTCTCTTGCCAAGAGATCGTAATTTACTGTACATTCCCTCTTGTTCGTAAAACGAACAATAATTGGACTTGAACCTTACTTGTTTGCGTAACGCTCAAGCCCACTACGGGCTGTATGCAGTTCGGGAACCGGTTTTTGCTCGCGTCTCGTTTCTTCTTGGCATTGCTCCGCAAAGAGCGTGGCGTAGCGATCCGTACCTGTTTACCTGTTTCCCAAGATGGTCGGTCCCCCAAAACGACCGGAGGTAACCACTGCGGGAATCGCCAGCAACCAAAAAACCGAAGGGAGATTAGCATGCACTCAATGCGGTTCGTTCCGTCACGAGTTCAACAGGCAATCCTCTCCGCTCTCGTAGCGGCGGGTTGCGTAACCATGGCGGCAAACGCCCAAACGGTAAACGGCAATGGAACGGGCACGAATAACGGCTACTACTATTCGCTCTACAGTAGCGGTGGATCGGCAACTATGACATTTCCAGATGCAGGAACCTATCCAGGCAATTACTCCATCACCTGGTCCGGTGTCAATGATGTAGTTGGTGGTAAAGGCTGGAGCACCGGCAGTGCTCAGACTATAGGCTACAATGTCGGCTCCGCTAGTGGCTATAACACAATTTCTATCTATGGGTGGCTCACTAACCCGCTCGTCGAATATTACATCACTGAGCTTGGTTCGCTGTATACGGCGGATGCAACATTCAAGGGTAGTGTTAGCAGCGATGGGCACACATACAACACATATGAGCATGAGCAAGTCAACCAACCTTCCATTGAAGGCACCGCAACTTTTGAACAGTACTTGGATGCATGGGGCGGGTCGTCGATCGGATCGAACCATGTCGTCACCACCAGCAACCACTTTAACCACTGGAAGAGTCTTGGAATGACTGTGGGTTCGTTCAACTATCAAATCCTCGGAACAGAGGCATATAACGGCGCAAGCGGGTCCGTCAACGCAACAGTGTGGTAAACGAACTCCTTGCAAACTGTTTGACTTGGTATCCCCCAGAGGGCCGGCCGGCTTCACAGCGGCCGGCCCGGCGTTGTGTATCGCAAAAACGATTATGATTCTTTGATCCCAAGAAACGGAACATTTCAATGAGAAAACTATTCATTCTAGCGGCGATGATAGTCATTGCCAGTGTTTGTTGGGGAGAAATGCCTGATAACTTTGTGTTGGTCAAGGGCGGAACTTTTCAAAACACAAAATCCAACTACTATGAAAAAGGTGTAACCATATCGAGCTTTTATATTGGCAAATATGATGTAACTCAAAAAGAGTGGATTGAGGTAATGGGAAGTAATCCCTCAAAATTCAAAGGCGACAATTTGCCGGTGGAAATGGTGAGCTGGTATGACAGTGTTGAGTACTGTAACAAAAGGAGCATAAAGGAGGGTCTGAAACCATATTACAACATAGACAAAAATAAGAAAGATCCGAACAATAAACCGGACGCTAAGTTTGGCGATCTCGATAACATCAAGTGGACAGTAACGATCAATGCAGGAGCGAATGGCTACCGACTGCCGACAGAAGCAGAGTGGGAATATGCTGCAGGCGGAGGTCAGATAAGCAAGAGTTACACATACAGTGGAAGCGATGATGTAGATGAAGTAGCGTGGTATTGGAGAGACTCTGGAGATAAAGACTTAACAGGATTTTGGAGCTGGCCCGCGATTGAACAAAACCATGATCAAACCAAACCTGTCGGCAGCAAGAAACCCAACGAGTTAGGGCTCTACGATATGTCCGGCAATGTAAGGGAATGGTGCTGGGACTGGCACGGAGACTTAGAGACTAATATAACTAACCCTAAAGGAAGTCAAAGCGGCTTTGGCCGGGTTTGGAAGGGCGGCGGTTGGATGGGCGCCGCCTACGCCTGCGAGGCGGCTCACCGTGGCAGCTTGGCAGCGAATGGCACCGGACCCGATCAGGGTTTTCGCGTGGGTCGCAGCAAGTAAACCGGAACAAAACAAACCAAGCATTATCAAAAATTTGCTGTTACAGGTGAGTGAATATCTATTTTTAGAGGTAAGTATGGACCCGGTTAAGTAGTACTAATTTCCAATTCCAAACCACTTTTGGAGAGGTTTTTATCTGCCGAAATTGTCCTCTGGATCCCCATTCCTCTGCTGGAATGATTTTGAACTTATCTCGCCAGCGTCTTTCCGAATCCCAATTCCTTGCTCTTCGATCTTTGATGCAGAAAATAACCCTCCGTCAGCGCACAATAAAAGCATGAACAACGACAGAGGGCCGGGCCGTCACTGTCCACTGTCCACTGAAGCCCACCCCTCCCCCCTTTTTATATTTTCAAAACCTCGCAGATAATTTCCGAGTTACCATCTAACCGATCCCAAATAAAACCCACTCAGAAGCACGCAGAACATGATCCGATAAATCCGCAAACTTTTATTCGCGCCTCGATTCTCTCCAGTCCCAAATCCGAACCCACCAAAAAATGGGAAATTTTCTTCTTACAAAGTGCACATTCCGTGTACTTTCCCGTTGAGTGCCAGCCGCAACCAGCCTAGCGTCCAGGTAGGGGCGATTGCCTCAGGGTTTGCACGCATTACTTCTCGCGCGCAAGCTGCCGCGGCGATTCCCAACCAAATTATGACGACGCAGACAAGCAAGGCGAGTTTTCCAAAAGAGCTGACCGGCCATTTAACCGAAGTTGCGCTCGGCTTCCAGCGCATGTTGGTCGAGAATCCGTGCCATCCCGAAGCGCTGGTGGGCATGAGCCTGGTGGCGCTGGCCAGCCGCCAGTCTGAAGCTGCGGTGAAGATGGCCCGTGCGGCCTTGGCGGTGGCACCGAGAATGGGTCCGGCCTGGGTCACGCTGGGACAGGCGCTGAAAGCCGCCGGCCGAAGCGATGAGGCTCAGCGCGCCTATGAGCAAGCCATCCGTCTGGACGGCATGAACGCGCTGGCTCACGCGGGTATGGGCGAACTGCGGCTTGCCTCTGGCCGCGCTCAGGATGCGGCAAAAGAATTTGACCTCGCCCTCCGCAATCAGCCTGCGTCGCACGGCGCTCACATGGGCCTCGGCAATGCACTGGCCATGGCGGGACGCTACGAAGAGGCGCTCACGCACTACGAACAGACATTGGCCCTCAAGCCGCGCCTGCCCGAGGCCGAGTTTGCCGCCGGCTTTGTCCTCGAGCGTATGGGAAAGCAGAAAGAGGCCGAAACCCGCTATCGCCGTGCTCTCACACTGCGTCCGGACTTTGCCGCCGCTTGGATGAATCTCGGCAGCCTGCTGCGCGAGCAAGGGCGCGAGGTCTACGCCGAGGCCGCCTTGCAGCGTGCCATCGAGCTGCGCCCGGACTTGATTTCAGGTTGGGTCAATCTGGCGATTCTGGAGCGCGAGCGTCATCGCCCCGAGGAGACCGAGGCCTATCTGCGCAAGGCCTTTGCTCTCAACCCGGAGCAGATTGAAACGCTGGTAGCCTGGTGCCAGTTCCGCGCCGCTGAGGGCGATCAGGCCGGCGCCTGGCAGTGGCTGCGCTGGGCTCTGGCCCGCGAGCCAAATCATGCAGAAGCCATAAACATGCACGGCATTCTGCTACACAAGGACGGCTGTTTTGCTGAAGCTGTTGCAGTTTTCGAGCGGGCCGAGGCCCTCGGTCATCGCGCCGCCGCATCCAACCGTGGAAACTCCTTGCTCGACTTGGGGCTTGTGGACGAGTCCTTGCAAGCGCAGGAATTAGCAGTCGAACGAGATCCGGAAAACCCCGGCGCACTCTATAACCTGTCGCTGACCCGTCTGCGGCTGGGCGATTGGAAACAAGGTTGGCAGGGCTATGAGGCTCGTTGGCGTTTCCGCGAAGTGCATCGCATTCCCAGGCGCTTTTCTCAGCCCCGGTGGCAGGGCGAGGCCCTCGAAGGACGCCGGATTCTTCTCCACGCCGAGCAGGGGCTGGGTGACACTATCCAGTTCTGCCGCTATGCAACCCTGGTTGCTGCTCGCGGCGGTGCAGTTATTCTCCAAGTCCAGCAGCCGGTCGAGCGACTCCTGGCCTCGATGCCTATCGTGCGCGCCGGCCAGGCGCAGACGGCGCTTCTGGACGCAAAGCCGCCGGAATTCGATCTTGAATGCCCGCTCCTCAGCCTTCCGGCCATCTTCGGAACCACGGTGGAGACAGTGCCTTGGCCCGGCGCTTATCTGGGTGCCGACCCCGAGCTTGCGTTTGAGAAACTCCAGCGAACTCCCTGCGTTCGCCCCAACGCAGCGCAGCCCCTGCGTGTGGGCTTGGCTTGGGCGGGCAATCCCCGCTACAAGGCCGACCGCCATCGCTCCATTCAGTTGTCCACGCTGCTGCCGCTGTTACGTCTTCCCGGCATCAACTGGATCGCTCTCCAAAAAGGACCGGCTGCGGAGCAATTGGCCGCTCTGCCCGGCAACGTCTTTCTCTGGGATGGCTCCAGCCGCGATCGCAATCTGGCCGAGACCGCAGCTCTGGTGGCCACGCTCGATTTCGTTGTCACCACCGATACCTGCATCGCCCACCTGGCCGGAGCCATGGCCAAGCCCGTCTGGCTCCTGCTGCCTCATCTGAGCGACTGGCGCTGGATGCAGCAGATCGAGACCACCCCCTGGTATCCCACGGTGCGCCTCTTCCGCCAACGCAACCCCGGCGATTGGGCCGAAGTGCTGGGCCGGGTGGCTGCTGAATTAAGCGAACTTCACGCCGTGCAGTTGAGGTGGACCGTCCCGCCCGCAAAGCAGGAATCGCAACCTCCTCAGCTCTTCGCGGCATAACGCCAACTAGGGTCTGTCATCAAATTGGTAATATGCAGGATGGCATAATGCTTTTAGTTTTGCATTATGAGTTTGCATCGCTACGGATTACGGGACGACCAGTGGGAGCGGATCGAAGCTGTTCTGCCAGGCCGGAAGGGTTCAGTTGGGCGCCCGGCAGCCAACAATCGGTTGTTCGTAGAAGCGGTTTTGTATCGCTATCGTGC
>Ga0187847_10001827_pt1 | contig 18233 bp, 15 predicted proteins | sample June2016WEW_4_10_FD_132458 | JGI IMG/M metagenome (GOLD analysis project Ga0187847, IMG submission 132458) | Peatland microbial communities from SPRUCE experiment site at the Marcell Experimental Forest, Minnesota, USA - June2016WEW_4_10 | ecosystem: Environmental > Terrestrial > Soil >...
AAGGAAGGCTATGGGCGCGCGCACGCGTACGGGAATGAGCAATACCGAAAGTGCACCGGCGCTCGAGAGCAACGCGCCCCCGAGACCGTTGATCCACGCCACCTGCGCCCCGCTCACTCCGTAGTCGCGCGCCAGCTCCGGCAGCAGGCCGATCATGGCCCCGCTGGCGCAGGGCGAAGTGATGAGCAACGCATACGGAAGAGCTTCCCAGCGCAGAAAAGTAGATTTGAATTCGCTCCAAAATCGCGCGCGCACTTCCCGCAGGCCGTGCACGCGGATCATCGTTTGCGGCGGCGCGGCCAGTGCGAACAACGAGGTCAAAACGATCATGGCCGCCACAATCCAGCCCAGCGTGCCGAGACTGAAGCGATCGGCGAACGACAGCAAAAGAAACACCGCGACCGCGCCGATGGTCAACGAGCCGATCTGGTAAGCGCTGCTGGCGCGGCGCTTGTTGGTCTCGGTTGTAAGCGTTCCCATCATGCCGCCGCAGGCGGCCGCAACCACCACGCCTAGGCAGGCGCCAAGAAACAGCAATCCCACGGCCCATGGGGTCGCAAGCGTGGGCTGATGAAATGCCGCGAGGAGCGCGACGGCCGAAGCAACGGCCGCAATAAGAAGCCACGTGCGGCGTCGCATCCAGAAGTCCGTCACCGGGCCCCAGAAGAAATAAATGGTATGGGGCACCGCAATCAGAGCGGAGATGCTGGCCGCGCGCGCCGGATTGACTCCCTCATTGCGCAGCAGATAGGTGAGCGCTCCGCTCACAAGGCCCAGCGCGATCACCGCCTCGGGCGCGATCAGAATGCCGAACAGCCACGGGCGCTCGTGGATCGGGGGTTGGGACGGGTCCTCGACCGTACGGGGAACGGCTGATGACATGAGGCTTAGCGTAGCATGAGCCGGCGTGAGACCTGATGATTTGTCTGACGTCCCCTTCGCGGGTCACCGGAGGCGCTCATTTCAAGCATTGGCTTGGCTAACTTCTATGAGACAACTCGTTAGATAGAATATTCGCTTTTTGTTCGTCTCTAATCCCATTTTGCGGGCATTTACCCGATGAAGCCCGGACATTTAGCCGATGAAGACAGTGATGCCGCCTAAAAGTGTAGGATTGTGTGTTTCGTGCACCGCAAGCATCAGCGACGAGCGTTGAGCCAGAACACGACCGGTTATTTGGCAAGTTGGGGAAGCTGAAAAACACGGTAACCCCGCTCCGTGCCGCTCGAGTACGAATCGCGATCGAACAGACGCGATGGGAGAATCATGGAGACACAGGCAATTGATTACTATGAATTACTCCAAATAAGCCCCAATGCCGACAGCGACACGATCCACCGTGTCTTTCGATTCCTGGCGGCACGGCTGCACCCGGACAACACGGAAACGGGCCATGAAGAGAACTTTCACCAGCTGAGGGCGGCATATGAAGTATTGTCGGATCCGAAGCGCCGTGCAGAGTATGATGCAAAGCGGATTCAGGCGACAGCCCAGCCGCTTTCCTCGACCATCGACTTCATGGATAATCTCGAAGGCGAGTTAAACCGCCGGTTGGCGGTGCTGTCGGTTGTTTACTACAAGCGGCGGACAAACCCGAGCTATCCTGAAGTTTCCTTGGCTGAAATTGAGATACGGATGGGGTTTCCCCGCGACTACCTGGACTTTACGCTGTGGTATCTGCAAAAAAAGGGATACGTCGCCAAGACTGACAGCGCGCTTTACGTGCTGACCGTAGATGGTGTGGACTTTGTGGAGACACAGCGGTCGAATAGTTCGACTCTGAACAAGTTGCTCACCAGCGGTTCGGGATTGCCGGCCGCTCATGCTGAGCGAACGCAGAGGGGGGAGACCGCAATCCCTTTGCCGGATGCGTTCGGCGCCACCGAGCAGACATCCCACGCTTCCGCGGCGCACAGTATTCACTCGACCCCGGGCCAGTCGGCGGATCAGCACGAAGACAAAGTCGACCGGCGGGCGAATGCGGAGCACAGGCGAAAGGTCAACTAAGGCAGTTTCCCCGATTCCTTGAATCGGCCAGAGACTTTGTGCGCGGCCGAGACTCGTTTTCCACGACCGGGATTACTGCGGACGCTACTCCCGTACGGCGATGCCCAGCGCCTTCATCTTGCGGTAGAGATGGCTGCGCTCCAAGCCCAGCAACTCGGCAGCGTGGCTGATGTTATTGCGGGCCTCTTCAATTTTCTTCTGAATGTACTCGCGCTCGTAGGCGTCGCGCGCCTGCTGCAGGCTTGAGAATTCCTCCGTGGCCCGCGCGCCAGTTTTGTGCGTCAACGGCGGCAGATGCTTGCGTTCGATGCGCAACACGCGGGGATTGAGGATGAGCATGCGCTCGATCACGTTCTTCAACTCGCGTACGTTGCCGGGCCATTGATAACGGCCCAGAGCCTCCAGCGCGTCTTCGTTAATCTCCATGCGCGGGCGCCCGTACTGACGGCCGTACTCGCCCAGAAACTCGCGCACCAGCGGGGGAATGTCCTGCTTGCGCTCGCGCAGCGGCGGCACAAAGAACGGCACCACGTTGAGCCGGTAGAAAAGGTCCTCGCGGAAGTTGCCTTTGGCAATCTCCTCTTCGAGGTCTTTATTCGTCGACGCGATCAGCCGCACGTCGACGCGCAAGGGCTGCGTGCCGCCCACGGGCGTAAACATCTGGTCGTCGAGAGCGCTCAGGACTTTGGCCTGCGTCTTCAGGCTCATGTCGCCCACTTCGTCGAGGAAGAGCGTTCCGCCGTCGGCGCGCTCCAAGGTTCCGCGCTGTTCCGTAGGCGCGTCCGGTTGTGCGTTTCGCCGCACGCCGAAGAGCTCCGCCTCAATGTGCGCCTCGGGAATGGCCGCGCAGTTCAGCTCCACGAAAACGCGGTCGCGGCGCAGGCTTTCCGCATGAATGGAGCGCGCGATGAGTTCTTTTCCGGTACCCGACTCGCCGTAGATCAGCACGCGTCCGTTGGTGGGCGCCATCAGGCGGATCTGCTGGCGCAAGGCTTTCACCGGCACGCTTTCTCCGGTGAGTACGGAGGCGGCGCTGAACTGGCGCTTGAATTCGACGTTCTCCGCGCGCATCCGCCGTGCCTCCACGGCGTTCTTGACCACAATGAGCGTGCGTTCGAGCGAAAGCGGCTTTTCCAGGAAGTCGTAGGCGCCCAGCTTGGTGGCTTTCACGGCGGCTTCAATGGTGCCATGGCCGCTGATCATTATGACTTCAGGCCGCGTCTCCGCCGGCCACTCGCGAATCTGGGCCAGCAGCTCGAGTCCGTCGCGGCCGGGTAGCCAGATGTCGAGCAGCACCACGTCGTAGGGCACGTCGCGCAGGAGCGTCACCGCTTCTTCGGCATCGGCCGCGCCAGCCACGCCGTAGTCTTCTTCGCGCAAAATCTCTTCGAGCGAGCTGCGGATCTCCGCTTCGTCGTCGACCACAAGGATATGGTTCATGAGACGAGCCTATTAGCCGCTTGATCGCCGCTCGCTACGGTTGCAGGCTCGGCCCCGGAATCGGCAACCGGCAGCCGCAGCATGAAGCGCGCGCCCTTGGGTGCATTCGCCTCGGCGCTAATGGTGCCGCCGTGCTCCTGCACGATCTTGGCTGCAATCGACAGCCCCAAACCGGTGCCGCGGTGCTTGGTCGAATAAAACGGCAGAAATAGCCGCTCGCGAACCTCCTCGGTCAAGCCGGGACCGGTGTCGGAGACAGTCACTTCGACGGCGGTTCCATCTTCAGTCAGCGCCGTGCGAACCCCGAGCACGCGCAGCAGGCTGCCCTGCATGGCATCCGCCGCGTTGTCGATCAGGTTGGCCAGCGCCCGGCGAATACCCTCAGGATCGGCCAGCACCGCAGGCAAATCGGGCTCCAGATCGCGCTGCACGGTGATCCCTTCGAGCCTGCCGCCGAAGAGCGCCAGCGCCTCTTCCGCAATTTGATTCATCGAGCAGGCGCGCGGCTGCGGCGCGGGAAACTGTGCCAGCGTGGAAAATTGATCGACGAGCGTGCGCAGCGTGCCCACGCAGCCCAGAATCACCTCGCTGCATTTGCGTATGATGTTGGGCGACTCCGGATGGCCGCGGTCGAGATGCCGGCCGATGCGCTCGGCGCTCAACGCGATGGGCGTGAGCGGGTTTTTGATTTCGTGCGCCACCTGCTGCGCCACTTCCTTCCACGCCAGTTGCCGCTGCGCGCGCAGCAATTCTGTGGTGTCTTCGATCACCAGCACCGAACCCGTATGCCCCGGCGTGAGTTCCAGCCGCGCGCTGGTGATGGCCAGATGCACAATGCGGCCGTGGGCTTGAAATTCCACTTCGCACGACGCCGCGCCCATGCGATGCCCGCGCCGGATCACGCTCGCCAGATCTTCCAGGCACTCAGCGGGCAGCACATCTTCGATCTTTTTTCCGGCCAGGACGGCATCTTGCTTGAGTCCTATCAGCGCCGCCAAGGCGCGATTGGCTTGCAGAATCACGCCAGCGCCGTCGAGCGTCACCACCCCTGAAGGAATGGTTTCGACAATCGTCTCCAGCTCGCGCCGGCGCTCTTCTACGGCCAGGTTGGCCGCCGTCAGTTGGGCCTGCGCGCTTTCCGCAAGTTGGCGGCTGGCTTCAAGATCTGCAGCCATGTGATTGAACGAGCGCACCAGGTCCGCCATCTCGCCCGTGGCCACCGCAGCCACGCGATGCTCGTACTTGCCCGCGGAAATCTCGTCCATGGCATCGGCCAGCGCTTCCACGGGGCGCGTGATTTGCTTTGAAAGGAACAGCGCCAGCCACACGCTGCAGAAAAAGACAAATACCGTGACCAGCAACAGGGTGAGAGACAAGGTGGAGCGAATGGCTCTGCGGGAGCGATAGAGCTGCAAATACTCGTCCACGCCGGAGCGGATGCGCGCCGTGGCTTCGTTGAGTCCTTGCGGTACGGGCAGCGCAGCAACCACAATCCTGCCCGAAGGGGTGACGGCCATAGCCAGCGCGTATTCCTGGCCCGCCACATTCACCACCGGATGGTCCGTTCTGCGCGCCGTGGAAAGCAAAATCGACGAAAGCGGCCCGCGCAGCGGCGTTGCCCCATGTTCCGCCTCATTCATCGCAGTGCGCAGGGTGACCGGAGTCATTTCGGAAGGAGCTTGAAAGCTGGCGATGAACTGTCTGTCTTTGTCGTAAACCAGCAGAAAACCGCCCTCAAGCGAAGTGTGGCGCGAGCTCAGAACCTGCTGCAGTGCCTGCGAGTCGCCATCCGCCGTGCCGCTTTCGGCCACAGACTCAGCCTCGCTTCTTGCATTGCTGGCTACATACTCCACCAGCCCTCTCACCACGCCAATCGATTCTTCGCGCAGTTGCGAGGCGTCAGGCGAAAACCACCGCTCCAGCGAGCGATTCAGCAGAAAATAGCTGAACAGGAACATCAGAGCTGCGGGTGTAACTGTGATCAAAACCGCCCCCAGCACCATGCGTGAGCGCAGCCGCGCGCCCACGCCGCTGCTGCCCTGCCCCACATAGACTTTCAAAACGGTGCGCAACAGCAGCAACAGCAGGAGAAGCAAAAGGAGAAAGAGCAAGACCTCCAAGGCCGCCAGAGCCATGGTCTCTCCATAAGTCTCTGGATTGAGGAAGTCTACATTGGGGCTGTTGAACCATTGAAACGTTCCCAGCAAGACAAAGACCACAAGCGCACCGCCGGCAAGCAGGGCGATGGAGCGATGCCGCGAATCAGCCAGAAAACGCATGCCGCGATTATAGTGCGCCCCATGCTCGATGTGGATGCGCAAATGGTTACGCGAAAGGCAGTCACTCGAAAGTCCGACTCATCACCAAACCAAACCTCAGGGCAATCGCATGAATTGAATTTATTGACAGATTGGGTTCCGATTGCCTTCGCGCCGGAAGCGCGATGGTTGTTAGCCCCGCGCTTTAGTAGGGTGTGCGGTTTCGAAAAATGCACTTCGGAGTTCCGTAGGGACGGCGCAAGGTCATTTCTCTTGCAGGGGCCAATAGCCCCTGAGGCACGCTCTCCTTCAAATTGGCCCCTTACCGGCGAGCAAAATACGCACAGCACCCGGGTGTAGACTGGTACGCAAATCAGCTGACCTGTCAAAAATCTGGTTGATCTTCAACCCGATAGCTCGAGGTGGAATATGTCCAGTTTCCGCGGTTCCTGTTTCATTCTGAGGAGCGCAGTTGTCTGCGGCCTCATCGCCGCAACCGCCTTCATCGCTCCAGCGCAAGCTCCCGCAGGCAATGCAACGCCCTTCACAGCGATGACACCTGCTGCCCGCGAAGAGGCAGACAAGGGACTCGATGCCTTCAGAAGCGCACACTTCGACGAGGCCATCGCGCATTTCCAAAGAGCGGTGGAACTCGATCCGGACAGCATTCTGGCCAAGTCTTACCTCGGTACCACGCTGTCGCAACAGGTTGTGCCGGGGCTCGACACTCCGGGCAACCTGAAGACCGCCCATCAAGCCATCGACATCTTGAAGCTGGTCCTGGAGAAGTCACCTCACAATGCAACCGTCATGAAACAGATTGCCGCCGTCTATATCGAGATCAAGCAACTGGACGAATCCAAGGCGTGGCAAAAGAAGGCGCTGATTGAGAATCCGCAGGACGCTGAAGTCGCCTGCACCATCGGCTTGATCGATTGGATGGAAGCGCAACGTAACCTTCTCGCCGGCTTGACAGCGGCCGGCATCTACGACGACGGGAAGGGCAACGCGAAAGCGCCTGCCGAGGTGATGGCGGCAATCAATGCCAAGAACGCTCCGTTGATCGAGGAGGGCATGAAGTACCTGTCCGAAGCAGTTCAGCTGCGGCCGAACTACGACGATGCCATGGCGTACCTGAGCCAGTTGTACCGGCTTAAGGCGAATCTGGACCGCGACAATGAAGCTGCCCGCGAAGACGATCTGAACAGTGCCCATGGCTGGATAGAAAAGTGGACGCAAATCCGCGAGTACAAGGAGACCCGCGGAGTTCCCGATGCGGGGACCGGCGTCAGCAGCGGCGCTATGGAATCAATCTTGACGGTTCCGCCGCCACCCCCTCCGCCTCCTGCCCCCGGGCAACCCCTTGCGGGCGTCATGGGCCACCAATCGAACAACGATTCAACCTTCGGCGTCGCGGGCGTGGAAGGTGGCCTTCCGAATCCCGGCGTTCCGTGCAGCATATCGAGCAGCGATTCCGCTCCCAATGCACAGGCAACTCCCCCGAACAAAATCAATATTTCTGCAGGTGTAGCGGTGGGGTTGCTGTGCGAACGGTTCCAGCCCATCTATCCGCTCATCGCCAAGGCGGCCCACGTCTCCGGAACGGTGGTCCTGCAAGCCACCATCTCCAAAACAGGTTACGTGGAAAACCTGCGAGTCGTTAGCGGGCCGGCCATGCTGCAGCAGGCCGCACTCGACGCCGTAAAAAACTGGCGTTATAGGCCCTACCTGCTCAACAACGAGCCGGTAGAAGTGGAAACCACGGTGAACGTGATCTTCACCCTTGGCGACTCCGGCGCGGTAGGCAGCGCATCCGGCAACGATTCGACTCCTGGCGTCGCAAGCGGCACGGATAGTTGCCATCCGAATCCCGATGCGAAAGAACCTCCCCCGAAGAGAGTCACAATCTCCTCCGGCGTTGCGGCGGGGTTGCTGATAAGAAAGACCCCGCCCATCTCTCCGCCCTTCAGCCTCGTCGCCCACCAAATAGAGACGGTGGTCCTCAAAATCATCATCTCCAAAACAGGTGAAGTGGAAAGTCGACGGGTCGTAAGCGGACCGGCAACGCGGCGGCAGGCGGCGCTCGATGCCGTAAAAGACTGGCACTACAAGCCCTACCTGATCAACTGCAAGCCAGTGGAAGTGGAAACCACGGTGACGATAGCTTTTCTTCCGGACAAGTGAAGAAGGACAGGGCTCAGTAGCTCTCTATATTTGCGAACACTCCAGCGGACTCAGCAACAGGTTGCTGATGTTCGACACAATCGGATCGAAGGCAAACCGCGGATCGGCCGAGAGTTGCTTCCACGCCGGCGCGTTGCGGAACACGTTCCACTTGGCCTCAAGCTCCGCCATATCGGCAAAGCTCAGCATGTAGGTCAGGCTGGGCATACGCGAGCCCACCAGCGTATCGCCGAAAAACACCGGATGAAAGCCCGCCGCCTTGAAGATCTCAAACTCGCCGGAGTGAAACATCTCCACCTTGCGTACGTGCTCGCCATTCGACGGGCTCTCGTAGGTGCGCAGCTGGAAGATGCGCTTTGATTTCGCAGCCGCCGGCGTCACCTGCGGCCAGCCCGCAAACGCCACCAGCAGCCAAGACTCCGCACGTTCGAAGGCGGGCGAACCTGCGCTCGCATTCCAGAACGGCGCGGCTGCGGCAAGAAACTCCGCATCGAGCCCCAGCCGAAGATCCAGCTCGGCGAGCGCATCCACCGAAAATCCCGGAATCAGCAGGTAGTAGGCCGGCGTCTCCGGGCCAAAATCGAGTTTGAATGCGCCCACCGGTCCCATGCCCATCCGAGCCAGCGCCGGCAGCAAGGCTCCGGCAAAATAGCCCTCCGTCAGCTTGAGTTGCGGACCGCTCACCATGTGATAGCGGCGCAACAGGAAAAACTCGCGGCCCCCCACGGTCGAAATCGGGGCCGGCGCAGGGGTCTGGGCAAGTGCGGGCCGGGAGGAAGCCAAGGCAGAAGCGGCAAGAGAAGCTTTCAAAAAGCGGCGGCGTTCCATCGAACCTCCGTAAAGAAGAACCATTGTAAGCTGCCGCGCCGCCGGACCGCCGCCGAATCCCCATAGCTCGGACCGCAATAAATCGAGCAACTCCCTTCCGCACCCAGGCCACCCACCCGGCAAAACCCGCATCGTACCAATAAGTAGCCCTGAATCTTTTGATTTCCCCTATCCATCGTTGTTTGCGATAAAAACTCGCAAAGACACCGCAACTTTTGTCTGCCGAGCGGGTTTTCTCCCCAAGGTGGTCCTTATCGGACACCTCAATTTTTCGGCACTCCCGCCGAAACCTGCGCCGCCGCTCCTCCGGGATCGGCGGCTTTTTTTGTGCCACTCCCCAAAATCCTCATCCAGCACAAAATGGGTGGCCCACAACCGGGGTCCCACAGACAGGTCTTGGTCTGCGGGGTGGAAATCTCGATTCTGAGATGTCGATTCTGAGATCTGGGAACGTACGGACCAGCGTTTCCCGAGCTCCGCCCTACTTCAGCTCCCGCAGCCGAAAATCCTTGAACGTAATCAGGTAGCCCTCCGATTCGAGCCCGATGTATCCCTTCGCCAGCCCCACCTTGGCGGTGTTCACCACCTTGCCATTCACCGCCAGCGTGCACGTGTCGCCCACGCACCGGATGTCGTAGCTGTTCCACTCGCCCGCCGGCTTCACGCGATTCTCCGTCATGTCTTTTTGCAAATTGAAGCGCGTTGGCTTGCCGTCGACAGGCGTCACGCCAAAAATATAGCCGCCCGCCGGCGTGGTCTGCGCCTGGTGCCACACCGACCCGTCGAGATTGTTTCTAAAAAACACGCCCGAATTGTACTTCGCGTTCGGCGTCTCCACCGGCGTAAAGCGCCACTTCACGTGAAACGTAAAATTCGTCAGCTCGCGATTGAAGCGCAGCCACTCATGACCGCCGTTTCCATCGCACACAATCTGCTTCTTCGCGTAGTCAACGTGCCACTGCGGCGTCTGGCTCACAGGATGGTCGGGCGGAATAGCCACCCGCGTCCACACTTCCTGCTGAGCTTCCTGCCCGCCAACCATACCGCCCGCTGGAAACAGGTTCACATTCTGCCCCGCCACCGGCAGCGCCGCGAGCAGCACAGCAAGGCCTAACAACGCGGCAACGCGCGCCGCAACTTTGCAGAAACGAAGATTCATGAGCGATTCCTTTTGCCTGATCGCAGTAGAGTTTCTCGTCAAGGCAATCGGGAGGAATTGTAGCACCGCGCGCAAAAACTCGGCTCAGCACAAAATGGGGTGCCCCGGGTCCCGATTTTGTGACCCGGAAAGCACGAACCTGAGCCCGGTCATCCTGAACGAAGTCTGGCGTGCGCAGCACGTCAGACGGAGTCGAAGGACCTGCATTTGTTTTTGAATCGAGGAATGAACACTATCGGTGAAATCAATTCGGCGAAGGCTGCTCAACGTGATCAACGACCAGCATCTGAATCTCAGCCCTTGTTGGTTTGAGCTTCAAGCCAAGCTGATCGCGGAGCGCTTCAAGGAACGACGGCCCCTCCGAGTTCATCGGTTCGCTCGCGCCGGAAGACGGGACGCCATTGCGTTCAGGCAACCAACTCAAAGAGAAATCAAATGTCCCACTGAGCCCTGTTTGGTCCACCACCGGCCGCCCCATATCTTCGAAGTCCGGCAGATAACCGGCAAGGTTTTCAAGGCTGATATTTCGTGCCCCTAGCAAAACCGTATGGTTGGGCGCGTCGACCGCCTGAACCCGGCCGCAAGAAGGCAGAAACGCACCGGGCGGCGCCGACGGGGAACTCCGATCGGAAGGCAATGCGATTTTGGCGTCGCACGCGGGCCCCTCTGCATGACGGCGAAGCCTCGGCCCGATCTTCCCCGGCTTGTCCAATTCCATTGCCAACACTAGGTACTACTTTTGTCTCGAAATGCACGCTCAGCTTGAAGCGGTCGGCGAGCAGCGATTGCATCATCAACCGGACCTGATCCTTTGTCGGGGCTCCCGCGGCCTGAGCCTGAATGACAAAGTGATCCGTCGATACCCACCTCGGCAGATGGGCCAGCATCGCATCTTCCTGCTCCCGCGTGGGCATGATCTTGTAAGCGAACTCGATGAAGATTTCCAACGGGAAGTCCGCCAGAAAATGACCTCCCGGTGGACCAGGTGTGTCTTCGTTGTTGAGCACCATATCGGGATGCTGGAATGTGCCCGGCTCGGAGCGATGAATCGACGCGACCTCAAACTCCGTGCGCCCGCCCGCGGCCGTTTGCCAAGCGGGCATGAGCGGAGCTTTGAGCCGTGGCGAACCCGCTCGGCAGGAGGCCGGCGGCGATGGCGGCAAGAAGCAGCGAGGAGATACCCACCACAGCACGTTGACCTGCAATCTCGCCGAGGCTCGACTTCATCTCTGGCTCCTCGTTGGAGTTTAATTCGCCGAAGGCTCCTCCACGTGATCGATCACCAGAACCTGAATCAAAGCCCGCGTCGGCTTCAGCCTCAGCCCGAGCTGATCTTTGAGCCCCTCAAGAAATGTCGGCCCCGTGAGGTCGAGCTGCGTGTCAGTGCTTTGTTCTTTCGGAATTTTCCACGGCGGCGTGAAGCTGACTTCGTAATCGAAATTCCCGCTAAGGCCAGTCTGGTCCACCACAGGGCGATCGAGTTGCTCCAGCAAAGGAACAAAACCCGCGAGCAATTCCATGGTTGTGTTGCGCGAGCCGAGGATGACCGTGTTATTTGTCCAGTCGACATTCTGAATATCGCCGCAGACCTGCCTCCAGACGTCGGGTATCTTCGGCGAGTTGCGGTCGACGGGCGGAATTTTGGCGTCGCACGGCGGACCCTTGGAGTGGGGACGCAATCGCGGGCCGAGCTTGCCGGGTTCGACCAGCACAAGGGCCATCACGGGGACATCGCGAGCTTCAAAATGAAGGGCGAGTTTGAAGCGATCGGCAAGCAGCGACTGCATCATCAGGCGCATCTGGTCTTTGCTGGGATTGGCTATGGCGGCTTTGGCTTCAATGTCGAAGAAATCTGCGGTGACCCACTTCGGCTGGTGGGCGAACGCGGCCTCACTCTGAGGCCCACCGGGCATGAGCTTGTAGGCGAACGCGATATAACTTCCAAGACTCGCGGTTGCCGAAAAACGTCCCCCAATCGGGATGGGTTCATCCTCCATGTTCAGGTTGACATTCGTACTAAAGCGGGCGCCGGGCGCGGCAAGGCGGATCGACGCCGCCTCGAACTCCATGTGTCCGCCAGCGGCGGTTTGCCATGCGGGCGACTGCGGTGCGGCGGTGGCTGGCGTGGTTTGCGCCATCACCGGGGCAGCGACGAAAAGCACGGACGGCGCGAAGGCGAGGAGTCCGGCGAAGATTGCCGGATCGGCAAAAACTGCTCTGAGTAGGGGACGTGTGGTCAATCGAGAGCCCTCCGAAACGATGGGATCGGAAGTCTTATCAGGAAGACGGCTCCGCCGAGCGGTTCGTTCGGATTTTCTATATGGAAGCTACCGCGCGATCAGAAACATCACCCAGCTGAGCACGATGGCCGCGCCCACAAACAGCGCAAAGCAGTAGGCGCCGTAGCGGACCATGCCCCGCGGCGTATCGCGCATGGTGATGCCGAAGACCGTCGAAGCGAACAGCGAGAACAGCAGCACCGCGGTAAAGTGGGAGGGATGCATTACGATTTCCTCCCCGTGCGCAGGTTGTGCGCGTCCACGGCGGCAATGATGTTTAAGAGGCCCGCCACCACAATGAACTTGGTGCCGTAGTCGGCCACCGTGGTCTGGATCGGCTGCGCGCCCAGCCCGAGCCCGCGGCTAACCACGTAGAGCAACCCGCCGCCCAGGTCGCCGGCCACGCCCAGCATGTCCAGGATGTCCTGCGCGCCGGTGTAGATCTTGCCCTGCATGGCCAACCCCAGCACGAACATGGCCACGATCGAGACCGCCAGCAGCGTCCCCCGCACCCACTTGCCCTGCAGGAAATGACCCGCGCCGGGCACCAGCCATCCGGCGATAAGCGGCAGATAAACGAACCCTTTGTCAGACTTCTTGCCCGCAACGGGCCTGTTTGGCGTGGTGGACATTCCTTTTTGACTATACAAGAACGGGCTTCAGTGAGTGCGGTCACTGAAGGATCGCGCGATGGAACTAGTGGAGCGGGAGATTTGGAGGAAACGCGATACTGCGCGAAAGGCAGAGAGCAGGGGAAGTATGAAAGGGACGTATTTTGCGCGACGTTGGATCAGGCGGCGAAAAACAAGGCGTAAGATACTTCACGAATGACTCATGGGTATTTCACAAATCTAGAAATTCGGGAATCGGAAAATGCCTTTTCGATCTGCTGAAGCTTACTATCGTTTCGCGTCCAGCGTGATCGATGACTGACTCTTTGACCCGAGGGCCGTCAGTTGGCATCGACGGGAAGATCCAGAGTAGCGACATGGAGAACACAACGATGTCTGCCACCGCTCGAATGCAGTCAGCCGAACCTGTGGGACGTCTCGGGATTCCTTATCTCTTCCGGTACTGGCAGCGCGCGAACTCATTGTGTGCAGGGCAGCAGAAAGATACCGGCGAATGGGACCTGGACTGCACGCTGCTTGCTGGATTGAATCTCAATGTGCTGGAGACTGGGCGGTTTCTCAATCCCCACGACCGGCCTGGGTTTCGAGAGTTTGAAGATTGGATCGTTGCGACCAACCGCGGCGCGATGGACGAGGCCGAACTCGCGCGCCTCCGCAGTGCGCTCGCTGGCGATCCGGTCGGCTCGGCAGTGGGCAACCTTGATGGTGTGGAAGGACTGACGCCGCAGGAGCTGGCCTTCTGGGACGAGCACGGCTACGTGGTGGTGCGTGATGCCGTTGCCACGGCACACCGCGATGCGGCTGCTGCAGCTATTTACGAGTTTCTCGGCGCTTCGCCAGCGGCCCCTGACAGTTGGTACGGGCGTAAGTTCGGCGTGTCGATTTGGGTGCCGCTGCTGCGGCATCCTGCCTTTCTCGCCAACCGGCGTTCACCGCGGCTTATCAAAGCTTTTTCGCAGCTCTGGGGCCGCGAGGATCTCTGGGCCACGGTCGATCAGGGCGGGCTCAATCCACCCGAGCGCGATGATTGGAAGTTTCCCGGGCCTAACGTGCACTGGGACGCGACGATCGCGCCGCCGCATCGCTTCGGAGTGCAGGGCATTCTGTATCTCACGGACACGCCCGCGGAGCAGGGCGCCTTCAGTTGCATTCCCGGCTTTCATCACCGGCTGGATGAGTGGCTGCGCACGCTGTCCGCAGGCGTCAGGCCACACGATGCACTGAGGAGCGAGCCGGGCTTCGTGCCGATCGCGGGCAAGGCCGGGGATCTCGTGATCTGGCATCATCTGCTCCCGCATGGAAGCTCGCCCAACCGCGGCAGGCTACCGCGCGTGGCACAGTACATCGCGCTGCGGCCCACGCGCTGGGAGTACACGCCGGAGTGGGTATAGCGTAGCGGATCGCCGGAAGAGAATCGAAAGCCCTCAATCGGTACCGAGGTGTCGCCTTCTCTTCACTAAACCCTTCCCCAACCTAACCTCACCGAGCTGTCTCGCGCGCCGCGCGCCTCGACGAAAACGGCCGGCTGCCCCACATCACCATTCTGAGATGTGGAAAACCGCAAACCTCAGCTTCACGCTCCTTGAAAAAAACACTCCACATTTTGCAGATAATTTCACCCTTCCGGCGCACAATGAAACCAGAGATCGGGGACCAGGGTCTAAGGTAACGGATCAGTCACTCCCCCACCCCCTCCCCCCATGCCTCACCACCTACCCACCCCTCCCCCTGACGCCTGAAACCTGACGTCCGACACCCCCTATAAAATCTCGAAAAAACGACCTGTGAAACTGTGAAGCGCGGAACCCATTCAGAATCAAAATCTTGCAGTAAAATTCACGCAGTCACACAGAAACTGTGAAACTGTGCTCGACAGTTGCTTTCGTTTTACGGCAAAGATTCTGTCTTCGGCTGAAAGCTGAGCGCTGTCCTCTGTCCTCTTCTCAAGCCACTTTGCCGAGGAAAAGATAAACCAGCTCGACAAGCAGAATCAGGATGACGACGACTTCAAGAAAGAAGCCGCGCGACTGATTGAACTGCTCGATCATGTCGTGGTAAAGGTCCTCTGCGGTCTTGAGCTTCTGCGCCACAAGGTCCTTGTAGTCGGGAACGCCGACTTTGGTGGCCGCAAGCCGATAAAGACGCGCGGCAAACATGTCGCTCAAAAACTTGATGGAATTATCAGCGCGCTCCGTGAGTTCGGAAATATCGAGCAGCACTGTGTGCAATCGCGTGGCCCTGCGCGCCATGCGCCAGCGCGCGGGGAAACCCCGATTGCTCTCGAGTGAGTCGTAGACGTTGCCAAGAATTCCCGTGAGCAGCTCGTCGTAGTGCCTGAACTCAAGCAGCTGCGAGTTGGCGTACTCGAGCAGCTGAATCGCGGTCTCAGCGCCGGCCGCGCTGTCGTAGAGAAACGCAGCGTTCCAGCCGATGACGGCGAGGTCCGTGTCGTAGTAGGAGATGCGCGATTGCAGCACCTCGGAGCACTCGCCCGGGGAAAGCCGCAGCCGATCGCCGCGCACGATTTGCGCAATCTCCAGGCCGTGATGGCGCTCAAGATCGGCAGCGATTTGCGCGCCCTCTTCATTGCGCACGTGGAAGATGAAGTAGTCTTCGCTCAGCCAGCGCGCGTAGGGCTTGATAAGTGCGTCCGGGTTGCGCTCCAGGCGCTGGCGCACGATCGGCTCCACGCGCGCCGCAAAGTCCACATCCCAAACCCAGCGGCTTGCCAGTTGCACGAGGCTGTCCCAATCGCCCGAGAAGGCGAGCTGGTAGATGACGCTGACCACGCCGTAATCGTAGTACTTGATCTCGCCCTCGAGCCGTTCTCCGCCGCTCAGGATCAGCGGATCGAGCGGACCCACAACCGGTGGCCGCTGATAGCGCACGTAAGCCGGAACCGAGTGCTTGATCTTGGGCTGCGGCACGGTACGCGCGTCGACCGCTTGCTGCAGCTGGTCAAGGCGCAGTTCTTCGCAAACGTCGAATTGAATGAGGACGAGAACCGAGCCGCTGAGCGAAGTTTGCGCCGGTGTTGCCAGTGTGGTGGTCATCGTCCGACACCAATTTCAAGCCTTCTTCGGCCGTTTGTAAAAGGGTAGTTGAACCTGCCTGGCGCGCACGCGGTTGCCACGCACGTCGACGAGAATGTCCGCGCCTGAATCGGCCGCGGGCACGAGCGCCATCGCGATGTTGGTTTTGAGGAACGGCGCAGGACTTCCCGATGTGACTTGGCCGATCGGCTCACCGTCGAGTGACAGTACGGGATAGCAATCGCGGGCGATGCCGCGCTCCACCATTTCGAGGCCTACGATTTTGCGTTTCTGTCCCCCATTGGCCTGAATCGCCACCAAGGCGTCACGGCCAATGAAGTCGCCTTTGTCCAATTTGAGCCAGCGCGTGAGGCCGGCTTCGAAGACGTTGATCTCTTCGGAGATTTCGTGACCGTAGAGGCTCATGCCGGCTTCGAGGCGGAGCGTGTTGCGCGCGCCCAGTCCGCAGGGGCGGATGCCAAACTCTGCGCCCGCTTCGAGCAGCGCATTCCACATCTTCACGGTCGTGCCTTCGTCGGAGGGAATGTAAACTTCGAAGCCGTCTTCGCCAGAGTAACCGGTGCGCGCAATCATCACGTTGGGAACGCCGGCAACCGTTCCCCACTTGAACCAATAATTCCTGATCGCCGCGAGATCGACTTTGGTCAGCTTGGCGAGGGTCTCGAGCGCGCGCGGTCCCTGCAGCGCCAGTTGCGAGTAGTAGCTGGAGTAGTTGCTCAGGTGGATTCCGGGCCAGCCGCCGACTTGCTGCTTGATCCACGCGTAGTCCTTGTCGGTAGTGCCTGCGTTGACCACGAGGAGGTAGTCGTTGACGCCGAGGCGGTGCACGAGAATGTCGTCGACGAATGCGCCCGAGGGCGTGAGGAGCGCGGAGTAGTGCGCCTGGCCATCGGCGAGCTTCGCGGCATCGTTCATGGTGATGCGTTGCACAGCGGCCAGCGATCCGGGCCCGCGGAATTGGATCTCGCCCATGTGGCTCACGTCGAAAAGGCCGACGCCGGTGCGCACGGCCATGTGCTCGCCGATCAATCCAACGCAGAGGCCGTCGCCGGAAGCGGGGTATTCGACCGGCATCTCCCATCCGCCAAAGTCGACCATTTTGGCCTTATGGGCGCGATGCGTAGCGTTGAGCGCTGTTTTCTTGAGGGGCGTAGTGAGGGAAACGGGATCAGTCATAGAAGTTCCTTAGGACGCGCGTGGCTTGCTTCACCTCTTCACGATAGACCATAGGCACTGCCACGGGTGAGGGTCAATCAATGAGGCCCGCCGGCCGAAGAACAGGCCCTAAAATAGATGCGTTCTCCGTAGCGCGAAAAAACGTCTTGGAAAGGAAGTGCGCGTGAACCGCATTCGAGGCATTGTGATGCTTTTGGCCGCCGCCGTGGCGATCTGGAAGGGCTGGCAAATTCATCGTGGTGAGACCGCGGTGCTGGCGTACGGGCTGGGTGCAATCGCGCTGGCGTTAGGTGTTTGGCACCTGACGCGCAAAGCGTCGACTCCCCGGGCGAGGGGCTGAACGATATCTCATCATTATTGCCGCAAGCGCTTTTTTACTGCCCGATGCTGCAAACGGGGCTATAATTCCGGCAACTTACGCCTATGGACTTCATTGTCTTTCTAATTGTTGCTGTGTTGGTTGCGATTTTCGTCATGCCGATTGTTGCCATCGTGCGGGCGAATACGTTCGCGAGAGATTTGCGCGACGAGATGGCCGATCTGATCGGCCGCGTTCGCTATCTGGAGAATCGGCTCGACGGAATCATCCAGAGGATGGCGGCTCCAACCGAGGCGTCGCGTGAGGCCGCACAAACTGCTGCTGCCACTATGACTCCGGCTCCGCCGCCTGTGACGAAGGTCGAAGAACAACGTCCGCCACAACCCGCTCCCGACACGTGGAAGACGGCTGCCGCGCCGCCCCGTCCCGCCGCGACGCTGCATCCTCCAGCGAGTGTGTCGTTTCTCCCTGCGGTACCGCAAGCCGCACCGACACCTGCATCGTTTCCATCGCCGTCTGCACCGGTTCCACCACCGCTGGCTCCTCCATCGCCTCCTCCTTTACCGCCTTCTTTACCGCCGCATCGCTTTGAACAATCTTCCGACACTGCGGCGGACAAGGCTGCCCGCGAGGAACGCGCGTTGAACCTTGAAGAGCGCCTGGGCACAAACTGGCTGAACAAAATCGGCATCGCTCTGCTCGTACTGGGCGTGGCCTCTTTCCTGGCGTTGAAATTCGCGACCTGGAGCCCGGCGGGTAAGGTGCTGTGCGGCTTTGCCGTAAGCGTGACGTTGCTGGCAGGCGGAGTGTGGCTGGAGCGCAAGGCCATGTATCGCATCTTTGCGCGGGCCGGCCTTGGCGGTGGCTGGGCGCTCATGTTTTTCACCGCGTTTGCCAT
>Ga0187847_10001828_pt1 | contig 18218 bp, 17 predicted proteins | sample June2016WEW_4_10_FD_132458 | JGI IMG/M metagenome (GOLD analysis project Ga0187847, IMG submission 132458) | Peatland microbial communities from SPRUCE experiment site at the Marcell Experimental Forest, Minnesota, USA - June2016WEW_4_10 | ecosystem: Environmental > Terrestrial > Soil >...
CCCTCCATCGCCGGTGGGGTGCTGGCCGCACGGGCGGGCGCGCCTCCGGCGCAAGAGCCTTCGAACGATAGAACGCAGCTATGACGCGAAGCTTTAACGACACAAGAATTGGAAACCATGACAACCATCACTGAACCGACTGCGCTGCCTAAACTGACCACCGACGACCTCTCCCGCTACTCGCGCCACCTGATTCTGCCCGAGGTAGGCATGGAGGGGCAGCAGAAATTGAAGGCCGCGCGCGTGCTCTGCGTGGGCACCGGCGGGCTCGGTTCGCCGCTGGCACTGTATCTGACCGCGGCGGGCATTGGCACGCTCGGCCTGGTGGATTTTGACGTCGTCGACTCGAGCAATCTGCAGCGACAGATTATCCATTCGACCAAGGACATCGGGCGTAAGAAGCTGGACTCGGCCGAGGAGAAGCTAAAGGCTCTCAACCCGTCGATCAACATTGTCAAGCACGACACCATGCTTTCAAGCGCCAACGCCCTTGAGATCATCAAGGACTACGACATTGTGGCCGACGGAACGGACAACTTCCCCACGCGCTACCTGGTAAACGATGCCTGTGTCCTGTTGGGCAAGCCGAACGCATACGGCTCCATCTTCAGATTTGAAGGTCAGGCCAGCGTATTTGCCACGGAGCAGGGACCGTGCTATCGCTGCCTCTACCCCGAACCACCACCGCCAGGACTGGTGCCCAGTTGCGCCGAGGGTGGAGTGCTGGGTATTCTCCCCGGCCTCGTTGGCGTCATTCAAGCTACAGAAGTGATCAAGCTGATTTTGGGCAAAGGCGAACCGCTGATTGGCCGGTTGTTGCTGGTGGATGCCCTGAACATGCGTTTCCGCGAGCTCAAGCTGCGCAAGAATCCCGAGTGCCCGGTCTGCGGCGAAAACCCAACTGTGACCGAGCTCATCGATTACCAGCATTTCTGCGGTATCGTACCGGAGACGCCTCAGGAGGCCAATGTGAAGAACGGAATTCCGCAGATTAGCGTGAAGGAACTCAAGCGGCGGATTGATGCGGGCGAAGATGTGCAGTTAATCGATGTTCGCGAACCCTACGAGTACCAGATCGCGCAGATTGGCGGAAAACTGATCCCCCAGAACGATGTGGCCAACCGCCTGGCGGAGATCGATCGTGATCGCGAAGTTGTTGTCCATTGCCGCTCGGGCGCGCGCAGCCAACGCATTGCGGAGTTTCTGAAGCAGGCTGGCTATCCAAGGGTGGTGAATGTCGCAGGCGGCATCCTCGCCTGGAGCGACGAGATCGACCCCAAGGTGCAAAAGTACTGAGCGACCGATTGATCGCAGCCCTATTGAGCGCACGGCAGGAGAACTCATGATCAGGGTGACGTTCCTCTATCCCAATAAGCCCGGAAGCCGATTCAACGCGGACTATTACGCCGACGTCCACATGCCGCTCTCTATTAAGCTGCTGCAACCTGCCCTCAAAGGCGTCTCTGCGGAAATCGGCATCAGTTCGGCCATGCCGGGCCAGCCGCCACCCTATGCCGCGATTGCAACATTCGACTTCGAGTCCGTGCAAGCCTTCACTGAAGCTGTGATGCCCCACTACAAGCAACTCCAGGGGGACATTCCCAATTACACCGACATTGAACCGATGGTTCAAATCAGCGAAATCAGAATCAAGCAGTAGAGTGCAACGCCTGTCGATCTGTCGTCTTTAGTGCGTCATTTCGACCGGCCGCGGTACCTCGCCGGGCTTGGGGGTCTCTTCCAGCTTGCCGAAGATCATTTTGCCACTGGCAGTTTGCAGCACGCTGGTGACTGAAATCTCGACCGGCTTGCCGATCATGCGCCGGGCGTGATCCACCACCACCATGGTGCCATCGTCCAGATAGCCCACACCCTGGTTGTATTCCTTACCTTCTTTCAGGATAAGCACATTCATCTTTTCGCCGGGCAGCACCACAGGCTTTAGAGCATTCGCCAGATCGTTGATATTCAGAACTTCCACGTGATGCAGGTGGGCCACCTTGTTCAGGTTGAAGTCGTTGGTGACCACCTTGGCTTCCCACTTTTTGGCCAGTTCCAGCAGCTTCAGATCCACCTCGCGGATGGAGGGAAAGTCGTCTGGGACAATCTGCACCTGGATGTTGGTATTGGACTGCATGCGCTGCAGCATATCGAGACCACGCCGGCCGCGCTGCCGCTTTGACCCATCGGTCGAATCCGCCACAATCTGCAATTCGCGCAGAACGAACTCGGGCACCACCATCATGCCGTCAATGAAGCCAGCCTCGGCAATATCCGCGATACGCCCGTCAATAATCACGCTCGTGTCCAGCACCTTGGCGCTGCGACGTGCGGGCCGCTCTCCACTGAAGACCATGCTGAGCGCTGCCGGGTTTAGCAGGTCGCCCTTGTTAGCGCCCACCAGCAAACCCACATAGGTCATGAGCAGCAGAACGAAGATCTGCAGCACGGCTGAAGTACTGCCTTGGATGGGCGCTGAGCGCAATACCAGGCAGAACAGCGCTGCGCCAAAGATGCCAAGTACGCTACCTGCCACCGCGCCGATGAGTCGTCGCAGCGTAAGCGCTCGGACCCGCAACTCGAAGATAATCACCGCACCGGCTGCAATGGCGCCTCCAGCTGCACTCATCCATCCTGTTAAACCGAAGGGATGAAGGAAATAACAGACCCCGGCAAGCAGGGCCACAAAGAGAAGACGAAGCAATACTAGATCCATAAAGACCAACTCCCGGCGGCATGGGGGAAAAATGCCCTAGCCTCGGTACAAGTGGCGAGTATGCCCACTTCCGCGTGGAATCGTCAAGCGTAGCGTTTTGCACGAAATGCGGCGCGTCGAATAGGCCCTCGCTGAAAAGGTTTCCATTATTTGCGATCCCCCAGAGGATTGTCTCGATCTCAGGATTCCTCCGGGCCCATGGCCATCGCACTCAGATCCCTGGCCGTTATGATGTCCCTTCTACAATGAAAGACAGATGTCGTTTGTTTCCAATCTTTCTCATCTGATCGACTGGCATTGGCTTTGGCTTTCCGTAGCTGCCTTTCTGGCTGGAGTGCTCAACGCAGTTGCCGGGGGCGGCTCATTCCTGCTTTTCCCCGCCATGCTGAGCATGAAGATGCTCCCAGTGCAGGCCAACGCAACTAATACGGTGGCGCTGTGGCCCGGCCAACTCACTTCGGTAGCTGCTTATCGCGACGATATCCGCAAGAACCTGCGTCTCGCCCTGCCGATGGGCCTGGCAGGCCTGATGGGTGGCACTACCGGAGCCTTGGTCCTGCTCAACACGCCGCAAACGACATTCCTCCACTTGGTGCCCTGGCTGCTGCTGGTGGCGGCCACCATCTTCGCCCTCACCGGTCCGGTTTCCCGCTGGCTAAGCCATCTTAATGAGGCCCGGCGTCAGGGCAACTCCTCAGGTAAGCCCCACCTTCCGCGCATCCTGCCGCTCTTCTTGTCGACGATCTTGGTCTGCTTTTACATCGGCTACTTCGGCGCCGGAGCCGGATTTCTCATCATCACCCTGCTGTCGCTCTTCGGCCTGCAAGACCTGAACGATATCAACGCACTGAAGGTGGTTTCGACGACGATGGCCAACGGCATTGCCTTCGTCATTTTTGTCTTTAACGGCCAGGTTGTCTGGCGCTACTGCCTGCTGGCGATGGTCACCTGCGCAATTGGGGGTTACACTTCCGCACGCTTTGCACGAATGGTTCCCAAACCAGTGCTGCGTGGACTGGTCATCTTCATCGGCTTTTCCATGGCCGCATGGTTCTTCTGGAGCACTCGATAAGATGCCCGCCTTCAATTTCCTTTCACGCTGGACGATGAACGGAATCGGTTCCGTCGCCGCCGTCTGCACCACGATCTCATTTCTGCCTCAGTTGCTACGCGTGTGGCAGCGAAAGAGCGCGCGGGACATCTCGCTCTCCATGTTTCTGCTGTTCAGCTTTGGGGTTGCCTGCTGGCTGGTCTACGGCCTTGGCATTGGCTCCGCTCCCATCATCGCGGCTAACGCTGTAACCCTTGCGCTGGCTCTTGCGATCCTGGCGCTGAAGCTCCGCTACGACGGAAGGCAGAGAACAGGGAATGGGGATTAGGGATCAGATACGAAAAAGCCTACCTGCCAGCTACTGAGTCGGAAGCAACGGGCGCAAAAGGAACCAATCGGACCGTCTCCATGGGGTAAAGGGCACTGCGACGCGGATTGTTTGGATCGTACAGAACCGTGACCGGGGATCCCTCTGCTTGTTGCGAGCCCGAGAAACCTTTGCCTTGACACGGCGCGCCCCCAGGGAATGAAAAATCGTAGTTCAGGTAAAACCCGCTGATGCGGTCCCGAGTTCCCGTTTTGCAGCGGATCACGATTCCCAGCACAGCGCGGCCGCGCGCCAGGAGACGGCGCTCAGAGACAACATCCCAAAGGCATCCGATCGCAAAGCTCAACGTGACAAACAGAATCATTCCGGCCATTGGCAAAGCGATAGACGAATAGTTCTGGGAATTTGGCGGAGCTGCATCGGGGTAGGCGTCGTTCGGATTGGAAGGCAGATAGCGAATTGCCAGGGGCGAGCCTACCTCAAGTGACCGCCACTGTTCCTCTGCGATGAAGGCGCCTCGCTGGAACGTTCGGCCATTGACTGTGTATTCATAGTTGACGACGTAGCCGCCCATGCCAGTATAGAGGTGCGTGACCGTAGCCTGAGTTTCCTGCCCCTCAGTGGTCAGGCGGCGCACCACCGACTCATTCTCCGCCTGCCGGCGCAACTCAACACGGCAAGCGCTGGCAGCCATGCCCACGCCAAACACGGTGCACGCCAGCGCGACCACGAGACGCCCGATTCCGACCCCGTTCAACCGTACCGGGCGGGGTAGGGGCTGATCCAGTTCACAGAGGACCTTCCGGACTTCGTTCAAGCGATCCCAGAGCATGATGCCGACATCTTAGCACTCACCATTGTTGCCTCGATCGCGAGCGCAGATTGAAACTTCCGCAGGTGGATGCCGCTCATCGCTGCAAACCTGTAATCTGTTGCTATGAGCCACGAAGGCATCCGCTTTGTCTCCAAAGACGAGGAAACGCGCGAAACACAGGACAATCGCCCCTTGCCCCGCATTGCGATTACCCCGGAAAAGGTGCGGGTGTTGTTGACGGAGGGCAAGGGGTTGGAGATCGACTGGCAGGATGGCCATCGCAGCGCCTGGACCTTCGCGTGGCTGCGCGACGCCTGTCCGTGCGCCACCTGCAATGAGGAACGCGCCCTGCAAGGTCGCAAGCCAGGCCAGCCCAAGGCCAAACCGACAGCGGTTCTCCCCATGTACACCCCACCGCCCAAGCCCGCCAGCGCCCATGCCGTGGGCCGCTATGCCCTGCAATTCAATTGGCAGGACGGCCATACCGCTGGAATTTATTCCTGGGAGTATCTGCGTCGCGTCTGCCAATGCAGGGAATGCACTTTCGCCGCCGAAGAAACCGCTGGCACCCCAAATTAGCGAAGGGAACTTCCGGCAGGTTTCCCACGGAAGTTTTGGCCCGCCAACTGCTCTCCGACCGTTGTCACTAACCCTTGAAGCTCGTAGCAGTGCTCACTTAATTCGAGCAAAGATAGCTCACGCCCGAGGCGCTCCCAGGATAACCGCTTTTGGGACTCAACGGCCATCTCCCGCAGGCCAGGAAGACGGTCGAGGGAATATCTTCCGAAAAGTTCGTCCGCACGCCGCAAGGTCCACGTCCCGAGCGAAATCAAAGTTTCATCTGGCGGCGATGGATTAAGTTGAAGTGCAAACCAGAACAACCCAATTCAGTAGGCACAGACCCGGTTGTCTTGCCCTTCTGTCTCTGAGTTGAGCATCAGCCATGCAATGAACTTCGCTGCGTGACTATTGAAGTCGACTGGCAAAGTGCTCAGACTCAGGACCAACTGGATCAAAGTTGAATCAATACACCCGTCGTTATAGTGGTAGTTGTATGGTTCATGTTCGGCGCGCAGAATCGCGGCACACGAGAATGCCCGCATCCAATGACCAAATGCACCGGTTCTTCCCGGCTTCCATGCCGGGTCCTCAGGCTCCGACCAGCGAATCAGCTCCATAACCTCCATTGGAAACCAATGCATATCCTGGGGGAACGTACCCGTTTCCCTGACCTGTCGCAGAACCAGGAGGTGCTTTTCCTTTTCCAACCCGTAGTCCGCAGCGGCAATCTCTTCCAGCATCTCGTCGTTGATATGCTTGGAGATCTCGCGCAGCAGTCCATCTGAATCGGGCTCAAAGTGACTCCGCGGTTCGACAATCATTCCCGGACCCCGCCAATCACCATCCCCACCGCCTCAACCGCACTCCCGGCAACCCGCATCAACGCCCGGTTCTTCGGCTTCAGAAAGCCAGCCGCAACTGCCGTGTCCAGGAATGCCAACAGCCCATCCCAATAGCCGACCGTATTGATCAGGATGACCGGCTTTTCATGCAGTCGTAGCTGCGCCCAGGTCACCACTTCCAGCAGCTCTTCCAGCGTCCCGTAGCCGCCCGGCAATACCAGAAATGCATCGGCCAGTTCCGCCATGCGCGCCTTGCGCTCGTGCATGGTTGAAACCAGCTCCAGCGACGTCAGTCCGCTGTGCGCGATTTCCTTCCCGGACAGAACATCCGGCAGCACGCCAATTACCTTCGCGCCCCCGGCAAGCGCTGCATCGGCCACCGCGCCCATCAGGCCCGCGCTGGCTCCGCCATACACGAGTCCGAGTCCGGCTGCGGCAACCGCAGCGCCGAGCGCTTGGGCCTCAGCTACAAATGCAGGGTTGTTTCCATTGGCGGATCCACAGTAAACAGCTACGCGGCGAGCGGCTTTCCCGATGAATGTCATTGCGCCTCCAGAATAGCGCGAGGCCCCAAACGATACACTAGGGACAGGACCCTTCCCGCCGGACACCGCCTTGCAACCGCTCATCGACAACCTGAATCCCGAACAACGCGCTGCCGTCGAGGCTACGGAAGGCCCTCTGCTTATTCTGGCCGGCGCCGGCTCGGGAAAGACCCGTGTCATCACGAGCCGGATCGCCTGGCTGATCCGTGAAAAAGGTGTTGCGCCGGACTCAATTTTGGCCGTCACCTTCACCAACAAGGCCGCCAGCGAGATGGCCGAGCGCGTCGATAAGCTGCTGGGGCACACCTCGCTCGCAAAGCCGCTCATCGCCACATTCCACTCGCTGTGCGTGCGGTTGCTGAGGCGCGACATTGAAGCTCTCAAGGTGGGCAACGAGGGCCTGACGCGGTCGTTCGCGATTTACGACGAGAACGACCAGCAGGCGATCGTCAAGCAGGTGATGCGCCGCATGGGGCTCGACACCAAGCAGTTGACGCCACGCACGGTTCTTGGCCGCATCAGTTGGGCGAAGAACCACATGGTCGATCCGCAGGAGTATTACCTCGCATCAAAGGATCCAAACAGCGAGCGCATCGCCCACATCTACCAGAGTTACAAGGCGGAACTGCGCAAGAACAACGCTCTGGATTTTGACGATCTGCTTCTTGAAGCTGCCCGTCTGCTCAAAATCTCGCAAGAGGTAAGGGAGCGCTACCAGCGGCGCTATCGTTATCTGCTCGTCGACGAGTATCAGGACACCAACCGCCCGCAATACGAACTGATGAAGCTGCTGGCAGGAGAGGCCAAGAACGTATGCGCCGTGGGCGACGAAGACCAGAGCATCTACTCCTGGCGCGGCGCGGATATCCGCAACATTCTGGAGTTTGAGAAGGACTTCCCTAACGCGAGGATTGTAAGACTGGAGCAGAACTACCGATCCACCCAGATCATTTTGGAAGCCGCCGGAGCGGTCGTTGCCAACAACATCCGCCGCAAGGGCAAGAAGCTGTGGACCGATCGGCAAGGCGGAAGCCTTGTCGGCTACTACGAAGCTCCCGATGGCGAAAATGAGGCGCTCTTCATCGCCAACCGTATCCAGAAGTTTCTTCGCGAGGCGGAATCCAATTCTCAGGTGACAGAAGCTCACTGTGCGGTCTTGTATCGGACCAACTCACAATCGAGGCTTGTGGAGGAAGCGCTGCGCCGGTATAACATCCGTTACACCATGGTCGGGGGCTTCAGTTTCTATGAACGCGCTGAGATCAAGGACCTGCTCAGCTACCTGCGCTTGGTCCGCAATCCCCACGACTCCATGGCTCTCAATCGCGTCATCAACACGCCGACCCGGGGCATCGGCAAAACCACGCTCGAAACCTTGGAGCGCCTGGCGCTCGAGACTGGCAAGTCGACCTGGGACGCACTCAGCGCGGCCATTGCCAATCGCCTCATCCCTGCACGCGCCCAGATGGCCCTCGAATCCTTCCGTCAGCTCATCCTTGATGCGCAGGCCATGATGGATCCCGATTTTGCCGGCAAGCTTGCCGCCGATGTGGCCGCCGGTGCGGATGTAGATTCAGAAGCTGACACCGATTTTGGGTTCGGCGCGGCTACCGCCGATGCGGCCAGCTCGGATTTCGTTACAAACTTCGACTTCGGCGAATCCTCCGACGGGGCCCAGCTTCCCCTTCTCGACGCAAGCACTTACTCGCCGTTCGCAAAATCCGCGCGGCCGTTTCTTACCATGCCGAAGGAGACGCTCCCTGGGGAATCTCAACCCGACAGTGAAGCCAGTCCGAAACGAGAAGCGACTGAAGGCTTTCGATCTTCCGGCGACGCTGCCACGCTTCCGGAACTGATTCGATTCATCATTGACCGCACCGGCTACATCAAGGCTCTTGAAACGGAAGGCTCGCCGGAGGCTTTCAGCCGTATTGAGAACCTGAAGGAATTGGCTAACGCCGCCCACGACGCCGAAGCGCGCGGCGAAACACTGGCCGAATTCCTTGATCACGCAGCTCTCGCTTCCGACACTGACCAGTTCGACCCCGATGCGCGCGTCACGCTCATGACTCTCCACGCCGCCAAGGGACTCGAATTCCCCCTCGTCTTTCTTGCAGGACTTGAGGAAGGTCTGTTTCCCCACTCGCGCACCCTCAACAATCCCGAGGAACTCGAGGAGGAGCGCCGTCTCTGCTACGTCGGCATGACGCGCGCCATGGACACGCTCGTCCTCACCCGCGCGCACTACCGGAGACGATATGGCAACGACGCTCCGGAAATGAGCGTTCCCTCACGCTTCCTTGAAGAGGTCCCCACTGCACTGGTCGAAAACCTTGGCGGCCATCCGCAGTCGGCGGCCTGGTCCACTCCCGGCTACCCAAATACCTACGGGCGTCGGCCTACCCACGGTGGCGACTTCGCCGAGAAACACTACAACTACGAAGACGAAAGCCAGGAGGCGCCAAGCTCGAGTCCATTCCATAGTGCCGTTCCAAAAGGTAGAAAAGCGGGAGCACCGCCAGCACCGCAGTCCATCGACAATATTGCACGTTTCTTTGGTGGCAAGGCCGGAGCGCTCAAGTCTGGTTCCTTCATTCGCCCATCGATGGACATCCCTGAGCCCACCGGCGCCGCCGGTCTCAAAAAAGGTCAGCGAGTTCGCCACTCGAAATATGGGGAGGGCACCATCCTCATGCGCGAAGGCGACGGCGAGGACGCAAAGCTAACTGTGATGTTCTCCCAACATGGAATGAAGAAACTGATCGAGAAGTTCGCGAATCTGCAGAGGATTTAGCAGCGGTCTTGAGATTCCAGCCGAGTACCAAAACGGAACAAACCGCGGCAATGCATTTTTTCTTGACCGGCAAGGGAAAATGAGAGCTGGCCGTTTGCCAAATCCGTGCTACACTCTATCCAATCGTAGAATTCGATCTGAAGTTCTTGCCTGTTCTGGTTACCGCCTACTCGCAAACTTCCACATTGCGTTCGCGGTAAATCAGTATCGAAGGAGCAACACAAAATGGAAACAGGCACAGTGAAATGGTTTAATGACGCAAAGGGTTTTGGATTTTTGAGCCGCGAAAACGGCGAGGACGTGTTCGTTCATCACACCGCCATCCAGTCGAACGGATTCCGTTCACTGCAGGAAGGCCAGCGCGTTCAGTTCAACGTGACCAAGGGCCCCAAGGGTTGGCAGGCTGAAAACGTTCAGGTCGTCTAAGGTAACTCTTAGAATTCGGCCCGAAATCAACAAAAGAGGGACGGCAAACCGCCGTCCCTCTTTTGCGTCTGCTTGGATTCATGGAGTGTGCCAGAGATCTTGATTTGCCGGCTGGCAACGACCACTGAAAACTGACGATTGTTCTTTCTACGCGGCGGGCTTGAGGCTTTTTACACTCACCTGCGGGATCGCCGGGTGTAGATCTTCCTTCGGCGTGTCGTGGGTACCTAAATATTGCAGCACATCGTTAATAGAGTCTTCAAAGCGTGAGCCAGTCTTATGGGTGGCTTTCACACCCTTGGAGACAAGCTGGCAGACTTCAAAACGGTTCATGCCCTGCGCGAGTGCGCGGTGGATCTTGTCGGAACGCATAACGAACTCCGGTCAACGCGGTGATTGGTGCGTGTAGTGCGGAACTCGTCCAAAGCGGCATAACGGCTGGAGCCGAGCAGGCGGGTCAACTTCAGGTCTATTTTCATTGTACCTTGGAAACAGATAAACTGCGGTTCCAAATCCGGGCAATGAAGCACTGCTGATAAGCGCAATCAGCTTGGGCCTACACTGAATTCCCTGTTAACATGGACTTGACTCCCTATCGATGAGCCGGCCCAACCATAAGCCGATTTGTGGGACACCCTGAAGAGATTGCAGCGAAAGAGGTTATCCGTGGCCAACACCACAAAAGTTGAAGACAAACTGGAACGAAAGAAGCTAAAGCGCACTGCCCGCAAGAAGGCCGCCCCCAAGGCGAAACGGACCGGACCGCGCGGTGAAAACAAGAAAAAGCTCAAGAAGCTCGCACGCGGCCAGTCGAAGCGCTAAGCCGTCGCGGCCCTCAGGAGGGGTTCCGGACCGGCGCAAGCTCACCCGGAACCCGCAATATGCCAGCATTGACAGGCCCTTACAACCTGCAGGATGAGGACAATAGCCCTGCCCAGCCAACTGCTTGCGCGCAAGTCGATAGATAAGCTGATTCGAGAGTCAGAAGAGCCCGAACACAGGCTCAAGAAAACCCTCGGGCCGTGGTCGTTGACTGCGCTCGGTATTGGGGCGGTGATCGGTTCAGGCATCTTCACGGTCATTGGCACGGCCATCTCCGGTGAGCAGTTCGACACCTCCAGCTTTGTCAATACGCCGCTGGCGGATTACATCATCACCCATACCGCACTGGCTGGCCGTCCCGGCGCCGGTCCCGCCATCGCTCTTTCACTGGTGCTGGTGGCTATTGTCTGCGCGCTTACCGGCCTCTGCTATGCCGAACTGGCGTCGATGATTCCCATCGCCGGCTCGGCTTACACCTACACCTACGCAACCATGGGCGAACTGGTCGCCTGGATCATTGGTTGGGACCTGATCCTGGAGTATGCCGGCTCTAACATGACGGTCAGCGTGGGATTTGCTGCCCATGTCGTCGACTTGCTGGACTGGTTCGGTCTGCATCCGGCTGCCACGTGGATCTCGCCGGCTTATCTCCCCGAGGGCCTGCAGGACCTGGCCGGCAACTGGATCTACCATCCCGGCTGGCATTTCGGTTTCAACATACCGGCGTTCCTCATCGTCCTCATCCTCACTGTGATCCTGGTACGCGGCATCCGCGAGTCGGCCAGCACCAACAACATGATGGTGAGCATCAAGCTGGTTGCCATTGTCATCTTCGTCATTGCGGTCATCGGATTCATTCATCCCGGCAACTGGCATCCATTCATGCCTAACGGCTGGGGTGGGGTGCTGACGGGCGGGTCGATCATCTTCTTCACCTATATTGGCTTCGATTCAGTTTCGACCGCGGCCGAGGAATGCCGCAACCCGCAGCGCGACCTGCCCATCGGCATCATCGCCACGCTGCTGGTATGTACTCTGCTGTATGTAGCTGTGGCCGTCTGCCTCACTGGCCTGGTGCCCTGGCAGTCGATGGTGGGTGACGCTGCCCCAGTGGTCAACGCGCTCAAGAAGTTGTCCATCCTGCCAGGTGGCTACCCGCTTCACTGGATCAGGCTGATCGTCCTCACCGGCGCCATTATGGGCATGCTCTCGTCGATCCTCGTTTACCAACTCGGCCAGTCGCGCGTCTGGTTTTCCATGTCCCGCGACGGCCTACTACCTAAGATCTTCAGCAATGTGCATCCCGTCTTTCGCACCCCGGCGTTCTCCACTTGGGTGGCTGGATTTGTGGTCGCCATTCCCTCCGGCCTTTTCGACATCGGCACATTGGCAGATCTCTCGAATATCGGCACGCTCTTCGCTTTCGTCCTGGTGTCGATTGGGGTCATCGTGCTGCGCTATCGCGAGCCGGAACGGCGTCGCGGTTTCCGCGTTCCTTTCGGCCCAGTCATTCCGGCACTCAGCGTGATCTTCTGCTTCCTGCTTATGGCTGGATTGCCGATCATCACATGGTTCCGCTTCTTAATCTGGCTCGTAATCGGCCTCATCATCTACTTTCTCTACAGCCGGCATCGCTCAGAGTTCGCAAAACCCCGGTAGACTTTTCCAATGTCTGATTCGGAAATTAGAGACTTCATTCGTCGGCTGCCCAAAGCCGAGTTGCACCTCCATCTCGAAGGAACTATCACCCCCGCCACGCTGGTGGATCTGAGCGCCCGCCACGACGCCAACCCCATCACTTTGCCGGAGGCTGAAGCCCTCTACCAATTCACCGATTTCACAGGTTTCATCGAAGCCTTCAAGGCGGTCACGCGGCGATTGATCGGACCTGAAGACTATGAGCTCGCGGCCTGGCGCATGATGGAGAGGCTTGCAGCGCAGGGCGTGGTCCACGCCGAGGTCTACATCTCGGTTGGCGTGATTTACATGTGGCGCAATCACGATCCGCTGGCGTTTGAGCCCATCTTTGCAGGCTTGGAGCACGCGCGTGAACGCGGCGAACGCGAGCTGGGCCTTTCGCTCTACTGGATCTTTGACGCCGTGCGCCACTTCACCGTGGAGGAGGCTGGGGTCGTCTTCCGCAAAGCCGCCGAGATGCGCGCAAAGTACCCCTCGATCATCGGCATTGGTTTGGGCGGCGACGAACGCCAGCGTGGCTCCGAGCCTTTTCGCGCTCTCTATGCCGAAGCGGCGCAAGCAGGGCTGAGGCTGACCAACCACGCCGGCGAGACCACGGGGCCTGAGGCGATTTGGGAAGCGCTTGCCATCGGCTCTGAGCGGATTGGCCACGCGCTTTCCGCGATTCAGGATATTGAGCTCATCCGTGAACTGGAAGGTGGGACGCGATGGGTCGCTCTCGAGCTTAACCCGACTTCGAATGTCCGCACTGGGGTTTGCGCATCGTTTGCCGACCACCCGCTCCGGCAATACTTCGATACCGGCCTGCTGGTGACACTCAACTCCGACGATCCAGCATTCTTCGGCTCCGATGTGGCCAATGAGTACTTCCTGGCTCACACAGAACAGGGATTTACCCGCGAAGAACTGCGTCAGCTGGCGGCCAACTCCATATATGCCAGCTTTCTCCCCGATGCGGAGAAGACGCAGTGGCTTACCCGAATTGGGACAACGCGGTAGTCGAAAGTGGTACGCTCACCTTCCTCCTGGGAGCAAGTCCTACAGAAACTGCGGTATTATGCCAGCAGGAGGGTGCAGCCAAATGTCCACCGAGTCGCAAGACCTCACAAACGCGGAAGAGACTCCCGCAGAAGAGAAACGGGAGAGGAAAGCCCTCCAGGTTATAGGCTGGTTCTCCATCGGGATGGCAGTCGCCACAATCGGCATCTATCTCGGGTATGAACTGCGTTGCCGTTATAAGTTCAACCGGCGCACGCCCTACGACTTCTACTCCAATGCCGGCGAGCAACATGTCAGTGAGTTTGGGATGGGAATCTAGCACCACGACCCTCTTAGTGCTCTCTTCTCTTGATTCATAGAATGCCGCCCATCGGGCGGCATTCCTCATTTGCGTGGCATCTTGGCAGAAAAGCTAGATGCGATCTGCGATGCTCGTTCAATAGTCATCGAACCTTCGGAATCCCTGGCTTTGATCCATCCAGGTCCCGCATTCTGATAGAACCATTCCTGAGTAGCAGACTTTCGTTATTGACAGCAGACTTTCGTCATCTCTCAACCGGCAGAATTGTTCTGTGCTCTGCCGATAAGCAGGATTGGGGAGCACTAATGAGAGATTGCACAGAGTTAACACGCGGGAGTTCTGCCACATTCAATGTCCTGGTCAGCCTTACACGTAAAGCTGCATTTGCTCTCACGTCGGTCTTTCTATTGACCGCAAGCTTTGGCCGAGCCGCGTCAGCTCAGAGTCCTCTCGTGAGCGAAGCTGCTCAGTCTTTGATCAACCGCCATACCGCCTTGCTCGGCGGGTGGGCGTGGCAGAGCGTCATCCAGGCGCCCAACTACCAGACCGACCGGGACGTGGGAACTGCCAGCATCGGCACTTCCTTCTTGCAAATGTACGACGCTACGGGCACGGTCAGTTACCTGACTGCAGCTGAAGAGGCTGGCAACTGGCTCGTGGCCGCGCAAACCTCTGCCGGATGGTGGCCAGACTATGTGAATCCAAGTAATGTCAGCCCCAGCGGCCCGGCTACTTACGGCTTTACCAGCCTGGATGACGGTGTGATTGGACAAGCCAGTTTCCTGCTTGCGCTCTACCAGAAGACCGGCAATGCGACATATCAGGCTTCGGCCTTGAAGGGCATCAACTGGCTCCTCACTGTTGCCGAGGCTCCCAGCGGAGAGCCCTGCCCATCGCAGCAGTGTTATTGGGATTGGTGGGTGCCCGCGCAGGGAAAGGTCTATCTCGGTCTCGGCTCTGGCGTAGCCGGAATCTTTTACGGACTCGACCAGATTGCCCAGACTACCGGGAACGCCACCTACGAAAACTATGCGCTTGCTGCCGCCGCTTATGAGGAGACACAGATCGCCTCGAGCGGCGCCGTGCCCGAAGTTCCAGGTGGTGCAACTTACGATACAGGACTTTATCAGGGCGGAGCTGGCGTCGCCGTTGCCTACTTGAGTCTCTATCAGCACACGGGCAACACCCGCTGGTTGGCCGACGCCAACAAGATCATGGCATGGGTGCGCTCTGAGGAAAAGACTCAGCCTTCCGGCATCGCGTGGCCCATTTCGATCGGTGCCAATGGCAATAGGACGCTCTCAACAGAAATTGCGGAAGGCGCAGCGGGCATCGGTTGGGCCGAGTTGCAAGCCTACAAGCTGACCCACGCAGCCGCGGACCTTCAAACGGCGGAAGCAGCCGGAAGCTGGCTCTTGTCCGTCCAGACTGCCGAAGGAAACGGTGACGCCTGGGAAGCATATCTCTCTGGGTCAGACGCAAACGATTACTACACGTCGGAAGATCTGGGTGTCTCCGGCATTGGCTACTTCTTCAACGATCTTTATCTCGCGACTGGAACCGCCTCTTTCAACTCCGCTGCACAGAATGCTGCGAACTGGCTGCAAGCCGCGAGTTTCACGGATGCCGATGGAACCGGTTGGTATCAGGACGACTGCGTCGGGTGCGGGGGCTGGCGAAATCGAGCCGAACCATCCTATAACTGGGGCATCGCAGGCATTGGCGCGCTTGGCGCGAGGCTCAGCGGCGGTCCCGATGACATGCCGCGCGATGTTTCCGGCATCGCCGGAGACATTTATTCCATCGGAGCGGGACAGGCCGTCGCGGTAGGCTCGTATACAGCGGATACTGACGCGTCAGGCTCCAACATGGGAACTGATTCGGTGACTCACGCCATCGACATGTCAGGAGTTACATTTCAGAGCCCAGCTCCCTCGGTAATCTATCAAGGGGAACGCTACGGCAGCAGCTTCAGCTACACCCTCCCCAACCTGACGCCCGGCAAAGCCTACACTGTGCGCCTGCATTTTGCCGAGACCTACTACACGACGACGGGCGGCAGGCAGTTCAATGTCCTCATCAATGGGAAACCGGTGCTGACCAACTTCGACATTGTTGCCGCAGCCGGCGCTGGATTCAAAGCCAACATCCAGACGTTCATAGCCACTGCATCGGGCGAAGGTTCCATCACGATTCAGTTCACGCAAGGGCATGCAGATTGGCCAAAGGTCAGCGGAATCGAAGTCTACTGATTCCTTATCGGAGTACGGAATCCCGAGACCAGTAGCAGGTTCGTTATTGGCGCTCCTATACGTTTGCCAAAGGCACACGCGATAGAACCTGCCGATCCTGCGGGAGTCTGCAATTTCGACCGCCTCTTGCACAGCCTACGTTGCGATACCCTAGAACCTTATGGGCCGCATCCGCATTCTTCCCGACCAGGTCGCCAATCAGATTGCCGCGGGTGAGGTGGTGGACAGGCCGGCTTCCGTGGTGAAGGAGTTGCTGGAGAATGCTCTCGACGCGGGAGCAAACCGAATTCGGGTTGAAGTAGAGGCGGGCGGCCGTCGTCTTATCCGCCTCACCGATGACGGCCGTGGAATGAACCGGGATGACGCCCTGCTGGCCTTCGAGCGCCATGCCACGTCAAAGCTTCGCACCGCGGACGATCTGCTCTCGATCGCGACCCTCGGTTTTCGCGGAGAGGCGTTGCCATCCATCGCTTCGGTGGCCCGCGTAACGCTGGAAACCTGCGAAGGGGCAGGGGTAGAACCTGCAACCAGCGAAGCAGTCGTGGGCACCCGCATAGAGATTGCCGGAGGCAAGATTCTGCACGTGGACGACGCCGCCCTGCCCCGCGGAACCACGATCGCGGTCGCCGACCTGTTCTTCAACACGCCGGCTCGGCGCAAATTCCTCCGGGCGGAATCTACTGAGCTGGCCCATGTGACCGCACTTGTGACTCACTACGCTCTGGCTCACCCGGAAAAGCAATTTGAGCTGCTCTCGGCCACGCACACGATCATCTCCGCCCCGCCTGTGGCGCGGACCGCCGAGCGCATCTATCAGATCTTTGGCAAGGACACGCTGGCCCAACTGCTACCGGTGGCGGCCGAAATCCCACTGGAACGCGCTGGACTGCCCGAGCCGCCCCCGTGGAGGCGCGATCCCAGCGAACCGATGCGCGCCCCGGGAGCACTGCGACTAAGCGGCTTCTACTCCAAACCGGAGCTGCAGAAGCTAAATCGCAATTCGATCTATATCTTCGTAAACAAGCGACTGATCCGCGACCGGCTGCTGATGCACGCGATCACAGATGCCTATCGGAACGTGATTCCGCCCACCAGCTTTCCGGTGGTGCTTCTCTTCCTCGAAATACCCCCCGAAGAGGTTGACGTGAATGTGCATCCGGCCAAAACGGAAGTGCGCTTCCGGCAGCAAACGCTCGTCCACGACTTTGTCCGCGATAGTCTGCGCACTGCGCTGGTCCAGGCGCGGCCCGCCGCTGGTTTTCTGGCCGCCTTGGATAACTCTCCCGCCGCCAGTCCCTCGTTGATGCCTCCAGCCATTTCGCCATTGCCTGGCTCGCCTGACGGCTCGGTCCCCATCGACTCCGATTCAACCGCAGCGCAAACCGCCGCCACTGATGCTGATGCATTCCAGCTGGCCCCGCAGCTCCCCCCGCCTGCTCCCGGGAGACTGCCCTTCAGCGTCCAATCCCTCAATCTTGGAGGCTGGCCCGGCAGCATGGAAGCGCGGCAGGCCTTTGGCGGGGCCGCGACGGCGATATTTCAACCTCCCGTGATCCCCATCGCGGATAGTTGTTGCTCGATGGCCGCCGCTCTGGGACCCACAGATGCGGGAACTTACACCCCCGGCTCGACCGCCGATACCGCCAATGCCACCGCGCAGATTGAAGCGGAACGGGCTGCGGCCAATCTAAACCATCTTGGTTCGCTTCGCCCTCTGGGACAATTGCGCGATTCCTTCATTTTGGCTTCCGGAGAAGATGGCCTGTGGATAATCGACCAGCATGTGGCACATGAGCGAGTCCTTTTCGAAAAAATTCTTCGTGATCGCCAAGTGGAAAAAGTGCAGCGCCAGAGATTACTGATGCCATTATTGGTGGAGCTGAAACCCTGGCAAATGGTAGTTTTTGCGCGCATCGCCGAAGAACTGGAACGCAACGGTTTTGAGGTGGAACCCTTTGGTCCACAGACACTTGCCGTAAAGGCCGCACCAGTAGGCCTCGAAGGCGCGGAATTGGAGCGAATGCTGGCTGAAGTGATTGAGCAATCCAGCGCCGATTCCGGAGAAGCCG
>Ga0187847_10001829_pt1 | contig 18216 bp, 17 predicted proteins | sample June2016WEW_4_10_FD_132458 | JGI IMG/M metagenome (GOLD analysis project Ga0187847, IMG submission 132458) | Peatland microbial communities from SPRUCE experiment site at the Marcell Experimental Forest, Minnesota, USA - June2016WEW_4_10 | ecosystem: Environmental > Terrestrial > Soil >...
GCTCTTGAGGTCTGGTACAACGCCGACTACTTCGTAGCCGCGGCTTCTGTCTTTCAAGTGCTTTCCAATGGCACTGGTGCTTCCAAACAGCTTCTTCGCCGTCGTCTCGTTGAGTACCACCGGCAGCGTGCGCGTGGCGTTCCCCGGCGCGGGCTGCATCAGGTTACGTTCATCCGCGTCATTGAACTCGCGTCCGGACAACATGCGCAGATCCAGCACCGCAAAGTATCCGGCGCCTACCGACTCTTTGATCGCGGGTTCCTGCACCCGCGTAGCCGCCTGCGGATCGTCAACCATCATCGGCTCGCTTTCGTCTGCATCCACGGTGGCAAACGGCGGCAGCGTTGTCAGAGCGAAGCTCGAGAACTTGCCCGAGTCCTCCAACCGCCGAGGAAGCTTGTCGAAAAAATCTAGAGCCTTTTCCGGTGTTTCTCCGTCACGCACCGGATCGATGGAGGCCATCGCCATCGTCTGCGGGTCAAAGTTGGTTTGAACCTGGTAGCCGAGCGCAAAGCCCATAAGCACAAAGCCGGTGATCAGTAGCAGCATCAGGGAACCGGCGAGCTGTATCGCCATGGCGAGGTTGCGAAGACCGAAGCGGCGATGGCCCGGAAGCTGCATGGCCGATCCTTCCTTCAGCGCGGGCGTCAGTTCCGACTTGGTGGCCCTCAGAGCGGGCGCAACGCTCAAGACGACCCCGCAGACGAGAGCCGCAACAAACGCGAACACCGCCGCGCGCCAGTCAAGTGTCACATCCGGAAGGCCCGGCGCGTCGACGGCCTGGTGCAACTGCGTGTTCAATACATTCAGCAGGTAAGCCAGGCCGAAGCCCAACAGGCCGCCAAGCAGCGACAGCAGCATTCCCTCGCTCATCAATTGGCGGGCGAGGCGGAATCGGCTGGCGCCGACTGACATGCGGATCGCGAACTCCTTGCGCCGGTTTGCGCCGCGCGCCATAAGCATGGTGCCCAGATTCATGCACGCAATGACAATGACGATTCCCATCAGCACAACGAAGAATCCTTCGAGTGCTTGTCTAATCTCCTGCGGAATCGGGACGCGCGTTCCGGCCGGCAGCAGCGTGACCCGCCGAGCCTTGTCGGTCTGTGGCGGGGCAAAAGGATCGTCTGCATCAAGGCGGCGCGTAACACCGTCGAGCGCCGATTCTGCCTGGACGAGCGAAACGCCCGGCGCGAGAAACGCCAGCGCCAGAAACTCGCGCGCGTTGCGGCGATGGAGCACATCATCGGCGAGTTCGGGGGCGACGGTTGCGGGCACAGTCACGGGTACGAAAAGCTCGGCGGCCGATTCGGCTGCGAATGCGCCTTCAAATCCGCGTGGAGCGATGCCGACGATGGTCACTGCCTGACCATTGACACGCAACGCAAGCCCCACTGCGTCCGTACGAGACGCGAGGCGCGTGCGCCAGAATCTGTCGCTGATCACCGCCGTAGGCGCTTCTCCCGCGCGGTCCATCGCAGGATTCAGCATGCGTCCGCGTTCGGCATCCACGCCCATCACCTGAAAGTAGTCGGAAGAAACGAGCTGACCGAAGATGCGCTGCTGCTTGCCATCTGCCTCACCCGGGAGGCGCACGTCGAACGGTACGGCGGTCTGGAATGCGGCGACCCCCGCAAAGACGTTTTTCTGTTCGCGGTAACGCTCAATGTAGAAGTAAGACACCGGCTTCCCTGCCATGACCAGACCACTGGCATGGGCCACGCCCTGCATCGGCCGCGTGAGCAGAGCCCAGTTGGAGCTGTAGACGTTGGTGGTGAGTCCGATGGCGAGCCCCATGGAGAGGATGCCGACAAGTGCGAACCCCGGCGACTTAGTGAGGGCGCGCATGGCGTATTGCAGGTCGCGGCGCATCTCTGACAAGTATTCGAGCGGCAGGCGAACGGCAGCATCGGCCAGCAGCCGCCCCATTCCAGTCCAACCGCGCCGCTTTGCCAAGTACGCCATGGCTGCTTCACCTGTCTCCAGCATCTCGTCGCCGTGCGAGAGTTTGAACTCGTGGGGAAATGCTCGCGCCAACCGCTCGTATACACGCTGTGATCGTGTCATTCCGTCACCACTCTCCGTTTTGTTTGGATCGCGTGGACCAGGCCCTGGAGCCGCTCGCATTCAGCGTCGAGCACCTGACGGCCGAGTGAGGTGAGCCGATAGTAGCGGCGTCGGGCGTCGTCCAGTTCTGGCCTTGGACGCTTGCTCGATTCCTCGATTAGCTCGGCCTCAATCATGCGTTTCAGAGAGCCGTAAAGCGTGGCCGGCCAGAGGTGAACCTTGCCCATGGTGCGCTCGAGGACTTCCTGCATGATGCCGTAGCCATGCTGTTCTTCACCAGCAAGAGCGAGCAAGATGTGGAACCACTGGGGTTTCAAGGGCAGAAAGCGTTCTGCTTGCTTCTTGGTCATGATGAATATCTATATTGATCAATATAGATATTGTCAAGGACATTTCCAACGTGACTCTTGCCAGGCCCAGATCGGGTTAAGGTGGAGGACTGCGCGAGTTTCCGCGATAAGATGAATACGAACAAAATCTATTCCAAGAAGGCCTCCGTATGCGCGCTGGGCGTGCCCTCTTTCAACTCCTCGTCAATCTCTCTTTGCTTTCCGCTGCCCAGGGAACCTTATCGGCTCGCGCCCAGGAGCCCACATGGCAGCTTGTCGGTCCTGCGTTTCAAGCGTCTTCGGCTGATCTCCAAAAAGCGGCCGCTCAAATTCCGGCCGAGAGGTTCATGGAGGTCACTGTATTCTTTGAGCGTGACAGCTATCGCCTAGAATCCGACGGACGGCAAACCTTTCGGCACTCCATTCTCTATCGTCTTGAGACGCAACAGGCTGTGGAGGACTGGGCTGAAATCTCGGCCCGCTATTCGCCCTGGTATCAGAATCAGCCGCAGATTCAGGCGCGCGTTATTCGGACCGACGGCCGCGTCAGCCAGCTAGACCCGAAGACTGTGACGGACGGTCCAGCTAAGGAAGACGATGAGGATACTTACACCGATGACCGTATCCGGAAGGCGCCCTTGCCAGGGCTGGCCGTTGGCGCAATCGTTGAAGAGGAGACAGTCACAGCAGACAGGCAGCCGTTCTTTTCGGGCGGCGGCGTCTATCGCGATTTCCGGACCCGCAGCGTGCCCATTGTCCGCTCGGAGCTGATCATCGATGCGCCCAGCACCTCCAAACTGCAATACCGCGTTCACCATCTCGATTCTGTGAAGATCACGGAGAACGACGCTGCCGGCCGGCACCATCTTCTGTTCGCGCAGGCCTACACAGCCGCCCGCGCCGAGTCGGATATCGATCTAGCCTCCCGCGACGACCTCGCCCCCCTTATCGAGTTTTCCACTGGAGACTCCTGGGCCGGAGTAGCCATAGCCTATGGCCAGCTCGCCGAGGCCCACATTGATCCCGAAATGATCAAGCCTCTGCTGACCGGCATAAACGCCTCAAGCCGCCTTGCCCGCATTCAGCAGATCGTCGCTCGGCTGCACAAAGAGATCCGCTACACCGGCATCGAGTTCGGTCAGGCAAGCATTCAGCCTGCAACGGCCGCAGATATCATGAAGCACCACTTCGGCGACTGCAAAGACAAGGCAGCCTTGCTGGTGGCCATGTTACGTGCGTCCGGGATTCCCGCGCATCTGGCATTGCTTGATACCGGTCCGGGGCGAGATGTCACCGCGGATCTGCCGGGCATGGATTTGTTTGACCACGCCATCGTATTTGTCCCCGGTAATGATCAGGACGGGCCAGCCCTCTGGATCGACGCCACTGCCGAGTATACGCAGATTGGCTCGCTGCCCAATATGGATCAGGGCCGTCAGGCCCTCATCATTGCCGAAAACACTACGTCCCTCACTACGACACCCACTTTCAAGGCAGAAGACGACCACCTGACCGAAGTCAGGGAAGTGGTGATGGCTCCCTACGGCCCCTCCCATATCAGTGAGACTTCGCTCACCGAGGGCGACATCGATGCCGACTATCGCTCCGACTATGGCGAAGCTGAGACGCGCGAGACGCGCAAGAACCTGGAGAGCTACGCCCAAGACCACTACCTGGCCAAAGCTCTCACCCACCTCGATCACGGGGACGGCAAGGACCTGACCAAGCCTTTCGTCCTCAAGCTTGAAATGGCTGAAGCCCGACGCGGCAATACTGCCATCGAGGATGCTGCGGTTGGCATTCCGTTCGGAGGTATCTTCGGTCGCTTGCCGGCCTGGTTTCGCACCGATCCCAAGACCAAGGGCGAAAAGCTCACAGCACAGCAGGAGGACGACCTGAAGCGCGCTGTTGCCACCCGCGCCCCCGACTACGAAGTTCATCCCATTCTCACCGAGTGGCAATACCGCATTACCCCACCGCGGGGGTTCGTGCTCCGCGCACTTCCGGAAGATAAAACCACGCCGATGGGCCCGGCAACGCTAACGCAGCATTACGAAGTTGATCCCCAAGGAGTGATCGTCGCCAACCTGCGCTTCAATTCTGGAAAGCCTCGATATTCCACCGAAGAAGCCCTGGCCCTGCGCGATGCCGTGCTCGGCGCCTACAAGCAAGATATGATCATGACTCTTTTTGATCAACAAGGGGCAAAGCTGCTCGCCGCCGGCAAGACCCGCGAGGCGTTTGCCGCCGATCGGGCCGTTATCGAGCAGAATCCTCGTGAAGCACTGCCCCACGCTCAGATGGCCTATGCACTACTGAAGGCCGGAATGGGCCGGCAGGCTCGTAACGAGGCCGAACAGGCCACCGTGCTCGATCCCAAATCCGCTGTCTCGTTCAAAGCGCTTGGCTGGGTTTGTCAGTTTAATGCTATTGGCGTTCAGCGTGGTTCAGGCTTCGATTGGGACTGTGCCGCTGCCGCCTACAAGAAGGCCGTGGCGCTTGATCCAGACGACAACTCCACACTGATCGACCTCGCTTTCCTGGATGAGTATGACCACGACGGCGAGCGCTACAGTTCCGGCGCCGCGCTGTCCGATGCAATTCGCTTGTTTCGTTCCCTCATCGAAAAAGATAAGGAGGCAGGCGAGCCGTATCGCGACAATCTGCTTTTCGATCTGCTCTACAACCATCAGTACAAAGACCTACTCAAAGAACTCGGCGACGTTACTTCTTCGGTCAATCGCGATGCGCTCGGCATCTCTGCCTCAGTGGCTCTTGAATCAGGCTCAAAGGGCGTGGCGGCCGGGATAGCTCGCGCCGATCATCTGACTGCGGACGCGGCGGGCCGTAACTCCGCCCTCAGCGGGGCCGGCGGTCAGTTGCTCTCTCTGCACATGTATCCGGAAGCGGCTGAAATGCTCGCGGCCAGTGTTCAAGGCCAACCGGATTCCGCCGCCACGACGCAGCGCATCGGCATCTTTCGCCAGCTCGCGCCCTGGAAGGGCGACTTCCTTCCCGATACCGATCCCCGCAGCGTTGTGCAGCGCATGATGCTTTCCCTTTTCAACGGTGGCTTCACCGAAAAACTCGCCGCCGATCTGCTCGACCGTCATGCATATGCTTCCGAACTGGAATGGCAGCGCAATCTCGAACAGCTACTGGAACGCCGTGGGATTCTGCATACCATGGCGGAAAGCTCCGGCCTACCTTCTGGGGCACTTCTTGACCTGATAGCCGGGAATCTTAAACTTAGCGTGGACGGGGATAACGCGAGCGGCTACAAAGTCTCCGTGCAAAGCCTCGGCGCCAAGGCGCAAACCTACTTCGTTGTCAGCGAAGGGGGCCGCTTTAAGATCGTCACCGACGGCGCTAGTCCCGCGGAGGCAGGCAACGAAGCCCTTTACCTGCTGAATGCCGGCCGCGACAAGGAAGCGCGCGCACTGTTGGATTGGATGCGAGATCGGACGCATAAAGGCGGCGGCGACGACCCGCTGTCCGGCCCACTGCTGCCCCGCTTCTGGTCGGTCGGAGATCCCCAGGACCACAAGGCGATGTTGCGTGCCGCTGCCTCGCTCGTGGCCGGCAATCCTGGCATTCGCGAACTTCTACCATCCCTCCGGGAGGATTGGGACAAGGCCACCACCGATCAGGAACGCCTCGATCTTGGACTTCTGCTGGCTAACGGATATGCCACAGCGCAGGACGGAATGGCTCTCCAGAAAGTCAGTGCCGACATTCTGGCAAAATACCCTGACTCCTATGTGGCCATCGGACTGGCTGGAGATGCCGATGCGCTGCTCAAGGATTGGAGTCACTCCAAGTCCATCCTAGAAGCCCAGTTGGCGAAACATCCCGACGATGAAAACCTGTTGCGCCTCGAAGTCCGTTTCGCCGAGTACCAGAGCAACTTTGCTCTTTCACGCCAGATCCGTCAGAAGCTCTTCGATGACGGCAAGGCCAACTTCAACGACTACAACGGATATGCATGGACCGCCCTCTTCGACGGCAAGATCGATGCAGACGTCATCAAGGCAGCACAGCAAGCCACCATGCTCACCAGCAACGCCAGCTTCGGCGAGATGCACACCCTCGCCTGCCTCTACGCCGTGCAGGGTCGAACCTCGGAGGCGCGCGATTTGCTTCTCAAGGCAATGGCGGTGCAAAGCCTTTCCGAACCGAACTCCGAGATCTGGTTTGGACTGGCGTCCATCTACGAACAATACGGCGTCACCGATGCGGCCATCGAGGCCTATCGCAAGGTCGAGAAGCCGGAAGGTCGAATCGACCCCACCAGCACATGGCTGCTGGCGCAAACGCGTCTCAAGGCGCTTGGCGTGACTTAGCGAGCGTGCAACACTGGCCTGGCTGAGAGGGGGAGAATTTCTCCACCGCGGAAAACAGGTCATTGACGAGATGCCGGTTACTCGCCCGTAGTCAGAACACCGGCTGCTATTCGCAATTGACTGGCAAGCCGAAATGGCGTTTTGCTGTCAGGAGAAGATTGGTGTCGGTCATCACAACAAGCGACCCAAATCCGTCACGTGGGCAGACTCCGCCTCCTAAATACTCGAAGAGGTGAAGCGAGCCCGCAAGGCTTTGGCTGATATGCAATCTATGTGACGAACTTCACTCGATCGCACAGTCCAAATACGAGCTCAAATGAGCTGAACTGGAGCCGCCGGCTGATTTGTGAGCGACGCTCCTGCGGACGCCGCATTCCGTGCTTGCCTAGAGTCGCCCATGTGTTCGGCTGGGCGATAGAGCTCTTCCGGAATCTCCGCCAACTTGGAAGAAGCGACACGTCCGTCGGCAAGACCGTAGAACTGAGCGAAGCTCATGATGATAGGCTTCCACGCGTCCGAATTCACGTGGTTTGTCTTTCCGTCCAGGAGGAGACTCTCTTCCACATGTACTCGGACGACCTTCAGCTCGAAAGCCGTGACTCTTGTCTTTTCGAGATCGTCGCCGTAGGGTCGTTGCGCCTCGAATCCGCCAAATGGATGTCTGGCCTGTAGCACAGCCTCGATCTGGACCGGGCACTCGGCTACGCGCGGTGCTCTGACCAGCTCCGAAGGAAGCGCGGTCAGGCCTGCGATCCCGAGCTTGTCCTTCACATGCCAGTATCCTCTGGCAAGTTTCGACTCAGGCACAGGACTTGATCCGGTGGTCTTCGCGAGCCGGTTCACCGCTTCTGCCTGAGCGACAGACGGAAGATTGAGTACACATTCCTGTTCTCGTAAGAGATTTTCTGAAGTCTTTGAATGGCCGGCGAGCCCGATCATGCAGCCCCAGCCCAGCCACCAGGCGGAGGACATTGGGGCCACATTTGTGGTTCCGTCTTCATTGCGGGTGCTGATGAGGACAACCGGAGTTCCAAAGTAGAGGATGGATGGTTCAATTGTTTTGTGCATGAGGAGATTTTCCAGCTTGAGAGAATTTCGAACACTCCGTTTCTTGCTTTTGAATTACGTAATCGAACCGTTCGCTGCGATTAAGCTCTCCCAGGTGGCGTCGTGGAAAATGATGCCAGCCGTATGTCTCTGTCCGGTTCGCAGGCGACTGACTCCGTGCCTGAGGTTGACACGATAGGTGCCATGGGTGCCCTGCACTGGGCGATGATGCACGGCGAAAGCTACGGCATCACCTTGACGGAGAGGAACGACTTCGGGCCGCGATTGCATGCGTGGCCGCTGCCCGGTGAGTACGAACTCACCTCCCGTGAAGTCTCGCTGAGGGTCGGATAGCAGGATCGCCGCTTGGATCGGGAACACATGACCTGATCGCCGCAGGCGAGTTTGTCGTCGGCCGTTGGGTCGGTGGCGGAACACACACTGGGCCAGCATTCTCCGACTTCATGGCGGGGGGCATTGCCGGCCGCAACTGGTCGCAAGATGCACTTCACCGGAACCACCGTCCTGCGCCTGGAGAACGGAAAAATCGCTGAGGAGATCGGTCTCGACGGCGGTGTTACTGCGCTTACGCAGCTTGGCCTTATCAAGGCTACCTTAAACAGTGGCGCGGACTGCTGGTGCCGAACATCGGTGGTCCGCAAGGCCGCCGGAATAGTTGCCATGGAATTATCGCGAGATATTGGCGAGAACCACTTCGCTCCCCAATTCGGCAGAGCTAAGATGAATCCCTGATGGTCGAAAAGGATAAACTTCAGTCATGCCGGAGCATCATGCGAAAGATGGCTTGGCGTCGATAGAGCCGGATGCACGCGAACCAATGAGTACAAGAATTGAGACGCTCTACCGCTCCGAGTCGGGCAGGATTTTGGCGACGCTGGTGCGCCTGCTCGGCGATCTCGATCTGGCCGAAGAGGCCATGCACGAGGCCTTCGCCGCTGCATTGGAAATATGGCCTCAGGCCGGCATTCCGGACAAGCCACGCCCGTGGCTTATCTCGACGGCACGCTTCAAGGCCATAGATGCAATGCGCCGGCGCGCGCGCTTCGATGGAGCACAGAAAGATCTGGTTGCCCATATCGAATCGCGCGTCGCTCACGCTGGCCCCGGGGATGCTCCCATAGAGGATGAAGAGATTGAGGACGATCGCCTCCGTCTGATTTTCACCTGCTGCCATCCAGCTCTGCCTCCGGAAGGACAGGTCGCGCTCACCCTTCGCGAAGTTTGCGGCCTGACAACGGAAGAGATTGCCCGCGCATTTCTGGTTACGCCGGTAACGCTCGCCCAACGCATCGTGCGCGCCAAGGCAAAAATTCGAGAGGCATCGATTCCATACGAGGTGCCCATGCCGCGGGAGTTGCCGGAGCGGCTGGACGCAGTGCTGCAGGTTATCTATCTCGTCTTTAACGAGGGTTACTCGGCTGCGGCGGGAGCGGAGATAACGCGGGCCGAACTAACCGGCGAGGCGATTCGATTGGGACGGTTGCTGAACGAGCTGCAGCCAGAGCCGGAGGTGATTGGCCTGCTTGCCCTCATGTTGCTCCAGGAATCCCGTCGGCCGGCGAGAACCTCGCAGACCGGAGAGCTGATTTTGCTGGAGAATCAGGATCGCTCGCTCTGGAACCGCGCGCAGATCGCGGAGGGAGTCGCACTGGTTGAGAAAGCCCTGAGCTCCCGCCGCTTCGGTGCTTACACACTGCAGGCTGCCATCGCGGCCGTTCATGCTGAGGCGGAATCGGTCGCTGCCACCGACTGGCGGCAGATTGTTGCCATTTACGACCAATTGGTACGAATTCAGCCTTCGCCGGTTGTATATCTCAATCGGGCCGTGGCCATTGCCATGCGCGATGGTCCAGAGGCCGGTCTGGCGCATATCGATGCGGTGTTGGCGCATGGCGAATTGGCAAATTACTACCTCGCGCATTCAGCCCGCGCCGACATGTACCGCAGGCTCGGCAGGACCGGTGAGGCCCGGTCCTCTTATGAGAAAGCTCTGGCGCTGACCCAACAAGAACCGGAGCGGCAATTCCTGCAGGAGCGGATTCGGGGGTTGGGGTAAGGAATGTCCGTGGGCGCTTCCATCCCCAGCCCCTCCGCCGCGGCGGACGAGGGACCGGGGAACGAGAATCGACTACTCCACTTTAGTAGGTTCGAAAATAGCCATGATTTCGGGCATTCGATGCGCTGCACTCCCGTAGAAAAGACATTTTCGGGGCGAAATGCAGGACCTCTCGCGGAATTCCTCAGGCATCTGATAGCCCATCATCACGCGAAAAAATACGCCACGTGCTTGAAATCTAAAGTTGAGGCAATTCGCTTCGATCAAAATGGTTGGCGTGGTCCAGATGCTTCGGGATTGCAGATCGCTACAGACAATAACAATGACCGATGTATCCGGTGGAAATGTGCCGCCCAATAGATAGCTTCGTATCGGCGGTTCGAAGTCACCTATTGACGGCCTGGGAAGTATTGTCCCATCCGGCATTGTCCAATCGTGTATTGCCGCTCGCCAAACAATACCCAACGCGAAATGAGCAAACTTTTCCATGTTGATTCCGAGATCATCTCCGGAAAAGCGAGAAAAATCGGGATCGCTTTCACGGGGTAGAGCAAGACTGAGCTTCCTGTGAAGCGGAAATTCGTTCGTCACCTTGGCGGCGATCTGAGAAAGCACGTACGACTCACCGCCCTGGTCCAAAAGACTTTCACAGACACTGCAAAGCAGTAGGTCTTTGATGTGCCTCTGCTTCTCCAAGCGGCCGGTCCCCGACCGTGTGCCATACTGGAGCCCCTTCTTGCCGGAGTGGTACAGGCTCGCGGGTATGAAGTGACTTTTGCGGAAATCTTTCAAATGCTTTGTAATCTGGCAGAGTGGGCAAACTTGTTGTTCCATCACCGCTATTGGAACTCCAAATCCACGTGAACGACCTGCCTGTCCCCATTTTTTCCAAAAAAGGTTTGCCCAGCTGTCGATTTTCCGTCTCCCCAACGACTATAGGACAAGAGGAAGATGAGCTACGGTTCCTGAGTGAACAGGAAACGAGTCATCGAAAACAAGCCGCTCAACCATCACACAACGCAAAGGAGATTTCGCAATGCGATTCATGGTCATCCTCAAAGGAACCCCAGAGTCAGAAAAAGAAAGCCCCGATCCAAAGCTCATGGCCGAGATGGGGAAGTTCAACGAAGAGCTCATCAAGGCAGGCATCGTGCTCGCCATGGACGGCCTCCAACCCAGCTCCAAAGGCGCACGCGTCAAATTCTCCGGCACGTCTTGTACCGTCATCGACGGCCCCTTCACCGAGGCCAAAGAGCTGATCGCCGGCTTCTGGATCTGGAAGGTCAAGTCCCTCGAAGAGGCCATCGAGTGGGTCAAGCGGGCCCCCGGCCCCGACGACGGTGAATACGAAATCGAAATCCGCCAGGTCGGTGAGATGGAAGACTTAGCCGAAATCCTGTCCGAAGAGGAGATCGAGTACAAAAAGGCGAAACGGGCTGAGCTGCCAAATCAGACCTTCAACAAATAGCCCACTTGCATTCAGGGATGGATGGCTGGTGGGATCGGTGGTAGTGTCCGCTACCGATCCACATCACGCCACGTTATTGGAAATAAAAACTTCGATGGCTGTCGATTTTCCGCCACGCCAACGACTATAAGACAAAAGAACGATGAGCCCCGGCTCCTGAGTGAACAGGAAACGAGTCATCGGAAACAATCCACGACAAACAAGGAGAAGCCATGCCACAGTTCTTCGTTTCTATCTACCTCCCCGACGACTTTGACCCGTCCACCCAAACCGAAGCGGATGCCGAGAATATCCACGCGCTCAACCGCGAAATGGAGGCTGCCGGTGTGACGAAGTTCGCCTGCGGCCTTTACCCGCCGGTCGCCGCAAAATCGCTGCGGTACCAGCCCGACGGCAAGGTGTCCGTCACCGACGGTCCGTACACGGAGACCAAGGAGTTCATGGCGGGTTTTTCAGTGATTGAAGCTGCCGATTTGGACGAGGCGCTGAACTGGGCGCGCAAGGGTGCGGTCGCGTGCCGGGCGTCGGGCGAGGTGCGGCCGATTTTTTTCGTGCCGGACCCGAAGGAAGCAACGGAATAGTCTCACCCGCAGCGGCTTCGGAAGATGCGGCGCGACGACTAATGGATGAACACTCGAGAGGATGAACGATCGAGTGCGCAAGATCTCAGACTCTCATAGGCATTGGTACAAAGAGGAGGTCAGGACAATCCATGAGAAATGTAATCTTTGCTATCAACATTACGCTGGACGGCTGCGTCGACCACACCAAGCAATCTGTCGATGACGAAAAACTTGAATATTTTACTCAGCTCACGCGCGAGGTTGACCTGCAGGTCTTTGGGCGTAAGACCTATCAGCTGATGGTGCCCTATTGGCCTGATGTGCTCAAGAGCCCGAATGAGACAAAAGCCGATACCGAATTTGCCCAGGCATTTTGCTCCACAAACAAAGTTGTTTTTTCGCGATCCTTGGACAATGTGGAAGACAACAATACGCGCATTGTCCGTGGGAGCCTTCACGAGGAAATACTGAAACTGAAACAGGAACAAGGCAAAGACATTTTAGTCGGTGGTGTAGATATTCCTTCACAACTTATGGAGCTTGGTCTAGTTGATGAATATCGTTTTGTGGTTGGGCCAATCCTTGCAGGAGAAGGAAGACGATTGTTGGAAGGTGTTAGCCTGGCGCAGAGACTGCAACTAAAACTTGTTGAGTCAAGGATCTTTAAATCAGGAAGTGTTGCACTTCGTTATTTGAAACAGTGACGGCAACATTTGCGTCAGCGGCGCCGTTGGCTCCCAAGCGGGAGAAAGAGGAGAAGAACCATGAAATACATCTGTTTGGGCTATTACGACAAAGCCAAATTCGACGGCATGACGGAGCGCGAGCGGAACGCCATCTTCGACACATGCTTTGAATACGACGACCATCTTCGCGCCAACGGGAACTTTGCGGGAGGAGAGGCGCTTCAGGGGCCGGAAACCGCCTTGACCCTCTCTTGGAAGAACGGAAAGGTGCTAACGACAGACGGTCCCTATGCCGAAACCAAGGAACAGCTCGGCGGCATTCTCGTGCTTGAGGCCAGGGACATGAATCATGCTGTGGAGCTCATCGGCCAGCATCCGGGGCTGACGTTTGGCAACATTTTCGAGATTCGGCCGGCAGGGGACATGAGCGAAATCATGAGGGCAAGCGAGCAGCGGCGGCGAAAGCACATCGCACGCTAATGCAGCCTCGATGGGGGGCAAAGAGTCAGCCGGAAAAGTCGAGGAGGAAAGGGTACAGATGTCAAGGTTCGTGTCGCTGGATTTGGTGTTTCGCTGGACGGCTTCAGCGCCGGAATTGAGCAGAGCCTGAGCGATCCGCTTGGCAAGCGCGGAACCGAGATCTTTCAGTGGTTCTTTCACACGCGGACTTTCCGCTCAATGCACGGGCAAGAGGGTGGAACTCAAGGCGATATCGACGATGAATTTACCCACCAGGCGATGGACAATTTCGGTGCCTTCATTCTGGGCCGGAACATGTTCGGCCCGGTGCGCGGTGCGTGGCTGGATGATTCATGGAAAGGCTGGTGGGGCGAGAATCCGCCTTATCATGCGCCAACCTTCGTTCTGACGCACTATCAGCATGAGCCCTTGGCGATGGAGGGCGGAACAACCTGTTACCTTGTGTCCGGCGGAATCAGTGAGGCGCTCGAGCGCGCGAAGGAAGCCGCAGGCCAGAAAGACGTCAAGATTGGAGGAGGCGTGTCGACAGTGCGGCAATATCTGAAAGCCGGACTCATCGACTCGCTGCATCTGGCATCGGCGCCTGTGTTGCTGGGGCAAGGTGAACTGCTATTTGAGGGTCTGGATCTGCATGCGCTTGGGTTTTCCGTGACCGATTGCAAGGCTTCGGAATTCGCGACTCATCTGACGCTGGAGAAGGTCTAGAGGCGGAGTCGCCAGCACATTGCGTAGAGATCGAGCGTGCTGAGGGGAGAAGACCCTTAGACTTCTTCAGCGGGCTCGGCGTCTTCGCGGAAGGCTTTGGGGCTGCCGCGGAGCTTAGAGAAGAGGCTGAAGCCCTTTTTCTTCTCCTCGAAGTCGGGAAGGCCGCTGGCTTTGCGGGCCATGAGGCGGATGGCGGCTGAGATGGGTGTGTCCTGGAGGACGATGGGTGTGGCCAGACTCTGGGTGCGGCGAGCGGTGGCGTAGTCGTCTGGAATTCTCCACTGAGCGGGGCGGGTGAGTGCGCGTGTGATGTGTTCTTCGTCGTAGAGGAGCGACTGGGAGAGATAGCGGTTGAGTACGATCTGGAGCTTACGTCCGCGGGTTGGGAAGAACTGCGTGATCATGCGGTTGGCGTTGCGCAGTTCAGAGACGCCGACCTGGGTGATCAGGTAGACGATGGCGGTGGTATCGAAGAGAGAGGTGCGTTTGAGATCGAGGCGGCAACCGGCGTCGACGACGACGTAATCGAAGGCCTGCCGTGCGACGAAAACGAGCTTGTCGATGGATTCGATGGGCTGTTCGCCGTCAGTGAATTCGCTGGGAGCAGCCAGGACGGACAACTCCGAACTGTGCGTGGTGAGCAGGGTGGCAAGGAACCTGGTATCGAGGCGGGCTATATCGCGCAAGGCGTGGCTGGTGGAGTATTCAGAGACGATGCCGAGGTTGATGGCCACATCGCCGAGGGGCACGCCGAGGTCGATGAGAAGGACTTTCTGACCAGACTCCTGAGCGAGGGCGATGGCGAAGTTGGAGGCGAGGGTGGTGACGCCAACGCCGCCCTTGGTGCCGAGAAAGACAAAGAGCTTGCCATTTGTTTTCTTGGTGTTTGCACTGGGACGGCGGACGGAGACGCGTGCGAGGGCGGCAGCGAGGTCGCCTGGAACGATGGGGATATTGAGGAACTCGCGAGCGCCGGCGCGCATGCAGCGGACGGCGACTTTGAGATCGGTTCGCTGGGAACAGACCATGACGGTTGAGGCTGCGAAACCGCAAATGTTCTCAACGATTTCCAGGGCGAATTCAGGATCGCTATCGAGGTCGATGAGGACGACATCGGGCTGCGGGCTGAGCAGGCGTGGCAGGGTGCCGAGGTCGGTAGGGAAAGCCGTGATCTCGGTAATTTCGGCCACATTGGACACAACAAGGGCGTCGACGACCGCCTGGCGGCGCGACTCGTCGGGGCTGATAAGCACGAGAGTCAAGCCTTCGGCTTCAGCGGATTCGGAATTCGGCGAATCATCCCACATGGTGCGTGCACAATATCCAGTTGCCTGGAGCTATGGCAAGTTTACCTGAGATGGGCCATGGGTTTGAACCCATTCTGATTCTGGACGATAAAATCGTCTTCCGTGGTCCCGAAGAGTTAACCTTCCTATCGCAGTGTTGCGACATGGTTTTATGTTATTGCGCGCCGGTGAAGTTGATTTCGACGTTCTCAGTGGACGCTGCGGGAGCTGCGACGAATTTCCATTTGCGCACCGCGTCCTCGGCGGCCGGAGCCAGGAGACGGTTGCCGCTGATGGTTTTGACGTCGGCGACCTTGCCTTCGGGGTCGACGGTGGCTTCAATCAGAACGATGCCGGTGATTTTGAGGCGTTTTGCCATCTCGGGGTAGACCGGCGCGACGCGCGACTTGGTGGCGCGGTTGTCGGCCGCGGTTGCGTGCATGGCCATGGCGACGACGAGCGCGAGCGCGGCAAGCTGAAGGAGTCCGACAGCTGTGCGGCGGAAACCGCAGGAACCAAATTGGAATGAATTTCTGTGCATGGTGCTCTCCTGATACGCAAACATCAATAGCGGGCTTATCGACACAGGAGAGCTTTTGATGAGCAGATTTTCAAGATTTGGTTACGAAAGGCATAAGACTAATGGGCGGATTCGACGTTGGCGACGGCGGCAAAGGTGAGGTTCGTGGCGGATGAGGCATGCTGCTCACGCCAGAGATCGAAGAGGCGGCCATAGCTGAGAGTGATGTAGTGGGAGGGATCGACACCGAGGCCGGCAGCGGATTGGTCGATCCAGTCGGCGGGGCCTTCGAGCTCAGCAAAGTTGCCGATGGGGGTTTCGTCGACGACGCAATGGCCATCGCCGAGACGCCACTCGGTGCGCCATTTCTCATAGCGGAAGGCGGGGACGAGGCCGATGGAGAGAAAGATCTGGGCGAGGGCGTCGCCGTCGGAGATCTCAGTTTCGGTTTCGACGCGGTGCTTGTGGGTGTCTTCGCCGGGACCTTGATCGGGGAGGCGCTTGTGGGTGAGGAGACAGTGGCCGGCGTAGGTGCGGATACGGAGAATTTCAGTGCGGGCGCGCATCTGGCGGTCGGGAGTGTCAAAGAGGACGTTGTCTTCAAAGCTGCGCGGAGTTTGCAGAGTGAACCCGGCGGCCTGGAGACGCTGAGTGAGGCCGGAAAGATCGTCGACGCGGAATTTGATTTCGGTTTCGACGGGCATGATGAGAGGCAGCTCTTAGCTGCCAGCTTCTAGCTTGACTTGTTGATGCAACTGAGCAGCGTTCCATTGGCTGGCCGTGCAAAGAAGGGGCCAGAAACCTTGAGGTGAGTATACGGCAGGTAGTGGGTGCAGCGTGACGAATCGAAAATGCCAGAACTCGAACGCGAAGAGCGCTTGGCTGAATGGAGCGAGAATAAGAGTGTGAAGACATTGCGATTCATGGTGGATGCCGAGGACTTGAAGACGGCGAGCGCGGTCGATGCACTAGAGCGGGTCGCGCAGATTGTGAGGGCGGGTGGGTTGGTGGCACTGCCTACGGAGACTGTGTATGGGCTGGGGGCAAATGCGCTGGATGCTGCAGCCGTGGGGCGGATTTTTGAGGCGAAGCAGCGGCCGAAATGGGATCCGGTGATTGTGCACATTGCGGATGTGGCGATGTTGGATGGGCTCGTAGTTGAGGTGCCGGAGATGGCGCGGAAGCTGATGAAGGTGTTTTGGCCGGGGCCACTGACGTTGCTGCTGAAGCGGACTAAGGCGGTGCCGGATGCGGTGACGGCGGGACGGGCGCTGGTGGGAGTGCGGATGCCGGCGCATTCGGTGGCATTGGAGTTGATTCGGCGCGCGGGGGTTCCTGTGGCGGCTCCGAGCGCGAATTTGTTTGGGCATACGAGCCCGACTACGGCGCAACATGTGCTGGACGATCTGGATGGGCGGATCGATGCGGTATTGGATGCGGGGGCGACGGGGCTGGGTGTTGAATCTACGGTGTTGGACGCTTGCCAAAGTCCGATGATGATTTATCGTCCGGGGGCGGTGACGGCGGAAGAGATTCGCGCTGTAGCGGGGCCGGTGGAGACTTTTCGGAATGAGATGCTGCGGGATACGCCGCGAGAGGCGATGCCCTCGCCGGGAGTGGGAGTGCGGCACTATGCGCCCAAGGCGCGGGTGGTGCTGGTGGAAGGCGAAGCGGCTGAAATTGAGATCCGACTGGCGGACGCAGCCGCGCAGTGGGATGGAGAACGCGTGGGGGTGATGCTGCCGGCGGGGATTACTGCACCAGCAGGAACGATGGCGTTTGCGTGGGGCAGATGGGATGCGCCTGAAGAGCTGGCACACGCGCTGTATGCGGGACTGAGGGAATTGGATGCGCAGGGGTGCACGGTGATTGTGTGTCCGGTGCCGCTGGGCGAGGGAATGGTTGCGGCGATTCGAGATCGGCTGATGAAGGCTGGGAACAGGGAATAGCGTGGAGGGAACAAATGCTCGTGTCTATGGAATTCATGCATAGATGACGAAGCGCAAGCGAGATCCTTCGATCCAGTTTGGTCGATAAAGCCGACCAAACCGGGTCGAAGGATGACAGCTTACTTTTTGATGCGGTCTTTTGGGACGCCAGACTCGACCATGATCTTGCTGGCCTTGTTATTGGCCGGTTTCGATGAGCTTGTACATGTACTTAATGGCGGATTTGTAGATGATGGACTTTTGGCGGCCGCGGACTTTGATGGAGTAGCGGTCGTACCACTCGATGCGGCCTTCGACTTTTTCGCCGTCTTCGAGCACGATGACCATCGGGGTTTGGGTCTGAATCTGTTTTTGCAGGTAGAAGAGCTCGGCGTGATGGTCCTGGTTTTCGTCGTCAGCAGAAAAGGACGAGAAATGGGGGGGGACTGGAACAGGAGGAAACTTGCGCGCGCGCGCTTTGGAGTCGCCGCGAAGGGAAGGGTAGGGTGTGCGAACGGGGGAGAGGGCAGAAGAAGCACCGCTCGGAGAATGCGCGGAGAGCGCGGGCGAACTGGAGGAACTTATCATGGCGAGTCATCCTTCCCAAGAAAATGAAGAATCAATCATGAAGGCGTGTACAGGAGCTAAGCGATCCGGCGAGAAAGAATTAAGCAGCGGAATTACTAGTGACGGCCAGCTGGAGAATAAAGCCTCCCC
>Ga0187847_10001830_pt1 | contig 18214 bp, 16 predicted proteins | sample June2016WEW_4_10_FD_132458 | JGI IMG/M metagenome (GOLD analysis project Ga0187847, IMG submission 132458) | Peatland microbial communities from SPRUCE experiment site at the Marcell Experimental Forest, Minnesota, USA - June2016WEW_4_10 | ecosystem: Environmental > Terrestrial > Soil >...
TGGCACCGGCAACAGCCGCAAGCCGCACAAGGTCGTCAAGAAGGTCAAGAAAGAGAAGACCGACCGCGAGGAAATCTTTGAAGCGCTGCAGAAGCTGGGACACGAGCCCTTCCACGTCGAACTGGACGGGCGTCCGCAGTCGTTGCACGCGCTGGCAAAATGCGATGCCGATCTCATCTTCAATCTGACGGAGTCGTTCGACGGCGACGACACGAAAGAAATGAATGTAGTCGCCTATGTGGACCTGCTCGGGCTGCGCTATACCGGGGCCGGGCCGCACGCGCTCTTTCTGGCGCAGGATAAGGCGATCGCCAAGAAGCTCTTTGCGTTTCATGGTATCAAGACGCCGTTTTTTGCGACCTCCTATCGCGGGCGCATCGAGCATGCGCACGACATTTCATTTCCGCTGATCGTGAAGCCGGCTTGGGAAGACGGGTCGATCGGCATCGATGCGGGCTCGGTGGTGAAAAACATCAAGGAGATGATGCAGCGCATCGAGTACATCCAGGATGAATTCGATTCTCCGGCGCTGATCGAGGAATATATCGAAGGCCGCGAAATTTATGCCGGAGTGCTTGGTAACTACGAACGGGCGCAGGTTCTGCCGCTTATCGAGCTGGATCTTTCGCGCCTGCCGGAAGGCACTCCGAAGATCGCCAGCTACGATGTGAAATTTGAGAAGAACAGCGAAGCGTACAAACTCACCAAGTCGGGGATCGCCGAGGACCTGGATGAAGAGACGAGGAAGCGCTTGTCGGATACGGCGCTCGCGGCGTATCGCGCGCTGAAATTGCGCGACTATGGCCGCATCGACATGCGCCTCGCTCCCAACGGCGATGTCTACGTCATCGAGGCGAATCCCAATCCGTGGCTGGCCAGCCGGCAGGAGTTTGCCATGGCAGCGCGGGCCTCGGGACTCTCCTACACGGAGATGATCGGAACCATTGTCGATCTCGCCATGAGCCGGTATTTAAATGCTTCCATGGCGTACGCGGCGGCGATGCACTAGCTTCGCACGCAAGTTGCGAGATTCCGTCTTCGCGGAATCCGCGCTTCAGCTTGCGCCCACTCCCGCCGGTTGCAGCCTTTCGAACGCTTCCTCGGCCCGTTGCAGGGCCTCCTGCACGTTCTCGCAGATGTTTTCTTTTCCTACCAGGTCCTCGAATTCGGTCTGTTCAATCAGACGCCGGGGCTGCTCCCGCGCACCGCAGAGGATCAACGCGCGCCCGTTCGCTTTCAGCGTCTTGGCAACTTCTTCGAGCGCGAACAATCCAGTCGCATCGAGCGCGGTCATATTCCGCAGGCGGAGAATCACCACCGGAGGGAGGGCGTGAATGTTCTCGGTTACGACGTTGATCTTGTCGGTCGCGCCGAACAAAAATGGCCCGTGGATGCGGAAGATCGTCGCATAATACGGGATATCCTTGTCCTGCAGAATGTGAACGCGGCCGTCTTCGACGTAATCGTCGGTGACCTGCGATACGGTGGTGGTCGCGGCGACACGGCTGATGAAGAGCAGCGCGGCCAGAATCATCCCGAACTGCACGGCTACAGTGAGGTCGGCAAATACCGTCAATGCGAAGGTGACCAGCCACACGCTGATGTCGGTTTTCGTCAGCTTGAGAAGGGACGGGATCTCCATCCACTCGCCCATGTTGTAGGAGACCACCATCAGAATGCCAGCCAGTACGGAGAGCGGAACGAAGCGCACCCAATGCGAAGCGAAGAGCACAATCAAGAGCAGCGTGAGCGAGTGAATCATGCCGGCGACCGGCGTTTTTGCTCCCGAACGGATGTTGGTTGCGGTGCGGGCGATCGCCCCTGTGGCGGGCAAGCCGCCAAACATGGGCGAGACAACGTTGGCAATGCCTTGCGCCACCAGTTCGACGTTGGGATTGTGCCGGTCGTTCGACATGCGGTCTGAAACCACGGCCGACATCAGCGACTCGATCGCGCCCAACATAGCGACGGTCAGAGCGGGGCCAAGCAATCCATGAATCAACTCCGGTCGAAACGAAGGAATGGCAAAGTGCGGCAGGCCGCTGGGAATGCCTCCGAAGCGGCTGGCAATTGTCTCGACCGGGAGCTTGAAGATTTGGACGATAAAGGTTCCGAGTAACAGGGCGACGATGGCTCCGGGAATGCGCGGGGAAAAAGCTCGGCACAGCAGGATGACGCCAATGGTCCCCGCGGCCAGCACAGTCGCTTCGATCGAGAGCGTGTGAAAGTTCCGGGCGAGCGCTTCCATGCGCTGCCAGAACACGCCGGGAACTTTCTCCAGTTTCAGCCCGAAGAAATCTTTTATTTGCGTGCTGGCGATCAGGATAGCGATGCCGTTGGTAAATCCGATGACGATGGGCCGGGGAATGTACTTCACGGCGGCGCCCATGCCGGTCAGGCCCATGATCACGAGGATGATTCCGGCCATCACCGTGCACATGAACAGGCCGTCGATACCGTGGACCGCCACGATTCCGGCGATGACGACCACGAATGCTCCCGTGGGTCCGCCGATCTGGGTGGTCGAACCGCCGAGCAGGGAGATCAGAAAACCAGTGACGATGGCGCAGTAGATTCCCGCTTGAGGCGTAAGTCCGGAAGCGATTGAGAACGCCATCGCCAGCGGCAGGGCAACCAGGCCGACCGTAATGCCGGCGACCAGATCATGCAGAAATTTGTTCAGGCTGTAATCGCGCAGGCAGATGACCGACTTCGGAAGCCACTGGTCGGACAGAAAAGAACTGTTAGAGAAAGAAAAGCCCATTATGCTAACGATTATCGCAGGCAGCCTGTTGGATCCGTAGTGCCAATAGTACCCGCCTGGCTCCTTTGGCGTGCGAGAAGGGATTTTATCTCCGCGATGTCCAAGGCGGAAGGATGCGAGCTCGTCCCGGCCGATCTTAGCCGTGATATCATCCTCAGCGCTCACGGTTGTGTTTTATCCTGTAAGTGAGATGGAGTCGCCATGTTTCCACAGGAATGCGCCCCCGACCGCCGCAACTTCCTTAAGACCGCAGCCGCCTTTACCGCCGGAGCGTCCGGCATAGCGCTCCTCCCGGAAATTGCCTTCTCCGAGGATGCCGACGTAAACATCATTGGTCCGAAGAAAGGTTATTCGCCGCAGATCGGCACTCTGGTCTCGATGATGGCATGGATGCGCATGGTGATGCTGCACTCGGTCACGGGCATGTCGCAGAAAGACCTGGATTATCTCCTGGACGAAAAGGCCAACACCATCGGGGCCCTGCTGATGCACCTTGCAGCCACCGATCGCATATATCAGATCAACACGTTTGAGGGAAACTCGCTAAAGGAACTGCCGGCCTCCTACAAGGAGAAATGGGGCGTGGCGATGGAACTAGGAGAGCCCGCGCGCAAGGCCATCAAGGGCAACAGTCTCGATTACTACCTGAACCTGTTAGGCGAAACCCGCGAACACACGCTGGCAGAATTTCGCAAACGCGACGATGCCTGGCTTATGACCGTCGACAAAGAATGGGGATGGGGCCCGACGAACAATTACTGCAAGTGGTTTCATGTCTGCGAACATGAATCCAACCACAACGGGCAAATCAAATTCCTGAAGAGCCGGTTGCCCGGAGCCAAACCTGCAAGCGAATAAGAAAAATGGCTGCCGGAAGGAAACGGCAGCCCTCAAGAAGCGGCGCGGAAGAAGGCTTCCGCGCCCACATTCATTCCCGCAGCGGTCTAGAACAGGTTCCACAAGTACTGGTTATAAACGTCGTGGTGGTACTGGACCTCGGGAGCTTTTACGAACGTTCCTAGCAGGCGAGGACAGCGGTCCGCCGACGCCTGCTTCAGATCGGCGTACCGTCCCATCACATCTTCGCCCAGTAAGGTCGACATCCACTCCGCCTTGCGGAAGTGCTCGAGTGCCGTGTAGATGTTGTCGGGCAGGTAGCGCTCGGCCTGACGCAGATTCTTGATCTTCGCGGTCGAGCCTTCGAGGCCGGTCTTGAAAATTGAGAGCATTACCAAATACGGGTTCGCATCCGGGGCCACCGAGCGGACCTCGACGCGCATACTGCGCTCGTTGCCGATCGGAATGCGGATCATGGAGCCACGATCCACGGGAGAAGCTTTGATCTGGTTCGGCGCTTCGAAGTGCGGATCGAGGCGGCGATAGGCGTTGACGCTCGGATTCAGCAGCAGGCAAATGTCGTTGCCGTGGGTAAGAATGCGGTCGACGAATTCCCAGCCCGCTTTGCTGAGCTTTTCTTCACCCTTCGGATCCCAGAAGATATTCTTGCCGCCCTTGCTGATCGAGACGTTGGTGTGCATGCCGCTGCCGTTGACGCCTACCACGGGCTTAGGCAGGAAGCATGCGGTCAATCCCATGTTGCGGGCTACCTGGCGGCAGATCAGTTTGTAAAGCTGGATGTGATCGGCAGCAGCGACGACCTCGGCGTAGTTGTAGTTGATTTCGAATTGCGAGGGCGCAACTTCGGGGTGATCCTTCTCGTTCTGGAAGCCCATCGCGCGCTGGACTTCGGCGGTCGTGTCGATGAATGTCCGCAGCGGGTCGCCCGGAAGCGAATGGTAGTATCCGCCGGTGTTTACGTATTCGAATTTGAGCGTCTCATGATAAGTGCGCTCCGCGTCCGCGCCCATGAAGAGAAAACCCTCAATTTCGTTGGCCGCGTTGAGGGTGTAGCCGTTTTTCTTGTACTGGTTTTCAGCGAAGGTCTTGAGGACGCCGCGCATATCGGCGGAGTAAGGCTCGCCACCCTTATCGATGACTTCGCCAAAAACCATGACCTTTCCAGGTCCAAAAATGTCGGCCGGACCCCAGTAAAAGGCGCTCCAATCGATGCCCAGCCGCAAGTCGCTCTCGCGCTGCGCGGTGAAACCGCGAATCGAGGAGCCGTCGAATGTCAGATTGTCGAAGCTCTTCAACAGGAATTTCTTGTCATAATCGAGCATGTGCAGGCGGCCTTCGAGGTCGCTGAACATGACCGTCACCGCCTTGATGCGCGACTCGTCGGTCAGATACTTCAACCGCTCTTCCTGAATCTTTCCAGGAGACACGCGGTCCAGGCGCTGCTTCTTCGCCTTCAGATTCATTTCTTCAAGTTCGTCGTAGGGGATCGCTAGAAAATTCCGCAGTTCAGTTGACATGCCTCTCCTTCTTTCCAGGAATCAGGAATCCAAGAAACAATGTTCTACACCAACAGAATTCGGGCCGGAGCCCGCCAAAAATTGTGTCCGGGATGAACCTAATAAGGTAGCGCTTTGCAGGGAATGAGACAAATAGAAATCGATGATGACACCGATCAGGAGAATTTATTGTGGGAAACCGGCTGAAGTGCATCGTTTTTGGTGCAAGTTCCCGCAGCCGAGACGCGAGAAGCAGCCCCGATTATTGGGGGACAAGCGATGGCGCGATCCTCTGCCGGGGGTCAAGGCGTTCGTGAAATAATCGGGACTTGAGGGAAACGGCGTGAGTTGCCCGATTTGCCAGCAGCGAAAAGAAAAGCGGTTCTGCCCTGCCGTTCATGGGAAGATCTGCGCGCAATGTTGCGGCGAGCAGCGCGAGGTCACGCTCGACTGCCCGAGCGACTGTCCATATCTTCTGCAGGCCCGCCAGCAGCAGAGGCCACGCGAAACCACCGAACTGGATCGCGCCTCCATGTTTCCCGACGTCGAGATTGCCGAGCAATTCCTCTACGAGCGCGAGCAGTTGATTATGGGCCTCAGCTTCGCGCTTGCGAAAAGCGCGCGGGCCGGGCGTTCGCTGGACGGACACACGCTCACCGACCGCGACCTGATCTCGGCCCTGACTTCGCTGGCGCAGAGTTACCAGACTTTGGTGGAATCCAGCCTTATCTATGAGCAGCCGACCGCAAACCTGGCGCACCAGCAGATTGCGCGCGAAGTGGCCGCCATGGTGAGGGAATTTCGCGAGGCTGAGAGCAAGCATCTGGGCTATTCGCGGCTGCGCGATTCCGAAGTGCTGAAGGCGCTGGTGTTTCTTTTGCGCATGGGGATGGCACGCACCTCGGGCCGTCCCAAGTCGCGCGCATTCGCCGATTTTTTGTATGCCCAGTTTCCGGCAGATCCGTCGGCGGTTGCGGCGCCAGAGGCTGCCGGCAGCCGGATTGTGATTCCCTGAAATACGGTTTGGGGACTAGGAGTTTGTCCAAGTGGCTGTTTCTACTTTGCGCACGATCTGGGACTCATCGAGCGCGGCCAGCAGTTCGCGCGCTGTTTTCCTGAAGACGGGATGACAGACCTCGGGAGCGATTTCGACCAGCGGTTCCAGAACGAAACGGCGGTGTTGCATCGAGGGATGGGGAATGATCAGGCCCGGCTCCTGCACGACCCGATCGCCAAACAGGAGCACATCAACGTCAATCTTGCGGGGACCTTTGTTGCGCTGCCGCAACCGGCCCATCGCGGCTTCGATGGACAGCAGAAACTTTAACAGTTCCCGAGGCGTCTTACGGGTTTCGATCGCTGCCACGCAATTCAAAAACCAGGGCTGGTGCGGGACATCGACCGGCTGGGTCTCATACAAAGAGGAGATCCGGCCGAGCGGGCCAGCCGCAGCAATTTGGGCGATTGCCGCGAGCAGGTTAGCGGCCCGATCCCCTAAATTCGACCCGAGCGAAAGGTAGACCAGTTCTGCCATATCCATAGTTTCACGGCGTACAGATTTCTAATCCATAACAAGGTTATTTCGCTAGTGCCACCTTTGATCTCTCGCAGTGTGGCCGGCGTTTCTCACGCCGGACACAGCGTAACTCGGGACGAGGGTCAGTTGACCATCCGATTGGGCACTCACTTAGTATCGGTACCTCAGTTACTTTCCATCGCTGGGACGCTGCAGGTACCATCAAGAAGTATGAAACTGGAATCGCTTCTAGTCAGCCGGGATGCGGCTCTGCTCGCTGTGCTGCGTCCCACGCTGGAGAAAATCTCGGTCCAGATCGATGTGTGCCCCGAAAGTCAAGCCGGGATTGGGCTGCTGACGAAGCGCAAGTTCGACGCCGTCATCATTGATTGCGATGACCTGCAAGGTGCCTCCGACGTTCTGCGCGACTTGCGCAAGACGCCCAGCAACTCCAAAGCGGTCGCCTTTGCAGTGCTCAACGGGAAAACCACCACCCAGGAAGCATTCCGGTGTGGCGCCAATTTTGTGTTGCAGAAGCCCCTTACTCCGATGCACGCCACGCGCTGCTTCAATGCGGCGCTTAATTTTATGGTCCGCGAACGGCGCCGCTATTTCCGTTACTCGCTCGAGATTCCAGTACGCATCAAGGTCGCGAATTCGCCGGAGCTTACGGCCACTTCCACCAACCTGAGCGAGGGTGGTATGGCTCTGCGCATCAGCGGCGCGCTGGTTAAGGACACAGTCGCGGCAATTCGTTTCACGCTGCCCGCTTCCAATACCGCACTTGAGCTGAAAGGCCAGGTCGCCTGGACCGACGCGACCGGCTGCAGCGGTATTCGCTTTGTGGAGGTTCCGCAAAGTTCGCAATATCAACTGGATAAATGGTTGACCGAGCGCCTCCAAAACGAGATGCCACAACATCTGATGGCGCATTTATCGGATTCGTAAACGTACCGATCGCAGCTTCCAATCGTATCCCGTCATCGCCTCTCGCCCACGCTGTCCCGTATCCAGCTTGTAACTTGTGCTCGCTCACCAGTGTGTCACAGTAATAGGGTTCCGCGGCAAACACATGACCACAAGCACGCTGATTACACTGGAAGAAAAAATCGCTCGTACCGAGCGCCTGCTGCGCCGTCTGGAAGAGGATCAGCCCTATTTGCGCGTCCGCCTGTCGGCGCTGGGAGCGGACCATCGCCAGAGCGCCCACGCTTTCGCGGACCGGGTGCGCGTCGAGGCCGAGGCAGAACTGGCCCGCCTGCTCGCCGAACGAACCACGCCTTTGGAATGGGGCGCTCCCCAACCTGCCGATTAGCCTCGAGCTGCGAGTTCCGAGCCACGAGCTAACCCATTCGGGGCACTCCGAGAGCCTCTCTTTATTGGAAACCCAGAGGGTTTACCAGTCTTGAGATTTTCGCTGCGATCTCGGAGTCTCGGCGGTGGGTGTTGTTCCAAGCACGAAACTCGCGGCTCTCAGCCCGAAACCCCTACACGCTGAGGCCGACTGCGGACGCCACAACCGGCTCACCTACTCCGGTATCGATGGTGGTTTCTTCCCAATACGAGCGGTCGCGCAGGATGCGTGACACCAGAGCCGTATGCATGGCGTGTCCGGCGCGGTCGGCCACAACTGCACCCAGAATCTGCTTGCCGATGAGCGCGAGATCGCCGATCAGATCCAGGACCTTGTGCCTCACAAACTCGTCCGGGAAACGGAGCGGAGGATTCAGCACTTCCTCGCGGTTCAGAACAATCGCGTTTTCCGTGGAGGCTCCCCGGATCAGGCCCTGCTGACGCATGGCGTCAGCTTCATGCAGAAATCCGAAAGTCCGCGCGGCCGCGATCTGCTTCACGTAGCTGCCGTTAGTAAGCGTCACACAGAAGCTCTGCTTGCCAATCAGCGGATGCGGGAAGTTGATGGAATAGGAAACGGAATAGGTTTCGGCAGGGTAGATGGCGATGAACTTGTCGCCCTCGCGCAATTCGATCTCGCGCAGCATCCTCAGATAGGTGCGCGTCTTGCGCTGCCGCTTCAGCCCGGCTTTCTGAATCATCTCGACGAAGGGACGGGCGCTGCCGTCGAGTATGGGCAGTTCGAGGTTGTCGAGTTCGACGATCGCGTTGTCGATACCCGAGCCAACGAACGCCGAAAGCAGGTGCTCGGTCGTAGAAATGAGGACGCCCTTTTTCATCAGGCTCGTGGCATAGCTGACGCGGGCCACGTTGCGCCCGCTGGCTTCGATGGCAAATCCATCGAGATCGGTGCGGTGGAAAACAATGCCGGTGCCGGCGGGGGCCGGAAGGATGCGCAGGTTCACGGGCGCGCCGCTGTGCAGTCCTACCCCGGAGCATTGCACCGCTGCACGAATTGTCTGCTCGTAGGTCAAACGTGGCGTGCCGATCATCTGTGCCGGCAATGAAAAGGCTTTTAAACCCAAGTGATGGGATAGATTACAGGCCGGGTGCCATTGTTGCATGTGGCAGAATTACCACACTTCGTGGTTTGTTGCCGCATGCTCACAGCTAACTCGTTCTGGGCGTGGAGGATTGCCCGGCCTCTAACCGGGCTTTACAAGGCGAATTCCTGCCGATTTCACCGCCCCTTGAGCGGTTTAAAGGGGTCGTACGTCACACTGGCGTCAAATAGCGTGTCGGGAAGGCTGAGATTGTACTTCGCGGAATAGATGAAGCGCTGTTGCGACATTTCTCCATTGAAGTAGCGCGTGATCGAGGTCGGAGTCATGATGCCGTCCTCGGGCTTGTAATGATCGTAGATCTCGTCCTCGGTATTCTTCTGCTTGTCCTTCGGATCGCGCCACGAGTAACTGATCTTGACGGGATAGTGTGAATTCTGGTCGATCCAGACACTGACCGAATCGTCGTGGCTGTTGAGCAGGGTCACGCCCTCGGCGGGCTTGCTGTCGACAATTTCCAGCCCGTTGTAGAACAAGGCGACGGTCGGATCATTGATCCACTTGCGGAAAATCCACTCCAGGGAGTGCTGGCGGCGGCGGAGGTATTTCTCGAGATCGAGTTTGTCCTGCGGGGCGGTGCCCTTATAGCTGATCTCGTACCCGTGATCTCCGTTGTGAATGACCACCAGATCGAGCTTGTGGCCGGACTTCAGGCCTCCGATATCGATTGTTCCCGGTATCACATGGAGGTCCTTGAGAGCGACCACTTCGAAACGGTCCTTGTCCGGATATTCGACAAAGTAGTTGTAGGGAAGGCCAGTGCTTTCGGTGCGACCATGATAGAGCGGGTAGTAGCGTCCGGATTCGCTGCGGTTCTTGAAGGTGAGATAGGGCTGGCCGCCCAGCGCCTCAATCGTCTGATCGAGCAGGGCGCGAGCCTTGTGAGCGCTCTCGGAGTCGTTGAGGTTCACCGACCCTTTGGGCGTGGGAGGCAGGTTCTCTCGCGCCGGCGGTTCGCTTCCGGCCTGCGCGTGGGAGAGCGCGGAAAGCAGCAAGAGAAGAGAGAGAGTTTTCATTATTACTATTTTAGAAGCAGTGGGGGCGATTTTAGCTGTACGGGAAACAGGCATTCAGATCGGCCGCAAATCAATCCTTGTCTGGATCAACGCCCTAATAACTGAAAATTTACGATGATTTGCGTTTCCACGTTTACTGGCTGAGCGTCCAGCAAGTACGGCTTGTACTTCCAACGCTTGACTGCCTTGATGGCCGCTGGCGCGAGCATCGGATGGCCAGAGATTAGAGCTAGTTTCTGGACCCGTCCATTTTTATCGATCTCCGCTTGCAGTATAACCGAGCCTTGAATGCCTGCCTGGCGAGCGTCCTGGGGATATCGCGGCGTCACTCTCTTGACGAGCAAGCCCGTCGAGACGCCTTGAGCGATCTGCACCCGCGCTGGTTTCCCAGTATCGGACTGCGGAGCGCCCGGAGTTGGAGCGGGTTCCTCGCCGCCAGACTGCTGCGCAGACGAAAGGACGGAAGTAAGAATCGCAGCCGCGATAAAACCAAAACAATGACGCTTCATAAAGCCTCCTACCCCACCAGCACGGCGCCGCCATTCACGTTGAAAATCTCGCCTGTGATAAATCCCGCGTGGGGTGTACACAGGAACAGGATTGGCGCGGCGATCTCTTCGGGAGTTCCCACCCGTCCCAGCGGAATGGTCGCAAAAACCCTGGCGCGCGTGGGTGGATCGTTCAGGGCTGCCTCCGACATATCGGTTGCAACCCACCCGGGAGCCACGCAGTTCACGCGGATGTTGTCGCGGGCCAATTCCGTGGAAAGCCCTTTCACCATGCTGATGACCGCGCCCTTGCTGGCGGCGTAATCGCAGTGGAACGCCTCGCCGCGCTGTCCGGCGGTGGAGCTGACGATCACGATGTGGCCCGCGGGCTCTATGGGGCCGCTGGCGATCTGGGCGGACTGGCTGCGCTGCTTTTTCATCTGCGCGACCGAGTGCTTCACCAGGCCGAACACGCTGTCGAGGTTCACCGCAATCGTGCGATGCCACTGGTCGTCGGACATCCGGTCGACGGGCGCATCTTCGGGCGGCCAGATGCCGTGATTGGCAACGAGTATATCGAGGCGTCCGAACGCTGCAACCGCGGCCGATACCAGCTCGCCGGCAGCTTGTGGGCTGGAAAGCTCGCACTGCGCGGCGCGGCAGTTCGCAGCGCCGCATTGGCGCACGAGTGCCTCAGCCTGCGCTTTGGCGGATTGGTAGTTGAAGACAACTTTCGCGCCCGCGGCGACAAATGCACGCACGGTTGCGGCACCAATGCCGCGCGAGCCGCCGGTGATGAGAGCGACTTTAGAATTGAGAGAGAGGTTCACAGGTTGGAATAGTATCGCGAACCGCTGGCAAACCGCGAGTTAGTGAAACGAGGGTGCTGTCCCGACGCAGCCGTGCAGCACAGTTCTTACCACAGAGTCACTGAGACACAGAGAAACCAACTTCTTAGCGAAGCCCTCCCCCTTTAGCTTTTATCAGGTTGAGGGTTTTCTCCGTGTCTCTGTGACTCTGCGGTGATTTGGTTTATCAGAACATCGCCCGACGCGGGCCCGCGCGGGAAACACTGGAGCCAAAAAAGAAAGGCGGCCCCGAAGGCCGCCCCAATGGATACTGGAACCTGATGGCTGAAAGCCGTCTTACGCCGTTGCCGGGCGTTCGCCGCCCTTTGCCGGAGACCGTTCCGGCTTCAGGACCTGCTGCACCGTTTCATCGGCCGTCTTGGGCGGCAGCGGTTTCAGCGGAGGCAATTCCTGGCCCTCCACCAGCAGCTTGATTTCGGTTGCATCCAGCACTTCGCGTTCGATCAGACCCTTCGCGATTTTTTCCAGCGTATCGCGATTTTCGGTCAGGATCGTTTTCGCGGTGCTGTAGCCGGCGCTCACCATCTTCTTGACTTCTTCGTCGATCTGAATGGCGGTGGCTTCGGAATAATCGCGGTGCTGCGCGATCTCGCGTCCGAGGAAAATCTGCTCTTCTTTCTTGCCGAAGGTGAGTGGCCCGAGATTGCTCATGCCCCACTCGCAGACCATCTTGCGCGCCAGTTCGGTGGCCCGTTCAATGTCATTGCCGGCGCCGGTCGACATCTGGTTGAGGAAGATCTCTTCCGCGATGCGGCCGCCCATCAGGATGGCGATCTGGGTGTCGAGATAATTCTTGTAGTAGTTGTGGCGGTCATCCACGGGCAGTTGCATGGTCAAGCCGAGCGCCATGCCGCGCGGAATGATCGTCACTTTGTGGACGGGATCGGCGTGCGGCAGCTTGGCGGCGACCAAAGCGTGCCCGGCCTCGTGGTAGGCGGTGTTGCGCTTTTCCTCGTCGGTGAGCAGGAGCGACTTGCGCTCCACGCCCATGAGGACTTTGTCCTTGGCGACTTCGAAGTCGTACTGGAGAACGGCCTTGCGATTCTGGCGCGCTGCCGCCAGCGCCGCTTCGTTCACCATGTTGGCGAGGTCGGCGCCCGAGAATCCGGGTGTTCCGCGAGCCAGGACGGAGAGATCAACGTCGTCGGCCAATGGAATCTTGCGGGTATGCACGCGCAGGATTTCTTCGCGCCCGCGCACATCGGGACGATTCACGACCACGCGGCGGTCGAAACGGCCCGGCCGCAGCAACGCGGGATCGAGTACATCAGGACGGTTGGTGGCCGCCATCAAAATGACGCCATCGTTGGATTCGAAGCCATCCATTTCGACCAGCAACTGGTTGAGGGTCTGCTCGCGCTCGTCGTGTCCGCCGCCGAGGCCTGCGCCGCGATGGCGACCAACGGCATCGATTTCGTCAATAAAGATGATGCAGGGAGCATTCTTCTTGCCCTGCTCGAAAAGGTCGCGCACGCGGCTCGCGCCTACGCCCACGAACATCTCAACAAAATCGGAACCGGAGATCGAGAAGAACGGGACATTGGCTTCGCCCGCGACTGCGCGCGCCAGCAGCGTTTTGCCGGTGCCTGGAGGGCCGACGAGCAGCACGCCCTTGGGGATACGTCCACCCAACTTCTGGAACTTCTGCGCCTCGCGCAGGAACTCGATGATCTCGCGCAACTCTTCTTTGGCTTCGTCCACGCCGGCCACGTCTTTGAACGTGATCTTCTTCTGCTGCATGGAGAGCAATCTGGCGCGGCTCTTGCCAAACGACAGGGCTTTATTGCCGCCGGTCTGCATCTGGCGGATCATGAAGAACCACAGCGCGCCGAGCAGGACCAGCGGCGCAAGATTCAGCAGCCAACTGGGCCACGATCCACCGCTGATGTCCTTGAAGCTGTAAGGGACGCTCTTCTCGGTCAGCTTCTTGTACATATCCGGGTAGTTCGCCGGAACGATGGTGTGGAACGGGGAGTCGTTCTTGAACTTGCCGCGCACTTCCTGTCCAATAAACATCACGTCGTGGACATTGCCCGAATCCACTTCGGACAGGAATTCAGAAAAGCCGATTTCCTTTTCTTTCTGGCCCGTACTGCCAGAGCGCACCACCTGCCAAAGCAGGACGGCCGACACCACAATCACCGCCCAGAAAAGTACCGTTTTGATCGTCGAATTCACCTGAAACTCCTCAAAATGCGCCCGTTTACGTCATCCAAAGAAAAAGAAATCGCCGGCAACTCGTGTTAGATGCTGGCGGCGGAAATTCGACCCGGGCAAAAAGGCTGCTTTCCCATTCTAGACCTTTTCCGCGAAAAACGGGTAAGCCTGCGGCGACGGCCAGGGATGACAGAAGTCACCGTTGGTGGGGTGACGAACACTTCCGGCGGCTGATGACTCTGACAGCCAATGACGAACTTCGCTAACTTCCCGGTGGCGTCTCCGGATAAGCGTTGCCGTGGTCCTTGGCCAGTACCCACGACGCAACGCGCTCTTGCGGGTCGAATGCGAAAGTGTCGCCTTGGTGGGAGTAACTGATTTTCTCCACTAAAACAAAGTGGGGTAGGCTGGCGAACAATCCTCCGTAGTCCAGTTTGTAGGACCATACTCCCGCGTGATGGGAGTAGCGGCGTTTGCATGGCACCCTGGCGTCGAAATCGGTGATCCCCAGAAAGCCGCGATCGCGGAGCACGCGGTCGGCCTCCGCCATAGCACGCGTGAGCAGCGAACGATCGACAAGGTAGAGACAAAATCCGAAGATCACGAAATCGAACGATGCGTCGGCAAAGTCGAGGTGGTCGGCCGTCCCCACTCCGAGATGCAGCTTGGGAAACTGCGCGCTGCCAGTCCGAATTGCCTCCGCCGAGGGATCGATGCCCCAACCTTCGCAGGGGACGAGCGACTGCAGTTGGCTGAGTTTGACTCCGTTGGCGCATCCGATCTCAAGCACCCTTGCGCCCGGCTTGAGGTAGCGGGCAAACAGGCGGACGTCTGCGGAGACGGTTTCGGCATTCAATTTCGAGAGGTTGCGCCGCAGGTACTGATCGCCCTCGCCGTCCAGAAAAACCGATTTTTGCATGGCACGCTCTTGCGGGCTACGAATTTACGAAGGCGCTTAACTCGTCGCCACGTAGGGCAAATTCCGTTCCATCTGCTCCGGAGTTCCGAGCCCATACCCGCACAGGAATGCTTCGTCCACCAGAAAGCCGAAGTAATCCGCTTGCAGCGGCACCCGCCGCGCGGACTGCCGGTCGAGCAGGGTTGCCAGCTTAACCGACGCTGCGCCCCGAGCCCGCAGATCGCTCATGAGGAATTCACTGGTCACTCCCGAGTGCACCAAGCCTTCGATCAGCAGCACATGTTTGCCTTGGATGGCGAGTTCGTGGCTGAAGACAATCTCCTGAACCGGGGCTCCGTTTTGCTCTGGCTGCTTGTAGCGGGGCTTGATGAAAGTGCAGACCATGGGGACATCGACGTTACGCACCAGGTCGGCCATGAATACGAAGCTGTTTTCGAGGATGCCCAGCGCGATGACCGTCTGGCCGCGATAATCGTCGGAGATTTGCCGCGCCAGCTCGCGAACTCTTTTCTGAATCTGTTCGGCCGAAATTACCTGGCGCAAGGCATTCGTCGTCGAAGTACTCATGGCGTCAAGCATAGCATTGGAAACGCTGGGGGCTTGACATTGAGATATTGCTTTATCGATACCGCCAGTCCTGCTTACGGCGCTGGTTCGAGCGCCGCTCGCTGCCCGCCTCTCAGCGTCATCAGCGCGTAGTAGAGAATGAACGATACCGCGAAACCCACGAACCATGAATAGTCGTACAGAACGCGCAGCGACGGGACGACCAGGCCGATCAGCGCGGTCGCCGCGCCCGCAAAAAGCGAGCCCACCGCGATCCAGTTGACTCCGCGCGAATATTCGTAGATCCCCTGGCGAAGGTACAAATCGTCAACCAGCAAGACACGCCGCCGGATGATGAAGTAATCGCAGATCATGATGCCTGCTACCGGGCCGAGAAACGCCGCGTAACCTCCCAGCCATCCGAAGATAAATGTGCTGTAACTGGAGAGCAGTTTCCACGGCATCAGGACAATGCCCATGAAACAGGTTATGATGCCGCCCGTCCGGAAGCTGATCTTGCGCGGCCACAGATTCGAAAAGTCGTTGGCCGGTGACACCACATTCGCGCCGATATTGACGTTCAGCGTGGCCAGCAGAATCGCCAGCAGCGAGATCACTACCGCAACCGGAGAATGAAAGCGGCTGAGAAGTTGGACCGGGTCCCAGATCGCTGTTCCATAGATCACCACGGTCGCCGACGTCACCAGAATTCCAATCAGCGAATAGAGCGTCATCGTCGTTGGGAGGGCCAGGGCCTGGCCGATTACCTGCTCGCGCTGGCTGCGCGCAAAGCGGGTGAAGTCCGGAATATTCAGCGAGACCGTCGCCCAGAATCCGACCGTTCCGTTGAGCGCGGGAATCAGAAACTTCAGGAAATCCGAAAAGGTGAGGAAGCGCGAGGGCGCCGAGAGCATGGGGCCGAAGCCGCCCGCCGCAAAGTAGGCCCACCCCAGCAGCAGAAGCCCGACCGCCAGAAGAATCGGCGCGCTGATGCCCTGCAGGAAACGTATGTATTCGATCCCTTTGAGTATCACCGCCAGGTTGATGAGCCAGAACGCCATGAAGCAGATCGCAACATTATGCGGAGTTTGGCTCCACGCGGGAACGAGCGTCGTAATCAGCGTGTTGATGGCCTCGCCGCCAATCCAGGTCTGGATGCCGAACCAGCCGCAGGCAACGAGCGCCCGGAGGACGGCGGCAAAGTTCGCACCCAGCACGCCGAAGGACGCGCGCGCCAGCACCGGGAACGGCACGCCGTAACGCGCGCCCGGATGCGAGTTCAACAGCATCGGGATGAGAACGATCGTGTTGCCGAGAAAGACCGTGGCGACTGCCTGCTTCCAGTTCATTCCTCCCTGAATGAGGCTGGCGGCCAGCATATAGGTCAGAATATTGACGGACATCGACACCCAGAGCGCGGCAAAACTGTAAGTTCCCCAGTGCCGGTGCTCGCGTGTGGTGGGAGCGAGGTCTTCGTTGTACAGAGGGCTGGATTCAATTCGGGAGCGCGTTATGTGTGGGTCGGTGGCCATTGTGTTCTTTAGCGTGGACTAACTCATTTCATCTTGAGCGAAGCGGCCACTGCGCGCAGCACAGTGACCGCGGAGCCGAAGGATTTCTACGCCCTAAATACTTTCCCGACATTTGAAGAATTCTCACTGTGCACAGGAAGAAAGCCTTGACGTTGCGCCAGAGGTGCAGGCATCGCAGGAGTCCTTCGACTCCGCATAGCGATCCGCTTTGCGGATCGCCATGCTCCGCTCAGGATGACATCGTTTCAGGTCATCTCAGCCGTCAGATTACTCCGCTGCCGCGGCCTGCCCTGTTTGCGTCGTCAGCGCGCCATACGTCTCGGGACGCCGGTCGCGATAGAACTGCCACACTCTTCTTACTTCCTCGATCATCTCCAGATCGAGATCGGCGACCAGCACTTCGTCTTCGCTGCGGCCGGCCTGCGCGAAGATTTTTCCGCGCGGATTGCAGAAATAACTCTTGCCGTAGAACTCGCCGATATCCCACGGTTTCTCGCGTCCAACGCGGTTGATCGCACCAACGAAATATCCGTTCGCGGCCGCGTGCGCGGGCTGCTCCAACTCCCATAAGTATTCCGACAATCCCGCGACCGTGGCTGAGGGATTGAACACGATCTCCGCGCCGTTCAGACCCAGCACGCGTGCGCCTTCGGGAAAATGCCGGTCGTAACAGATGTAGACTCCGACGCGGGCGTATTTGGTTGCGAAAACCGGGTAGCCGAGGTCTCCGGGCGTGAAGTAAAACTTCTCCCAGAATCCGGGATGCACGTGCGGGATGTGGTGCTTGCGATATTTGCCCAGATATTTTCCGTCGGCATCGATGACCGCGGCCGTGTTGAAGTAGAGGCCGGGCATCTGCTCTTCGTAGACCGGAACCACCATCACCATTTTATTTTTGGCGGCGATCTTCTGCATCAGCTTGGTGGTCGGCCCGTCGGGCACGCGCTCGGTGAGGTCGTACCAGCGGATGTTCTGCTCGGCACAGAAATAAGGACCGTAGAAAAGTTCCTGGAGGCAGAGAATCTTTACTTTTTTCTTCGCAGCCTCCGCGATCAGCTTGAGATGCTTGTCGATCATGGCTTTCTTGATCTCAGGCAGCGACCGGTTGTTGCCAGATGGACTGCTCGCTTGAATCAGGCCACAACGCACGATTCGGGACATGGCACTACCTCCGCGAACTAGCTTTGAAAGACGCCAATATAGCAGACGCGCGTCTTCGCCTCTTTAAAATCCCGAGCACAGAACAGGCAGACACGCGCCGATGGAAATCCTCACTCCCTCACGGGAATCATCAACGTAACGCAGAGTCCAGCGCCTGCTTCCAGCGCTGATTGTCGATCGTCCAGCAGACTTTACTCTTTCTTTTTCCCGCCAGCACGGGAGCCCAGGTCGCCTGGTTCCGCACGTCATCCGCGACATTCAAGCGATCGACCACCGTCATGCCACGCGTCAAATCGCTCTGCGTCTCTACGTCGACGTAGTGGTCGCTCGAATCGGTGCCGATCGCGGGATCGAGCGCGAGCGCCATGGTTACGGGATCGGGCAGGCAGATTCCGTCTTCGCCCGTTTGGACTTTTAA
>Ga0187847_10001831_pt1 | contig 18203 bp, 5 predicted proteins | sample June2016WEW_4_10_FD_132458 | JGI IMG/M metagenome (GOLD analysis project Ga0187847, IMG submission 132458) | Peatland microbial communities from SPRUCE experiment site at the Marcell Experimental Forest, Minnesota, USA - June2016WEW_4_10 | ecosystem: Environmental > Terrestrial > Soil > Wetlands...
GACTGCACTAACAGTTATCGAGAGAACGCTCGAGGTGCTGGTCGCGTCGGTGGTCGATCCGCCGTAAACAGACGTCAGCGAGTCAGTTCCGACTGTCGCGAATGAGGTTGCAAGCGTTGCTACACCCGAGCTCAACGTTCCGGTTCCAAGCGAGGTTGTACCCGAAAAGAACGTCACTGTGCCGGTTGCCGCTGAAGGCGAAACCGTGGCAGTCAAGGTGACGCTGGCGCCGACCGTTGGGGTGGTGGTGGATGCGGCGAGCGCGGTGGTCGTGGCCGTCTTGGTGACTGCACTAACAGTTATCGAGACAACGCTCGAAGTGCTGGTCGCGTCGGTTGTCGATCCGCCGTAAACAGCCGTCAGCGAGTCAGTCCCGGCTGTCGCGAATGAGGTTGCAAGCGTCGCTACGCCCGAGCTCAACGTTCCGGTTCCAAGCGAGGTTGTACCCGAAAAGAACGTCACTGTACCGGTTGCCGCTGAAGGCGAAACCGTAGCAGTCAGCGTAACGCTGGCGCCGACCGTTGGGGTGGTGGTGGATGCGGTGAGCGTGGTGGTTGTTGCGGTCAACGTCGTGGTCGTGTTGCAAAGCGTTCCATTGACCGTGAACGATGTGGGAATAGAGTTGGTTACATTGTTCCAGGTTCCGTTGAATCCCATGCCCGTATAACTTCCCCCGGCTGGGATGCTGCCGTTGTAACTGAGATTTGACACTGTGACGTTAGCGCCGCTTTGGGTCTCGGTGCCGTTCCAGAGCTGCGAGATCGTCTGCCCATTGGCGAAGGGCCAGCTCAGCGTCCAGCTGCTCCAGGCTGTGGCTCCTGTGTTCTGTATGGAGATGGCCGCTCCAAAACCGCTACTCCACTGGCTGGAAATCGTGTATATGACCTTGCATTGAGCGTCGGCGCATGACGCGCCGAGAGCTATAAGGAGAGCCGCAAGCACGGTTAAGAACAAGTTCAATCGACGAGCGTGTGTGCGTCCGAGGGGGGCATTGAATTGCTGAGACATGGCTTCTCCTTATTCATCATGTTGACCGCCGATCATGGCCGGTGCACGAATGCCGTCGTAATAAGATGGCGGTATGGAAGCCTTGTGCTTCTGGTTCGAACGATGACAGTCCAAGTCGCGATATGAGTGTGTTTCGGCTGTTTAGTAAAAGATGAGATGAAGTGAAGAGAATTGATTCCGCTTCGCACGGAGGTGAATACAGACTTCTTTTGATCCACGGAAACCGATGCATTCTGACTTGGAATGCGATCAAGAAAGTCCAATGCTGCCGAGATGGACGCACATATGACGCGGTTATAACTGCCGACATGAATCGCCGCTAAAGCAGCATATGCAACTACGGCTCTATTTCCGCCAAATTCGCATTCGTACGGCTGCGGATGAATAATAAAACGTTTGAGCAAAGGAATGTAAAGTTACGAATGAGCACCGCACTAAGGTAATACACTGCTTGCCAGAGAATCGCTGGCTCCGTCTTTTCAAGCCCCGACTGGGCACATCTAAATCGAGTGTTGGCCTAGCGACGTAAGCCACAGTCCAATTGGTATTACCAGAAGGACTTCGGCGGCTTGCAGCGAGTCGGTGGTCGCATCCACGTAAGACCAAAGGTCAAGCGCCTATTTTTCATAGAGGCAGCAATCCTATATCAATGCCCCGTATAGTGCGTTAAAGGGAGCAGGCGGCCGGATTGTCCTTTGTGTGCAATTTTGACCAGTTTAAGGTCTTAGCTGTCAGAAACTGCTCACTTATTGGCGTGATATCAGCCACCTTACATACATACGCGTACGAGCTATCATAGATCTCCAAGAAGTAGGCGCAACATTATGTACTCATTTGACTTACACTCGCGTTAATATGCAAGCCACAAAGGGAGATCACGTTTCAACGAAGATTGACCCATTGCGTCTCAATGGCGCGAGTTTTACGTTACTTTAGTCCAATGGCCAATCGTAACTTGATTGCCTTGCTCAAACGTTTTAGTGTTCGTTCCGCGGTCGGAGAAACGCAGACTCAACGGCAAGGTTCCTGGTAGAGTTTGTCGCTGATTTGTTGCCGGTTGCGAAGGTCATGTTAGTAGTGGCGTCATAACTATCTTGTCTTGCAAGGTTATAACCTGTGAGAGCGTTCTCTAAGTGTGAATGCGTCAGGTTGTCTCAACAAGCCAGTGATCATTTACCCCACTGGCTCAAACTTATCATCTTCCTTTCATTTCTTTAACTCTTGATCGTCCGCGCGCTCTGGGCCCAGCTCAGACCATTCTGTCGCGCCGACGGTAAAGAGCCCCATATCGTCATCATGTTCCGAAAAACACTCATTCATCGAGTGTTGCGGATGAGTTACGTGATGTAAAGGAGAAGCTATGCTTCAGCCATTCAATCCCCCCTGCTGGCGGGAACATTCTCGCCGGCTGAGCGTGTACTCTACGGTACTCGCGGCATTATTTCTTACCCTCTCCGCCTTGAGCGCATCAGCTCAGGCAACGCACGTTTCGAATCCATACGCTGGCGCAACGGTGTACGTCAGTCCAGACTGGACCAACGAAGTTGGAACCGCAGTCGCGACTGAACCTGCCGGTTCCACGCTCGCTGAACAAATGTCTGTTGTCGGAAATACCCCGACCTTCGTCTGGATGGACCATATCGGCGCGATCTATGGAGGCGCGGCGGCCAACGGTCGGATGAGCCTCGCGCAGCATATCTCCGCGGCGGCCGCCCAAGCCGACGGCGCGCCGATCGTTGTCCAGCTCGTCATTTACGATCTGCCTGATCGCGATTGCGCAGCTTTGGCCTCGAATGGCGAGCTGAGCATTGCCGGAGGCGACACGGTTACCGGCCCTACAGGAGCCAAGGAAACATTAACCGGGACTGGCCTGCAGGAGTACGAGAACGACTACATCACTCCCATCTTCGACGCACTGTCCGCAGCACCCTCGAATATCCGCTTCGTGCTGGTCGTCGAGGACGACTCGCTTCCCAATATCGTTACCAACACCGGCTATAGCTTTTCGATCGCCAACTGCATCGCGGCCAACGGCGGCGAGAGCTATCCGACCTACTCGGCGACCGGCGTATATGTGCAGGCGATTCAATATGCTCTCAACCAATTCCATACCCTTCCGAACGTATATAACTACCTCGACATCGGTCATCATGGATGGCTTGGATGGACTGAGGGCGCGGGCCTTGCCTTCCCCTTCTACGCCACTGTGGCAAAGGGAACAACGGCCGGATTCGCCAGCATAGATGGCATTATCACCAATACCGCAAACTACGGCCCGACCAAAGAGCCGTATATGACCGCGACGGAAGAGATCGGCGGCAACGAAGTCGAATCCGCTACCTTCTACTCGTTCGACCCCGAAATCGATGAGGCAGACTACGCTCAGGAATTTTATACGGGACTGACAGGCGCCGGTTTCCCCTCGACGATCGGGTTCCTGATCGACACCTCGCGCAACGGCTGGGGCGGACCGAATCGTCCGACCGGTCCCAGTACAAGCACCGTGCTTAACACCTTCGTCGACGCAACCAAAATCGACCAGCGCGATGATATGGGCCAATGGTGCAACCAAGCTAATCAGGGAATCGGTTCGTTCCCGACCGTAACCCCTGGGGGTGCCACCAATCTGCAGGCCTACGTCTGGGTCAAGCCGCCGGGAGAATCGGACGGCACCTATCCCGGCAGCGTATACAACGGGGTAACTGAAACTGGCGGCGATCCGAACTGCAATCCGACCAACACCAATACGCTGGCCAACGGCATGGTGATTAATTCGATCCCGAACTCGCCCCCAGCCGGCACCTTCTGGCTCACCGAGTTCCTCGAGGACGTACAGAATGCGTTTCCGCCGATTCCCATCGGCTCGGGCTTCTCCCTCACAACAACTCCGGTGAGCGCGGTGCAGGGAACGACGGAGACAAGCAGCGTCACCGTCAGCGAATTTGGAGGCTTTAGCGGCACCGTGGCGTTGAGTTTAGGCACCCTGCCGGCGGGGGTTACTGCGTCGTTCAGCCCCGCTTCGGTCTCGAGTTCAGCAGGCAGTACGCTCACCTTTACCGTTTCTGCTACGGCCGTTCCGGGAACCTATCCATTAACGGTCACCGGCACCAGCGGGACAACCACGGAGACGGCAGCACTCAGCCTCACCGTGGTTTCCGCCCCCACCTTCACTATTTCTGCGACCTCCACGACTGTTAACTTGCCGGTCGGGACAAACCCCACCGACACGTTCACCATTACCTTCTTGGGCGGACTGACGGGAAGCGTGTCGGTTAGCGCTACCGGCCTGCCTTCTGGCTTGCAAGCCAACTTTTCTCCTTCCTCGGTGAATGCACCAGGCGGATCCATAGTGGCAAACTTTAGCGCACAGTCCAGCACACCGCCTGGATCTTATCCGATCAAGATTGTGGGAACCAACGGCACAATCACAGAATCCGTCACAATCACCATCGTCATTCCGGCGACGGGCTTCACCCTCGCGGCATCGCCAACCAATCTCTCGGTGACTCAAGGCGCCAGTAGTAGTGACACCATTACGGTGACGGACCTGAGCGGATTCGCGGGTACTGTATCGTTTACCGCTTCCGGTCTGCCCAGCGGGGTGACTGCTTCGTTCAGCCCGGCATCCTCCACAACCTCCACCGTGCTCACGCTGGCGGCTACCACCACGGCCACCACAGGTGCATTCACAGTTACCGTCACCGGAACTTCTGGTAGTAATACCGCAACGGCTTCTATCACACTGAACGTTGTATCCGGGGGGACAGGGACCTTCACGCTAAAGCCGTCGGCGACCGCGCTGTCGGTTGTCGCAGGTTCCAGCGGTACCGACACCATCACAGTAACTGACGTGAGCCCATTCACGGGTAGCGTATCGTTCGCCGCATCCGGGTTGCCCAGCGGCGTAACCGCATCGTTCAGCCCGACATCCTCTACAACCTCTAGCGTTCTCACACTGACGGCCAGCAGCACGGCCGCGGCCGGGACCTCCACGGTCACCATCACCGGTACCTCAGGAACGCTAACCCCAGTGACTACTACCATCGCACTGACCGTGACCTCACCTACCGGCGGCTTTACGCTTAAGCCATCGGCGACTGCTCTGTCAGTTGTCGCAGGCTCCAGTGGAACAGACACGATTACGGTGACAGATATCAGCCCATTCACCGGAAGCGTATCCTTTGCTGCATCCGGTCTGCCCAGCGGCGTAACCGCTTCGTTCAGCCCGGCATCCTCCACAACCTCTGGCGTTCTCACGCTGACGGCCAGCAGCACGGCCGCAGCTGGGACCTCCACGGTCACGATCACCGGAACCTCGGGGACGCTGACCCCAGTTACAACCACCATCACACTTACTGTGACTTCGCCAACTGGCGGCTTCACGCTCAAGCCAACAGCGACTGCCCTTTCGATCGCTCAAGGCTCCAGCGGGACAGACACGATTACCGTGACAGACATCAGCCCCTTCACGGGCAGCGTATCCTTCGCCGCATCCGGATTGCCGGCCGGTGTCACCGCTTCGTTCAGCCCGACGTCCTCGACGACCTCCAGCGTTCTGACACTGGCAGTTGGCAGTTCGACCGTGGCAGGAACCTACACGATCACAATCACGGGAACCTCAGGAACGCAGACCCCGGTGACCATCACCATCACACTCACTGTGACTGGCACGTCGCCCACCTGCACCGTCGACTATACGATCTCTCCGCAAAATACCAGCCAGTTCGGAGCGACCATAGTTATCAAGAACGGCGGAACAACGACTCTGAGCAATTGGTCACTGACCTGGACCTTCGCCAACGGGCAGACGATCTCCGGTTCGTGGAATGGAGCCGTGTCGCAGAGCGGCGCCAATGTAACGGTGTCCGAGCAGTCCGGGCAAACATGGGAGAACATTCCCGCGGGAGGAAGCTACTCCGGGTTCGGCTTCAACGGCACCTGGAATGGCACAACCAACGCGATACCCACAGCGTTCTCGCTTAACGGGACGCCCTGCACGGTCAACTAGCGAGTTACTGCGGCGTTTGGTTGTCTTAACTGGAGTGCGGACTGAGCTGGCCCAAAAGCCAGCTCAGTCCGCAACCAACCGTATTTGAACCCAGATAGAGATCCAGAGATGGAGGATGAATTGATGCTGCACGCATTCACCCGGTCGAATGAAGAAGCGCACACCAATCTGCGTGTCATACACGGCATATTTGCACTCGTGGTTCTCGTACTCGCCGTTTTTTCTCTGGGCACATCGGCGCAAGGCACGGGTTACTGGCATACCAGCGGCAACAAGATTTTGGATTCGAACGGAGAGGAGGTTCGTATGGCCGGGATCAATTGGTACGGTTTTGAGACCCCGGATTACCTCGCTCACGGACTTTGGGCGCAGGACTACCACACGGTTCTGAACACCATCAAGAGCTTGGGTTTCAACGTGATCCGCATCCCATTTTCTAATCAGATGGTAGAAAGCAATCCGATCCCCACTAACTTCACGACCTTCGCCGATGGCGGACCTGTCAACCAAGCACTGGACGGGCAGACCGCGTTGACCGATCTGGACACGATCGTCGCTTACGCGGGATCAATCGGGCTGCGCGTGATTCTCGACAACCATCGCTCTGAAGCCGGGGAAAGCAATGAAGCCAACGGGCTCTGGTACACCAGCACATATCCCCAGGCGAATTGGATCGCGGACTGGCAGACAATGGCCACGCGTTACAGCGCCAGTCAATTCACTTTCAATGGCAACCCGACCGTCATCGGCATGGATCTACGCAATGAGCCTCACCTGAGCGGAACCGGTTCAACCACTGGCTCCTGCTGGACCGGGGATACGGCCACCAACGGTTGCCCCACCAGCCTCACTACGCAAAACTGGTCTGTGGCCGCTGAAGCCGCTGGCAACGCAATTCTGACCATCAATCCCAAGCTGCTCATCTTTGTTGAAGGCAACGATTGTTATAGCGGAGTGTGCGGCTGGCAGGGCGGGAACTTGATAGGAGTGGCGACCAATCCACTCATGTTGAGTGTTTCCGACCAGCTCGTCTATTCCGCCCACGACTACGGCCCAAACCTGTTTCAACAAGCCTGGTTCAATAGCAGCACGACGCCGGCAAGCCTGGATGCAATTTGGAACAAATACTGGGGCTATATCAGCGCTGAGGGCACTGCTCCGGTTTGGTTGGGTGAATTCGGTACGGACAACACCAGCACAGACATTGAAAATACAGCCGCGGGCAGCCAGGGGCAGTGGTTCGAAAGCCTGGTGAGTTATTTACAAAATAACCCGACGATTAACTGGACCTATTGGGCCCTCAATGGCGAAGACACCTACGCGCTGCTCGACGGAAATTATGACGCAACGCCTGTTAGCTCGTTGAAGCAATCCGAACTGGAAAGCATCCAGTTCCCACTGGGCGGGACCCCCTCCCCGAGCTTCACGATTGCTGCTTCCGCGTCGTCACTGGCAATTGCCCAAGGCGGCAGTGGCACAGACACGATCACGGTAACTGACGCAGGCGGGTTCACTGGCGGTGTAACCCTTGCTGCATCGGGCCTGCCGAGCGGTGTAACTGCCGCTTTTGGTACCAACCCCGCGACTGGGACCAGCGTAGTTACGCTGGCGGCTACCGCCTCAGCACCTCAGGGCAGCGCCATGATAACTATCACCGGAACCTCTGGCGCATTGGCTCCAGCCACTACCACCATTACACTTACCATCGGACCGTCAACGGCGGGTGGCTTCACGCTTTCGGCTTCGCCTGCGACCCTTTCGATTGCACAAGGCAGTAGTGCTTCCGAAACGATCACAGTGACTGACACCGGCGGTTTCACTGGAATGGTATCGATTGGTTCCGTGACTGGCATTCCCAGCGGCGTGACTGTTTCCGGCTGCGCCAATCCCATCGCCGGCAACGGAAGTTGTGTGTTGACGCTGTCGGCTAGTAGCACGGCCACGACAGGAGCGGCGACAGTGACCATTACCGGAACCTCGGGCATACTGACCGCATCGACCAGCTTTGGAGTAACCGTCACGACAAAGGTTACGCCGAACTTCACGCTCACGGCATCGCCAACCAGTCTCTCTGTTACTCAAGGCAGTAGCGCCACCGACACGATTACAGTGACAGACACAGGCGGGTTCACCGGCAGCGTAACGCTTTCGGCGTCTGGGCTGCCGAGCGGAGTTACGGCCGCATTCGCCACAAACCCCACAACCGGTTCCAGCGTAGTTACGTTCACGGCTAGCGCCACTGCAACTGCTGGCTTAGCCACTGCCACCATTACCGGAGCCTCGGGCACCGTGACGGCGACGACGATCATTGCCCTCACAGTGACTACCTCAGGAGGCGGTGCTTGTGTGGTGACCTACACAATCTCACCGCAAAACACCAGCCAGTTCGGAGGGACCATCGCGATCAAGAACAACGGAAGCACGGCGCTGAGCAACTGGTCACTGACCTGGAGCTTTGCCAACGGCCAAACCATCAGCGGTTCCTGGAATGGAGTCGTAACGCAGAGCGGAGCCAACGTTACGGTGAGCGAGCAAGCAGGCCAAACGTGGGAAAACATTCCCGCCGGTGGAAGCTACTCCGGTTTTGGCTTTAACGGCACCTGGAATGGCACAACCAACGCGATTCCTGCAGCGTTCTCGCTCAATGGGACAGCATGCACAGTCAACTAACGCAATAAGCCGGCAGCCTACGGTAAAAGGACACTGACGGGGCAGAAAGCTGCCGGCTGTCCCGCAATTTTCAAGCATGACCGACTTGCGGCACGAGAGACCAATCGCAGATTTCTCTCCCGATGCTGGCGCGAACGCTTATGAAATGAGAGGAACTGAAAATGTCGCATGAGATGAGGCATGTCCATCCACTAACAAGTTTCCTGCATTCGAGCGTCCTGCTGGCGCTGGCAATTGGACTTCTTTCCCCCGCGGCATTTGGACAGGCCAACGCCGCTGGATATACGTGGAGCAACGTCTACACCGGGGGCGGTGGTGGTTACATCCCCAACATCATTTTCAATCCATCTCAGCAAAACCTTATTTATGCCCGCACTGACATCGGCGGCGCCTACAAGTGGAATTCCACAACTAACCTATGGGTTCCGTTGATGGACTGGGTGACCTGGGCCAATTGGAACGAGCTGGGCGTAGAGAGCATTGCAACCGATCCAGTGAACCCGAACAACCTGTACATAATGGCCGGGCTCTATACAAACTCTTTTACGACTCAGAATGGCACGCTCTTGATTTCGAACAATCAAGGGAGCACATTCACCCAGGTTCCCATGCCATTCAAAGTCGGAGGCAACATGCCGGCTCGAAACATGGGCGAGCGTCTGGCGATCGATCCGAATCTCAACAGCACTTTGTTCTTCGCAGCAAGAAGCGGCAACGGTCTTTGGGAGAGCACTAATTCTGGAACTACCTGGAGCCAGGTGACCGGCTTTCCTACTCCCGGCACCTATGCGGTCGAGCCCGGCAACGTCTACAGCGGAGATATCATCGGGCCCGCATGGGTCGTCTTTGACCCGCGGACCGGCTCGGCAGGAAAGGCTACCCAGACCATCTATGTGGGCGTTGCGCAACCCGACGGCACGAACATCTATGTCACCAAGAACGGTGGCACAACCTGGGCCGCCGTACCTGGTCAACCCACTTGCACACTCACCGGGACGCAAACAACCGGAACCGTGGCATGCACCAACGGCGCCACTTGGTCTGTCGCTTCCGATGCGCCGGGGCCCGGTTTCTTCCCCGATCGCGCCGTACTGGCTCCGACTACCGGTATGCTTTACGTCACATATAGCAACGGTGCCGGACCCTATGACGGCACCATGGGAGATGTTCAGCAATACAACACAGCAACTGGCGCGTGGACTGAGATTGCGCCGGTAGTTCCAACCACCGCCAGTGGCGCCGACTACTTCGGTTATTGCGGCCTGGCTGTCGATCCTGAGGTTCCCACCACCATCATGGTCTCGGCCTTCAATTCCTGGTGGCCGGATACCATTTTGTGGCGCAGTACTAACTCCGGCGCAACGTGGTCTCAAATTTGGAATTGGACAAGTTACCCCAGTCGCAGCTTAATGTACACCTTGAATGACACGGCGGCGCCTTGGGTCAATGAGGGCGACACTAACCCGGTCGCACCTATAATGGCCCCTGAACTCGGCTGGATGGTCTCCGGCCTGGCAATTGACCCATTCAACTCCAATCACATGCTCTACGGAACGGGCATGACGATGTGGGGTACTAACAACCTCACCGAGTGGGACGCAGGCAACCAGTTCGCCCTTTCGATTGCATCTCAAGGAATTGAAGAGACTTCCGTTCTTGACTTGATCAGCCCTCCAGCCGGAGGTGGCGCGCATCTTTTCAGCGCTATGGGAGACATCGGTGGATTCATCCACACCAGCATGACCACGGCACCCGCGTTCCCTTATGCAATTCCATTCTTCGGCACCCGTACAAGCATCGACTATGCCGAGTTATCCCCGCAATTCATGGTCTTAGTAGGCGATGGAAGTCCTACTGCGAGCCCGGTGATAACAAGCTCCGCTTTCACTTACTCCGGCGGTACCAGTGAAACCGCCTGGTTTGCAGGCTCGGTCGATCCGCCGGGTTACTCCACCAACGGCGGCGGCACCGTCGCGGCGGCTGCTGACGCGAGCCGGGTCGTGTGGAATCCAACCGGAATGGAAGCGTTCTACTCCACTACAAACGGCAGTAGTTGGACGGCCTCGACAGGACTCCCCGCTGGAGGAATCATCGCTTCAGACCGTGTCAATCCATTGCAGTTCTATGACTACGCGGGTGGCCAGTTCTATGTAAGCACCAATGGCGGAGTTAGTTTTTCCGCCACAGCTGCTACAGGGCTTCCTGCGTCAGGGGACTCGGTAAATTTCAAAGCTGTGCCGGGGCACACAGGCGACATTTGGCTCGCCGGAGGAAGCACCACTGCCGGCGACGTCTATGGCCTGTGGCACTCGACCAACGGTGGCGCCAGTTTTACCCAGCTGGCGAACGTGCAACAGGCCGATGTCATTGGCTTCGGGATGGCTGCACCTGGAGCAAGCTATCCCACCTTGTTTACCAATGCTGAAATCGGTGGCGTACGCGGCATCTTCGCCTCCACGAATGAAGGGGCAACCTGGACTCAGATCAATGACGTGAATCACGAGTACGCCATGGCGAACTCAACCATTACGGGGGATCCACAAGTCTTTGGAACGGTATACCTGGGAACAAACGGGCGCGGCATCATCATGGGAACAGGGACTCCGCCGTCCTCGTCATCATCTGGGAGCTTCACGCTAAAACCATCAGCGTCCTCTCTGTCTGTTACCCAAGGCAGCAGTGGCACCGACACCATCACAGTAACGGACGTCAGCCCGTTCTCCGGCAGTGTAACTCTTGCTGCATCCGGACTGCCGAGCGGAGTCACCGCCACATTCGGAACGAATCCCACCACCGGCACGAGTGTCCTCACGCTGGCGGCCAGCAGTTCGGCAACTACCGGGCCGGCCACAGTGACTATCACTGGAACCTCCGGAACATTGACCGCTGTCACGAGCATCGCTCTCACGGTCGTCGTCCCACCGACTGGCAGTTTTACGTTGAAACCTTCGGCGGCTACTCTCTCAGTTATTCAAGGCAGCAGCGCTACCGACACGATCACAGTAACAGATGTCAGCCCGTTCACCGGCAGCATAACTCTTGCTGCATCCGGACTACCCAGCGGAGTCACCGCCGCGTTCGGCACTAATCCAACCACCGGCACCAGTGTCCTCACTCTCACGGCCAGCAGTACGGCTACAACGGGAGCCGCCACGGTCACCATCACCGGAAACTCCAGCACGCTGACCGCAACTACTTCCATTGCGCTCACCGTCAATCCGGCGGCGAGTTTCACACTTGCGCCTTCGACGGCCACTCTGTCGGTTACTCGAGGCAGCAGCGCGACTGACACCATTACGGTGACCGACGTTGGAGGCTTCACCGGCAGCGTAACGCTTGCCGCATCCGGCTTGCCCAGCGGGGTTACGGCGGCGTTCGGTACAAATCCGACCACCGGCAGCAGCGTGCTCACGCTGACAGCCAGCAGCACAACGACAACTGGCGCAGCTACAGTCACGATCACCGGAACATCTGGCACCGTGACCGCAACTACGACGATCACACTTACCGTCAATCCCGCGGCAAGTTTCACACTTGCGCCTTCGGCGTCCACCCTCTCGGTTACCCAAAGCAGCAGCGCTACCGACACAATCACAGTAACGGATGTGGGTGGCTTCACCGGCAGCGTAACGCTTGCCGCATCCGGCTTGCCGAGCGGAGTTACAGCAGCGTTCGGCACTAACCCCACAACGGGAACCAGTGTGCTCACGCTGACAGCCAGCAGCACCGCCACGACCGGAGCAGCTACGGTCACCGTGACCGGAACCTCAGGCTCCCTGACCGCAACCACCACGGTCGCACTTACTGTCAATCCCTCAGCAGGCGGGGCCAAGTGCACCATTGACTACACAATCTCCAGTCAGTGGTCGGGCGGCTTTGGAGCGGCCATCGCCATTAACAACACGGGAACTACTGCCCTGACCAACTGGACTCTGACTTGGGCATTCGCCAATGGCCAGACGGTCACGCAGCTCTGGAACGGCACGGAAACACAGAGCGGTGCAAACGTAACGGTAACCAACATGAGTTACAACGGCGGCATTCCCGCCGGCGGAAGCTACACCGGTATGGGATTCAACGGAAGCTGGAATAACGTAACCAACGCAATACCTACGACGTTCTCGCTCAATGGGACGGCCTGCACGGTCAACTAACTTACGAGGGCAACGCTAAGTTGGCTTAACAGGAACATTCGCGGAGCCGGTCTTTGACTCGCTCTGCCAAACGTAGTTCAACGGTACTCATCCATTGGATGTGGGTGGGCTATGTGATGCATAAGGAGAAACTATGTCTAGGCAGCTTAATTCCTCTTACGGTCGCGCGTGCGTTCGCAGATTGAGCGAGTACTTTACAGTACTTGCGGCTCTGCTTCTGGCCGTCGTTGCACCGCACACATACGCTCAGAATGCATGTAACATTTCGTACACGATTTCACCGCAAAACACGAGCGCCTTCGGGGCGGCCATTACGATCCAGAACACAGGGACGACTGCATGGACCAGTTGGACACTGACCTGGGCCTTTGCCAATGGGCAGACAGTTTCAGAGCTATGGAATGGCGTAGAAGCCCAGAGTGCCGCAAATGTGACGGTGACAAATGAACCTTATAACGGCAGCGTCGCAGTTGGCGGCAGCGTCTCCGGAATCGGATTCAACGGTACCTGGAACGGCGTCACCAACGCAGCGCCCACGTCGTTCGCAGTGAATGGAACGACCTGCGGCGGTGCCGCAACGGGCGGCTTCAAGCTTGCGTCTTCCACGTCGACGCTGTCGATTGCCCTGGGCGCCAGCGGAACCGATACGATCACGGTGACCGATATTAGTCCATTCACTGGCAGTGTATCGTTTGCCGCTTCCGGCCAGCCCACCGGCGTGACTGCTTCGTTCAGTCCGGCTTCATCTGCGGGTTCAAGCGTAGTTACGTTCGCGGTGGCTGCAACGACGGCGGCCGGAACGTATCCGATCACTATCACCGGCACCTCCGGCGCGCTCACTCCAGCGACGGCTACTATCTCGCTCACGGTGCCGCCTGCGTCGGGCTTCACGCTGACGCCGTCGGCTTCGGCGCTGTCGATTGTCCAAGGCGCCAGCGGAACCGACACGATTACAGTGAGAGACACAGGAACGTTTACCGGCAGTGTTACTCTTGCCGCTTCCGGAATGCCCGCCGGAGTCACGGCAACGTTCGGGACCAATCCGACGGCAGCGACAAGCGTGTTGACACTCGCGGTTGCTACAACGGCTGTAGCCGGGACTTATCCGATCACTATCACCGGAACTTCTGGAACGCTGAGTCCAGTTACTATTTCCATTTCATTTACGGTGACTGGCCTCGGAAGCTTTAGCCTTTCAGCATCTCCCGCAAGCCTCACGGTGGCTCCGGGTGGTAGTGGGACCGACACTATCGCAGTAACTGATGTGAGCCCATTCGCCGGCAGCGTAACATTTGCGGCCTCTGGAATGCCAACTGGGGTAACTGCGACATTCAGCCCGGCTTCATCCACGACCTCAGGTGTGGTCACCCTCGCGGTCGCCGCAACGACTGTAACTGGAACGTATCCGATCACTATCACCGGAACCTCCGGCACACTGAGCACAACCACCTCTATTTCGCTGATCGTGGGCACGACCACTGGCGCTTGCCAAGTGGTCTACACGATCTCGCCGCAGAGCACGACTGCCTTCGGTGCCGCCCTCACCATCGAAAACACCGGCACGACAGCCCTGACTAGTTGGACGCTTACGTGGACCTTCGCCAACGGGCAGACGATTTCGTCTCTTTGGAACGGTATTGAAACGCAAAGTGGCGCGAATGTGACGGTAACGAACGAGAGTTACAACAGCAGCATCCCTGCCGGTGGTAGTCTCACCGGTATTGGGTTCAATGGTAACTGGAATGGCATCTCCAACGCAGTACCTACGTCGTTCGCGATCAACGGGACGACCTGCGGCAGCAGCGGCGGCGGAGGCAGTTTTAAGCTTGCGCCTTCTGCATCCACTCTGACGATTGCCCAGGGTGCCAGTGGCACCGACACCATTACGGTGACCGACGTCAGCCCATTCACCGGCGGCGTTACCTTTGCCGCATCCGGTATGCCCGCGGGCGTGACTGCTTCGTTCAGCCCGGCTTCATCGACGGGTTCAAGCGTCGTTACCTTCGCAGTTGCTTCAACCACTGTCGCCGGAAGCTATCCGATCACTATCACCGGTACCTCCGGCACGCTGACTCCAGTGACCACCTCGATTACACTCACAGTGACTGGCGTGGGTAGCTTTACGCTCGCCGTTCCCGTTTCGCCTCCTGTGTCCATACCCCAATGCGGCACTGCCGCGGTGCCGGTCACTGTGACTGACGTCGGCGGATTCGGCGGCAGTGTAACTATTGCCGCATCTGGAATACCGAGCGGAGTAGCTTTTGCCCTTAGCCCCAACCCAATAACCAGCGGCACCGTTACGATCACTATCACCGTTAGCTGCTCTGCTCCCGTCGGAACTTATACAACCACCCTTACCGGGACCTCTGGTGCACTCACCGAAACCACAACCTTCCCAATCACGATAACTGCAGCCACACCGAACTATACCCTTTCGGTTTCGCCTGCAACACTCACGATTGCTCCAGGAAGCACTGGCACCAGCACCATCGCGGTGACAGACGAGGGTGGATTCACGGGCAGCGTGACATTGGCTGCATCCGGACTGCCTACCGGCGTGACCATTACGATCGCCACTAATCCCGCTGCGGCGACCAGCGTGCTTAGCTTTACGGCTGCTGCGACGGCCGTCAACGGAACGTCTACGGTTACGATTACTGGGACCTCGGGCACGCTAACGCCAGTTACGACCACTATCAGTCTGACGGTAGGCACCGGCTTGGCTGAGACCTTCAAGGGGTACTTCCTCGACATGTACGGCGACATGACCCAGGCAAACGGCTACTTCAGTCCGCTAGGCATTCCCTATCACTCGGTTGAAACGATGATCATTGAAGCGCCCGATTACGGCCACGAGACGGTATCTGAGACCTACAGTTACTATCTCTGGCTGGAATCGATGTATGGCGCTGTCACTGGCACCTGGACACCCCTGCAGACGGCATGGGATAGCTATCAGACTTACATGATTCCCAGCGCCGCCGAGCAGCCCACCAACGCGGGTTACAATCCCAGTTCTCCGGCGACTTATGCTCCAACGTGGGATAGCCCGAGCAACTACCCGTCAACACTAACCACTTCCGTGCCTGTCGGCATCGATCCAATTGCAACTGAGTTGTCCACGACCTATGGCACGCCGAATATCTACGGCGCGCACTGGATCATGGATACCAGCGACTGGTACGGCTATGGCATCAATGAGAACGGAAGTGGGACTCCTTCGTGCATCAACACATATCAGCGCGGACCGCAGGAGTCAGTGTGGTTGACCGTTCCGCAACCTTGCTGGGACAACTTCGTCTACGGCAATACCAGCGACGGCGGCTATCTGAGCCTCTTTACATCGGGGCCGTATACACAGCAGTGGAAGTATACGGATGCTCCAGATGCTGATGCGCGCGCCATCCAGGCTATGTATTGGGCGCAGCAGTACTCCAATGGGAACTCAACTGTTGCGAGCCTGCTCCCGTTGGCCTCTGAACTGGGCGACTATCTGCGCTACTCGTTCTTTGATAAGTACTTCAAGGAACAAGGTTGCCAGAGCCTCGCTTGCCCAGTAGAGAATGGCACAAAGAACTCGTCGGCCTATCTGTTGTCCTGGTACTACGCATGGGGCGGCGCGATACCTGCTGATGGAAGCTGGGCATGGCGCATCGGGTCGAGCGATATCCATTTCGGCTACCAGAATCCATTGGCGGCTTACGCTCTCTCCACCGACGCCGCCCTAATTCCCAAGTCGCCCACCGCAAAAGCGGATTGGACAACCGGTCTCGAAAGACAGATCGAATTTTACCGCTGGCTACAGTCGTCGAATGGCGCCATTGCTGGCGGCGCTACCAACAGTTGGGGCGGCGGCAGCAACGCAAACGAAACCGCATGGGGCGGCCAGTATGCAGTTCCTCCGGCGGGCACCAGCACTTTCTACGGGTTGTCCTACATCGCAGAGCCGTCATACGACAACCCGCCAAGCAACTCGTGGTTTGGATTCCAGGCTTGGTCAATGGAGCGCGTTGCGGAATACTACTACGTAACTGGCAACGCGGATGCCAAGATCATTCTGGATCCCTGGATCGCATGGGTCGAAGCCAATACCACGACCAACGGAACCAGCTATGCAATCCCGTCAAACCTGATTTGGAGCGGACAACCCGCTCTCAATTGGAATGCGACCACTCAGAACTGGACACCCGGAACTGCCTTCAATGCCGGGCTGACCGTGACGATTACCTCTACATCCCAGGACGTCGGTGTCACTGGTTCACTGAGCAAGGCCCTTCTCTACTACAGCGCGGGTACTGCGAAGTGGGCGGGGGCGCAAGACATGCCTTCCTTTACCCTGGCTCAAACGCTACTGAAAGATGTCTGGGCAGACGACCGCGACAGTATCGGCGTTTCGGCTGCGGAAACGGGCACCACCTATAACCAAATCACGATGCCCATCTATATTCCCCCAGGTTGGACGGGAACGATGCCCAACGGCGATCCGATTAACTCCGACTCAACGTTCCTCAGCATCCGTACTCAGTACGAAAACGATCCGGAATACCTGGTGGTCGCGGCATATGCTGCCGGCACTGGGCCGGCTCCAGTGTTCAAATTCCATCGCTTCTGGGCTCAGACAGACGTAGCCACGGCCTACGCGGTGTACTACCTACTCTTCCCAAACGACTGAAGAAAATGAAGCCTTCTAGCCCGCGAGCCTCGATTGATCACCAGAGTAGGTTCGCGGGCTAGATGTCTGGTACGGTGAAGGACACGGAAAATCAGTACCATTCAGATGGTTAGTTCTAGTGAAGGACCTATGCGTGATCCCGACCGCCGCCATATCGCCGCGGTTGTATGTGAACGTGGTGGTGTCGCGCAAAATCAATAGCGGGCCATAGCCGCCGCTAGAGCGGCTCCGCGTGGCTGCAAGGTGGCCGGCGAGGATCGCATTCTCGGTAATCCGATCACTGGATAGCAGTCGGTACGCTGCCTTGGTGTTGGCCCAGTCTTGGCACGCAAACGGGATACTGCCGCCGATGCGATTCGAAAACTGCTCCAACATTGCGGGCAGACGCTTGCCATGCCCGCGTCTTGAAATCGGCATCCTCTTAGCTCTTCGCCGATCCAGCCCTCTGCCCACTTCTCAATTTTGCTTAAACCGCTCCCTCGCTTCGCCATGACAGAAGTCCAGCATCCACCATCGCGACCCCATAAGTATCCGCTTTGAGGCCGAACCTCGGTAAGCGTTCGGTGATCTTTTAATTACCCATAATTCGGGTGCCAAGGAGAAAGCCGAGTTGGATATCGGTGAGTCTGGAGATACCTCTCCAAACGACCGTGTTGCCTGGAGGTCGGTCGTGTGCGCGAGCCAGGTAGCC
>Ga0187847_10001832_pt1 | contig 18191 bp, 14 predicted proteins | sample June2016WEW_4_10_FD_132458 | JGI IMG/M metagenome (GOLD analysis project Ga0187847, IMG submission 132458) | Peatland microbial communities from SPRUCE experiment site at the Marcell Experimental Forest, Minnesota, USA - June2016WEW_4_10 | ecosystem: Environmental > Terrestrial > Soil >...
CTGCAGGAGCGACGGCCTTCGCAGCGGCCGCCGCGGCTGCAGCCTTTGCCTTCGCATCCGCCTTGACCTTTTCCTCCGCAAGCCGCGCATCCACTTCCGCTGCTTCTGTGGGATGGATTTTGTGGAAGTGATCGTTCGACTTCGCCAATTGTTGGCGATCGTAGAGCAGGCCACCAAACCGATCCGTCGTGGCCAGCTCAAACTCCGTATCCATCTTGATCGCTTCAAACGGGCAAACTTCCACGCAGATCTGGCAGCTCATACACACTGAAATATCAATGTCGAAGCGCGCCGGATAAATCTGCATTTTGCCCAGCGCATCTGGTTTCTTGTCCGTGCTTTTAACAATGTAGATGCACTTCGGCGGACACTCTTTCTCGCAGATCTGGCAGGCCACGCACCGCAGCCCCTTTTCCCAATCATCGCCGTCATACACCAGAAACGGAAAATCGCGCGTCGCTTCGATCGGCACAATCCGCTGCTCCGGGTACTCGACCGTCGTCAGTCGCTCCGCGGACACAAAGCTCCCCGCAAAGTTTCGCGCCGTCTCCGCCAGTCCCTTCAGTATCCCTTCGCCCAGCAAGTTACCCCTCCAACACAGTGGTCGACTATCAGTTATCTGCTGACTGCGCTCAGTCGCCGTCCGGTAACTGACAACTGATTACTGACAACTATCTGTCCACTTCCCCCAACACAATATCCACGCTTCCAAAAATCAGCACCACATCGGCCACATTCTGTCCCAGGCACATATCTTCCAGAACCGTCAGGTTAATTAAACTCGGCGGCCTGATTCTGTACCGATACGGATTCGGCCCTCCATCACTGATCAAATAGAAGCCAAGCTCGCCTTTCGGCGCTTCAATGCGTCCATACACCTCGCCGGGCTTCGGCCTGAACCCGCGCAGCTTCGCCTTCGGGTCCATCACGGGCCCGCCAGGAATATCTTTCAGTGCCTGCTCCAGAATCTTCAACGACTCCCGCAACTCCAGCAGTCGAATCATGAAGCGGTCGTACACGTCCCAATGCTCGCCCAATGGCACGCGGAAACTGAACCGGTCGTAGATACCGTAACGATCCACCTTGCGAATGTCGTAGTTTACTCCCGAGGCCCGAAGCATCGGCCCCGTCACGCCCGCATTCACCGCCAGTTCCGGCCGCAGAATGCCGACCCCTTGCGTGCGCGCCATCAATATCTCGTTACCTGTCAACAACTGCTCAAACTCATCTACAAATTCCGGCAGCCCCGCCACCACCTTGTGCGTCGCATCCAGCCACGCCCGCGTTGCATCCACACGGCAGCCACCGAACCGCATGTAGTTCACCATCATCCGCGCGCCGGTCAGTGCTTCAAACAAATCCAGAACCTTTTCGCGCGCCTTGAAGGCATACATCAGCGGAGTACCACTCGCGCCCATTTCCTGAATCAGAAAACCCACTGCCGAAGCGTGATTCACCACCCGCGTCAGTTCGCCCAGAATCACCCGCAGATACTCGGCGCGCTCCGGAACCTCCTGTCCCGTCAGCTTCTCCACGGCCAGCGCATACGCCCAGTTATTCGTCAGTGGACATATATAGTCCAACCGGTCCGTAAACGGCATAGACGCCAGGTACGTCATCCCCTCGGCCAGCTTTTCGTGGTTACGGTGCAAGTAGCCGAACACCGGTTTCAGACGGATCACGCGCTCGCCGTCAAGCGCCACATCCATCCGGAACACCCCGTGCGTCGAGGGATGGTGTGGCCCCATCGCAACTTCCAGCAACTCTCCTTCGCCGTCCGGCTCAATCACCGGTGGTCGGTTCCAGTCCGCCGTCCTGTTCATCGCGCCTAAAGAATCCACTTTGCTCATGCGCCGGTGTCCGTTCTTTCCTGGCCTGCCGCGCCAACCGTTTCCGCGGTTACCAGCTTCGCCCGGTGCTCCTGCGCCCGCTCCATCACTTCATCATGCGCTGTAGGCTCGTACTCAAAATCGTCTGGCTCCACATAGTCCCGCCGCATCGGATGATCCTTGAATTCATCCCACATCAGCAGCCGCCGCAAATCCGGATGGCCCGTAAACACAATCCCAAACAAATCGAAAATCTCTCGCTCCTGGAACTCCGCCGAACGCCAAATCGGCGTCAACGACGGCAGCTCTACTTGATCGCTCCGGTTTACCGTCCGCATCCGTATCACCACCGGCCCATACTTATTCGTCATCGAGAAAAGGTGATATACCGCCTCCAGGCAGCCAGGCTCCACGTGTTTCCGCGTCTCCTCAACCGTCTCCTCGACCTCTTTCTCCACACCGTCCACGGTCTTCTTCGCCGTGCGCGTCACTTTCACCTTCTCCGCAATTTCCTTATCCGGCCAATCCACCCCGGTTACATTCGACAGAAAATCCAAGCGCAGCTCGTCATCGTCACGAAGGAATCTCGCCACCGCCATCGCGTGCTCCGGCGTGATCCGCAGCGAATGCTGTCCACAAACACTGGGGTTCGAAACAAGCTCCACCCCCGCGCCCGGAACAGCCGCTTCAATCGCCACCTTGATCTCCTCAACCGTCTTCAATTTACTAGCCCCTGTTTACTCTTCACTGATTCACTTCTTAACTGCCATCTGTCGTCTGAAACCTGTCATCTGATAGTGATCGGCACCGGCCACACTCCGGGGTTCGACGTTGGTTCCAAATCGTGCTCTCCCTGCACCGGCACGGGAAACTCCCCTTGCGCCTCCGCATTCAAATGCCGCGGCCGATCCGGCCCCGTCAAATGCTGACCATCAATCTTCTTCTGCAGCGTCATGAAGGCCTGAATCAATGCCTCTGGCCGCGGCGGGCATCCTGGAATATGCACGTCTACGGGAATATACCGGTCAATCCCTTTCAGTACGTTGTAGCCCTGTTTGAACGGGCCACCTGAAATCGCACAAGCCCCCATCGCAATCACGTATTTCGGTTCCGCCATCTGGTTATAGAGCCGCACCACCTGCGGCGCCATCTTCTTCGTTACCGTTCCCGAAATAATCATCATGTCAGCCTGCCGAGGTGATGGCCTGAAAACCTCCGCCCCAAATCGCGCCAGGTCGTAACGCGCCATCGTCGTCGCAATCATCTCGATCGCGCAGCAAGCCAGCCCAAACTGCATCGGCCAAATCGAACTTCGCCGCCCCCAGTTATAGAGCTCCTCGATGGTCGTCACGAAGACGCCCTGCTTCCCCAGTTCGATCTTCAGTCCCTCATCCACAGCCATCCGTCGCTCCGCTCCTGATGCTTCTTGCCTGTAGCTTCCCCGCCGCCTTCGGCATTTCCCAGCTAGCAGCCGGATGCCAGCGGCAAGGAACTGTTTCTACACCCACGTCAGCACGCCCTTGGCCCAGGCCCACGCCAGCCCTTCAATCAGCATCAGCACAAACACCAGCATCGCGAGGCAAGCCGCAACGCCCAAGCCCGTAAATGCCACCGCAAACGGCAGCAGGAAAACCGCTTCCACGTCGAAAATTAGAAAAATGATGGCGTAAAGATAATAGGCTGATCGAAACTGCATCCACGCGTCGCCCTTCGACTCCAACCCGCACTCGTAAATCGCATTCTTGATCGCGTTCGGTTTCCATGGAGAAAATGCCTTTCCCCAGAGCCACGCCAGTGCAAGCGGGGTCAGCCCAAACAGCAGAGCGCCCACGAACAGAACTGCCAATGAAAAATAAGGACTGGAGACCATCTTATGTAAACGAATCCTTCAGAACAACCGTACCAGTTTGAGCCCTCGTTTGGCTAAGGAGATGTGAGCTACCTCACACTGGTCACCCCTCGTTTTTTCCCGTTCATCCCACCCTGTGAACCGCCCACTGCCCGCTCATCACCGTAACCGACTGCACCCGATTCATTGCGACGATCAGAAGCCCCGCAACCTCGAATATTCGCCCACCACATTCCCATAACTGAGGATGCCCATCTGCTGCGTCTTCGCAGTACAAGGGTGAGTGGCAATCAGGTTAGGCGAGCCTCCCGCGAGCGTCTGCCCCACCGCAGGTGGTCTGCCTCACCGCAGGTGGTAGTCAACCTTTCGATGGAAGACACTTTACCCCTCGCGCCTGCTACCGTTCTTATGTCCGTGTGGCTATTACCCTGTCTTCAGCCGCCGGACCGCAAGCTCTTCCCTGGGAGATCGCCGTACGATGTTCAAATCTGCGCCCCGCCGCCGGCTACTCATCGTCTTTTTCGCCGCCCTCGTTCTCACAACGGCCTCAGCCGTCCACGGCGCTGCTAATCCGGCAGCCCCCACACCGGCGACCGCACCCGCATCCACCACCACCGACTCCCAGCCCCTCTACGGCGCAGCTGTCAAAATTACAGGCCCCACCACGCCCTTTCATGACTCGGTAGCCTCCCACTACAACTACGCCTTCGGCAAAGAGACGCCGTTCCTGCCCTCCAACGCCACCACCACCACCGGCCAGTTCGTAAGCCCCAAGAGCTTTCCAACCGCCGAGTACTGCGGTCATTGCCACCAGGAGGCCTACCACCAGTGGCGCGAGTCCATTCACTCCAACAGCTTCCGCGCTCCCTGGTATCTCAAGAACGTCAATGCCCTCATCGATGAAAAAGGTGTGCAGTATTCTCGCCATTGCGAGGGCTGCCACAATCCGGTCGCCTTGCTCTCCGGCGACCTCTCGCAGGGCATGCCGAAAAAGCGCCCCTTTGAGCAGGAAGGCATAACCTGCTCCACCTGCCACTCCATCGTTTCAACCGACCCCACCGGAACCGGCAGCTACGTCATGGGCGTCCCCGCTGTCCTGGTCGATGAAGCCGGCGCGCCGATCACCCGCCCCGTTTCCGACGCCGAAATCCTCGCGCATCTCGACCGCCACTCCAAGGCCGTCATGCGCCCGCTCCTCCAGACTGCCGAGTTCTGCGCTGCCTGCCACAAAGCCGCCATCCCTGCCTCGCTCGACAATTACAAATGGCTCCGGGCGATCTCTTTGTACGATGAGTGGCAAGCCGCCAGCTTCACCAAGCAATCCCCGCTGCCCTTCTATCGCAAAGACTCCATCTCAACCTGCCAGACTTGCCACATGGTCCGCGAGCCGCTGCCCACCGGCTCCATCGATCCCGGTGCCAAACCCGACCCGGTCACAAAAGAAGCCAAACTCGTCTCGCACCGCTGGCCGGCCGGCAATACCCTCGTCCCGCAGTACTACAAATTCGATGAGCAGGCCCGCAAGGTCGCCGATTTCCTCAAAAATTCCTATGACGGCAAGGGCGTCTTCAACGTCGATATCTTCGCGCTTGAGAAGGAAGGCGCCGCTTCAACCTCGTCCGATCAGGTACTCGTTGCCCCGCTCGGTCTGACAAGTTTCTCCCTCACCCCTGCTGAGACTCTCATCGCCGACGTAGTCATCCAGAACAAAGGCATCGGCCACTCATTCGTCCCTGAGCAGCGTGACTTTTACGAAGCCTGGGTCGACTTCGCTGTCAAGGATGGCGCCGGCAAGGTCATCGCTGAGTCCGGCTTCATCCAACCCGACGGCAACCTCGATCCCTCCGCCCACTCCTTCACCAACCGCCTCATCAACGACAAAGGCGAGCTCAACAGTCTCCACGAAATCTGGCACAACCGCGTCCTTGCCTACAACAACACCATCCAGTCCGGCCGCTCGCAGTTAGTCCGTTACCGCTTCCGTTTGCCCAAAAACATCACCGGCCAAATCTCTCTCACCGCTACAGTCCGTTACCGCCGTTTCAACCAGCACTTCATCGACTACGCCATGGCTGGCGACCCTACCATGCCCGTGGACAAGCACTATCCCGTCTCCATTATCGACATGGCCTCCGAGACCAGAACCTTCAACGTTGGCGACAACGCGCCAGTTCCACCCGATCCATCGGAAAACAAGCCCTGGATGCGCTGGAACAATTACGGCATCGGCCTTCTCGACGCCCAGCAATACCAGGGCTCCGTCGAAGCCTTCGAGCGCGTGGCCGCTCTCCGTCCCGATTACGCAGACGCCTACACCAACATCGGGATCGTTGAAATCTCCTGGGAAAAATACACCGACGCCAAGGCCAACCTCGCCAAGGCCCTCAATCTTTTGCCCGGTGACCCGCGCGCTCTCTACTATCAGGCATTAGTCGAGCGCAACGCCGGCCAGACTAAAGAAGCCATCGCCGACCTCGAAGCTATGCTCGCCAAGTATCCTCGCTCCCGCGATGGCCTCCGCGAGTTAGGCTTCAGTTACTATCAGCAGCACGACTACGCCAAGGCCCGCGATACCTACGAGCGCCTGCAAGCCGTCGATCCTGACGATCTTGCCGCCCACTATCAGTTAGCCATCCTCTACCGCCGCCTCGGTGACAAGGCAAAAGCCTCCATCGAGTCCCGCAAGTTCGCCGACCAGAAAGACGACCCCACTGCCTCCGAATACGCGCTGATCTTCCTCCGCAAGCACCCAGAAGTCGCGAGCGAGTCGGTAGTCTGGCACACCCACGACCTGACCGGCGACAAGCCCAAAGAGCCGCAGAAAATCGAATACAAATACATCCCCGGGGCGGGCGAATAAAGCATTTTGTGCGTTCGGTCTGTTTGAGCTAATGGGCTGTTTGTGACTTGGCGATGGACGGGCCTGAGGAATAGATCGATCGACACTAACCTTGCGAACGATTGAACGCTTCGGTCCGCGCTTCAATAAGACCTGGGCTAAAGAGAACCTCCAGAATCTTTCTCGCCGGAATAACTATAGAGATACCCATATTTACTGCTTCGGTCTTCTCCAAGTCCGAGAATTCGATGGGCAAATCCCAATGCCCATGCACCAAACCCAGGAGATGTATCTGGCCAGCACCTGCAATGAATTTAGTTTGGCCTTTCTCGTTCATTCCCGGCATTTTCATCGTATTTCGACAAAAAACCGGAGACCCACTGAGTCCCCCGATTGAACGGCCCTCAATCAAATAGGCATCACAAAAGCCGAAGCACCCGAGGGGCACCCCCTCTTTCGGCATCATAGCGATATTTCCCGTTCGTACGACTGGAATCAGACTTGATCTGCCGAAGTATTTTGTGAAGAGGCCGACTGAGAATACTTCATCACCAAGTCCGATATCATACTTCTGCGATTCGCGCATCCGTAGCGAAGATCTCAACGGGAATCGGACTAATGTCGTAGTCACGAATCCGAGCAGAGGCAAAGGGGAGAACCGCAACATCAACTGAGTCGGGTTCGGTCGGATGAAAGAACCATTGAACCCCTTGAGGCTTGGCAAAGAGGGGCTGGCCATCCTTACCATTCATTCCAATTACATAATCCGACCCAACAGCGTCGGCAACATGCTTCGCAGTCACTAAATGCAGGCAGCCAGACTTTTCGTCATATGGGACCTGAACGAGGAAGGCTGTCCCCCCATAAAAAAGCGGGTCAGTGTGGCGGCTAACGAAACCCACACTCTTCACAATCTCGTCCGCGATTCTCATATTCCGAATTCTATGCCAGCGCAGAGGGGACGCCGATCCAGAAAACAGGGGCTACTAGTACACCACCCCCTACGCTCCCTCAATCCCATACTTCACCTCCAAAAACTCTCGCAGCCCCGCCGGTGCTAACCCCGCCAGTTCCTGCCAAGTCATCACCTTGCACCTGACCCGCATCTCAGCTGACTTTACCGCTTTTATCACCTCAAACCAAGCCTCCCGTAAATCCGGCCTCCGCTCATCATGCACTACGCAAAAGCTGCACGCCTCCGCATACGCCGCCAGCACATTCCGTATCAATTGATACCCGGCATAACCGGCCTCGACCGGCTCAGCCTCTCGTGCCCGCGCCACAATCCCCGCCTGAAACTCACGCGCCAAATCCTCATCGGGCGCAGCTTCTTCCCACTCCTGCGTAAATTCCTCAGCAAATTCCACAGCCACTCGTCTTCGCACTGCTCTCAACTCTACCCGCGGCAACAACTCCCGCTCAAACACCGCGTCGAAATCCCGATACCCTTCCACCACCGTTGCCGCCCGCGTCTGAAAATCCGTCTCCGTCAGCTTCGCCTCCACCAGCAAGCCGCCCCACCGCATATCCACTTCCGTCCGATCGAACCGGGCCCGACCATTGGAGCCTGATGCCAGCGGCACCCGGGCCTTCCAACCAAACACCGGCATCCCATCCCCTTCCACTCCCAGCGCACTTTTCAGCCTTCCTGCATCACTCTGTCCAAAACCAAGAAAAACATTCATCAGCAGCGCATCTGAACTCATTGACGAATCCAGCTCCCTCCATCTCCGTCCGCTCTCTGCCTTGGGCAGCCCACGGCCCTGCGCATGAATCTTGTCGAACCGCCGCATCCAATCCTTGTTCGCCACAATCGCCGCATAAGAGTCATCAAAAAAATTCCCATGCCTCCCGTCTTCTTGCGGCGCATACACAATCACCGGCTCACTCCCATAGCTCTCCACATGCGCCCATCCTCGCGCCCAAACCTGATTCCGCGCCGTCAGTTCCCTTCGCAGTTCGCTCGCATACCACCCCGCTCCCACCGTCATATCCAGTCAGACTACTCCAGCGCCGCCGCGCGCGAGTTCGCCCTTGCACCGCATCTCAATAACGAGGAAAATGCCACTAAGCGCCTGGTGCCTTCCCGGAGAAACCAACCATGCCCAAAGCCGCCAATCCGCTCAAATTCAAAGCCCAACTCGTCGGCCGTGGTCCCGGCGGTGCATGGACCTATCTCCAGGTCCCCTTCAGCGTCCCGGAAGTCTTCGGCCGCAAGGGTCAGGTCCCGGTCCGCGCCACCATCAACGGATTCACCTTCCGCAATTCCCTCATGCCCCGCGCCGGCGTCCACATCCTCGGCATCGGCAAAGACATTCTCGCCGGAGCCGGCGCATCCACTGGCGACACCGTCCACGTCGAACTCGCCTTCGACGATGCCCCGCGCACCGTCACCCTCCCCGCCGATCTCGAATCCGCGCTCGCCAAATCGCCCGCCACGTCGCAATCCTTTTCCGCCCTCTCCTACTCCCACAAAAAGGAATACGTCGACTGGATTGAGAGTGCCAAAAAGCCGGAAACCCGCCAAAACCGCATAGAAAAGATGGCCGAGATGTTAGCCGCCCGCAAAACACCCAAAGGCTGACGCCAAGCCTCAAAAATCAATTTCAAGAAGTGATACGTCCAAATCAGCGGACTTTGACATCGGTTCTGCGCTCCTCTCGATCATCAAACTCAGGCAACTCACGCATTATTCGCACATAAATACAACAGACTCAAATCCTCGCCTCAAATTGTCCCCGCAAGAAAATCCTTCTGAAGCCCGCTCTAAATCGCCACATTTTCCACCGCGCGTAACCTCCCATTAATCTCACCGTAATCGAGCAGTCATACCCAATTGTTAACGTCAGGCGAAGTGCTGCCAACAATCCCTCTAGCTCGTCCCCCCAAAGGCCGCGCATAACTGTTTACCCATTCTGGAGGCTTATCGTGAAACATAATTTTGTGGACAGATCCAATCGTCTGTTCGCGCTGGCATTCTCGGTTCTCGTGCTGCTGTTCGGTGTAACCATGCACGCCCAGACTGCTGGCTCAAAGCTCGACGGGACTATCGTTGATGTGCAGGGCAAGGCCGTCCCCAACGCATCGGTCTCGGTGAAGAATGAATCCACCGGCGCCATCAAAACAGCGCGCACTGACGGCAACGGCTATTACTCAATTGACGCCCTGCCTGCTGGAACCTACACAGTCGATGCATTCGCTGCCGGCTTCGCTGTCAATTCCAAATCCACCATCACACTCGCCGATGGACAGACGCAGCACGTACCCTTCACTCTGACCGTCAGCATGGTCGCTGAGCAAATCACTGTTAACGCCGGCATCGATTCCATCGCCGCGCAAACCGCGCCCAGCGGCGGGTTCATTGAAGAACGTTCCGCCCAGTCGCTCATCTCCAACACCTACATCCGGAATTTCATCTCACCCGTCGCCGATTTTGGTGAAATCGTGCAGATCGTTCCCGGAACATTTACCACCAGTTCAGACGGCATCGGACTCGGCCAGAGCAAGACTTACTTCCGCGGATTCCCCGATGGCGACTACGACATCGACTTCGACGGCGTCCCCTTCTACGACACCAATACCCCTACTCATCACTCATGGGCTTTCTTTCCCGCGCAGTGGATCGGCGGAGTCGACTTCGACCGCAGCCCTGGTTCAGCCTCCACCATCGGACCCACCCCCTTCGGCGGTTCCATCCACCTGCTCTCCATGCCGCTAACCAGCGAGCGCAACCTCCGCGGCACCGCCACCTACAGCACCTGGAACACCAAGCTTTACGAGGGCTCGTTCAACTCCGGCCTCTTCGGAGTCTTCGGCAGCTCCAAGAAGTCGAATCTCTTCGTCGACGTCCACCACATGGAGTCGGACGGCTACCAGACCTTCAACTACAACTCGCGCAATGCCGGCTCGCTTCTTTACCAGTACCAGTTCTCACCGAAAACCGTGTTGACCGGCTTCAGCGGTGTCATACAACTCAACGCCAACACCTATGGTCTGAACCCGACCCGCTGCCAGACCATCGCCTCAACCCCCTCTTCGCTCTGCTCTGCCACTACAAGCATCGGCGGCGTCACTTATAACACCGCGCCCAACGGTGTGCTTCCATACACCGGCTATGGCTATAACTTCGAGATGGTCAATAACTCTGACCCCACGAACTGGCTCGCCTTCCAATACAACCACTACCAGGTCCCGACCGACTTCGAGTATGTCGGCGTCAAGAGCGAGTTAGGCCGTGGATGGGCTCTCGACATCAAGGGTTACACCTATAACTACGACAATGGCGAGCTATTCTCCAACGCCACGCCGATCACCGAAGTTACCCAGGCCGCAGCTGTCGCCAACCCCTCGTTGGTTCCCGGTACCATCATCGCCGGCACTGGCTCCAAAGCCGTTGCTTATTACAATGGCGTTGCCATCGCTCCCTGCGACGTCCCCGTTGTCAAGAAAGGCATCACCGCCATCCCCTGCGGCGTCGACAAGTACAACAGCTATCGCAAATACGGTGAAACCGCGGTTCTCTCGCAAACATCTAGATTCGGTGTCCTCCGGAGCGGCATGTGGTACGACTGGGCCCGCACCAATCGCCATCAATACCCCTCTGACCCGCTGAATAACTGGCAGGATCAGCCGCTCGGTAACTTCGACGAAACCTTCTACACCGACTCCTATCAGCCCTTCGCGGAATACGAGTTCCACGTCACCCCGAAGTTCAACATCACCGCTGGCGGCAAAATCGCTTACTACACCTACAATGTGATCCATAAAGCCGATGATGGTAAGACCGTCGGAAACCTCTGCCCGCTAGGCCAAACCACAGGCTGCCCCACCACCGCCACTGACACCGGCACTTTCTATGCTCCCCTGCCCTCGCTCGACCTCAACTACCGCTTCCAGCACAACTGGGCAGGCTATGTGCAGGTGGCCACTGGCAGCATCATCCCTCCCAGCAGCGTCTACGACTATAACCACACTCCTTCGGCGACTAACCCAACCCCCGGCCTGTTGACGCCACCCAAGCAGCAGAAGTCCACCACCTACCAGTTAGGCACCATCTTGAAACTCAACCGCTTCACCCTCGATGGCGATGCCTACCGCGTCCGCTTCCAGAACAGCTACTCCAGCGTCATCGATCCCACCACCACGGAAACAGTCAACTATCTGCAACCGAGTTCCGTTACCCAGGGCATCGAATTCGAAACCACCGCGGTTCTGACCAAGGGGCTCAATCTTTATTTGAACGGGACTGCGGCAAACGCGTTCTACGAAGGCGAAGTAAACGCCAACACCACATCGACGCAGGTCACTGCTCCGGTCTACGAAAAAGCCCCCTCCGGCTTATGGGTGCAGCAAACCCCTGCCGACACTGAAATGCAAGGGCTAACCTACACCGGCCACGGCCTTGACCTCGGTATATTCAATCATCGCGTAGGCGAGCAACGCGTCGACAACGGCCAGTACCATAACCAGGCCATCATTGCCCCCTTCAGCACCCTCAACTCTTACGTTAACTTCACGGTCCGCAACCACTCCATCTTCGATCAGACTAAGATCCAGTTGGGCGGCAACAATCTTCTCAACTCGCACAACATCACTGCCCTCACCTTGGCAGGATCGCCGAGCACGGTCTATCTCAACGGAGGCGGCACCTGCTCCAGTCCAACCGCATCCAATCCCTGCGATGCCTTCGTCACTAGTGGTCCAAGCCCGCTCAGTGGCACTGACAACCCGACCTTCATCTCTGGTCGCAACTTCTCAGTCTCCGTCACCTTCGGCTTCGCACCGCAAGAACGCAAATAACCCTGCTCAACATCACGATCCAAAACTCCGGCCGCGGCCGTGGAGACCATCCCACACCACGGCCGGATCTGCGTCCAGCCATCAATTCTTACCACCCATTTGAATCAAGGAATCCCACCTGAAGATGGACTCGACCCCTCCCCGTACATGAGAAAATAGTCTCCGTGATCCATTCTTTGAAGCCCTTTTCCTCTGCTCTCCTGGCAGCCCTTTTCACCTGCGCCGCGCTCCCTGCCCACGCTGCCTCTACCAAGGCCGATGAAGAAGCCGGTGCGGTCCTCTTTCGCGACAAAGGTTGCGCCTATTGCCACGGAGTCGGTGGAGTCGGCGGCAAAAAGGCTCCCACTCTCACGAACCTGCGCACTGACAAGGCCTGGCCCCCCGCAAAAATCACAAATCAGATTCTCAATGGCGGCCAAAAAATGCCCCCCTTTGGCGACTCGCTCACCGACACTGAAATCGCCCAGTTGGTCGCATACCTCCGCGCCAAGACCCGTCCCATCCCGCCTCCGCTTCCGCCCCCTCCGCCCGCGCAATAACCTCAGCGAGCCGCATAGGTTCGCCCTTCCCGGAGAGTCCAACACCGACATCTCAAAAATTTATTCCCTTCCCTGCACGCAACTTTTGCGCGCTAATCGGTTCTGCGCACTTATCTGGCTAAACAACCAGCGCACGTCTGCGCTTGTGGATGTCACGCGTCTTGGCTCTGGGGGCAGAGCCCTTCAAAAATCCAGGAGGTCCATCATGAAACGCACGTCGTTTGCGCTCCTCTCCCTTCTACTCGCTGCGCCACTATCCGGCTACGCGGGTGAGCAGCTCATCCCCGCCGGCTCTCTAATCCAATGCACCGTCTCTGAGCCCAAACTCTCATCCAAAACCACAGCCATCGGCGATCCCGTCCTCTGCCAGCTCGGCCACGCAGAGCGTTACGGACGCTCCGTCCTCCCCTATGACAGCTACCTAGTCGGCCGCTTTGAAGACTACAAAGATCCCGGCCACTTTGTCGGCAAGGGTTGGATGGAACTTCGTTTCGACCGCATGGTTATTGAGCCTGACACCGTCATCCCCGTCGACGCCCGCGTCGTCGCAGTACCTGGTTACAACGTCGATCGAGACGGCCGCATCCTCGGCAAAGGACACGCCGTGCGCGATGCGGTGCTTTGGTCCATCCCCATTCTTTGGCCCGTCGACTTAATCATGCTTCCCATGCGTGGCCCGCGACCAACGCTCAAAGAAGAAACGCGGCTCACCCTGAAAGTGATGGACGATCTCGCAGTTCCCGACACACCGCAGCCGCAGCGCGATCCATACGGTCTCACGCAGCGCCCGCCTCTTGCGGAGGACACTCCTCCGCCGCAAATGAGCCAACAGCCCGAGCCCCCAGCCACGGCCGACTATGCGCCCCAGCAGCCTCCCGCGCCTGTTTATGTTGCGCCGCCTCCCGTCTACGCGTACGCTCCACCGCCACCACCCATCTATGCATATGGCGGAGGTGCCGTCATCGGTGTCTACGGCGGATATGGCCGTGCCTACGGGTATGCTGGCGGTCCGACCTACAGAGGCTATCGCCCCGCTCCCCGGCCCTACGGATACGCCGGCCCTCCTCGTGCTTATGGATACGCTGGAGCACAACGCGGTTACGCCCCAGCTCCGCGCGGATATGGCTATGGCGGTCAGTCAAGAATAACCGCGGGCATGCGATCAGGCGGTCCCGCCGGTGTGAGTCACGCCGGTCGCTAAGGCACGTTTACCATGCCGGCATAGATGGCGACGGGAGTCAATTTGCCCGAGTTCTAGGAGCGAGAAGCGCACTGTAGGCAACTACTGAAGCGACGAGTGACAACGAAATCGGGCAAATTAGCTCCGTCGCCGCTACCAAACCCTGCACGTCGGCGTATGCACCATCGGCTGTCCAGCCTTGCAGCTGAATGCCTTCTGAAACTCGGGCATGTTAGTCACCACGCCATTGATGCGCGCAAACCCCGGTGAGTGCGGATTGGTAATCGCGCTCACCCGCTCGTTCTCCGGCCGCTCGTTGTTGCATGCCCATTGCGCCATGCCCACAAAGAATCGCTGATCTGGCGTGAACCCATCCGCCGGCGCCAGCGTCTGCCCCTCCGTCTGCTTCTTCCACGCAATGTAAGCCAGCAGTGTTCCGCCGATATCCGCCACATCCTCGCCACTCGTCAATTTCGAGTTGATGTGAATGTCGTCCACAATCACATAACCCGCATATTGGTCGCGCACACAGTTGATGCGGTCTTCGAATCCCTTCGCATCCTCAGGTGTCCACCAGTCCTTCAAGTTTCCCTTCGCATCAAACTGCCGTCCCTCGTCGTCGAACGCATGCGTCAGTTCGTGCCCAATCGTCGCGCCCGTGTTGCCGTAATTCGGCGCGTCATCTTCCTTCGGATCGTAAAGTGGCGGCTGCAACACACCCGCTGGAAAATTGATGTCGTTCATCTGCGGATTGAAGTACGCATTCACGGTCGGCGGCGTCATGCCCCACTCATTCAAATCCACCGGCTTGCCTAATTTATGCCACTGCCGCGCGTCTTCAAATTGGTATGCTCGCCGCACATCGCCAAAATAATCTTCAGCCTTCACATCCAGCATCGAGTAGTCGCGCCACTGCGCAGGATATCCAATCTTGTTGCGAATCGCGTGCAGCTTGCGCAGAGCCTCCGCCTTCGTCACCGCGCTCATCCAGTCCAGGTTCTCAATCTCGTGCTGCATCGCAGTTTCAATCTGCTCGGTCATCAACTGCGTCTTCGCCTTGGTGTCCGCGCTAAACGTGCGCCGCACAAATTCCTGTCCCAGCGCCTCGCCCAGGTTGCGGTCCACCGCGCGTGTGCACGTTTTCCATCGCGGTGCCATCGCCGGCACGCCTCGCAGCGTCTTAGCGTAGAAATCAAAATTCGTCTCTTCAAACGGATGCGCCAAGAAAGGCGCTGCAGCCGTCAGCAGATGAAACCGCAAATACCCACGCAGGGCCACCACGTCTTCCGTCGTCAGCTCCGTTTCAACTGCTTTCATAAACTCCGGTTGCGACACATTCAGCTTCACCACGTCTGGTGCGCCCATAACCTTGAAGTAAACTGGCCAGGCAATCGAAGGCGCCAGTTTCGCCAAGTCGTCCACCGTTTTCATGTGGTATGAGTTATGAGGATCGCGCAGTTCCACGCGCGTCAGTGAAGCCTTCGCCAGCGCTGTCTCAATCCGTAGGATCGCGTCCGCATCCGCCTTGGCCAGTTCCACGTTTTCCCCAGCCAGTCTCAGCAGTTTCTGAATGTACTCCACATACTGCGCCCGAATTTTCACACTCTTATCGTCAGTCTTCGTATAGTAGTCGCGATCCGGCAACCCCAGCCCACCCGCTCCCAGCGCTACAATCACAGTCGACGAATCCACCGCGTCCTGATCCGTCCCCGATCCGAAAAAGAAGCTCCCGGCCCACTCATGATGCAACTGCACCAGCGCCGCCAACACATCCGCGCGAGTCTTCAGGGCGTCAATCTTCTCCAACTCAGCTTGCACCGGCTTGTCGCCCTGCGCATCGATCGCCGCCGTATTCATACAAGCCGCAAAGTAGTCGCCCACCTTCTGCTGCACTGGCGTACGATCCTTTGCCTGCGCATCGTCCTCAAGAATCCCCCACAGAAACTGCTGATTCTCGTTTGCCAACTTCGCGTACACACTCCACCCCGGCTGGTCCGCAGGAATTGGATTGCTCTTCTCCCACCCCCCGCAACTGAACTTGTAGAAATCCACACAAGGGTCGACCGACCGGTCCAGGCTGGTAACATCCAGTGAAGGCGAATAGGGCATAGCCTTCAGCGGCTGTGCCACTGGCGTAGAAGGTTGCGCAGCAGGTTGTGCCGTCTGCTGTGCAACAAGGTTCAACGTACCGAAGGCGAAAGCCGCCACAAAGATATTCAGGAATTTGGCCAACATGTATTCTCCAGTGACTGAATACTACAACGCAAAATGATCGAGGGCCTCTATCTCGTTTCTGACACGTGAATATAAAACGCCAATGTGCGGAGCAGGGCGCCGGTCGCGCCAGTCTATTTGAGGAAAAACAGGAAACCCCAGACCTTACTGGCCTTTCGGCGTCGATCCGGTAGCCGCACCCCACGGCAGATCGACAGAAGGCAAACAGTTTTTCCCCTCGGCCGTTGCCTTCAGTGTTCCGCGCGCCTTGCCTGGCACATACGGAAAATCCGCAATCACCGAGTGGCCGTTCAAGTCTGTTGTTAACACTTCGTGCACCACCGCACCTTCCGACTCCAGCACCAGGGGAACCTTGGACTTTGCTGGAAATCCCTCCACAATGACCAGGACTGCGGTTGCATTGGGCTGTGCGATCCTCGCTTCAATCCTGCATCCCTGATCCTCGGCCATCACTGGAAAAGGAACCAGGGTGCCTACAACCTGCAATTCCTCGTCAAGGCTGTCGAGCAGGTATCGCACCGGCTCTCCTCGACCGGCCCTTGGCTTCACTTCCAACTCGTTCCCTGCCCTAAGGCTCCTCATTTGCTCGGGTTTGGGCTTGTCAGTCATCAATAGGCCTTGCCCATTCACATAAATATCCTGCGAACCGGACACACCCGCATTGGCGTAGATATTATCGGAATCCTTCAGGAATTCCCTTGACACCGGCCAGCTGCCAATTGAAAAGACTTTGTTTTCGGGAGCGCCATCGGCAAACACGCGATAGCGCATCGCAACAGGATTTCCCTGTTTCACCGGCTCGTCGACCTTCACGAAGCGCAATCGCAACCCCAACGGGTTCGTGGGACCAGACGCCGCCTCGTCCCACTTGGCCTGATGCTCAAGCAGGATGAGTAAGTCCTTCGAGGGCGCGGGCTGGCCCCTGAAGATCGAGTAATTTATGGTTTCCGATTTCCTCGAAAAGTAGTCCAGAATCCTCGATTGCTTGGAGTATTGCCCGAAAGAAGAGATCGAGGTGCATAAAAGGGCAACGATGGATAGGAGAGGACAAAGACGAATCGTGCGCGTCATACATACAGTCTCCCCGCATCCCATCAAAAACGCAATCAGGTCCTGTAAAAAACCGGCTGGTTAGCCCGATTCTGGCACTTGAATCGTGGAAAGGTAAAATCCCGCTTTTCGATCCGGTATTGCCGATTGACAGACTTACGACCTATGGATTGCTCTTTTGCCCACCTGCCACCGTACCCCAGTCAACTCCTCTGAAATCTCCCACAATCGCCGCGCCTGCTTCAGATCCCGCGCCTTTTCGTCGATCGCCGCAGGCCCTACCGGTCCCACCATCCCAAATCGCCCTGTCGATCCCTAGTATCCTCCCGGTCGTGCATCTGGCGCCGTGGCCGCAAAGAGCGCTGGCAGCGCCCCTTCCTCCGCCGACTGGCTCAGCAATGGCAAAAACATCAACCCGTTCGTCGACAACCGATACCGCGCCACCGGTGCCTTAGCTGCCAACTTCGTCCGCACATACCCAGGATGCGAGGCCGCGCTCAGTAGCCCCCATCCCTGCGCGTTACTCCGTCTCTGTAGCTCCAGTGCAAACATCCGCATCGCCAGTTTCAACTGGCAATAAGCCCGCCAAGGCGAATACCCTCGCTCCGGTTGCAGATCCTCAAAGTCGATCAATCCCTGGCGATGGGCCAGACTGCTCATTTGCACGATCCTCGCTTGCGGCTCCGCTGCAACAAGGGCAGCAGCCTTCCGGTCAGCGCAAAGTGGCCCAGGTAGTTGGCGCCCATCTGCATCTCGAATCCGTTCGGCGTCAACCGCCGCGCGCCCGTCGTCAACATCCCTGCATTGTTCACCAGCAAGTCGACGGGGTATTTCAGCGCGGCAATGCAAGCAGCAAAATCTGCCACCGAAG
>Ga0187847_10001835_pt1 | contig 18179 bp, 13 predicted proteins | sample June2016WEW_4_10_FD_132458 | JGI IMG/M metagenome (GOLD analysis project Ga0187847, IMG submission 132458) | Peatland microbial communities from SPRUCE experiment site at the Marcell Experimental Forest, Minnesota, USA - June2016WEW_4_10 | ecosystem: Environmental > Terrestrial > Soil >...
AAGCAGAGAACTTAACTTCCAACTGCACGTCATAGACGTTCTATAGTTAACGATTCCACAACGTTGTGAAATGGGCCGTCGTAGACGTCATCGACTGCTTCTGAAGGACTAAAGATAAGTCGAAAACCTGCAACGCCGCGACGTTCACCCGCTGGAGGAGGCGCAAGGCTTTAAAGCGTTGCTCAACTTGGAAGACCCGAAGTACAGCATCGAACAAATCGCTGCGAAGGTTGGAAAAACGCCCGCATATTGTGCGCAGCGAGTCCGTTTGACCGAGCTTGCCGCGCCCGTGGTTGAAGCGTTCTATGCCGAAGAGATCGGCGTAGGCCACGCGTTGTTACTCGCCAAATTGCAGCCAGCGCAGCAGGAACAGGCACTCACTAATTGCTTCCGCGAAGAGTGGAGCGGAGCCGGGGCAAAGGCAAAACGCATCCTGCTCCCGGTGCGGCACCTGCAACAGTGGATAGAGCATAACGTCCTCTTGCTCTTGAAACAGGCGCCTTTCAACAAACGCGACCCGCAACTTATTCCCGTCGCCGGAAGCTGCGTCGAGTGCCCAAAGCGAACCGGACACAACAAGCTGCTTTTTGCCGATGTGAGCGGGAACGCTGACGCTTGCACCGACCCGACTTGCTACGCCGCCAAACTGGACGCACATGTGAAAGCCAAGGTTGCTGCCAAGCCCGAGCTTGTCCAGATCAGCACGGCATACAAGCAGCAGCCCGAAGGCGAGAAGACCATCCCGCGCAACAAGTACGTCGAAATCCGGGAGGAGAAGCCCGACACACCGGAGAAAGCGAAGTGGCCGGAATTCAAGACGTGCAAGTACACCACCGAAGCCATCGTGTCGGACGGCATCGACAAAGGCGAATTGCGGAAGGTTTGCACCGAGCCGACCTGCCCGGTTCACCACCCCAAGAAACAGACGCCGAAAGCCGATGCCAGTTTCAAAGCCGAGCAGGAAAAGCGCCGCCGGGAGGAAGCACTGGCGAATGCAACCGGAATCCGCGTCCTGCAATCCATCGTGGCCGCCGTTCCCGTCAGGCTGCTGAAACGCGATCTTCTTTTCATTGCCGAACAATTGCTCCCATTGCTGGACGAGAAGCGCTTGGAGATGGTCGCACGGAACCGCAGCATCAAGGCGAAGGATGGAGAGTCAGTCGGCAAGTTGCTAACCGCCTTCATCCGCAAGGCCGACGAAAGCTCAATCGGCAAGGTGATTGTCGAGGCAGTGATTCTGCTCTCCGCCAGGTCGCAGTCTGACGGAGGCAAGGTTCTTCGCGCAGCCGCCCAAGCCTACGGAGTCGATACCGAGGCCATCGCACTGAAAGTCAAGCAGGAGTTCGCTGCAAAGGAGAAGGCACGAAAAGCCACAAAGCCAGAACCGAAGCCAGCAGCAAAGCCCAAACGAGCCGCCTAGTCCAAAGTTGAACCCTCGGACCTGCCTTCGGGCAGGCCTTTTTTTGGCGTCCGGCCCGTCTTCCCACCCTTATAGTTCCTCTCGCTTGACGCGAGAGCGCCATGTTTGCCCGCCCGACGGGCCGTTGAAACAGACAGCCCCGGAGAAATGGATGGGGGATCGACTTTGCTTCTCATCATCGCAAGGGCGTGCGTCTACGTACGGATCGCCCATCTTTTCTGCACTTTATATGCCAGGTCCGGAACCATTAGATTGGCCGACGACCTCGGTTATCGGGCATAGTATAAAGTCGATGACCTCCAGACCTTACATCGACTTCACAGGGCAAGCCCTGAGGAAGCTGTTCCAGGAGTCGTTGGAAAACGAGCCGGTGCTCGCGGCGCTTGCGGTCGAACTCAGTCACAGAAATGTCCCGTCAATGCGTAAATTGGGAACTGAAGTGGAAGCCAGATTGAGGCAGGTAAGGCGGCGCACTCACGATTTACATGGGAATGGCCATTCAGTACCCGGGCTAGGACGAGAGCTCAGAAAACCTGAGGTGACGCTGGACCGCGAAGAACCTTTGAGTGCAGATTCTCCCTATTCTGACGGTCCACTTGCTATCGATCCTGAGTATAGGGATGACGATGATGTGGAAGGAGAAGGCGACAACCTTCGAACAAGGTCGAGTGGCTCACACTCATTGATAAGAGCGTGCGGGGCGCTGCGCGACGTGCCCAGTCGCTGGACGCCACCAGTTAGGCGGGACATCGAGCTTGGTCTATCACCGAAGGCCTCGCGACTCGAAAGGTCCATCGCAGCCGTTCGTGCTCTTGTGAAGGACATGCGACGAAAAGGGACCGGAGTCCGAACAGTCACCTTGCAAAATGGCGAGGCGATAGAGCTGGATGGTGTTGAGCGGGGTTATCGATTCCCATATGACGGTGATGCGGAGCTATTTGAGGGCGCTAAGGTCACGATCTCGGTCGGTGGCAGAACATGCGATGGGTCCATCGTCTCTATTTCGAGCCAATGGCTCATCATTTCGCTGGACGAGGATTTCGGAAACGTAATCACTTTCTGCGTTCTCAGAATTGACAACACGGCGATGCTCGACGCGCTCGCCGACCGCCTAGAGAAGGCACGTAATGGCGAGACCCGGCTGAACTACTCAATCGCAGATGAGGTGATGGACAACTCTGGAGAGGCGCCAGCTTCGTCTGCGACAGACCAAAATCTTTCGAGTTTCCAAGAACTTAATTCTCATCAACAGCACGCCGTGCATCACATGGTTGCAAATCGGGTCACCTATCTTTGGGGTCCACCTGGTACAGGTAAGACGCAAACCCTTGCTGTTTTCAATCAACTTCTGTTTGAAGAGGGCAAGCGCGTACTACTTTGCTCAAATACGAATCAAGCTGTGGATCAGATTCTAAAAAAGCTCTGCGAGATATTCGGAACTGACCACCCGGCTCTCGTTGACGGGAAGGTTTTACGGATTGGTAAAGCGGAAGGTGTTCCGGATAGATTTACCGAATACGTAACTCTCGACGGCATCGTCCGTCGAAAGTCGGCCGATCTTCAGGAACGCAAGAAACAACTCCAAAGCACAGTAGAAGAGACCCAACTAAGGACTGATGCAGCAACGCGCATCGTTGAGGAGTTTCGCGCCTTGGATGAGGCCACCGAGAAACGAAACCGTCTCATCGGCCGTCGCGCTGAGTATACGAAGGCATTGACTGAGATAGAGATTCAGGAAGTCGAAATACAGAAGAAGCTGGCTGCTATTACAGGCGAATTAGATCTTCGTGCCGCAGCAGGACCACTCCGTCGCCTGATTCTACGTAACGAGAAGAACATTCGAGCCGACCTAAGTGCGTGTGCAGTTCGACAAGCCGATCTTCAAGTTGCCGCCGAAAAGAAGAGACAAGAACTCCGCGTTCCGGCCCTTTCAATCGAATTGAAAGAGCTAACCCAGCAATGCGAAAGACTGGCCGAGAGCCTGAAGATGAAGAACCGTGTTTCGGCTGAGGGTGTCGTGGGAGAAGCGAATGCTACCCTCTCTCGTCTTCTTCGCGAAATCGGTGGAATCAATTCGCAACTCGATGACATGGCGAAGTCAATAGTCGCCGGTGCAAGAATTGTTGGGGCGACCGTAACCAAAACCTTCTTGTCACCACAACATTTTGGAAACTTCGATACGGTCATTGTGGATGAGTCTTCGATGGTCATCCTTCCTGCGCTCTACTATGTGTGTGGTCTCGCAAAGGAGAAGGTAATCATATCCGGGGATTTCCGCCAGCTTCCTCCGATTGTCCCGACCGATCAACAGGCAATACTTGAGGTAATCGGCTCCGATGTATTTACGGCGGCAGGAATTCCCAGCGAGGTCACCAAAGGACTGACCCCAAAACGTACGGTCATGTTAGAGGAACAGTACCGTATGCCGGAAGGTATATGCGCACTCATTTCAGGGCGGATGTACGCGGGGAAATTGATTACGTCTCTCTCTCGGAACATTCCTGGCAGGCCTCTACCTGCACCGTTTGACAGTGAATTGACTATCATTGACACTTCTTCCATCCAGCCGTTTGTCACTAAATTCGGGACTTCTCGCTATAACTTAATGAACGCGCTTGCCGTCCGAAACCTCGTCAGGTTTCTAAGCGACCACGAAGGTCTTTCTGATAAATCAAGTGTCTCCGCGAGGGAGTTGCAAGTTGGAATTTGTACGCCATTCGCAGCACAGAAGGAGCTGCTCAAACGCTTGATCGTAAAAGAAGGGGTCTTGGTCGGCACCGTACACCGTTATCAAGGCGATGAAAAGAGAGCGATGATAATCGACATCCCGGACAGCCTCGGCGAACGGTACGTCAGTATGTTTGCTCAAGCTGCTGGCCCTGACGAGGCGGGATCGCAACTATTTAATGTTGCGGTGAGTCGTGCACAGGCTCAGATAATCTTCATTGCGAATCTAGACTACTTAGATCGAAAGCTGCCGGGAGATGCATTTCTACGCGAGGTCCTCTCTTCGGCAAGTAAGCGCGGCAAGATCATCGATGTGAAAGATGTAATCGCATTGTGGCCAATCGTCGAAGATTTGCGCGAGTATGGTCGTCCCTTCGACATCGATCCCGCGGCTCTAAACACCGGCCTTTTTGATCAATCGAGCTTCGACGTTGTCTTTCGGTCTGACGTTGCAAAGGCGAACCGCGGCGTGGCCATCTATTCCGGGTTTATCACGCCCCAACGAGTAGGGTCCTACGAGGCGCTCTTTAGGAGCAAGACAAACGACGGAGTCGGCATCAGATGCGTTACCCGACCGCCGAGCCGCAATGGGTCGATCTCGCCAGACCAAGGAAGAGATGCTCTAGACGGTTTAGAGGCGATGGGTTGCACGGTTGATACACGATGGGAAATTCATCAAAAGGTGATCATCATCGATGACGAAATTGTTTGGTTCGGGTCCTTGAATCCCCTCTCTCACACGAATAGGACCGATGAAACGATGCTTCGGCTGGTCAGTCGACCTGCCGCCCTGCAAATGGCAGCATTCTTGAGCGTGACCGAGAAGATGAGCGCCGAAAAGGCTGAGGGACTGGCCGTCTGTGGTGAGAATCCGAGGTGCAATACCTGCAATTCCAGGACAACATACCGGCAGGGTAAGTGGGGTCCATACTGGGAGTGCGAAGACAAATGTGGCTGGACGGAAAGCCTGAAGTCACATAAATCATCGAACATGTCATTCGACGGTCGAGGTGGCACTACTGAAAATCCATCTTGCCCAAAGTGCAAGGGGCAGACCGTTTCTCGGCGAGGTCCATACGGCCCTTTTTGGGGCTGCTCGCGATATCCAGCTTGCGACGGACTGATTAAGGGAGGAGCAAGGCGGTAGAACCGTGCGCAATGCTGATTCCAAATCGGAAGCATTCTCTATGGAATCCGGTGGATATAAATTGCTTCGCATCAACTACTTGCGAATATGAGCCTTCTTCTGTCGCGGCCAAGGCGTTTCCGGATGTCAACTCTGATCAAAGGCCTTACAATTATCGCATCCGCGGTCACAACGCCCTAAATCATTGAACCTGGCTTGGATAGCGCGCCAAAGGTCCGGAAGAGGCCCTTTTTATGCTCGATTCTGTCACTGCGCCCTTGGGAAATCTGCTCCACAACGCGCCGAGTTTGATTTTATTCGGCTGTGTAGCGCTCGTTGGCCTCTTTTTGGTCTATTGCTTGGTCATCTGGCGGGCTGCCCGGAGGGTTCGATTGAGCCTGAAGGTCTTGACAGCGACGCTTGACGGTCTTCGGAGTGATGACGAAGGCGAAGTCCGGAATGGTCTGAGCCTGGAGCGCAAGGAAGCATATTTTGTCGCATGTGCGGAACTTGAGAGGCTGCCCAAACAATGGTGGTCTCGAATAAGTAGCAGAGTGGACTTATATATCAGCCCGGAGGAGAGGGAGGGCTGGTTTTTGACCGAAAGCCCTAGGAGCGCGCTGCCCTACGATGTGGTGATCGGAAGGAATTTCCATACAGCTAACTTCAGCGCATTTCCGGGAATCCTTACGGGCTCCGGGCTCACGTTAACGTTTGTCGCAATCTTGCTCGGACTTCTCGGAGTCCACTATGACAAGACCAACTCGATCGAACCGATAAGCGGCATCGATACCCTCATCAACGGCTTGTCGGGAAAATTTCTTAGCTCAATAGTTGCATTGATCCTGAGCATTATTTTTACGTTTATCGAAAAGCAAACCATACGCGGCCTTCGAGAAGCATACGAAGATCTCTTGGCTGCAATTGGAAACGCAATTCCGTTTCTTCCAACGAGCCGGATCCTCCTTGATATCCATCGCTTCTCCGCCAAACAGACTGTGTCCGTGAGCAATATCAGTAGCGATGTCGTAGACAAGCTCGCGAGCGCATTGAATGAAAGAGTCGTGCCGAGGTTGGCATCCGGTATGTCTGACGGCGTAGCCGAAAAGCTACAAATAGAAATTCGTCCAACCATGGAGCGAATGGCGGGCTCGCTGGATGCCCTGCAATCGGCGATTGTGAACCTGGAATCTCAAAAGGGGCAATCAGTCACGAACGAATTCGAGAGAATGGCGAAGGCTCTCGAGGAGTCAATTGGTCGAGCGTTATCAAAAATGGGAGAAGAATTCCACAATGCTTTGTCCGGCTCCGCAAGAGATGAGTTCGGTAATGTCCAGGGAACTCTTGAAGCAACCCGCCACGTGATCGCCGAAATGACCGCACAGTTTTCGCAGATGCAGACAGCCTTAAGCACAATCATTGCCAAGGCCGAGGAGACGACCACGGATCAACTAAAGGCTGGACGGGATCAGACTGATTCTTTGAATGCACTGATGCAGGGGCTGATGACCAAACTTCAAGAGACCGCGGACCACAATATCAACCATGTGCAGAGCCAGCTAAGCAGAGTGGTAAGCGACCTTACGGATAACGTCACTAAACTCTCGGTTGACATGATGGATGCCTCAAAGGACATGGCGCGCAGCTCGCAAGACTCGGCAAGGACCATTATCGACAAGACGGACGCATGGTCCGAGGCCACTGCGAAGCGTCTGGAATCATTGATCGAGAAGATCGAGGATCGGAGCCGTGATTTCAAAGAGGCAAGCGAATCGCTTCTGGCTGCTAAGACATTTATGAGTAATCTCCTAACACAGAATGCAAATGCTCTTGCGCAAATGGCCGAAGCGAGCCTAAATGTAAAGACATACTCAACCGGATTGATAGGTCAGTCTGATGCTTTGAAAGCGATTAGCGGCGACCACGCTAAAGTCGCGAACCAGCTTGTAATCACAGTGGGTGGCCTAAAGTCGCTGCACGAACTGCACGAGAAGCAGCTTGGCGAGTATCGGCGAACCGTTACCGAGTACAAAGAGGTGATCGACAAGCTTCACGAGCCGCTAGCCAAGATCATGCAGACGACGAGTTCGGGTTTGAGGGACTATAACCAAAGCGTCGAAAAGAACTTCTCCAAAATCGTCGAAGTGGCAGACAAGTTGGTTCCGAAAGCCGCAAACCTTCTGAGTGGTCAGATCGAGGAATTTGGAAGTCAACTGGAAGAACTCGGAGAAGTAATTTCGAAGGCCGTGGAGCGCTCCAATGGAAGAGCAAAGTAATTCGGATCATCTGAATAGCTCGCTTACCGATCTGATGACGTCCCTCATGGTCATCTTCATTCTCTTATTGCTCGTGTTCATTAGTCACACGGCAAGTAAAGATGCCGCGCTCACCGATGTGCTGCTTGCTAAATTGAAGCAGGACTTGCAGCCCCAAGGATTCAGTGAGAACTCGATCCGCCCCGACCCACACGATCGAAATGCAATTTTGGTCATAGTGCCGGGAAAGTTAATGAACTTTGAGACTCAGAAAGCAGACTTGCAGACAGAAGGTCGAACGTTCCTCCAATCGCACATCCCATCCTTCGCGGCGGTCCTTTGCAGTGACGAGTTTCGTTCTAGCATCGACTCAATCGTTGTCGAAGGACACACCGACAGTCAAAAATTTGGCCGTACAGCAGAGGAAAGTCAGAATAACAACCTCAAACTCAGCCAGGACCGATCGATGGCGGTCGTGAAAGAAGCGCTATCGGACTTGAACGGCCGTGAGCCAGAGCGTTCGTGCTTCCTAGAGAAGCTGTCGGCGACTGGGCGCGGTGAGCAAGACCCAGAGAAAACTGACGACGAAAGCCGCCGTGTCATTTTCAAGATCCGGATTAAGGCTCATGAGATGGAAGCCCTGAATAGGAAGGTCATGCAGTGAGCCACATTCAAGAGGCACTCGTACGGCTGTCCGGAGATCTTCCCGAATTTCGGGACTCTTTCCTTTGGGGCGAGGTCGAGGCGGCACCTTACATCTCCCAACTCAAACGAACAGTCGATGCGCTTGAGATCAAATTCGATAGCGGATCAAGGCCTAAGCCTCCACTCGATCCTGAAGAGGTTTGGGCAAAATGGCGAACGGTAGGCTATGAGCTGACCGAGTTGGACTCTCGGCAAGTCAGGACTCTTTGTGTCTCTCCGACAACTGCCATGAGACCCAAGCTCATTCAAGCCCTGACCAAATCGCCGGATTCCCTCAAGCGCGTAACCACGTTCACTGGTTTCGTCCAAGCGTACTTTGGTCAATGGCGGACCATGGCGGATCCTGAATCGGCTGAAAAGCTTATCCAGAGAATGCTAGAACAAGGTCGCATTCCGAGAAAGAGCAGAGTGCTTGAGGTTTGGCGCCGCTCTCTGTATCTCTTCTCGGCGGAAGCTTCAAAGCGTATCGGGCAGGTAGTGATTCGTGACCGAAGAGCCGTCAAGCATGTTTGTGCTGACTTTTTTATCGATGGTTCAGCTCCCGTTGCGATGGATGCACACGAGCAAGCGACCTCTCAGGCCGTGGGAGAGCTGATTCAAAGGGATGTGCGGATAGGTCAAGAGAGTGCGTTGAAAGAACTACAGTGGATTTCCTCGACCTTACTGACTAAGGCCCTGAGCGGCGATGCCTATCGACTCGCTATGGGCAAGCTCATTGTGAGCCGTCTTGCAGAGAGCTTGCCCCTTTTTCAATCGGCGATCGTTGACCTTGTTCATGCAGACGAGCGAATGGGTGATCCACGATTGGCACATTGCGCACCGAACTGGCGGAGCGTCTCGAAAGAGGCGAAGGAAAGGTTTTTGGCATGGCTTGCGAAGGAAACGCTTCAGTTCTTCTTTGAAACTCTCGTTCCGCGAAATGACGAGAACAGACGTAGAGCAAACTTCTGGCTTGAATACGCGAAGCAACATGGCAAGATAAAGGATTTCCAGGTGGCCGTGTCAGATGAGGACAGACCCAAAGTCTTGGCTAGTCGCACAAAGACAATACCTTCTTACTCACGAGTTACGATGGGGAAGACAAGCGCGTTCCTCATGGTCTTTGAAGGATATGGAACTGAGTATGTCGTGATCGAATTCAGTGAGACTGGCAACGCTGCTTATATCTATTCAAGAAAAGCGTTCGAATCGGGAGGAGTGAAACTTCGGTCGCAGACCTTCAATCTCAGAGACGATCTCAAGAGGATGGACGACGCGCATGAACGCATACTCCACCTTACGGAGACTCGCCAGCGCTGGGAGGTAAAGGCTAAGAGAATGCTCTCCGAGCTGGGGATTCGCCCATGAACTTTGTTCTGCACGAATTTGGGAAGACTATACAGATTGTCGCGAGGTTGAATGGCCTATCGGTAGCGAGTGCAGTTCCAATTAATTGGAGCCAACCGGAGACATGGCCGCCCGACGCGCGCGACTTAAGCGCCGGTCGGCGGACCGCGTTCGAAGTCGCCTCCTTGCTGGAAATGGGCCTCGCCAACATTGCTAATGACGGGGTTTCGATCCCGTACGACAGCTTTCCTGAAGTAGAAGCAGAAGAATTCCGGATCACGACCGCCTTCACCAATCCGAGTCCTTTCCTTTTAAAGATTGATCGCTCAAGCGATGTCGGCCGTCCAGACTTCAAATACCGATACCAGTACCTGCTAGGCGCTACCCAAGTTCCGTTAGAACGGGTTGGCTTTTATGTCAGAAGGAGCGCTACTCGCGAGATCTTTCGACTAGATGAGCGAATGTACGCGCTTGTTGAAGCGATGGATAAGTTCAATTGTCTACCACCGGAAGAGAAAGGGCCGCAAAGGAGCTGGCTGGATTTCGCCAACATAAAGCGCTGGTCGCGAGAAGTAGATGCCCAACTAGATGCAACTCTAATGAAGAACGATGTCGTCCTCCCTTCCTCGATAGGCCTGGATCTATATGAAGAGGGAGACGGGGCGCTCAGTTTTGTTCCGACTTGCCCGGAGTTGGATAAAGAAGATTTCCGCACGGTCTTTGATCGAAATAGTGCAGTCGAAGGATTCTATTCATTGGATCAGCCTGGAATGGGCCGGCTTCGAATTGTACTGAATGAGAAGCAACAACAAGTATTGCGAAGGATGAAGACCGTCCAACGTGTCGTCGGAGATGCTAAGCAACGGCTGAGAGAAGACCCGCGCCCAGTTTTCGACGGGATTGTGGGGGACGTAGATCTACCTTATGGAGAAAGAGTCACTGGAATAGGCACTTTCGAGTTTGTGCCGGTTCCAAAAGTGAATACAGAGGAAGGGTCAATGTCCGGTCTGTTTGGTGACGGATCATCCGGGCGCGCAGGGGAAACTGAAGGGACAAGTGCCAAACAACTCGATGAGGAAAGTTCGACGAAGAAGACCCTGCTTATCGAAACGCACGATCAATTCGTGCGGCAGGACTTTCTGCGGAGATCTGAGCTAGCGCGACGCGAGGTGGCCGCGCAATCGTTTGAACGTCCGGCTGCTCTTCGCAACGACTTCGACCTAAAGCATCATCAGCAGCAAGGAGTCCAATGGCTTCAAACCTGCACACGAATCGAGGACCGCAGGGGTGTTCTGCTGGCTGACGATATGGGCGTCGGTAAGACTCTCCAGATTCTTTCATTCTTGGCCTGGTGCATCGAATCTGGTCGGTTTCCTGACCTTTCTAGGTCGAAGCCTCCCTTTCGCCCGATTTTGATCGTTGCACCTCTGATTCTCCTTGAGACGGAAACGTGGGAAAAGGAGATGAAGAAATTCTTTGCGGACCAGGGAGCCGTCTTTGGCAACGTCCTCCCTTTGTATGGCCCGGAACTGCAAGGCTATCGCCGCAAAGATGCCGAGGGGCGAGAGAACATTGTCGCTAAGCCAATCCTCAATCTCGAACGAATTCAACGTAATCAGGTTGTAATTACGAATTATGAAGCCGTTCGCGACTACGAGTTCAGCTTCGCGTACTGTCAAAATGGAAAGTCGCTCTGGTCAGTTGTGGTGACGGACGAGGCGCACGAGTTCAAGACCCCTAATTCGAAAATATCTCATGCAATGAAAGCACTTCAGCCCGACTTCCGCATTGCCTGTACTGGTACTCCAGTCGAGAACCGACTTCTTGACATGTGGAACATTATCGACACTGTGCAGCCAGGGCTATTGGGTTCGGCCAAGCAGTTTTCTCAAGCATACGAGCAAGAAGAAAGCAACACCTATACGAGCCTTAAGGCCCGTCTTCTTTATCAAAAGCCGAATGCATTCCTGTTACGGCGTAGCAAGGCTGAAGTCTTGGAACTGCCCATGAAACACGAACACAAACTCAAGTGTGCTATGTCGGAATCCGAAGTCGGTAAGCATATGGCTTTAGTAGACGGCTTGAGTGGCATGAGGGCGACCAAGGGCAAACTGGAGTTGTTGCATAAGTTCGCCAGACTCTATCAACACCCGCGGCTTCTCGATGGGGACGGTGATGATTGTTCCATTGCGGAATTGAAAGCTCAGTCATCAAAACTCCGCGAGGTTCTATCGCTTCTGCACAGGATTCGATTGACGGGTGAGAAGGTCATTGTATTTGCGCGGCATAAAGACATGCAGCGCCTATTGGCCAGGGTTCTCAGTAGTGAATTTGGAAAACCAGTAAGGATTGTGAACGGCGACACCCCAAGGGCTACCTCTCTCCGCAAAAGCGGATTTGAAACGAGGAGCGGGATTCTCAATAAATTTCGTGAGGCACCTGGATTCGACGTGCTGATCCTCTCGCCCTTTGTAGCTGGTGTGGGATTAACGATTGTCGAAGCGTGCCACGTGATCCACTACGGTCGTTGGTGGAACCCCGCAGTCGAGGCTCAAGCGACCGATCGCGCATACCGACTTGGCCAACAGAGAGAAGTTCATGTGTATTTGCCGATTTTGGAAGACAAGTCGGGAAGAGTCGCGCGGACATTTGATCAGCTCCTCGATGAATTGATGGAGGGCAAGAAAGGAATTGCCAAAGATGCCTTGGAGAAAGATGACTTCTTACGGCCGCAGGAGAGTGAAGATGAATCCGGATTGCGGGTATTCAGCGGCCTTCAAGATTCAGTGACGAATACGACGTCGTAAGGAAGTTTAGTCAAAACCAGCGCAAAAGCCATTTTTAATTCTCTCAGGCATGGCAGAGTCGGAAGATTCAAGGTGAGCGTGCTCTGCCGCTTTATGTGATGTCCCTGCAGGATGCTGCGAGGGCCTTTGGATTGACGTTCGGATGCCGAGGGGCGAATAATAGGCGAAATGGCTGCAGAAGCAGGTCGCAGCCAGGCGAGCCACCCTCATAAGGAGAGATGTAATGGCGATCGGCTGCGCGGGTCCTGTAACGACACTCGGAGACTTCATCCATTGCGTAAGCGAGATGCGCAAAGCATGGGGACTACCGAAGCACAGAGAACTCTGGTTTCGCGGTGAGAGCAAGAACTTCGAGGACACGATCCTGCGTCCGGAGTTGTACCGTCCCGCAAGAGACGACAACGGGAGGCCCCTCCCGTTGAAACCTATCAGCAAGCTCCTGGCGATCGAAGATAACCTGCACGATGAGTTCATGCGCAACGCCGTTGAGCACGAGAAAGAGTCCAGCGAAGATTGGGATTGGGATTCTTACTTCCTGATGCAGCATCACGAAGGTCCCACGCGCCTCCTTGACTGGTCGGATGGAGCATTGATAGCCCTTCACTTCGCGCTGCGTAATAAGAGTAATGACAAACATGATGCGCGCGTATACGTGCTCGAATCGTACCGCCTGAACGAACAGCTCAAAGCCCTGCCGGATAAGAAGCTGGCCGAAGACGCATGGAGGGCCTATGTCGAAAAGCATCCCAATGAAGGCTATGATCCCGGTGCGTGGGAAGACTCCTACCTGCCGGTGTCGGAAGAAGACTTCGCAGAGGTTCCTGTTCCACGTCCGCCAATGGTGCTTGAGTTCCCGCACATCACGCGCCGCATCGCCGCACAGCGTAGCCGATTTATCGTCTTGGGCACAGAGCCGAACTGGATGCAAGATGAGTTCAGGAAAACCGACTCAACTATCCAACTCATCACCGTTGCTGCCGCCGCGCGTGCGCAGCTTCGCCAAGACCTCAGAGACTGCGGTATCACCGAGTCGGTAATCTACCCTGACCTCGACGGCCTTGGACGCGAGATGAAGCAGCTGTGGGAAGACCGCCGTGTAGCGCCTGAAGAGAACGCGTAGAGGTACAGCATGAGCAATGCAATCAAAGGGGCGTTTGCACACGATGGAAAGCTGTTCTTGCGCAGAGAGTCGGGAATCTACACGGTGCAGGACAACGGGAAAGAACCTAGAGATTGGACATCGGAACAGTTCTCCGACGCAAATGAGGGCCTTGAGGGGTTTCAGGCGTTCTACTTCGACGAGGTCCACGAGATGGTTAACATCACCAATATCCACGGTCAGGACAGGCAGGACCTCACAGATGCCATCATGGTCATGGTCTTGGAGGGATTACTGCCGGCCTTCGACGAACTGCGGTCGATTCGCCTTTACAAAGACAAACCTCTTCCGATACTGAACCGCAAGAAGCACTACGAGAACTTCGCCAGAGTGCTGTGGCACAGTTACAAGGACCTCTGGCCGAAAATCGCAGGACTGCTCGGTTATAACATCGGCTTCGTGTTTCAGGGGGGGGCGAATTTCAATCAGGGCCTGGATGCGTTCGTCGCGCAGAATCAAAGTCAGCTTCTGCTCGATGTTCGTGAATTCCTAAACCGGCAGCGAATCACGTGGCAACAGGACCTAGCCACGTTTCGCAATGACTTCCTGGAACATCGGAACGCGGAGGTGGCGGCGACGGTGAGCAGGTTCTACGATCCGAAGTGGGCCGACGTGGTGTTCATTGCAGTGTGGAGAACTATTGCTGAACTACTCTCAACGTTCCTCGAATCACGATTCATGCCTAACGTCTCCATTACTCGGGCTGAACAACAGCTAGTGCCTGGTCATCTGCGGATGTGGCAAATGTTTCTTTGCGATCCCGTGGAAAGACAAACGTTCACGAAAATCATTCTGTAGTAGCCGGAGATAGAGGTGGAAGAGAGCACGTTTCAGCAAATCACGATCTCACCGATTCATGACACGGATGGCGTATCAATCCGTTACAGGCTTAGTGTGGATGGGTTTCCTCCGCATATGTGGACCGAGCCTGGAATCTATAACACGCCGGGGGAGGTGATCGCGTCGTTCTATCCTCCGCTGCGCGTCGAGTATCAGGTAGGGATTCTGGAATCGCTTCAAAACGACAAGGAAGTCACATTTAGCCTGAAAGACGCGTACACGCGGGTGTAGGTACACGGTGCGACAACCAGGAGATCACAGCTAAGTGATTCACTGTCTTGTTTTCCTAAACACCCGATTGAATATCTCGTGCGCGAGGTCTACCGATTCATCTATCGCTTGACTTGTCGGGATTACGCGGACGTTGACCTGTTTCTCCCGTGCCAGCCGAAGGCCGGCGATGATGCACGCCCCGTAGTAAATCAGGGAACGATTCGGGCGAGGGATGGCGGCGTCGGGATCGAACATCTCAGTCTCCCCCAGCCAGAGCCTGTTTCGTGACGAGATGATTTTGGATGCCGAGGAAAACCTCGGAAGGCAGGTACCGTCGTTGTTCTCCGCAAAAAGGGCAGGCTACCGTAATCGACTGGAAGGGGAATTCTCCGACGCCCGTGGGTACGTCGCGCCGGCAGCGCTTACAAGTGACTACAAACTGTTTTCGACTCGGCGCCAGAAATCCCATGACGAATCAAGCATAGGCGAATACAAGGCGAATGTCGATGTGCAAAAGCTCAAAAGCGCTTTAGTTCGGCTCATGTGCAGAAATTCGTGCGAGTTCGGCAACAACACGCCCAAACTCTTCCACGGTGCGCCCTTTGCCAGCCTCTCTGAAGACTTCGAGGAGCGAATTGAAATACCAGAGCTGGTCTACGCGGCCGCGCTTGAATCGTTCCCAGATTTTGGGTCCAATGCGTTTGTCCCGGTAGTCCTCCAGGATTGCTCGCGCGTTGTATAGCTTGTCGGCTGCGGAAATGAGTTGAATATCCGCGGGCTCCTTCCGAAGTCGGCTGATGTAGGCTTCTTTGCGCTTTCGCCACGGCTCCTTGTCGCCAGAGTCTTCCGAAAAGCTGTCTGTCAGCCCTTTCACCATCCGTGCCACATTCGCGCCGAAGTTTTGTTCAAGATCTTCTAGACGTGTATATCCCCCATGGTCTTCGACCGTGTCATGAAGAAGCGCGGCGATAACCATGTCTTCTGTGACGGGGATTGCGGCGTGTCCCGCCTCAGCCATTACTAGTGCGGCAACACCCAAAAGATGGGCCATGTAGGGAATGTCAGCCCCCTTACGCCGTTCAATGTGGAGGTGCCGTGCATAGTCGATGGCATCAGTAAACTTGCGTGTCAGATGAAGCTGTTTGTTAACTCTATTATTCTTCGCAATCCTGTTCAATTTGGATTCTCCTCAATCGGATCGGCACTTCGCAGAAAACTCAGAATGTCCAGCGCTCGCTTTCTCAACTCAACCGTTGGCATAAGAACCAGTATCGCTTGGGGCCAAAGATCAACGGGACGGTTTCTGAGGAACGGTGAAACGCTGGATATCATGCGCCCTGGATAGTTGCATTTCATCGGACATCCGTCGCCTTCAAGAAACAGCACAGCCCCGCCCTCGATATTCTTGGCGTGTAGCAACACTGGGAACGAACTCAGCAATTCGAGCATGATCCGCCCTGAGTCAATGCGGCCCTGTTCTGATGTAGTCATGAAATCAAGAGACAATTTACACTCGGAATCGAATTGCTTGAGCTTGCATGTGAAGGTCAGCAATCCATGGCTCTCCGAAGAAAAGTTTGCAGCAAGCATTGCCGTGGCATAGGCATCTAATGCTGAGAACCCATACGACACAAACTCCGGTGGGTTCAAAAAGCTGATCTGCCGGTCGTGTTCCGGGAATTTGCGCGTCACAAATGAAGACCAATCAAGGCCGAGAAGGGAGGGCTCCATCTTTGGCTGGCAGCAGCCCTCTTCGAACCAGGTCTTCATTTCCCCGCTGATATGGTCCTTTTCCTCCTGTGAGAAAACGGGGTAGATTCTCTCGCGAAACCGAAGCACCTTTGCTTTTTGCTCCGGAGTGAGGTCCGGCGAAAGGTCCTCTGATGAATTGTTACGGTCCTTTTCTTGCATCACGGGGATTCCCCTTCCTCATCACTGATCACTTGGCTGTCGTCTTGAGAGTAGCGCCGACGCCCCTTATTTGGCGACGTGCTCGTGATTTGGAGCGACCAATCGCACGTCATTGAGCGTGGAAGGCAGCCGTGGAGGGAATGACTGCCTCCCCGCTCGACCTTCATCGCCAAGGCTCGCATCCAACTCTAAAAGTTAGTTGGGCCGGTAATCTTATGACTGAAACCGCGCAAGGACAATTCGAGGCTGTCCATGTCTGTCGGGGCTGTAGCACTGCCATAGAACGGAAGCAAGTCAATCCGGAAAGCCTGATCAGTGGACTGATTGCCTGTCCTCATTGCGGAGTCGAGAGCCCTCTCAATCTTGAGATTCGCGGGACAGGCGAAAAGCGTCCGCCGGCCCGAGACAAGACCCTCAAGCAATAAATGATGCCTATCCAGTCAGCGGCAGTTTTCTCTGGCGGGGTATCGAGACCCCTTCCACTTTCTTGACCACAGCGCGTATAAATTGCCCGACCAGTCGGCTGGCATCGGCCGCAGCCGCAATGACAATACGAACCTCAATTCCGGGTTCCGCAAGCGGCCTCATCGTGAGTCCATCCACAGCGACCTTCCACGCGCCCCACCGCGTGAGGAAGGCAACTCCCCCCGTCGTACCGACAAGTTGTGCAGCCAGTTCTGCCGAAGTGACATGGTGCTTCTCGCTCGGGACCGTTCCTGAATCTGCTGCCCTCTGAAGAATCGTGTCATATATTTCGGGATGCACTTTTGGGTCGAACAGAATCCAGGGAATGCCTCCAAGATCCTTAAGCGTCAATTGTTTGCGGCCCGCCAACTCCGTGTTGCGTTCGACCAGGACGTAAAGGGACGAACTCGCGAGAGGAGTTGCTGTGATCTGCTTCGAATCAGTACCGGCGGCGACAACCGCTAAATCCAGTTCTCCAACCGCCACGCGATGGGTGAGTTCGGGCGAGTATCCGCTCACGATGTGGACGTGCAAGTGAGAATGCATGGGGAGATGAACTGCGGTGAGCACGGAACTCAAGAACGGATCGAGGTATTGGGACGCGCCGATATTCAGAACGACTTCGGCTCCGCGGGCGACGGACCGCGCCACCTCGACCGCCCGATCGCGATGGAAGAGAGATTTTGCCGCTTCTGCAACAAACGCACGCCCGGCCTCGGTAAGCTCCACTTTCTGGGTATCCCGGTCGAACAACCGTATCCCGATCCGATCCTCAAGTTCCTGAATCTGCTTCGTGAGCGCCGGTTGAGAAATCCGCAGCCGCGAGGCTGCGCGGGAGATGTTCAACTCCTCCGCGACGACAACTGCTGCTCGCAAAAGCCGAAGATCGATCTCGATCATTGGGGCCGTCCTTCTACCGCTAGAGGACCGTCACGAGACAAATCGAGCTGGGCCTACCCCGGCCCTATAACCGCCAGGAATAACGCCGCTATGACATTTGATTGGACTGGAACCAAACTGGTTAGCCACACTGGCCGCATTGGTTGTCTGGAAAACCGAAGAACCGGGGGTTCCGCGTGCGTAATTCCGAGATTGATTCTACTATCCCGAAAGAATCGACTGACACCGTTCCATCAAACAGTCGCCGCATGAAGATCCTCGACGCCAGCGAGGCCGCTGCCATCCTCCGTATGGACAGCCGGACGCTCATCTGCTGGGCCCGGCT
>Ga0187847_10001836_pt1 | contig 18170 bp, 16 predicted proteins | sample June2016WEW_4_10_FD_132458 | JGI IMG/M metagenome (GOLD analysis project Ga0187847, IMG submission 132458) | Peatland microbial communities from SPRUCE experiment site at the Marcell Experimental Forest, Minnesota, USA - June2016WEW_4_10 | ecosystem: Environmental > Terrestrial > Soil >...
CTCGACGGCCGCGTGAAGACGCTGCACCCGCGGGTCCACGGCGGGCTGCTCTACATTCGCGGCAACGCCGAGCACGAGGCCGCCGTGGCCGCTCACGGCATCGAGCCTATCGACATGGTGGTGGTCAACCTCTACGCCTTCGAAAAGACTGCCGCGCAGCCCGGCGTTGCCTTCGGCCACCTGATCGAGAACATCGACATCGGCGGGCCGTCGATGGTGCGCTCGGCGGCTAAGAATTTCGAAGATGTGGCCATCGTTACTCGCGTGGCCGATTACCCAGCCCTCATCGAAGAATTAAAGAGCGCCAACGGCAGCCTGGGCCGGGAGACGCGCTGGCGGCTGGCGAAACAGGCCTTTGCGCTCACCGCCGCTTACGACACGGCCATCGCCAATACGCTGGATAGCATCGCCGAAGCGCACGCGCCTGCATCTCCAGCCGAGTTGGATGCGGAGAGCTTGCCCACCACCCTGCGCATCAACCTCCCGCTGGCGCAGTCGCTGCGCTACGGCGAAAACCCGCACCAGCGCGCCGCGCTCTATTCGGACGGCTCCGGCATGGGCGTCGCCGGGGCGCGCCAACTGCAAGGCAAGGAACTCAGCTTCAACAACCTCGTCGATCTGGACGCCTGCTGGGAGCTGGCGCAGGAGTTCGACGAACCTGCTGCGGTCATCATGAAGCACACCAACCCCTGCGGCGCGGCCACCGGCGCAACCATCCTCGAAGCCTACCGCAAGGCTCTGGCCTGCGACCCGGTCTCGGCCTTTGGCGGGGTCATCGGCATCAACCGCGAGGTGGACACCGACGCCGCCGAGGAGATCGCCAAGCTCTTTGTCGAGGCGATCGCCGCGCCGAGTTTCACAGCCGAGGCCCGAGAGCGCTTCGCCGCGAAAAAGAACCTGCGCCTTGTCGAAGTCCACTCCGCCCCGCCGCGCCCAGTCGTCAAGTACGTGTCGGGCGGGTTGCTCTTGCAAGACGCCGACACCGGCCGGGTCAGCGCCGGCGCGCTCGATCCAGGGCTGAAGGTGGTCACATGGCGTCCGCCGACGACCGAGGAGCTGCGCAGCCTGCTCTTCGCCTGGCGCGTCTGCAAGCATGTCAAGTCGAACGCCATCGTCTATGCCCGCGACGGCCAGACGCTTGGCGTCGGCGCGGGCCAGATGAGCCGCGTGGACGCCGCCCGCTTCGGCGCGATAAAGGCCGTGCTGCCGCTCAAGGGCTGCGTCGCCGCCTCCGACGCCTTCTTCCCCTTCCCCGACGGCCTTGAAGCGGTCGCCGCCGCCGGAGCCACCGCCGTCATCCAGCCCGGCGGCTCAGTGAAGGATCAAGACGTAATCGACGCCGCCGACAAGCTAGGCGTCGCCATGGTCTTCACCGGGATACGGCATTTCCGGCATTGAGCGCCGGGAGAATTGGCAGCAGGGCACCCCAGCCTCCGAGATCTTCTGGTCGCGAGGACGGGATCCCTCGATACTCGCGTCCTCGTCTGTGTGTCGCCATGCAAGGCCTCTGGCGATTCTCCGCGACCTCCTTTCCTCTCCGTATTCGTGAATGGGCGGGAAGGGCGCGCTGGTCTCCCAAGCTCCGGCCTCCCAATCGGATCAAGCATTTGCGGCGGACTCCAGCGCCCCGGCCCACTCGTTCGATACACTAGAGGTACGAACCCTGCGGCCCGTTTATCGCATCTATTCAGGAACGAAGGTTTTTAGACTGGCAGCGTTTCGTTGAGAGTCGAACGCATTGATGTTTCCAATTTTTTCAACCAACAGATCGGTTCACGACCGCGGCTCTTCCTGTAGCCGCCCCAAAACCTGCGCTTCGTGGGCAGGACTCGCGATTCTGGCCGCCGGATTCTATGCGGACGGTCTGGGAGCGCAAACGCCGCCCAGTCCATCGTTAGCGCCTACCGCGTCGAGTTTTCAGGGCAGCGTGGCGCAGGGCGAGGTCTCGTCGCAGCCTGTGGCGCTCACTCTCGATGACGCCATGCAGCGCGGGCTACGGACCAACTTAGGCGTCATCCTCAGCGGAGCGCAGACGGCGGCGGCGCGCGGCGAACGGCTCAGCCAGTTGCAAGCCTTGCTGCCCTCTGTGGACGCCAACATCAAGGAAGCCGACATGCAGGTCGATCTGCCCGCCGAGGGGTTGCGCATTCCGGGCTTTCCGAAGATCATCGGGCCATTTGGATTCACCGATCTGCGCGCCAACCTGACCTGGTCGCTGATCGATGTGGCTTCGCTGCGCAACTACCTGGCCGCTCGCCACAACTTTGCCGCCGCCGCTTTGTCGGCTCAAGACGCCCGCGAGATGGTCGTGCTGGTCGTGGGAAACGCCTACCTGCTGGCTCTGGCCGATGAAACCCGCGTGGCCAGCGTCGAAGCGCAGGCGGCTACGGCAAAGATTTCGCTCGACCAGGCGGTGGCCAGCCACCAGGCCGGCACTGCGCCGCTGCTGGATGAGCTGAGGGCCCGCGTGGACTCGCAATCTCTTGACCAGCAATTGATCGTGGCTCAAAACGCTCTGGAGAAAGACAAGCTGGCCCTGGCGCGGACCATCGGCCTGCCGCTGGCGCAGAGCTTTACACTGGCCGACAAGGCGCCCTACGCGGCCTTCGACGAAATCGACGTGGACAAAGCCATTCGCGAGGCGCACGCCAACCGCAAGGATCTGGCAGCTATGGTGGAGCAGGCCAAGGCCGCCGAGGAGCAGCGCAAAGCGGCGACCGCCGACCGCCTGCCGACTCTCAAATTCGACGGCGACTACGGCGACATTGGCGTGAACGTAGCCAGTTCGCACGGCACCGGCGACGCCACCGGCACACTGAGCGCTCCGCTGTTCAAGGAGTATGCCCTGCGCGGCGAGGCCCAGCAGGCTCAGGCGCAACTCGATACCGCGCAAGCCAAGCTGAGCGACAAGAGCGCACAAGTAGACGCCGATGTGCGCGACGCGCTGCTCGACATTGCCTCGGCGCAGGAGCAGGTTGAGGTGGCGCGGTCATCGGTGGAGTTGGCCAATGAGGCATTGAGCGAGGCGCAGCAGCGTTACGCCAACGGTATCAGCGACAATCTGGCCGTCAGCCAGGCGCAGCAGTCCGTGGCTCAGGCCAACGATCAATACGTGACCAGCCTCTACCGGCACAATGTGGCCAAGCTCAGCCTGGCCCGTGCCCTGGGAGCGGGCGAAAACTACAAGAACTATCTGGGAGGAAAATAGACGTGGCGGATTCAATCCCAACAGCAAACGAAGACGAGCCCGAGAGCGGGCAGCCGAACCTTCGCCGCAGAGGCATCGCCGTAATCGTGGTTGTGGCGCTGGCGCTGATTGCCGTCGGAGTCTGGTGGCGCTCCACCTTTACCGAAGGCACCGACGACGCGCAGGTGAACGGCCATCTGATCCAGGTCAGCGCGCGCATCGCGGGGCAGGTGCTCAAGGTCGATGTCGAGGAAAACCAGGTGGTCAAGGCGGGTGACACGATCGCCGAACTGGACCCCAGCGATTACAAGGTAGCGGTTGAAAACGCCGAGGCAGCTCTTGCCAGCGCGCAGGCCAATGCCGCCGCGGCCGACGTGAATGTGCCCATCACCACCATCAACACAGGCAGCAATCTGCGCTCGGCCGACGCCGGAGTCAGCGGTACGCAGGCCAGCGTGGGGCAGGCGGAGAAGCAATTGGACGCCGCGCACGCCCGCGTGGCCCAGGCTCAGGCCAACCTCACCAAGGCGCAGGCCGATCTTGAGCGCTATAAACCGCTGGTCGAGAAAGACGTGATCAGCAAGCAGCAATTCGATGCCGCGGTGGCCGCGGCGGACGCAACCAAAGCCGCCGTAGCCGACGCAACCGCCAGCGAACAGGCTGCCGTCGACGGCGTGAAGGTGGCCATGGAGCGCGAGGCGCAGGCCCAGGCCGGCTTGAAGTACGCCGAAACCGGACCGCAGCAGGTAGCCGCGCAGAGCGCGCGCGCCAAGCAGGCTCTGGCGCAGGTGGCGCAGGCCCAGGCCCAGCTCGACCAGGCCAAGCTCAACCTCGGCTATACCAAAATCGTAGCTCCCACCGCCGGCATCATCACCCGCAAGAGCGTCGAGATCGACCAGAACGTCGCGCCGGGGCAGAACCTGCTCACGCTGGTCTCGCTCGAAGGCCTCTGGGTCACGGCCAACTTCAAGGAGACGCAGTTGCGCCACATGTCCGCCGGTCAGGCCGTCGAAATCGAAGTGGACGCCACCGGCAAGACCTATCACGGGACTGTAACTCAAATCGGCGGCGCGACAGGCTCGGTGCTCTCGCTCTTTCCGCCCGAGAACGCGACAGGCAATTACGTCAAGGTCGTCCAACGCGTTCCGGTGCGCATCGACTTCACCGACCTGCCCGGCGAAGACCCCGGCCATTTGCTCAGGCCGGGATTGTCGGTCGAGCCGAAGGTAAGGGTGAAGTGAACAGTCGTGAGGAAAAACAGCATGGTGATCAACAGAGCAGGCACGCAGGCATCCATGAAGGGACCGGCTGAGTGGTTCACTGGCGCGGTACGCATCGATCCGCTCTTTCAGGCGCCTGATCCGGCCATGGTGCAAGGCGCCAGTGTCACCTTCGAGCCGGGCGCGCGGACCGCATGGCATACGCATCCGCTCGGTCAGACGCTCATTGTCACGGCCGGCCTTGGCTGGGCGCAGCGCGAAGGCGGACCGGTCGAAGAGATCAGGCCGGGGGATGTGGTCTGGTTTTCGCCCGGCGAGAAGCACTGGCATGGAGCCACGCCCGCGACGGCGATGATGCATATCGCCATACAGGAAAAGCTCGACGGCAAGGTTGTGGATTGGATGGAACAGGTCACGGAGAAGCAATACCGGCGGTGATTGCGCACAAGGCCCGATCGAGAATCCTGTTCCCTATTCCCTGCTTTTCCCCGTCATTGCATAGAGAATCGCCCGCGCGGTCCACTCCTCGTCGACGCGCGAACTGATCATCACGTCGTAGAGGTGCGGATTGTTCCACTCCTTGCCGAAGTACTGATGCAGGTACTTGGCGCGCTCCTCATCGACGATGCGAATGCGCTGCTCGGGGTGGACGCCCCTGTCCAGCCGGCCGCGCAGGCGCTCGAGGCGGTCCAGATACGGCGCGTAGATAAAGGCGTGGTATACGTCGGGCTTGTGTTGCAAAATGCACTGCGAGCCGCGGCCCACGATCACGCAATTGCCCTGGGCGTACCCCTCTTCGATGATCTTGCGCGAAAGTTTCACTGTCTGCTCGGCATCGAAGACCGAGCCGTCGCCCAGTTCGATGCCCGCGGCCAGCGCGGCCGAGCGCATGGCCTGCTGGTTGATGCGGCTCAGCCACGACTCGACGTGCTCGTCGTAGGTTCGCACCACATGCGAGTCAACATGCGCCGCGTAGGCGATGGCGTCGATAATGTCGCGGTCCAGCAACTTCCAGCCGAGCCACTCGGCGATGGTTTGGGCGATGCGTCCGCCGCCGCTGCCAAACTCCCGGTTCACGGTCAATACCCGGTATTCCAAATTCCCCTCCAGCACAACCACCAAACTTCCAAGTTACTCCTCTCCCCGCGTTCTTTCCAGTGCCGGCGCGCACAGCCCGCGCACCCCTGCCGTACACTGTATGCGTGCGGTTTCGCGCCGGCGCCCGCAGCGCGCGCTGAGCGTGTCTCTGACTGTGGAGTGGCGCATGAAACGGATCGGCATTCTCTTCGGCGGCGAAAACAGCTTTCCCGGCTCTCTAGTCGAGCAGATCAACGCCCGCAACATCGATGGCATCCGCGCCGAGTTTGTTCTCACCGGCGCCGTACAGCTTGACCGGCCGCCGCGCTACGCCGTCATCATCGACCGCATCTCCCACGGCATTCCGTTTTACCGCGCCTTCTTGAAGCACGCCGCCCTCCACGGAACGGCGGTGATCAACAATCCCTTCTGGGCTTCGGCCGACGACAAGTTCTTCAACTACGCGCTGGCCGAAAAGCTAGGCGTGGCCGTGCCGCCCACCGTGATCCTGCCCCACAAGCTGCTCCCGCCGGGCGCGACCGACCGCTCCATGCGCAACCTCGAATACCCACTCGACTGGGAGGCGGTCTTCGCCTATGTAGGCGAACATGGCTTCCTCAAGCCCGTCGATGGCGGCGGCTGGCGCGACGTCTTCGAAGTTCACCATCGCGAAGAGTTCTTTCGCGCCTACGACCACACCGGCGACCTGTGCATGGTCTATCAGAAGGCCGTCGATTTCCAGGAGTATTTCCGCTGCTATGTGGTGGGCCAAAAAAAGGTGCGCATCATGGCCTACGACCCGCGCCGGCCCCATGCCGAGCGCTACGTCGAGAACCCGCCGCCCGCTGGCAAGGCGCTCGTCAAGCGCATCCGGCAAGACGCCATCAAGCTCTGCGCCGCCCTCGGCTACGACTTCAACAGCGTCGAGTTTGCCGTCGAAGACGGCATCCCCTACGCCATCGACTTCATGAACCCGGTGCCCGACGCCGACCTGCGCTCGATCGGCCAGGCCAACTTCGACTGGATCGTCAAAGAGGTCGCCGACCTGGCCATTGCCAAGGCGAAAGCCGCGCCGTGTGTGCCGGAGCTGCGCTGGTCGGGCTTCCTCGGCGGTGCGAGTGCTTCCCCCAGGGCAGCGAAGAAGAGCACGAAGGTCATTGCAGTCAATCCGAAATCAAAAGAGTTGCCCGCTGAGGGGTAGGTATGCAGCGAATGTGGTGTTGGCGATGCAAGCAAGAAGTGCCGATGCTGGATGAGGAAGAGTACGCGGTAATCGCGCGCTTGTACAACCAGGGAATTACGGCGACCAAGGAGTTCAGACGCACATGGGGAGTTCCACTGAAAGATGCGCTGGCTGAACAACGATTCGCGCCTGTGCGTACCGAGTACGAGCGCATGACGGGGATGAAAGAATCGAACGAAAACGCAATCATGCACCACAGAATCTCTCTCTACGGCCCGCCCTGCAAGAACTGCTCCAAGCCCTTGCGGACTCCGAATACCATGGTATGCGGCGCTTGTATGCACTCCGTCCAGGATCAACAGGGGGCCAGCCTCAATTCAGATTGACGGTACAGACCCAGCCCCTCACAGCCGCAGAATCACCAGCGCCTCCCGTTCCACGCTTCCCTCCGCGGCCAGAGCTTCTATCCGCCGATCGAATGTGACCAGCTTTGCATTGTGGTGCATAGCCAAAGCCAGCAGATAAGCGTCCGTGATCTGCTTGGGGCCTTGCAGGCGTCGCCGTATCGATGCGCTGAGCGCGGAGATGGGAAGGCCGTCGGCCCAGAACTCGTGATTCCTACTCGATTCGCTTGTTTTCTGTAGCAGTTCAATCGCCGAGCGACTTCCCGGCGCCGGATTCATATACGCAGGGTTGCAGACAATCCGGACAAAACCCTGTTCCGTGATCGGACAGGTGGCCCACCCCTGATTCTCATTGCCCGTGAACCATTGCGCCATGCGCGCATGAAACACGTGATTTTCCCACAACAGAGCAAGCAGAGCATTCACGTCCAGCAAGGCGATACTCACGGCAGTTCACTCTCCATCGCGTCCTTCAGTGCCAGCGCCTTCTCAAGCGTGATCATCTCCGAATCCGGTCCGGGCGAGAAGATCAGAATCCCGTTCTCCCACTTCGTTGGCACCTCGGCGTTCAAGCCGCGCTCGAGAATATCCGAAGCCGCCGCGCCGTAGCTGATAGACCTGGCCGACGCATATTCCTTCACCTGCTCCCAAACATCGTCCCGTATATCGAGCGTGGTTCTCATCCGTCCCTCCTCACAGTGCCGCCCATCCCGCGCGACCGCTTCGCACCGGCACCCCTATCCCCATCATAAGATGCGAAATCCTAAAATGCGCATCAAATTATCATTTTGATGCGAAAATCCTCAAGCCGCATAATCTTTTTTTACGCTACGATCATTCGTGCGATTCAGCCATTACCTGAGTAAGAACTTTGGTGACCTTGGGTTGCCGAGGAAACTCCGCTAGACTAAATCTGGCCCTCCCTGGGCTGGTGGGGATGCACTCTATGAATGGCTTGAAATCCGCTTCACCGCTCTCTTCTGCTCGTTCTCGTCCTGCCTTTCAACAGCAGGAAGTACGTTGCGCCGTGCGTTTTCCCCTTGAGCTGCCGGTGGTACTATCCTCCGGCAAAAGGGAGATCGCCGCTCTCACCCGAAATGTATCCGCCAGCGGCGTCTCCTTCGAGCTGAACGCTCCGATGCAGGCGGGAATGGAGATCCACTTTTCCCTGCGGATGCCCGGCACGGTGCTGGGTACTGCTAAAGATGTTCTGGTGCAATGCCAAGGGCGTGTGGTACGCTGCTCTATGAACCAAAGTAACTATCTGGCTGCCGCCACGATCGACGATTATCAATTCGCCGAGCAGTGACAGCCGGAGCGTGCTGGGCAGTAGCCACATCTTGGCTTGACAAGAACAAACTATGGATTTGCTGGACGATTTCGCAGACGGCGAAAATCTCGATGCTTCGGCCGCGCCTGGCAAGATCCGCGTGATTCTCGCGGATTCACAGGCCATCTACCGCGTGGGGATCCGCAAGGTTTTCGCGCTCGAAGACGATCTTCGGGTCGTGGCCCAGGCCGATTCCATTGAGAATCTGCGGGCCGCTGTCGAGCGCTTTCCCACCGACGTCGTGCTGATGGAGGGCAGTCTGCTGGCTGGCACGCTCAATGTCATTCCCGACCTCATGCGCGCTGCCCCCGATGTAAAGTTGATTGTGCAGGCCGTGTCAGCCGACGAAAATCAAACCGTCGAGTTGTACCGTCGCGGCGTCCGCGGCATCGTCTCCCGCTCCATTTCGCCCGACCTGCTGGTCAGATGCGTTCGCCGCATCGCCGCCGGCGAGACCTGGATCGACAATCAATCGGTTAGCTGGGTCATCGAGGCGTATCGCGCCCAGGCTGCCGCCTTGGTCAACCCGCGTAACCAGCCCAAACTCTCGCCCAAGGAGATGTCCATCATTGCCTGCATCACCCAGGGCAGGCGCAACAAGGAGATTGCTTCCCAGTTGGGAACCACCGAGCAGGTGATCAAAAATTATCTGCGGAAAATCTACGACAAGCTGGGCGTCAGCGACCGGCTTGAACTGGCCCTCTATTGTCTGCACAACAAAATTATCAAAGGCGATCCGGATGAGGAATTGGTGGCGCAGAAAGTCGTCGGGAAGTAGCCGGATTTCTTCGTCGAAGCTGTCGCCGCATCCTCTCTGGACCGCATCTCATTCTTCCCTGAAGCTATAGCTCTTCCCGCAGCCCCTCATCGTGCCGCCGCGCCAATTCCAGCAGGCGAATCAACTCCGCCAACTCGCCGCGCTTCAGATGCCCCAGCAGCTCCACCGGAGACGCCAGAATCATCGGGTCCATCTCCTTGAGCAGAGCGAGGCCCGTCTCGGAGATCACGGTCCAGACCACGCGCCGATCATGAGAGTCGCGCCGCTGGCCGATCAGCTTGAGCGCCTTCAGCCGCTTGAGCAACCTCGTAATGTCCGGTTCGGCGGCAATCATGCGGCTGCCGATCGCCGAACAGGTCAAACCAGCCGGATGCGCCCCGCGCAGAATCCTCAGCACGTTGTACTGCGTCGAGGTCACGCCCCATTCGCGGGTCTTCAGGTGAATGGCGCGGTTGAGGCAGTCGGAGGTGCGCAGCAGGTTCAGCAGCGCCTCTTCCTCCAGGCTTGCGAAGGGGCGCTGCTGCGCGATTTCCAGCTTCAGTCCTGCCATGGCCGGCCTTTCTCAAAACCAATCTCTTCTTGTCAGGCCCTTACTGCTTGATGACTTCCAGCTCGATGGTCAGCTTCACCTCGTCCCCCACGATGCCCGCCGGAAACGCTGTGGCGATGCCAAAGGCGCTGCGGCTAAGCGTTGTGGTGGCCGTGAAGCCGGAGTGCCACTTGCTATCCGCGCCCCGAACCGGCCCACGCGGGCCTTCCACGTCCAGCACCACGGGCCTGGAGACGCCGCGCAGCTTCAAGTTGCCGGTCACCGTCAGCCTGCTTCCGTTCTTCGCCACTCCGGTGCTGGCAAAGGTGGCGGTTGGGAACCGATCCACGTCAAAGAAATCCGCGCTCTTGACGATGGTGTCGCGGGTCTCCTCGCCGGTGTCCACCGTGCCTGCGTCGATGGTGGCCGTCACAGTGGACTTGGTCGCGTCGGCCTCATTCCACAGAAGTGTCGCCGCCACTTTGCCGATGCGTCCATGCACATTGGCGACCCCCAGATGGCTGATCGTGAAGTCCACCTCGCTGTGCGCCGGATCGCTGGTCCAGGTGGTGGTTTGCGCCCACCCCAGGGGAGCCGCCAGCGCCAAAATAACAATCCCAACTGCCAAACCCTTCATTCAAAAATCCTATCAGTGCCGGGCTCGACGGCCCTCGGCCAAAAGTAGCATCCAATCTTCTCTAGATAAGACGCCCCAGCCAAGTATTTGTTGCAACAAGTATCAAAAGATAGGGAATAGGGAATAGGGAATAGGGAATAGGGAAAAGCCATACGAGCCGACTAAGCTGAGTGGAAGCCACGAACTCGCGACCAGCGCCTCTTCCCTATTCCCTACTCCCTACTCCCTATTCCCTATTCCCTGTTCTTTGCTATTCTCCCATCCATGTCCGTCCTCGACGACTTCCGGCGTCTCACCCGGCCTCAGCGGCACACCTTTCTAGCAGCCTTCCTCGGCTGGACAATGGATTCGCTCGACTTTTTTCTGCTGATCTTCTGCGTCAAAGCCATCGCCGCGGACTTCCACACTCAGCCATCGGCGATCCTGGGCGCGGTCTTCCTCACCCAGGCCTTCCGGCCTGTGGGCGCTCTACTCTTTGGCTTGCTGGCCGACCGCTATGGCCGCCGTCCGGTGCTGATGTTCAACATTCTCAGCTTCTCGGTCATCGAACTGGCCTGCGCCTTCGCGCCTTCGCTCTTTGTGTTGCTGATCCTGCGCGCGCTCTTTGGTCTGGCCATGGGCGGCGAATGGGGCGTGGGCGCGGCGCTGGCCTTCGAGACACTCCCCAAAGAGGGCAGAGGCAGCTTCTCCGGCCTCTTGCAAGAAGGCTACGCGATGGGATCGATCCTGGCCGCCGGCGCTTTCGCGCTCTTCTTTCATTGGATCGGCTGGCGAGGGCTGTTCATCCTCGGCTCCATGCCGGCCCTGCTGGTCTTTTATGTCCAAGCGCGGGTGGCCGAATCGCCCGTCTGGCTGGAAGGAAAGAAGCGTCGGCTCACGCGCTCTCCCATGGACGCTCGCGGCGCCAAGGCTGGAGACTTCGCCCGCCTGTTGGCCTTCCTGCCCACCTTCCTCTTCTTGATCCTGCTGATGACCGCCTTCATGAGCTTCTCCCACGGCACGCAGGACGTCTACCCCACCTTCCTCGCAACCCAGGCGCGGCTCTCGCCGGGAACCGTTGGCCTGATCGGCGTACTCTACGGCTTCGGCTCCATCGCCGGCGGCATCGCCTTCGGCGGGCTCTCAGAGAAGTGGGGCCGCAAGCGGGCCATCGTCACCGCGGCTCTGCTGGCGATCCCCGTCATTCCCCTTTACGCTTACGGCCACTCGGCCCTCACGCTGGGCGTCGGCGCGGTGCTGATGCAATTCATGGTGCAGGGAGCATGGGGCGTGGTGCCTGCCTATTTGACCGAGTTGTCGCCGGCCCCGGTGCGGGCCACGGCTCCCGGCCTGGCTTATCAGTTGGGCGGCCTCCTCACCTCCTGGAACGGCAAAGCGCAGGCCCTCCTCGCCGAGCGCACCGGCAACTATCCCGCCGTGCTGGCGATCACCGTCATCGTTGTGGCGCTCTCGCTCTCCGGCCTCGCCCTCCTGGGCCGCGAAGCCAAAGGCCAGGAGATGACTGCGGGGTGACGCTATCGAGGATTGTATGTTTTGGCGTAACCTCGAAGTTGGAGGTGCGGAAATGCCCAATCTCGATTGGTCTCAATCTCCCGCCGTCGAAAGCGTCCCCGGCAAGGTGAGCGGCGCCTGGGTGCTCAGGGGAACTCGTATGCCGGTTCAGACGGTCTTTGTGAATCTTAAGGCAGGCATGTCGGCGCAAGAAGTCACGGATATATTCGACGGACTCCAACTTGAGCAGGTCGAGGCGGTTATTCAATTCGTCGTCCAAAGTCTCGATAAAGAACCCAGTTATATTTGACCGCTTTCCGTATGTTTGAGGTGTGAAAAAGCCAGCACAAATCAGGGACACTAACAAACATGGCCAAATGCTTGTACAGAAGACTGAAGAATGCAGCCCTAACCATCGGTTTGCCAAAGTTTGGATTCTGAGTTGCCCAGGGCATGGGACTTATAAGGCGAACAGTTGCGATTTCCATGACCGGAGATGCCCCGACGAGGGTGGTAAGCCAGGGCTTGAATAAATAGAGCACCGATGAAATGGGTTCGTGGTCTCCCACCCATCGCAAAGAACGCGATGGATGGGGCACGCAGGCTTCACGGCGATGGGGAACTGGGCTTTACCCCCAGCCTACCGCTGAAACACCCCTACAAGCTCCCCGCGCGCCAGAATGTGCCCCTGCATCGCCGCCTCGACCTGCGCCCGTGTCACGCCCGCCGCCAGGCCCAGTTTCGCATCCAGCGCATACACCGTGAAGACATAGTGGTGCGGCGCGTGTCCCGGCGGGCACGGACCACCATAGCCAAGGTTGCCGAAGTCGTTACGGCCCTGGCGCGCGCCGTCGGCAAGCTGGCCCTCGCTGGGCAGCCCCTCGGGAAGCGCCCGCGTCGCGGCAGGCAGATCGTAAAGCACCCAATGCACAAAGGTCCGTCCCGGCGCGTCCGGATCGCTGACGATCAGCGCAAAACTCGCCGTTCCTTTGGGCGGCGCGCTCCAGGCCAGTTGCGGCGAGATGCCCGCTCCGCTGCATGTAAACTCCGCCGGAATCCGGCTGCCCTGAAGGCTGCTGCTGGTGACCGCCAGCGTCTGCGCCCTTGCAACGAAGCCATGGCAGCCGGGCAGCGCAGCAGCCACGAGCAGTATCCCTGCCGCGACGAACCACACTCTTCGCCGCAATCTCACGCCAACACTTTCACAGCCCGTGCTTCTCGAAGCGCGCATAAGCTCCCCTCTTTTGCAACGCCACCAATGAATTCCAACCGAAGGCAACCTCGGCCGCCGAATCGTTGGCCGCCGCCATCGCCTCGCCGACCACTGCGTCCATTCTGATAGGCTAAAGCATCGTTTCGGCTCGCGCCGCGTCCAACCCAGATTGGCGTGCATTACCTGCGGGGCGTAACAGTTCTGGTGCGCGACCGGAAATTCTCACGCCAGTAACACAGCATGATGCACAATCGTCTATGGGAGATTAACCGCCGTGCCGCGTATTCACTTTCAACTCCAGCTCGCCGAACTCAAAGACAAGCTGCTCGCCATGGCGGCGCTCTCGCAGCAGGCTGTCGAGTCCGCGGTGGACGCCTACCTGCAGCGCGACAAGGGCCTGTGCAAGTACGTCAAGCAGAACGAGGCCGCCATCAACACCGCGCAGCACGAGCTCGACGAGATGGCCTACGAACTGCTCGCCAAGGAGCAGCCCATGGCCATCGATCTGCGCTTCATCCTGGCCGTCATCAAGATCAACGGCGACCTGGAGCGCATCGGCGACCAGTCGATGGGCATTGCCCGCCGCACCAAAGAGATTATGAAGCACGAGGAGATCGATCTGCCCGTCGATTTCGCGGCCATGGGCGAGTTTGCCGGCCGCATGATCCGCTCGGCGTTGCAGTCGCTGCTGGAGGGCGATGCGCGCCTGGCCGACTCGGTGCGCGAGATGGACGACGAGATCGACCGCATGAACCGCCGCGCCCACGCCGACCTGCTCCAGCTCATCCAGGAGAAGCCCGGCTTCACCGTCCAGGCGATGAACGGCATCCTGGTGGCCAAAAACCTTGAGCGCATCGCCGATCACGCCTCCAACATCGCCACCGACGTCATCTTCTGGGTGCGCGGCGCCGACGTGCGCCACCAGTTGAGCATGGCGATGGATTGAGAGAAGCGGGGATAGGGAATAGGGAACCTAAGGCTCAATGGCCCTTGCGCGGCCTGGAGCCTCAGGCAAATTCCTCAAGAAACGCCTCGAACTCAGGCAACGGCAGCGGCCGGCTGAACAAGAATCCCTGGAAGGAGTGGCAGCCAAGCCCGGCCAGGAAGCCCCGCTGCTCTTCGGTTTCCACGCCCTCGGCCATCACCGACAAATCCATTGCCCGGCCCAAAGAAATAATGGTTTGCGCAATGGCGCCGCTGGTCACGTCGACCATCATGTCGCGCACAAAGGTGCGGTCGATCTTCAGTTCGTCCAGCGGCAGCCGCTTGAGATAGGCGAGCGACGAGTAGCCGGTGCCGAAGTCGTCCAGAGAGAAGCTCAAGCCATGCGACTTGAGTTCGGTCATCTTGGCAATAACATCCTCGAAGCTCTCCACCAGCAGGCTCTCGGTCAGTTCCAGCTTGAGGAATTTCGGGTTGGCTCCGGTGCGATCCAGCGCCGCCAGCACCTGCTCGATGAACTCCGGCTGGCGGAACTGCAGAGCGCTGATGTTGACCGAGAGGGCGAGCTGAGCTGTTTCATGCCGGTCCGCCCACGAGGCAATCTGCCGGCAGGCGGTCTCCAGAACCCAAACGCCCATGGGCAAAATCAGCCTCGATTCCTCGCTCATGGGAATGAACTCGTCCGGCGGCACGATGCCGCGGATCGGGTGCCTCCAGCGGATCAGGGCCTCGGCGCCCGTCAACCGGCCCCGCTCGACCTGAGGCTGATAGTAAAGCATGAACTGGTTTGCCTTGATCGCGTGGCGCAGGTCCTCCTCCAGCGCGGCGCGGGCGTTGACGGCGGCCTGCAAGGCGGGGGAGAAAAAGCGTATGCTGTTGCGGCCGGCCGACTTGGCCTGATGCTGTGCAATATCCATCTGCTGCATGATATCGTCCGTTTCGTCGTGCCGGTCCCCGAAGACGGTAACCCCGATGCTGGCGGCCAGCATGCACTCGCGGTCATCCAGCAGATAGGGCTGGCCAATCGATTCCAGGATGATTTCCCCGGCGGCCTTGGCCTGAGCCGCGGCGTCCTCGGCAACTTCGCTCAGTTCGTCCAGCATCACGACAAACTCATCGCCGCCCAGCCGGTACACGTTGTCGCTTTCGCAGCAGCAAACGACCAGGCGCTGGGAGACCTGCTTGAGCAGAATATCGCCCGCATGATGGCCCAAAGTGTCGTTCAACGTCTTGAAATTATCCAGATCCACGAGCAGCAGCGCATGCAAGCGGTCGTTTCGGGCGCCAGTGGCCGCAGCCGAGCGCAGCCTCTCCAGCAGCAGGCGGCGGTTGGGCAGGCCTGTCAACGAGTCGTAAAAGGCCAGATTCCTGATCGTGCTCTCCGCCGCTTTGGCTGCCGAAATATCCCGCGTGATCGAAAGAAGGCAGGCAACGCCGTCAATCTCCATCGCCGACGCCGATAACTCGCCCCAGAATACATCTCCATTCTTCTTTCTGAACTGGGCCTCCAAACCGCGGCAACAGGAGGTCGCGGTCAGCATGTCCACCAGTTGTTGCCGGTCGTGGGGATTGGCCCATACCCCCAGTTCCAGGCTCGTTCGCCCAATAACTTCTTCGCGTTCAAATCCCAGGATGTCGAGGAAAGCCTGATTGACGTCGATAAATTGCCCATCGCTCATGCGATTGATATTGATGGCGTCAAGGCTGGTCTGGAAGGCCGTGCGATAACGCTCCTCGCTCAGGCGCAGCGCCTCGGTAGCCGCGGTCAGCAGAACCTCGGCCTCCTTGGCCGCGGTGATGTCCTGCATCACCGAAAGAATGCAGTCCACACCCTCGACCACAATGGCCGATGCCGAGATCAGTACCCAGATGACCGCACCGCCGTGCCTGACAAACTGAGTCTGCATATCGCGGAACCCGGAGTGCTCTCTCAGTGCCTTAACCATCACCAGGCGAGCAGCCGGGTCGACCCAGAAGTTGAGTTCCAGCGATGTCCGGCCAATGACCTCTTCCCGCTCGAAGCCCATCAGTTCGAGAAAAGCCCGGTTGACATCGATGTATTTTCCATCGCTCAATTGGCTGATCGCAATGCCGTCGACGCTGGTTTGGAAGACGGTGCGGTAGTGTTCTTCGCTCAGCCGCAGAGCCTCGGCCGCCGCCTTGGCCGTAGAGATGTCCTGCGCGAACGCAAGCATGCATTGCGTTCCCCCAACCTCAATCAAGGTTGCCGACAGCCGCATCCAAAAGATATCTCCGTCCCCTCTCCGGAACTGGAAATCCAAACCCCGGCACTCTTTGTTCCGCAGCAGCTCGTCGATCAATCTCTCCCTGTCGGCAACATTCACCCATAAGCCAAGTTCCAGCGTAGTATGCCCAACCACCTGGCCGCGCTCGTATCGCGTCCAATCGAGGAATGCCTTGTTGGCGTCGAGAATCATCCCGTCGCTCACCCGGCCAATCATGATTGCGGAAGGGCAGGTCTGGAACACGGATCTGTAACGCTCTTCGCTTAACCGCTGCACCTCCCGAGACGCCGCTGTCCGCTCTTCCGCGGCCTTGATCTCCGAGATGTCCCGCGCGAACGCAACCCGGCATTCAAGCCCGTCGATCTCAATCAGCGATGCCGACAGGCGCATCCAGAAGATCTCTCCGTTCTTTCTCCTCGACAGAACCTCGAAGTCGCTGCACTTGCCGTTCTCCCGCAATGCGTCGGCGAACCTCTGCTTGTCGCTCTCGTTCACCCAGATGCCGAGTTCGGCGATGGTGTGACCGATCACTTCGTTGCGCTCAAAGCCCGCCGAATCGAGAAAGGCTTGATTGGCTTCCAGGATGACCCCATCGCTCATCCGCGAAATCACCACGGCATCCGGGCTGGTCTCGAATACGGTGCTATAACGCGATTCGCCAACCCGCAGCGCTTCGGCGCTTGCCGCCAACTGCGCCTCGGCCGCCTTGAGGGCGTTGATGTCCTCGACCAGGCCTAAATAGTGAAGCGCGCGGCCCTCGCCGTCGCGCTGGATCGACACCGTCAACTTTGCCCAGGCAATATTGCCGTCCTTGCGGATGTAGCGTTTCTCCCAACTGGCAAAATCGGTCTTGCCGGTCGACAATCGCTCCTGCATCGCCAGACTCTCGGCCAGATCCTCAGGCAGCGTAATCTGCTGGAAAGTCAAGCCCTTTACTTCCTCTGGAGAGTAGCCGAGCATCTCGGCGAAGCGCGCGTTGCACCTGAGAATAGGGCCCTCGAACGAAGCATGGACGATGCCGATTGCAGCCTGTTCGAAAGTAGCGCGATAGCGCTCTTCGCTATCCCGCAGTTGCTTCTCCGCCCGCTTGCCCTCGGTGATGTCTTTGCCGAAGACCGAAATTCCGGTCGCTGCCCCATCCACCTGGATCGGATTGAAAGACAGCTCCAGCGTGCGGCCATCGAGCATGGGGTACTCGGCGTGGAATGGCCCTTCCCGCAGCGCGTGTTCAAAGAACGGAGGCCAGAGCGCGCCCTTCTCCGGCGGAAGATAGTCGTGCAGGCGAAACCCCTCCGCAAGACGCACGCCAAACGTGGTCTCGAAGTCCTGCTGCAAGGCGCGATTGAAGGCAATCAAGCGAAAGTCGAGGTCCACCGACCAGATAAGGTCATCCGTGCTCTCGATCAAGGCCGCGAGATTCGCTTCAGCTTGAATGTGCATTCTGACCCTTCATGGCCCGGTCCAACTCGCTCTTCCCAGTCAATCCATCTTTGCCGGTATGCCGTATTCTTCGGAGAAAGCCGGCGCGGCCTTCAATAAAATCTGGATCGCCGCGAAAAATACCTCGTAAGTGTACTCCGAAGACAACACTTCTTCACAGCATTTTCTTTTTATAAACCGGAGACTGAGCGCAAGACGGGCGCGCCGCAAGGCAGGACAAGCTGCCCCCACGGAGGCCTCCCGCCGTTTTCTCTATATTAAAACGTTTGATTAAGCCTTTTCCAGCGGATGGTCCGCATAATGCAGCAGCACGGCCACCGCGCAACTGGTCAGCCGCGTCTCCGCCGAGTCCGCCCGGCTGGTCAGAATCACCGGAATCCGCGCCCCCAGCACGATCCCCGCCAACTGCGCCCCGCCCAGGTACTCCAGTTGCTTGGCCAGCATGTTGCCGCTCTCCAGATCGGGCACCACCAGGATGTCGGCCTTGCCGGTA
>Ga0187847_10001837_pt1 | contig 18170 bp, 18 predicted proteins | sample June2016WEW_4_10_FD_132458 | JGI IMG/M metagenome (GOLD analysis project Ga0187847, IMG submission 132458) | Peatland microbial communities from SPRUCE experiment site at the Marcell Experimental Forest, Minnesota, USA - June2016WEW_4_10 | ecosystem: Environmental > Terrestrial > Soil >...
CCGCCGCCAGGTCCAGCAACCAGGACGCGACTACGCTGCCGCGCCGCCACACCTCTGCAATATCACGCAGATCGAGATCGTATTGATAGTGCTCGGGGTCGCGAAGCGGCGTAGTCTCCGCGTCGATCACATCCTTCTTTTTTCCCGCGTTAGCTTCGCGCAGGATTCCGAGACCCTCGGCGTAGGCGGCCATCAGGCCATACTCGATTCCGTTGTGCACCATCTTGACAAAATGACCCGCCCCGTTGGGACCGCAGTGCAGGTACCCCTGTTCTGCTGTTCCGCCAAGCTTCTCGCGCCCCGGCGTGCGTGCTATGTCACCCTTTCCCGGCGCCAGCGTCGAGAAGATCGGGTCGAGATGCTTCACCGCAGCGTTTTCGCCGCCAATCATCATGCAATAGCCGCGCTCCAAACCCCACACGCCACCGCTGGTCCCCACATCCAGGTAGTGGATGCGCTTGGCCGCGAGTTTTTTGGCGCGCTCGATGTCATCTACGTAATGAGAATTGCCACCATCGATCAAGATGTCTTCCGGTTCGAGATAGGGCAGGAGTCCGGCAATGGTATCGTCAACTACTGCGGCTGGGACCATCAACCAAATCGCGCGCGGTTTTGAGAGCTTGGTAACCAGCTCTTGCAGGGAAGAACTTCCTTGAGCCTTCTCCTGAACCAGCTCACCCACTGCTTTCGGAGACATATCGAAGACTACGCATTGATGGCCTCCTTTGAGGAGACGCTTTACCATGTTCGCGCCCATTCTTCCCAGTCCAACCATGCCAAGTTGCATCTGTGATCTCCTTCATGACCGTTTTAATTTCCGTTCATCGCCAACATCGAAAATACCATCCAGAAGTTGGATTAGATGCGCGAGACGTGCGCCGGATTCGCGCACAGTGGTGTTTATTTACCATCCTATGGCGTGCTGCATTCCAGGTTGTGGTTGTCGGGACTCGATCTGATGCGGCTGCATTCAGGTCTCGAGCCCGTAAGCAGCTGCTCCCGCCAATCCCGCTGGTGAGACCACCACGTGCACGGGAATGCGCTCCAGTAAGTCAGAAAAGCGCCCCTTGTGTTTGAAACGCTGGATGAAAGCAGGCTTCTTAATCGTTGCCAAGGTGTGGACCGAGGCGCCACCTGCCAAATAAACGCCGCCTGTCGCCAGGAATTTCACTGCCAGATTGCCGGCTTCAGCGGCCAGGATAGAAACGAAGAGATCGATTGTTGCGGCGCACAATTTACTTCGACTCGCCGGATCGACGCCCTGATTGATGATGATGAACGAGGAATCTCCTGCTGCGGCTATTTGTTTGGCCACTTCGGGGTCCTCTGGAATACCCTCTACATCGCGCAAGAATGCATAAAGATTCGGAATGCCGATCCCGGAACATACGTGCTCGAAGCTTACATGATCGAACTTCTTAAACATGTATTCGAGTAGACGGACCTGGAGTTCATCGGACGGAGCAAAGTCGGAGTGACCGCCTTCGGAACTGTGAGCCAGGTACCGCGATCCATCCCAGGTTAGGAAGGACTCGCCCAGTCCCGTGCCAGGCGCAATGACCGCGATGGCTCCGTGCGCAATCGGTTCACCGGCGTTCAGCGTGACCACGTCGTTCGGCCGCAGGATAGGCACTGCCCTGGCTATGGCCTCAAGATCGTTGATTAAATGAACCCCCTTAAGATTGAGGTTCAAATCCTGGGCGAGCGAGTTCTCCTCAATTACCCAAGGCAAATTAGTGGTCTTAACCCGCCCGCCGATTACGGGCCCGGCCACAGCGAAGCAGGCTCGATCAACCGAAAATTTCGTCTTTGTAAGGAATTCCTTAACGATGTCCTGCAAGCTACGATAATCCGCGCTATGCACATTTGCTTCCACGATAGGTGCAAGTGGGCCGGCTTCTTTGGAAAAGATCGCCAGGTCGGTTTTCGTACCGCCAATGTCTCCCGCAATCAGCATCGCCAGCTCTCCCTTCCACTCCCCATCAGGCTTTTACGGTCGTCTAACGGAAGAAAATAGAGAGGCTGTCGATAGCTCCTGACGGTCGTGTTTGCTCCGTGATCGCTTCCCAAAAGAATTTCCTTCACTCAAATTAGATTCTTAAATGCCCGCAAAAGTGACAGTTGCTACCGCTTTTCATCGTTTTTTATAGGAAGGACAGCGAAGGGGGCTCGCCTTCCATCTACGGGCAGTTTGAAATAGGCCAAGCAAGTTTCTACTGCCGTTTGATGATGAAAACGGTTTTGTCATCAATTCGGTCAGGCTCGCCACTTTGCCGCATATGATCGTCATTTCCTACGGCATATTCAAGGATGGCATTGCAGAGTCCTTTTGCCGAATCCTGCTTATGCCTGTCGATGATCTCCTCAATCTCTTGCTTCTGTTCCTCATCGCTACCGTCATAAACACCGTCGGTATAGAGAAAAAGGATGTCTCCACTCTCTACAAGAGAGACTTCCTCAACGTCGAAAGGGCCCATTTGAGTCGGGCGGACATCGATCGAAACATACTTGCTCCGGTCCGGGTGGTCCTCGGGGATCTCGAGTCCCAAGGCTGGGAATTGTGCTACGCAGTTCTTGTGGATCTCCATAAAACGCCGATGCTTCGCAGAGAACACTAGTGGCTGCGGGTGACCAAAATTTACGAATCGGAAGACTCCACAGAGATGTATCTGCCCATATAACATGGTCGCAACTTCACGAGCACTGCTTCCCATGTCTCGGCCGAGGGCATTCCTAGTGGTGACGGACTGTGCAAGTCTAAGGTTGACTGTCTCGAAAACCGCAGATGTTGTTCTTCCGCTGTAGTCAAGCTCGCTAAGCATTGCCGCATGAAAGGTATCGTGCACTGTCGATGCAATCTTCGCCGCGATGATTCCATGTCCCTGTGCGTCGACTAAGAGCACACCCGCAATGGTATATAGCTCTTGCAGATTCTCGGCAATCCTGATCTGCTCAGAGCTCTTGGCCTTTCTGTATTCAGCTTCATTAATTGAGTTCAAATCGTGTCTAAGATCCAGCCACTGTGCATGGACGTCCACCTCGTTCCGCGGGCTTGCTCCTTGGAGAAGCGGTTCCAGGTAAGTTTGTGAATGAGTGAGCGCGAGCGCTATCCGCGCATCGATGTTATAGCGTTGCTGAAAGTTAATGTACTCGAACAGATCGCCGCCCGCTGTTTCCGCAGGGATCGAGTTACCGTACATTTCGATTCCCGCCAGCTGTGGGATTGCTCCTTCCACTGGCATTAATCTTTCACGAAGGTAGTCATCAATGCCGGCTGGCGTCGACGTTGTCGGACTGTTCCCGATCAGAGGATTGGGCTGCACCCGTCTCTCCTTTGAATCGCAATTTGTGGCATCGCGGCGTAATCGTCGAACGAGAAAGGATGGGAAGCAGATCGAAAACGCCTCTATGCCGCCAAATTATCCCATCTGTCTACCGAATCAAGTTGACCTTGGCAAGATCGATAATCTCGTCGGTACGCCCGTTGAGGATCGCTTTCATCATGAAGAGGCTGAATCCTTTTGACTGCTGATAGGTAATTGTCGGGGGCATCGATAGTTCCTGCCGTGACACAGGGATCTCAACGAGAGCTGGGCCGTCAAAGCTTAGAGCCTCCTCAATCATGGGCGATATGTCATCAGCTGTTTTTGCGCTCAGCCCGCGCATGCCCGCTCCCTCGGCAATCCTGGCGAAGTCAGGGTTGCGGAGATGGGTGCCGAAATCTTCGATGCCGGCCGCCTTCATCTCAAGCTCAACGAAAGCCAAAGAATCGTTCTTGAAGACGATCACCTTCACTGGCAGTTCTTGTTGACGAAGAGTGAGCAGATCGCCCATCAACATTGCGAAGCCGCCGTCTCCCGACAGCGATATGACCTGGCGGCCAGGATAGCTGACTTGCGCGCCAATTGCATGCGGCAGGGCGTTGGCCATGGAGCCATGATTAAATGAGCCAATGAGCCGGCGTTTGCCATTCATCGTGAGATAGCGCGCCGCCCAGATGGTTGGCGTTCCCACGTCGCAGGTGAAGACCGCGTCCTGGGCGGCGAGTTGATCGAGCACGCGCGTCACATATTGAGGATGAATGGGGGCCTTTTTTGAATTTACGGCCAGATCGTCCAGACCTTTACGGGCATTTTGATAATGCGCACGGGAAGTTCTCAAATGCTCGTTGTCGCTGTTTTGCTGCAACTTTGGGATCAGAGCGCTTAGCGTCGTCCTGGTGTCCCCGACAAACCCAAAGTCGAGTTTGGCTCGTCGGCCAAGTTGTTCGCCGCGAATGTCGATTTGGATAATCTTCGCGTCTTTCGGGAAAAACTGCTGATATGGAAAGTCGGTTCCGATCATCAGCAATACATCGCAGTTCATCATCGCGTAATAACCGGAAGAGAAGCCGAGCAGGCCGGTCATTCCCACATCAAATGGGTTGTCGTATTCGATGAACTCTTTTCCCCGCATGGCGTGCACAATCGGTGCATTCAGCTTGCCCGCAAGCTCCATCAACTCTGCATGTGCGCCAGCGCAGCCTGCTCCCCCGAGGATCGTAATTCTCTTCGCGCCGTTGAGGACCTCGGCGAGGATATCGAGTTCTTCGTTAGAGGGGCAGACATTGGGCTGGGAATCCGAAAAGTGCACTCGCGGAACCAACTCGGCCGCATCCTGAAGCGCTACATCGCCCGGCAATGCCACAACCGAAACGCCACGCTTGGAGATGGCTGTTTGTATGGCAATTTCCAGGGTACGAGGCATCTGCTCCGGCTGCGAAACGAGCTCACAGTAGTGACTGCACTGCGCGAAGACGTGCTGCGGGTCGGTCTCCTGGAAATAGTTGCTCCCGATTTCGCCGCTGGGGATCTGCGCCGCGATGGCCAGAACCGGAACACGGCTCCGCTGGCAGTCGTAAAGACCATTGATTAAATGAAGATTTCCTGGGCCGCAGCTCCCCGCGCATACAGCCAGCTTTCCTGTCAGATGGGCTTCGGCGCCGGCGGCAAAAGCTGCAGTTTCTTCGTGCCTGGCATGAATCCAGCTAAAATCGCCGCGAGCGCGAATCGCATCCGTGATGCCATTAAGGGAGTCGCCGGGAACGCCGTACATTCGCGTGGCTCCCGCATGAACGAGTACATCGACGAGCAATTCAGCTACATTCTTCGGCATAGTGTCACATCCTTCAATTGAGCCGTGTTTTGCGTAATGGCGGTTTTAACCCTCAAATTGTCGCCAAGAACAACGTGAATACTGATGACAAGCGCCTCTCGCTTTCGGAGTTTCCTGAATCGTTCTGTGTATTCATTCAAGAGCGTCGAGGCAATTTATCTACTGCCGGTCACCACGCGAATCACGTGCAGAAAATTCTCGCCCAGGATTTTCTTCAGGTCGTGTTTCTTATATCCACGGCTTAGCGGTATTGCGATCAGGACCGGCATACTTGAAACATCGTCTAGGCCATTCGGAGCCCCGGATATTCCATCAAAATCACTGCCGATCCCTACATGACCGATCCCTGCGATTCCTCGCCCATCACCAGAACACGTTGAATAGTGTCGATATGGCCGTCGATTCCGGTAGCCTCTGCTACAAGTTCCCACGCTGGCGGCGGGATTTCTGTCATCTCGAGTTGTTGACGAGCTGTATTCATGCTTGAATCCAATACTTTTCTTTGGTCATGAGCCGCTTTGCTGCCTCGCGCACCGCTGCTGGGTGCAAACGCGGGTCGACCCGCTCGTCGTAGAGCCAGTCGTCGATCGCCGCGGACTCGCCTTCGAGCAGGAGGATTCTCGCAGCGCTCCAACGATGGCGGACAAAACGCGCCGCCTCGGCTGTTTCTTTTGATTTGGAATGGAGCGCGAGGATCACAAGTGCATAATCGCGCTCCTCGTGGCGATACAAATCGGCGCAGGAAGCCACGGTTTCGACGATGGCGGGAATGGATCGCAGGAGCAATAACTGCGCGTCGTGCAGCGAAAGCGCTGCGTTCACAAGAAGAATCCGTGGTGGTTTCTGCGTAGCCAAGACAGGGGGCCGATCGACTCGATCTGGTATAGTCACCTCGCCTGATTCTTCCCGGTTGCGAGCCACGAAGGTCAGATTGTAGCCTCGGCGCGCGAAGCGATCAACCTCAAGGCTCTTGAAGATTTCTCGAACTTTGTCGGCTGTGACAGCCATCTGAGTTATTCCTTTATGGCGAGGACACTAATCTAAGGATGTTCCTGGGGCAGCAATGTCTGCGGACGCAACATGAGACAAAGGTATTGATCGATACCTTGGTATTGGCTCGATGGGCACAGTTTCGAGGGAGATGGGCTGGCGGATCGCCGTACGCGCCGTGAGCTTACTTGCTCACTGACAAAGCGGCTGCAGACGGACGCGTCAGGCGAAGACGAGTAGCAATGCTTACTAACTCTGCGAGAGATTCAGCCTTCATCTTTCGCATCATGCTGCCGCGATGGGCTTTTACGGTAATCTCGCTGATGCCGAGTTCGCCGCCCACCTGCTTGTTCGGCAGGCCGATGACCACCAGCGCCAAAACCTCTCGCTCGCGAGCGGTTAGGCGCGCGTAGCGGGCTTTCAATGCCCGAATCTCTGTGTCGCGGTCAAGCAATGCCTTGCTACGTTCCAAGGCATTGCGAATGGCGCTCAGCAAAACTTCGTCACTGAACGGTTTGGTTAGGAACTCTACGGCTCCCGCCTTCATCGCCTGCACGGTCATGGGAATATCCCCGTGACCCGTGATGAAGATGATCGGCATCTCATGCCGTTCCGCCGCAACACGTTTCTGCAATTCAAGGCCATTGAGGCCAGGAAGAGACATGTCGAGAACCATGCAACATGGCACAGTTGCGCGCGGACGGCCGAGGAATTCCTGTGCGGAAACGAAGGTCTCCACCCCCAGGCCTTCATGACGAAGCAGAAGCTCGAGCGATTCACGAATGGAGACGTCGTCATCGACGACGAAAACAAATGAGGGAAGTTGTGACATGGGGAAGGACACCTCAAACCATGTGCACTCGCAGGGATCATTATAAATCTGCGGCATGATTTAGCTGATAACGTTCATTTGGCCGGAAGCGCGGAATTCAGCGCGTCGAGCAATGCAGTATCGCTGAACGGCTTAATCAAACACGCGATCGCGCCTCGCTGGATAAGGCAAGACCGCATCGTCTCATCCGGGTGGGCGGTGATGAAAATAATTGGGATCTTGATTTTGCGATGATTCAACTCCTGCTGGAGTTCGGGCCCGCACATTCCCGGCATGGCGATGTCCAGAATCAAACATCGCGTTTGAGAGATTCCGTCGGATGCGAGGAACTCTTCAGCGGAAGTGAATGCCCGGGAAGCAAATCCGAGCTCCTCAAGTAGATCTGGCAGCGATTCGCGCACCGATTCATCATCATCGACAATCGACACAAGTGAGCGTGGATTCATTATGGATTTCTCAAACCGCATTAAAAACGCATTCGTGCTCAACGTGGAGAAACGTATCTTTGCTCCAGCGTTGACTGGGGGAATCGATGTGCTCCTTCCGAAAGTGCCACTCACACCACTCAGAGCTGCACACCAACATCGCGGCTGAGTTCGTTTCCATGGAGTCCCTTCTTGACGACGCTCCACTGATTCATGATCCCGCCGAGTCACCAGCGGCGTCTATTGTACTTAGGTATCGGTTGCGGATCGACCAACGGTCGAGCGCGTCACAGATTCTGGGATTGTTGGGAGCCTGGATGGCATGGAATGGAGAACATAAATGAGGAGCCTGGGCCATCGTTCGATGTTGCCCAAAGCTGGCCGCGATGGGCTTCAATAATCGAGCGGCTGACAGAAAGTCCAATGCCCATGCCATCCTCCTTCGTTGTATAAAAGGATTCGAAGAGCTGACCGGCAGCATCGGGGGCGAAACCGATTCCGGTGTCCTGCACGGTTAGCTGGACGTTTTTGTTATCATCGCTTCCCGTTTTGATCAGTAACTGCCTCGGCCGGTTGTCGACATCGCGCATCGCGTCTGAAGCGTTACGCAGCAGATTCAGGATGACCTGCTGAAGCTGGATGCGGTCGCCTTTCACCGTTGGCAGGTTTTCGGCGAATTCATGCCGGACCAGGATTTTGTTGCTCTGCAGCTCACTCAACGAGAGCGCGATCACTTCCTGCGCGGCATCATTCAGGTCAATCGGCTCGGCAGCAACTTCCTTTCTCTTGAAGAGGGCCCGCAGGCGCGTAACAACCTCGGAGGCGCGATGCCCATCGCGAATCGTGCGTCGTGCCGTTTCGCGTGCACCTTCTATGTTTGGCTGATCGCCGCTCAGCATCCTGAGGCACGTGTTTGCATTGGTAATAATCCCTGAAAGTGGCTGGTTCACTTCATGGGCAATAGAGGCTGTCAGCATGCTGAGGCTCGTAACCCCGGCGACATGGGCGAGTTCTGCTCTTGCTCTGGCGAGCGCCTCTTCAGCCTGTTTTCGATCGTCGATATCAGTCAGAAGAATGTACCAGCGGAGTACGCGGCCTTCAGCGTCGCACAGAGGGAGGCCGCGTGCATGGAACCATCTATATACGCCGTCAGCACGAAGCAGACGGTGATCGATGTCGTAGGCAGATGCTGTCTCAACCGAGTGCGTCCATGCCGAGACCACGGCGGGCATATCGTCTGGGTGCACCTCGTTGCTGGTCGACCACCCTTTCAGTTGTTCGACCGTCTTCCCGAAATAGGTCAGGACCTGGTGGTTAACGACTTCGAGCTCGCCTGCCGGCGACATGATAGCCACCAGCCCTGCGATGCCATCAACGATCAGACGGAAGCGCTGCTCGCTTTCTCGCAACGCTTCCTCAGCGCGCTTTCGGTCGTCGATGTCGGTTATGAGAAAACACCATCGGGTAATTCTGCCGTCTGTGTCCTGCGCGGGGCGGCCGCTGTTATGGAACCATCGATAGACTCCATCTGCGCGGCGAAGACGGAGCTCAGTATCGAAGTGAGTTCCGGTTGTGATGGAATGCGTAAATTCGGAGCTCACGCGAGGAAGATCATCCGGATGAATAGCATCGCTATCGCCAGAGGTCCAGTTTTTCAATTCTTCGAATGTCCTGCCGAAATATTCCATGTCCGTCTGGTTGATAAGTTCAGTTACACCGGCGGGACTCATGGTGCATACAAGACCTGGAATGCTGTCGATAATCTGGCGGAGATTGGTTTCACTCGCACGGAGGGCCTCTTCCGCGCGTTTCTGATCGTCGATGTCAGTGGTCGTACCGACAAATTTGAGGACTTTTCCTTCCGCATCGCGCAAGACCACGGCTTGCTGGAGATGCCAGCGATAGGTCTGGTCCTGAGCGCGGAGAGACCGGGTTTCGATCGCAAAACCCCGTCCCGAGCGCACTCCGTCCCAAAAGGCCCTCGATGCTGTCTCCCGATCCTCGGGATGGATCGCGGTCATCCAGGCCTCGGGATGCGAGCGGACGAAATCGGGGGTCTGACCGGAGAATTCAAGCCAAACCTGATTCACAAAATCCGGCGTCCCATCAGGCTTGAGTGTCCAGGCGGATAGAGGAAGATGCTGCAGCACTCCGACCTGGAGTTGCAGCTCCGCGTTGGTTTCGGCAAGCTCCCTTGTTCGTTCCGCTACGCGCCGATCGAGCTCGTTGGCGATGCGCTTCTGCTCGCTGAGGAGGCGCGCCTGCTGCAGTCCGACAGTTACTTGATTGGCCGCCACACCCAGAAGCAATCGCTCGGACTGTGTTGGGAAATCGGCGCGCTCGGATCCGGCTACGACGAATCCGATTTCAGCATCGAGGCCCAATCTCGTTAACAAGAGGCAGATCTCCCGCCCGCCGATCAGAGTGCGTACCTCCGCCGGCCACTTTCGAGGGTCATCTCCGAATCGCTCATTGAGGGCCTGGCGGATCTTGTCCGCATTCTGTGTGGTGGCGTAGTGCGGCGCGGTCCCTAATACTTCGATAGGCGCCCCACTGGCTTCGAGCGTCACATGTGTATAGAGAAGGTCCAGATTCAGTGCCGCCATGAAAGCATCGTGGAAGGTGGTCACGATTTTTCGCGGCTCCTGGCCGCTCCAAATCGCAGGGAGCGCGAGCACGCTGACCAGATCGCTCATGCAGCGCTGAAGGTACTTCAATTCCCCTGCAGAGTCGCTGAATGCCATCGCAGGATTCCTAGTTGGGCAGGCTACCCCGGCCGGACCGCCGCGCACGAAATTCCCGGAGGAATTCCTGCGGCGGTGTAAAAAATGGATTCTGCTGCAGAATGCCGCCAATAATGACCATGGGATGCGTGCGAAGGATATCGATTACCGCATCGCCTCTAAATTGAGAGAGATGGTAGGTGCAGATGACCGCATCGTCGTGCCGGCTCCAAACATCATTCACACGCGATTCAAATTCAATGACGTTCTCCAGCCGGGACTTGTCTCCAACCACCCAATCCATTCGGCAGACGATGCGACTGAATGGGAACTCTCCCGGAGCATTTCCGGAAGCGAGTTGTTCGAAAGTCTCAAGCATGCGGTCCTGATCGAATTTGCCATTGCGAAGATATGCTTCGGTATTGATCTTGATTTCCAATTGCCCAGCCCGCTGAGCGGCTGCCGCGTCGATTCCCGCGGAAGCCAGCCGACGCAGATGTTCGTCCCGCTGATGAGGGTTGACGACGTGAATGGCCTTATGGCCGCGCTCAAGGCCCTCTTTAATAAATGGAAGCAACACGCGATATTCTTCATCGTCGTTCGAGAACAACGCACAGACATGGCGAACTTCGCCAAGCTGAGAGCCTGCTAAAGAGATTGGTGAGGCTGTCGTAGTCATTTTCGATCCCTCCTTAAAACTCTGCTCGAATAAGGATCTTGATCGTGTCGGAGGCGTAGTGCGCTCCAACACGCCTGATGAGGAGACGTATCTTAGCCAATCATTGTTTGGGATGTGAGCCCGCTTGCGATTTCTACTACGGGATACTGAGCCGGGGAAACGTTCTTGCGCGACTCAGAAGGGAATTGCCCCCGCTACCATTCGTGCATCCATCATACTCCGGTTCAGGCACTTAGAGCGTATCCCTCTCCGGTTCAGGCACGTAGAGCTTATCCGTAAATAGATGTGGTTTGCCCCGCCGGCGACGAGTGACAGCGGGATGCCACGCGCGTCCACCAGGAGGCCGCGCTTTCGCCGATTTTTTCTCCCGATCCGTGGTGTTCGGTCCCACGCACTCCGGCGCCAGCGGCGCTTCTCCCGTAGCCACGTCTATGCTCTGCCAGCGCCAGGCGATACCCTCCATCTCGTCGTACTCGGCTAGGCCGGCTTTCCAAATCTTCACGAAAAATCCATCCCGCTGCCAGCGCTGGAAGTGAGCGTGTACGGCGCTGGCGCTGCCGTACTCCCTGGGCAGTGCCTTCCACTGGCATCCGGTGCGAAGCACATACACAATCGCCGAGAAGACCTGCCGCGCTGGCATCGGCTTGCGTCCCCCTCCGGGCTTGCGCTGGTACTTCGAGCCATGTGGCCGCTTTCGTGCCGGAACCAGCAGCTCGATCCTCCTCCACAATGCGTCCGACACTGTCCAGGACTTGATCTGTGCCATCTTGAACTGTATCGTCGCGCACATCCGATCTTCGCACGCAAGACAATCTGACGCGAGAATGAAGCTCAACACTATTTACGGATAAACTTTTTTGTGCTCTGCCCGGACCAACCGTCCCCTACATTCACACAGAATTGAATTCCTTCCGCTCCAAGACGCCAGCTTCGGCACTACGGAGGGCCGCAAAGTCCGGATGTAAATGTCGAATCCATGGGCGCCAAAAGGCAATGCCGGAGGCAAAACCTGTTGATTCATACCTAGGTATCGCTCAATACCTTCGTCCAATGGATTCGATTCTTCGCCTCTGGCTTAATCACAGCAGTTCATACGGCTTGATTCCGATTCACAATGGCCGGACGAGAAGGAACTCAAATGACCGAAGTATTCCAGGAAGCGGAATGCAGAAGGCAATGGCACAGTCAATGAGCCGCGCATGTATCAGCTGATCCGGCAATCTGAGCCCATCGCAATCTGAACCCATCGTCGATCGAAGATTTGAAATCGGGTTATTTAATCGGGGTGTTTAAGCGTATCCGTTTACGTTCGGTTAATCAACTGCGGCGATTTCAGATTGAAACACCATTACGTCATTGCTGTCTCTGTCAGATCTGCGTCAGAGCGCCGGGCGGCGAGTCTTCCATTTTTCTACAACGCGACGTTCCAAATCCGCACTGAAGGAGGTTCGTGATGCACCCAGCAATTCGTCATTCCTTTCCCGTGGCCGCAACCAAAGAGGATGTCGCCCAGCGGGATATGGAGCTTGTGGCTGCAGCAAGAGCCGGGTCGAGCTCCGCATTTGAAGAACTTCAAAGCCTCTACTCGCATCGCCTCTATAAGCGGATCTTTTCCATGACCAGAAACCGCGAAGACGCCGAGGACGCGCTGCAGGATACATTCCTTCGCGCTTACGTTGCGCTCGATTCATTTGAAGGGAGATCGCAATTCGCCTCGTGGTTAACGAGGATTGCGATCAATTCGGCTTTGATGACACTTCGCAAGCGCCGCTCGAGGGCCGAGGTCTCTTTCGACTTACCCTCCGAGTCGGAAGAGCATTCTCAGATATTCGATGTCTGCGATACTGCATTGAATCCCGAGCAGATCTACGAACAACGCCAAAGGTGTTACTGCGCCTTGCGCGCGGTCCACAAGCTTAATCCCAGGCTGCGCACGCCACTTTCAATCTGGATGAAGCAAGAATGCTCCATGAAGGAGGTTGCTCGCACTCTCGGTCTGCCATTAGCAACGGTCAAGGCCAGGCTGCATCGTGCGCGCAAACGGCTCAACTGCGATATAGGTTTCCCAGAGCCGGAACGGAACGCAGGTTCATTGCCTGGAGCGAAGCGCCGGCGCCCGATCCGCAGACTGCAAAATCGAGAACAGCCATGCCTCAGCTGCGACTGACCCGCGGCCACGAATGGGCCGATCGCTATTCGACGATCGGCGATGCGGTGCTTTCTGAGCCGGAGCGCGAGTTGTACAGCTTCGTCAACTCCGTGGCGAGTTTGATCGGTCCTGGCGCAACTCGATTCTTGACGGAACTGTGGCTGGGTGAGCTAGCGTGTATGGACTGCATTCCCGAGCCGCATAGCCGCAACTTGCGATCGGTCAGTCTGGCCGCATCAGTGAAACTCGCAAGCCGCATGATTGCTTCGCAGCTTTCAAGCCCTTGCTCGTGATTAAAACGGAGCCGAAGAAGGCGAGTGCGCACGCTCTCGACCAATACCAAAGTATCAACCGTTCTCTGCATCTCGATCCTGCCGCACGAATCTCTATACGCAGGCGGATTATCCGCAAATTTAATGAAGCCCACTGGAGCGCTTGATGGACAAGGCGAAAACAGTGATCGTAACCGGAGCGTCCGTGGGCATTGGCGCGGCAATCGTGCAGACATTCGCGGATCGCGGATACAACATTGTTGCCAATTCACTTAGCTCTCTGCATAACGAACTCAGTCCGGCCCCGAATCTTGCGCTCGTCAAGGGCGATATCGGTCAGAAGAGCACCGCCGAGAAGATTCGAGAAACAGCGATCTCCACTTTTGGTTCCATCGATCACCTCGTGAACAACGCAGGGATTTTCGAGTCAAAACCCTTCACCGAATACACGGGAGAAGATTTCAGGAGGTTCGCCTCAACCAATCTGGAAGGGTTCATCTTTATCACTCAACTTGCGGTTCAGCAGATGCTGACGCAAGACAGTGGCGGCAGCGTGACCACTGTTACCGCCGCGTTGGCCGATAATCCCATAGCCGGCGCTCCTGCGTCGATTCCGATGATCACGAAGGGCGGCCTGAATGCGGTCACCCTGAGTCTTGCCAACGAGTATGCGAAGAAAAAGATCCGTTTCAACGCCGTGGCTCCAGGCGTGGTCGCTACGCCCATGCACGAGAGCGACGACCAGGATCACCTGAGGACCTTGTCGCCGATGGGTACGATCTCTGAGGCGAAGGACGTTGCGGATGCGGTTCTTTATCTTGCCGAAGCTCGTTATGTGACTGGGGAGGTGCTGCACGTGGACGGCGGTGCGCACGTGGGCCGGTGGTAGGCGCGAAGGTTTCCCGGCCAACCAGTGCCGAGGTCCGCTTGGAGGAACTCGGCATCGAAGTTTCTGCGCCTCCAACTCCGTTCGGCAATTACGTTGAGGTTCTGCAGACGGGCAATCTGCTGTTCCTCACCGGAATGCTGCCGGTCGTCGATCACAAACCAAAGTACCAGGGCCGTCTCGGCAAGGAGCTCGATGCAGCGGCGGGCCGGGATGCAGCGCGGACAGCAGGATTGAGTGCGCTCGCAGCGATCAAAGCTCACCTGGGTTCACTCGACAAGGTAGTAAGGATCGTCCGGCTTGGAGTGTTCATGGCGACGCACGAAGATTTCTTCGATCAACCAAAGGTCGCCGACGGAGCGTCAGACTTGTTCGCAAGCGTATTCGGCGCAGAGGGAGTATCAGCTCGGCTCGTGATCGGTGTGGCCAGTCTTCCTCTGGGAGTGCCAATTGAACTCGAGGTCATCGTTGAAATTGCAGGCTAGCTCGCTGCAAAACAATTTCTCTCTCGCGGAACTTGTCAGCGAATGCTGAGTTTTTCCCAAGTAGTTCCGCGGCGACCAAGCCATCAACTCAAGCAAACAAGAAATAGGAGGAACTATGACAACTGCAGTCGCAGTAGCAACCATGAAAGCCGCGCAGGTATCCCGAGCTGGAGCTGGTCTTGAGATCGTCGAGCGAGAGATCCCCGAGCCCGGTCCAGGTCAGGTCCGCATCAAAGCGCTGGCATGTGGCGTGTGCCACAGCGATGCGCTCACCGTCGAAGGCTCCTGGCCGGGAATTGCCTATCCTCGCGTTCCGGGGCATGAGGTGGCGGGCGTGGTAGATGCACTGGGCGCCGGAGTGACAGAATGGCGCAAAGGCCAGCGCGTCGGCGTCGGCTGGCACGGCGGCCACGACGGTACTTGCCGCGAGTGCCGGCGCGGAGATTTTCGAAACTGCCGCAACGAGAAGGTCGCCGGCATCAGCTATGACGGCGGTTATCAGCAGTATATGGTGGCCCCGGCTGAAGCGCTGGTTTCGATCCCGGACAGTCTCAGTGATGTGGACGCGGCGCCGCTGCTGTGCGCTGGACTTACCACCTACAACGCCCTGCGGCACGCAGGCGCACTGCCTGGCGACCTGGTTGCGGTGCAAGGGATCGGTGGGCTTGGCCACCTGGGAATTCAATTCGCCAACAAATTTGGCTACAAGGTGGCTGCCGTCGGGCGCGGTTCGCAAAATGAAACGTTGGCAAAGAAGCTGGGCGCAGATTTGTATATCGACAGCAAAGCGAAGAACGCAGCCGAGGAGCTACAAAAGCTGGGCGGCGCAAGAGTCATTCTGGCCACAGCGCCGAACTCCAAAGCCATGTCCGAACTGATCGGCGGTTTGGGCCCGAACGGCAAGCTTCTCGTGATCGGCGCAGACTTCGATCCTATCGAGGTGTCTCCCGTTCAGCTCATCGTAGGCAGCAAGACTATTCAGGGATGGGCCGCGGGAACGCCGGCAGATTCAGAAGACACGTTGCGCTTTGCCGAACTCAGCGGCGTACGCGCGATGATTGAAACCTATCCGCTTGAACAGGCGGCAGAAGCGTACGCCCACATGATGAGTGGCAAGGCCGAGTTTCGTGTGGTGCTGACCATGTGACTCCGGCCAGCTGCGTCTTCTGGGCACAGCAAACGACTAAGTGTGACTTGCTCTTTTCATGCCGTAACAGGCTGGCGGATGCCAAGCTGGGTCCTGGGATAGACCGCGTTCGATCGAATGTGAGCAAGAAGTGGTTGGCGCGATAGCGAACGCGCATGAATGCTGGGATTGCATGACGTCTCGAACGAGATAACGCCACTACTTAAGTATTAATCGATACGTTTGTCCAATAGACGCCATTTCGGCTGTGTGACTTAATTACATACATGCAGACCGTACGAAGCGTCGGATTATCAAGCAAATTCTAAAAAAAGACGAAACCTGGAAGATCGGCGCGCATCTCATTTGTCAAAGCTTGTAAGTAGAGCGTTTTCCTTTTTTTGACAAAGACGTCAGCTATATCAGAACGACGGCAGACAATTATTCGTTGCCGGGATTCCAGGGCCTCACTTCTCAAAAGACGAAATACAAAATTCTAGAGATGAACTCGGTGTGTGTGTTCCGAGTTCAGGTGAATCCTTTCTTCTGATCTAAAACTTCAAAAGCGGAGCCTTCCCCCATGTCCCAAACACAAGAGAGGTCAAGTTTCCGTCTCGATGTTCCGCTGCACCAGTTACTTACCAGTCCGGTAAGTGAGCGCATCGAGTTTCAACCCCGTGGAGTGCCGCAGCGATTGCCTGATCCCGTCTTTCCGCAGCGCCCCGAACTGCTTGGCTCTATTGACGAAGAGGCCAGCTGGACTCCTCCGGAGAAACGTCGTTGGACGGCGGGTCAGATCTATCACACCATGCAAGGATGGCTTTTCCCGTATATTCGATCGCGCGTAACCGCAGGCGATTTTCATCCACTGATTGCTTATCTGTTTACGGAATTCAAATGCAATCTCGACTGTCATTACTGCTGGGCCTTTGACAACAAAGTCAAAGGAATGACAGAGGATACGGCGAAGCGTTCCGTTGACTGGCTGCACGGGACGGGCTGCCGGGTCCTCGCGTACATGGGTGGTGAACCGCTTCTGCGTCCGGATCTTATCCATCGTATTACCTATTACGCGGCGAAAAAGAACTTCTGGATCTATCTGCCAACGAACGCGCGTCTGTTACGCACGGATGTGATTGACAAGCTTGCCGATGCGGGTATCTCGACATTCAACATTGCGGTCGATGCTGTTGATATCAAGGAAGGGTTACCGAAGGCGCTTGCCCCCATTCGCAAGCAATTCGATTACCTGGTCCGCAAGCAATATGGGTACGGCTATTCGGTTTTCTTTAACATCAATATCTGTCGCAACAATCTCGACGACGTTCGGGAGCTAACGGAAATTGCGCACGATAACGGCATTGCGACCGACTACCACATCAATGAATCGCCGCTCATCGAGCAGGACGAGCATTTTAAGCACGCCGCAAAAAATGTTACTTACATCACAAAGGATGACTGGCCGGCCATCGAAGAGACGATTCAATGGCTCACCGAAAAGCAGGACTCCGGCTACAAAATGGTGAATTCCAATACCCGCCTCTGGCAGATGGTCGATTTCATGAAGGGCAATCATTTCCCTTGGAACTGCCGCGCCGGACAGAATTCAATGATCATCCGCGTCGACGGCACGCTCGCGCCCTGCTTCCCCATGTACACCGCGAGTTATGACTGGGGCGTCGTAGGCAACCATAAGTTCGACACCCAGCAACTAGATCATCAGAAGGAAACCTGTCAGACGCATTGCTTTTCGACGTTGAACCATATCCTCGGCTGGTGTTACAACGACCAGCGAGTTATCAAGTACTTCTTCAAACAGCTTGCGCACGGATTCCAGGGAATGAAGGGACAGATGTAAGCCGCATCCCTAAATTCGTGCCGATCAACACAATTCATCCGTATTCCCCCGAGGAGAAATCTATGCCGACACTGAATCAAGAGGTCGTCCAGACGGATTTTGAGATGGAGATTCAAGCCCGGATCGATGCGGAACGGGCTCGGTTGCGGACAGAAGCAGGACTGGCCCGCATGCATGAATTCAAAAAGCCCGTAGAGCGGGGCTTCACGGCTGCGGAGCGTGATCGGGTAACGATCCTCTTCGGGGGCCTAACCTGGAAGCACGAAGAGATGATCAAAGCCGTGTTTCACGGCAGCGGGTATCACTGCGAAAACATACCGACTCCGATCGTGGCCGACTTCCAGGCCGGCAAGGAATATGGCAACAACGGCCAGTGCAATCCGACATACTTTACCGTCGGGAATCTGGTGCGCTATCTGCAAGGGCTTGAGAAGCAGGGCCTTTCGCGGCAGCAGATTATCGATAACTACGTTTTCTTCACTGCCGGTTCGTGCGGACCCTGCCGCTTCGGCATGTACGAAGCGGAGTATCGGTTCGCATTGCAGAATTCGGGGTTTGAGGGATTCCGTGTTTTGTTGTTCCAGCAAACCG
>Ga0187847_10001838_pt1 | contig 18167 bp, 10 predicted proteins | sample June2016WEW_4_10_FD_132458 | JGI IMG/M metagenome (GOLD analysis project Ga0187847, IMG submission 132458) | Peatland microbial communities from SPRUCE experiment site at the Marcell Experimental Forest, Minnesota, USA - June2016WEW_4_10 | ecosystem: Environmental > Terrestrial > Soil >...
GTTGTTCTCCGGTGTTCCAGTTCGCTGTGTTGGTTACATCTTTATACGGACTGAAAAAGATCTGCGCGGAAGCGGTTGCGCTGCACAGCGTAACCAGGACAACAGCTAAAATCGCAGCTGCGCGGGAGAGGAAACAAAACCGCATTCGCAGTTGCTTGCCAAAGACTGTCATACAGCTCTCCTAACATTGGGGTGAGGTTTTTTGTGAAGCAAGAGAAAGCGAGTGCTTTCTCTTGCGAGTGTCTGCTTGGAGATGGATCGCGTTTTCAGAAAAAATCAACAATTCAATGATTGAATTCATCAAAAATGGTCATTCAGTGGTAGGCAGAGAAGCTAGCGCATGAAGCTACCACCGGTGGCTACGACATCCGGAGGCAGAAGAACAACTACGGCATCGGCCTCTATTGAGCCGTGTAATACCGGACATAGTCCACCATCATCGGCTGAGGACTGGACAGGTTGGCAGTAGAACCACCGAGTGTGCCACCGACAGCAACATTCAAGAGCAGGAAGAGATTCGCGTTGAATGGCCAGGTATCCCCGGACGGAAGGCTGCTGGGTGTAACTGTGAAGAAGGGCGTTGCCGGGTTATCAACGAAGAACTGCATCTCATTGGCGGTCCAGATAATTCCGTAAGTGTGGAAGGCTGTGTCCGTCGCTTGTCCGCTGGGGAAGCTATAGGCGCCTCCGACTCCATCACCTCCGGTAAGAGCGGTATGAATGGTGGACTTGATTGCATTGGGACCCGGACCGCTGTCGACTTGGGTGGACCAGTCCTCCATGAAGTCAGCCTCGCCGCTGGTTGGCCACCCAACGGAACCGATGTTACTGCCCAAAGACCAAAATGCGGGCCAGAGGCCTTGGCTGGTTGTGTTAGGAACCTGGATGCTGGCTTCGATAATGCCGTACTGGAAGTCTTCCAAGTTTTCGGTATTCATGCGGCCAGAGATCCAGGTTCCATTCACATTGATTGGCTGGATGACGAGGTGTCCGTTGCCATCGACGTAGACAGGAGCAGTGGAAGCGCTGAAGGTGGTGGGGCACTGAGATGGATTGCCAGCGTATCCGGCAGGTCCGCAGTAAACTTCAACTTCGTTGTTACCCCAGCCGCTGTTATTCCCAAGGTCGAAATTCCAAGCGGTAGTATCGGGAGAACCCGCGGCGCCGTTGAATTCCTGGCACCATTGCGGGGTGTAGGTCGCGGGGCCGACAGTAATGGCGGAGACGGTGCTGCAATTACCTGTTCCGGTGACGGTGCCTGAAGCAAGCGAAAACCAGTTAATATTCCAACCGGCAGTGTCCTGATTAAAGGTCAACGTCTGCTGGCCGGCTGGAAGCGTTACGGTAGCTGTCACGTTGGTCCAAGTTTGCCAACCGCCGGTAGCAGGAACGGCAACCGGGCCGCTGAGGTTAGTTCCCGATGAGTTAGAGATATGGAAGGCATCGCTGACCGCACTGGGCGCGGCGACGCGGAAGGTGACCGTGTAAGTTCCAGCCGTGGCCACATTGACGGTGTATTTGAACCACTGCCCTGTAGCTGTCCAGCCGAGGTCGTCGCCGCCGCCTGTATCTGTAGTCGCTTCCAGATCGACGCCGTCTGAGCGGTAGCTGTTGGCTGAGCCATTGGTTGATGTAACGTTGTATGCAACGGCCTGGCCACCGGTGTCGTAATTCTCCGCCTGCACGGTGCCGGGAATGGCAGCGGCTGTGCCGTTGTACGGAGCTTCGCCGGTGGGCGTCGTCCCGCTCCCGCTACCGCGTGTCCAGGTGTAAGTAGTCGTTGGTCCGAATTGGGCTCTGGTCGACTGAACATAGGTGAAATAGTAGCTTAGAGTTTCCGCGGCGCCCGCAGTGATCCCAGGGATGGTGTAACTAAAGTTGCCGCCGGAGCTCGTCATCTGGACATTGAGCTGGGCTCCGCTGTTGAGAACATAACTTAGGATCGCGCTTTCGCAGGTGGGAGTTCCCGTAAACGAGACAACGAGCGACGTTGAATCGTCGGTAACGCCATACGTGTAGGATGTGCTTCCGCCCGAGCCCGAGCCGCTCGACGTTCCACCGCCGCCAGAAGAAGTAGAGGTAGAGGCAAATTGAATCGAGTAGATGTTCCAGCCGGCGTTGTCCTGGTTAAGGACCAACGTCTGCTTGCCTGCCGGCAGAGTTACGGTGGCCGTCACCGCCGTCCATGACTGCCAGGCACCGGTCGCCGGAACGTTAACCGCTCCGCTCAGGTTGGTTCCCGATGAGTTGGAAAGATGGAAGGCATCGGTCACAGTGCTGGGAGCGGCAACCTCAAAGGTAACTGTGTACGCGCCTGCCGTCGCCACGTTCACTGTGTAATTGAACCATTGTCCGCCAGTCGTCCAACCGACGTCATTACCGCCGCCGGTGGCTGAGGTTGTTTCCAAATCAACGCCGTCGGAGCGATAAGCGTTATCTGACCCATTGACTGAAGCGACACTATAGCCGATTCCTTGTCCACCGAGATCGTAGTTCTCAGCCAGCACCGTACCGGGGATGGCCGCTGCTGTTCCACCATAGGGTGACCCGGTTGTCCCTGTGGTGCTGCCGTTCGTGGTGCCGCTTCCCTCCGCCGAGACTGCGGATGAACCGTCTCCGTTAGCCGCTTGCACCGCGTAGTAGTAGATTGCCCCGGAAGCGAGCCCTGAATCGACAAACGATGCTGTCGTCAGGTCAGAAGCAATCATATTGCTCGACGAGGGTGTAAACCCGGCGGTTGTGCTGCGGAATAGGTTGTAGCTCAACGTGCAGCTCGAGCCTTCAGAACTGGCGCTCCAGGCTACGCTGATTGTGCTGGTAGAAGTTCCTGTAACGGAGGGCGTTCCTGGAGTGCTCGGAACTGCGGTACAAGCGCCGCTTGTTCCTCCCCATGAACCTACATCGCTGATGCTGTTTCCCGTATCGACCGTCGTGCCGGCATTATCGACCGTACTGTTGTTCGAGGCGATCGTGTTAGTGATCTGACCGCTTCCCGTCAAGAATACAGTTACCGCATCGGTAAAGTTTACGCCGACGGAAACCGGGGCGACGATGCCGCTGTTTGCGATAATATCCACTCCCTGATCAAAGTAGGAGTAAACGCCAAGCCCGTACGCCGTATGGTTCGTGACCCCAGGCGCAACATTATAGGAAGCGTAACCATCAACGCTGCCATTCATCCATGCAGCCTGGCTGGGAACGTCATAGGGCATTTCGCTTTGATAAAAAATTGTTTCCCCATTTTCGCCGTTCCATAGCACCTGCTGTGCTTCAAAGTGTTCGACGGCCAGACCCAATGCGGTGACGTTGTCGCCGTTCACAATCAACCCGTGCATGGCGACATTGCCAGTCCAAGTGGCGTCCGTTCCGTGATCCGCACGCCACGCCCAGATGTTGTCCAGGATGACGTTGTCGCTGTCGATTTCCATAGCGGTCGTTGCAGTACCTGCTGTTGCTCCACCGATACGGAAGTAGACATCACTGATAGAGGTCGGATTGCTTGCGTGGCTGACGCGCGGTGCGCCATTTACGCCTATTTGGAGAAGCACCGGAGAGTTAACGGGGCCCGCGTCGATGAGGAATCCGGCGAGCTGCACTCCGTCCACATCGGGCACCGTAAGTGCGGCCGTTCCCGTTTGCGGAACAAGATCCGCATATCCAATGCCAAGCACGACGGTATTGGCGTTGGTGACGTTGATGGACCCGCTGTACTGGTAGATGCCGGGGGTTAGAATGAGATTTTCACCCGAAGCCAGTGCGGCATTGATCGCAGCCAGCGTGCTCGATGGCGTAGCGATGTAGAAGTTGCTGATGGGCAAAGAGGTGCCAGCACCAAGACCACCATTAGTCCTGTCCGCACCCGTCGAGTTAGTCCTCAAGGACGGCGAGAAGACCCAATAGTTGCTGCTGCTGTCCATATAGAGGTAGGGCTTTTCACGCACCACCGGGGTCGTGGCCAGCACGGTATTCTGCACATTCTCCGCATCGTTACCGAATGGGTTGCTTTGCGCCGGGGCGCCGGCGACGCCGGAAAAGACGTAGTTCCATACGAACCCCGTAAAACTCCCAATCGAGCTGTTGCGGGTATACCATTGCTGCTGAGAGCAGGCATTGAGAACCCCAGTGATCACTGAATCACCGATGAATCCGCCACTTGACTCACCACAGTCTGTGTTCGCTAATTCCACTCCACCATTGATATCCATGCGCCGGAAGGCCGCCCCTTGCGAGACACCCCATTGCAACGTGCTCCCGTCGGCCGTCGGAACCACCATGGACATGTTCTCAAGGGAGCGCCAAAAATTTGTCGTTAGATTTCCATTGGAATCCATCTGGTTTGAGGTCAGATAACCTTGATTGATGTTGACAGCGCTGGGAGTCTCACCGAGTCCGGCAACCGACTCATAAAAGCCTACCTCGGCCTCAACGCCGGTGTAGGTGCCCGGCTCGAAAAGCACCGCGACACGACCGGTATCAAACTGCGCGTAACTGGCCAGCGCGGAGAGCGTCGAATTAATCGAAGGCACCGAATCGCTAGGAGTAAATACGTACACGTTGGAGCCAAAGATCGTGTTGTTCTGGGCGAAAGCCCACGATCCTCTAGCCAGCAGCGCAACAAACATCAGAACAATACACTGTCCGATCGCTATGGTGATTCTGGACGCGCGATTTTTCACTTCAAAGCCTCTTTCGACTCAAACCTTGAACCTGTTGTTTTCTACATCCATACCCTGCGAAATTTGGATCTAGAAAGTTAATCTGCGCGCAAGACGAATCATGCACGAAAAAGGAGAATGGCACAATGCCTCAACAATGAAGCATAATGTTCTAGTTAATTGCCCGGAGTTGGCTCGTGCCTCCGGTGCAGGCCGTAACTTGCAGCTGCGTGAAAATTCGATATACCTGGAACGTCGAAGTGCTTGTAAACCATTTCACCGGGCACCACGAAGACATTTCTGTCCGTGTGGGTCAGATCTCCAGGGAGCGGGACCACATGGCAGGTTCCCCTTGAAGCAGCATCCGGTTGCAGCCCGAGAACGCAGAAGGTCAGAGCTGACACCAGTCCGGTAGAAGTGAGCCGGAGAACACTCTCAACAACTCTCGTGACAAGTCGTTTCATGCTCGACCTCATTTGTATGCGCAGGTCAGTCGTTGCTGATTTAAATTCTGTGTAAGGCCCGTCATGATCGTTGCAGCTCTCGCGCTGTCCAGCTACGTAACAGAGGGATAAATTTACCCTGCGATTGGGGTAAATTGACGCTGGGTCAAACCACAGAAGGGAAAAAGGTGCAGATTCGGGATTTCTTGGCGAGCAAATTTCATATTCACCTAGACTATTTCTAGTCAAAGTAACGGGCTGATATCGTCAGTTGGAATTCGGGGTTCTGGTCAATAACCCTCCGTCGCAGTGGAAACATCAGCTGCCTGATACTCCCGACCAAAATCGGCACGAGTGCTCACTAAAGCATGCGGCTCTTATTTCGGATGATTGGCGGAGGAGCGTTGCGCGGGATAAAGGCGGAACACGCTTGGGGAAGGAAGCTGAAGAATCGAAAAACAGTGATGTAATCGTTTGTGGGTTCGGATGCGGCTCGGACTGACGAGATTACGACGCCGCGAGGTCAAAAGTAATCCATCTCAATCATGATTTTATAACGGCAGACACGACTGGATTCAAAGCAGCGATCTCCTTCGTGTCCAATAGAAGAAAACCGTAACTCATTGATTTTAAAGAGAAATGATGGCTAAGAAAGCGCACAAAAACACTCCCAAATACCCTTCAGCACCCTAATCGAACCCTAAATTTGCGAAGAAAGAAGAGGGCCGAACGGACGTAGCTTGAGGCTCTATGAATCCTGGCACGTCAGGAGTGTCCCCTGTCAAGCGGGCCGGCACCATCGACGAGGGTTGGCAGGACCGGGACGGCTGAGAGTTACATCGTCATGAGTAAGTTCGCTGATTATCTTCGCCTTTATCGGCTGGATGACAGCTTTAAATGCCAGAGATTCGAGATCCCGGCTCCATGCAGTCGGTCTGTTGCGGCAATACGGCCGATTTGGTTGAGCCGTTATACGACCTGATGGCCGAGCGGGTGTGCATCTCGCATCTAGTGGCCACCGACGACACGGCCTTTCCGATGCAGGCAAAGGTCAAAGTTGCTAATGCATGCATCGTGGGTCTACATCGGAGACGACAGCATCCCTACAACTTCTTCGACTTTACGCTTGATCGCGGACGCGACGCCCGATGCGCTTCCTTGCGATTACGGCGGCGTGATGTTGGCCGACGGCTATGCCGGTTACGACGGGGTGGTCGCCGGCAACCAGATTACAAGCGCAGGGTGTTGGGGTCGTCTGAAAGAAAGTTCTTCGATACGGAGAAGGCTGCGCCGGAGATCGCGCGAAGCAGTCGAACGCGTGCGCGCGCTTTATGCCGTCGAGGCGAAAATGTCGCAGCGAAAATAGTCTGGCGAGACGTCGCGATCAGTCGGCACCGCTGGTCGCCGAGTTCTGTCTGCGGCCACTTGCTTGAAGGAGTAACCGCTGCCCAAGCATCCCATGGCCGAGGCTATCAACTACGCTCTTGCTCAGTGGAGCGAACTAACCGCGTTCCTCGCCGATTGCGGCGCTTCCATCGGTAGAGTCGAGAACGGACGCAGTGGCGTTAGCTTTCCGGTGGCTGCTTGGCGAAGCTTTTGCTACGCCGCCTCATTCCGACTTGGCATGATCCTGTTTCCTGTTCCCGCTTGTCAAACCGGACGTGCAGGTTTTCCGCATCCGGCTTTCTCTTATCCTCAGACCTTCGCTCTCGGCAGGTCGGCCTGGCGCAGTGAAATGTCGTATAACCGAGATTTTGATACAGATACTCGTCCGGAAACCGACGATATCCGGTGCCTCGGCCTCCTTTCCGCTTCACCAACCATCGTCGGACTCGCCGCTCCGTGTAACTGCGGATGAAGCCATAAACCTTCATGACCGGCCCCTAGTCGAAGTATCCGCACCAGCCGCGCAACTGCCGGTTGATGTCGGAAACCACAACCGCGAGGTTGTCCTCGTATCGTTGCGAGGACGTCTGTTCATGAATTCTTGTAAGCAGGCTCTTGATCGCTTTTCTGGAGGGACGAGTCGCTAACCAACTAATCGCAGGTGCGCAAAAAAGCGATCTACTAAACTGGCTCCCGGACCAATAGAAACAGCTTAAGGCGATACCCACGACTTCTTCGCACCTGTACTTCACATACTTTCATTTAATGGGATGGTCCGCCGCCTTTATTTCACAGCCAGTGAAGTATAAGGGGTGAACGGAGGAGATATCCCATTAAATGAATGCTCCATATAGCGCCACCATGCTTCAAGTTTATTCAAGAACGACGCGGATCGCGGGCTTGTGCAGAGGCTCCCTATTAGATGAGGCCCTGCTAATACGCGGTACCAGAGTGGAGCAACTTCGGTTGGCAGCGTGGCGCGGTCAGCGTCTCTGAGAGCATTCATGATTCCGCAGTCAGTTGATCAAGCTGCAACGTTTTGCGCTGGGTACCTCATGGGTCATAGGGACGTCGCATATTCCTCCAAACTGACGCCGGGCAGGACCAGGCCTGATCTCCCGTCCTATTACTGGAATTGTGCTTTCAGGAATGTCAGTGCGTTTTTGGGACACCGATCGGAAATAGTATGACTTTCTATTCGCTATATCAGCATTGCTCCGATGGAATGAACACAATACATCTGTAGCTGCGAATTTAGCCACTATCCAACGGATTTCAAGAGTAGATGGGGACGGATCTTCGGTTTATCTATTCAGAGTGGCCGCAAGAAGAAGGGCTATTCCGTCGAGGAAGCAGCCCGCCTGGCCGGGATGGAACCGTCCGCATGGCTGGCCGTTGAGGCCGGTCGTGTTCCAGAGACGGCGGTGCAGTTGCGTTCGATGGCCGGCGCCCTCCTGTTCAGCAAAACGCAGCTGGGAACGTTAGTCTGCCTCTGCCAGAGCGCCTGGAAGGTCTAAACGCCTCTTGCCAGTGCCCCGGATTGCCGAGGCACTGGCGGCGTGTACTCAAACCCGTATAAGCTCATCTCCAGAGGAAGGAGGTGAGACCGATCAAGAAGAAGGAAGGAACAGGAATAAAACGAGTGAACATCAACCTTGAAGTCAGCTTGCACAATGCCTTCAAGGCCGCAAGCGCGGCCCAAGGCGTGGATATGACGACCGTGCTTCAGCAATTCATCGAAAGCTATGTGGCCAAGTATGGATCTGTCACTCCGAAGCAGAAGAGCAGGCGCGCATGAAGCGCGCCGCCCTTTACCTGCGGGTGAGCACTGTCGATCAGCATCCTGAGACGCAACTGCTCGACCTGCGCCAGATGGCCGCTCAGCGCGGCTACCAGATCATCCACGAGTACACAGACCGAATCAGCGGTACGAAGGTCAGGCGACCGGGGCTCGATCAGATGATGGCCGACGCCCGGCATGGCCGCTTCGACGTTGTTCTGGTCTGGGCGTGCGATCGCATCGCACGTTCGACTCGTCACTTCCTCGCAGTGCTCGACGAACTCCGCCGTCTCAACATCGAATACATCAGCTTCAGGGAAAACATCGATACCGGTGGACCGCTGGGCCGCGCCATCGTCATCATCATCGGCGCCATCGCCGAACTCGAGCGCAGCCTGATTATCGAACGGGTGCGCGCCGGCATGCGGCGGGCCCGCCTCGAAGGCCGGCACATCGGTCGCAATCCGCTTGAGCTGGATCATGCCGGAATCCAGCGCGATCGCTGCCAAGGCCAGAGCCTTCGCCAGATCGCCAAGAGCCATCGTGTCTCGACGGCGACCATCCAACGCGTGCTGCGCGAGCACGCCACAACCACACAGGAGCACGTTGCATGACCGAACACTCTGTTGTCCTGCTTGTCTGCCTCGCCGCCATTGCGGCGCTGGCTATCCTTATATATGTTGCTGGCCGTGTCTATGCCGCCTGTCGCACATACCTGGCCGGCTGCGGTCAGACTGCCGTCATCACCGCCGCCTACGAACTACGCCAGACTCTCGACCAGATCCTTGCCAACACGCTGCTGATCGACAAGTCGCTACACGGCTAGCGCCGCGTTCTCAACGACATCCACAAACGCATCTGCCCAGTGACAAAAGGGGTCGAAAAAGCTGCCTCCTAAACCCAACCTAATCAGTGGCCGGATCTGCCCGATCCGGCCACTGATTAGGTATGGATTCTGGCACGCCAGGCACCGCAGAACCGGCCAACGACAGCGAATGGCATCCAAGTTTTCCTACCAAAATTGATACCTCCATAGCACACATTCGGTCGAGCATTGGAACTGCAAAATCATAACAACTCTATCTGTACAGGAGAGCGGCAAACCAGCTTGTTTGCCGCATCTTTGTCATTTCTTGTGTCGCAAACTCCCAACACAGCTAACGCACCGATCGAATAGCCTGTGAGATGAGATCAATCATTGCATCTCGCCGGCCATGATGCGCGCCAATGAGAGCGCGTTAAGGGAGAGTTCGCATCTGCGTCCGTTTTTCCGTCGGAAAGCAGAACGCATGATTGGCCGTAAGAGCGGAAGCGGTTCTCCGCAGTGAAAATGAAAAACAGCTTCCGCATCCAGTATCGCTTTCGACAGACAACTCCGTGCCGTGGCGTTCCGCAATCCATTTGGCGAGAGCAAGGCCCAGGCCGGAGCCAGTTGTAGCAGCTACGGCCGCCGGCGCCACACGGTAGAAACGATCGAAGATTCGGTGTCTGTGTTCGGGAGCGATTCCAATGCCGGTATCGTGTACGGAAAGAACAATGTGTTCCCCGTCCACTGTGGCGTTCAACTTCACCGTCCCTCCAGGAGGCGTGTACTTGATCGCGTTCTCAAGCAGAATCGACAGCAAGCGTGAGATATCGTGCGAGTCGCCCAAGAGCAGCAGATCGTCGTCCGCTATCTGCACCTGAAAGTCGAGTAGCGCCTGGTTCATTACGTTTGTCCATGTCTTAGCAATCTGACTAAAAAGGAATTTGACCCGAATGGGAGTAAGGACGCTGGTGTCAGCGCATCCATCGGCCCGCGCCAAAGAAAGAAGATTTTCAACCAGTCTCGTCATCCGCACGGTCTCCTCATGCAGGCGACCGAGAATGGCGCGATACTCCTCGGAATCTCGGGGACGATAGAGGGCTACCTCAATCTCAGTACGCAATAGCGAGATTGGAGTCCGCAATTCATGCGATGCATTGCCTGTGAACGTGCGGACACTGCTGAATGCTTTGTCGATACGCCCGAGCATTTGATTCAAGGTTTGGGAGAGATCGGAAATTTCATCCTTTGCGGCGGACACTGGCAGCCGGATGTCAAGATTGCGATCGTTTATGCGGCGCGCTTCGGCCGCTAATGCGGCTACGGGACTAAGCGCCTTGCGGCTCATTAAGTGCCCGCCCACGGCGGCCAGCAGAATCACCAAAGGCGTCATGAGCAGCAGGTCGGCACGGAAGCTAGCCAGCAAAGCCATTGGCTTATTCATCGCGATGCCCGTTTGTACCGAATAACGCTTTTCCCGTGCGATGACCGCGCATTCAAGAATGCGCACGTAGCGAGTGCCTTGGTGAAACTCCGCAATCAGACCTGTTTTGGGAATTCGATCCGGCGCCGGCAGATCGGGGTTCTGCGCGATCATACGCTTCGAGCGGAAGATCCAATTGCCCTCGTCGTCTCGCACCTGGAGATATTTGCCATCGTCTTTGAAGTTATAGACTACGGCAAAGTCGCTATTCACTTGGTCAAGGCTTCGCGCGGGGTCTTCGTGACTCAGGAGTTCCTGCACATCGTCGGCGCGCTCTTGCAGTTCGTGAAATTCTGCTGCATCCATGCTGCGCTGCAACATCCACAAACTCGCTAAACTTAGCAATATCGCGGCCGAAGCGAACATCGCAAAGTACCAGAGCGTTAGTCGAATCCGGATGGGCAGAGAACTCATCGCGATTCCTTTTCCTCAGCTGTGTCGCATTTGAAGATATAGCCCGAGCCGCGTACGGTTTCGATAAGCTTCGTACGGTAAGGCCAGTCGATTTTGGTGCGCAAAGCGTTTATCAGTACATCGAGAGCATTTGGTCCGACCTTATGATCTTTACCCCAGATGAACTCCGTCAGCGCCCGTCTAGTCACACATTGGCCGGCATCGCGCACGAGGCACGTGAGCAACAGAAACTCGATGCGCGTGAGATCGATGCTCTCATTGCTACGGGTGACCGAGTGCCGCGTTGTACTGAGTACGAGATCGCCGACCCTTATCGCGCTGTCCCCTTCCTCGCGGTGAAGTCGTGTGATGGATTGCAAACGCGCAACGAGTTCGGGGAAAGAAAAGGGTTTGGTCAGGTAGTCGTCTGCGCCCACATCGAAACCGCGAATGATGTCATCCTCCGTGTCGCGGGCGGTCAACATCAGCACCGGCGTCATTCGCGCCCTCTTCCGCAAGGCTTGCATCAGCGCGTACCCATTCAGCTTCGGCAACCCGATATCCAGCACAATGGCGTCGAGTTCGTGCACAGTTGCAATCTCCAGCCCTGCTTCGCCATCGGTGGCTGTCATCACGGTAAACCCGTGCTCATAGAGCCCCTTGCGCAGCAACTCCAGCATACGAGGCTCGTCTTCGACAATAAGGGTTCGCATTTTCCGCCGTATTCCCTAGCCTAATCGCGAAGTGCATGGAAAGCTTGCTGCGCCTCCGGCTAATTCATCACAGATTCATAATTACGCAAAAATGCGCACTCCAACCTTAGGAAAGATTCACCGAATTGTTAACGGAGCTTTAATAAGGCCGCCTACAGTCCTGCATAGAGCCAGCCAAGGGTAATAGCTCAGATTGCGAAGCAGTTCCCTCGACTGCGCAAGGAGACCAACATGAGACGTTTGTCATATTTGTTTATTCTGTGGTTGTTGCTTATCGCGCATGGTGGGCTAAGCCAGTCAACCAAAGGTACTCTTGTTGGACGTGTAACCGACAAGTCCGGCGCCATCATCCAGAATGCTGCTGTACTGCTCACGCCATTGAGTTTGTCGACTAGCTCTGACTCGCTGGGTGAATACATTCTCACGGCCGTTCCCTCCGGCAGCTATAGCTTGAAGGTAACCAGCGTGGGTTTCTCATCATCGACGAAAAGCATTGCGGTGGCGGCAGGGCAGACCCTTCGCGTGGATGTGAGCTTGGCCGTAGCTTCCAACAGCGAACAGGTCGTGGTTTCCGCGGAGAGCGGACAGAGCGAATTGCAGGCGATCAATCAAGTTATTGAGTCCCCCAACATTCTCCAGGTGATGCCCGCAACTCAAATTCTTTCGCTTCCCAACGCAAATATGGCGGACGCAATTGGGCGCATGCCCAGCGTGACTCTGCAGCGCGATGAAGGCGAGGGAGTTTATATTCAGGTGCGCGGACTGGATCCGCGCTTAACTAACCTCACCATCGATGGTGTAACGATTCCGTCTCCCGAGGCTGCCGTCCGCCAGATCAATCTGGCGGCCATCCCCTCCGATATGATTCAATCGATCGAGCTCAATAAGACGTTATCGGCTAATCAGGATGCGGATGGAATCGGCGGATCGGTAAATCTTGTTACTAAAATGGCCGGTGAGTCACCAACTTTCACTCTTGGCACAGACTTGGGCTACACCCCGATAGAAAATGGTCGCTACGTGGGCAAGGTGGACACTACGCTCGGCAAGCGTTTTGGCGCAACCAAGCGGTGGGGCATGATTTTCGGCGCCGGATACGACTACAATGGACGCGGCATCAACGATATCGAACCAGACCCCCAGCCTAATCCTGATGGCACGACCACCCCCTACTACGACAAAATCACTTTGCGTGAGTACCGTTACCAGCGCCTCCGCTGGGGCGGAACAGCGGGAGCGGATTACAAACTCAACGACCACTCCAGCCTGTTTGCGCACTTTCTTTTGTCAGATTTCAAGGACTGGGGAGACAAGTGGTATTACGAACTCAAGAGCAATGATAAGCAAAGCGAAACCTTCTACGAGTCGACCCGCCGTCCGGATTTTGCTATCGGCAGTCTTTCGGTGGGAGGGAACCACATCTTTAATAATAAGTGGGTTACATGGGGATCGTCCGTCTCGCGCTCTCGCGAGCTGAACTCAGGCGGCAATCCGGAGATCGACTGGAGCCCGACCTCACTTGCTCAGAGCAATAGCAATCCCCAGGCTCTTCCCGAATGCACCTATGCGGGCACTCCCCAGAGTACTTACCGCCCCCAGTGGTCGCCGGCTTGCATGACGGCTTCATCTCCCGTCTATGACCTTGATAACTATGGGATGACTGACTTTATAACCACCTCCGGCCAGACGGTTCAGCTGAATTTGCAAGAGTGGGGCGCCATAGGGTTGAATTACCACGCCGGTAAACACTCCGCCACCTTGGAGTTTGGCGGCGAGTATCGCAATGCCCATAAATACCAGTACGCTTATACTCCGAACTACTACACTGCTTTGGATCCCAGCGGCAATCCGACCATTCTTGCCTCACAGTTCCAGAGCGGCTTTTCAGACCCGAATTACTACGACGGCAGTTATCACAACGGGCCCTTCACGGATTACTACAAGGAGGCAGCGTTCTTCAATGCCAACCCTGGTTTGTTCGCACTAGATACGGACATCACTCACGAGAGTTCTGACCCCAACAACTTCAACCTGTTGGAGCGTGTCGGCGCAGGTTACATCATGAACACCATCAACTGGGATCGCTTCCGTTTGCAGACTGGGCTTCGCATCGAGGGAACGACGGAGAATACGCTGGGCTATATCATCACAACCGCTGGCGTCGACTCCAACGGCAATCCAATTGTTAACGGTAACGGCAACCCCGTTTGGGTTGCAACGACTCCCTCGAAGACCACCCAAGGCTACTGGGATGCGCTTCCCAGCATTCAGGGGCGCTGGGCGGCGACGCCGTTAATGGCTATACGCGCAGTGTACGCGCGCGGCATCTCGCGACCCAACCAATACGATCTGGTTCCTTATCTCTTGGATAACGGAGCAGGCTCCGTCCCCCGCTATTCGATGGGCAATCCCAAGGAGCTGCCCACTCACGCCAACAACTATGACCTGCTGGTTGAGCAACAGTTGAAGCCCTTCGGTTTGATTCAGGTTGGATACTTCTACAAGCAGATGACCAACCCCATCGTTACCGCCTACACTCCGTACGGCACTGCGGCCCAGGGCACCTCTGGCGATGGCTACCCCGATATCGCGTCGCAGAACATCAACGCCGGGGGCGCCAACGTATCCGGTCTTGAGTTCGCCTGGGAACAGCGCTTCACATCTCTTCCACGCTTCCTTGGCGGTTTGGCGGCCCGCGCGAATTATGCTTACACCGAGTCGCACACTAACAATATTCCAGACCGCACTGACGCTCCGCCCCTGATTGGCCAAGCCAAACACGCCTTTAACCTGGAGCCCTATTACGAGCGGGGGCGCTATGCGGTTAACCTAGCCATCAGCTACAACGGCGCGAATGACCAAGCCTACCAGTATTTCAACAACTATCCCGATCCTACAGCGGACACTCCTGGCGGCACCAAGGGACCACTTGCCGATAACTACTTCTATCCGCACATGCAAGTGGACGCTCAAGCAAGCGCCCACCTATATCGAGGCCTGAAACTGGTGGTAGATGGATTGAACATGAACAATGAGGTCTTCGGATTTTACAACGGCAGCGAGCAGTACATGACACAGCGCGAGTACTACAAGCCCACCTACAGCGCCAGCCTACGCTGGACCTCGGGCTCGGAAAAGTAACTCAACCCGCGGGCGCAAGGGCAACTCCTTGCGCCCGTTCACTTTGCAATCGTGATTCTGGATACAAAATGCAAACTCTCTTCACGCTGTGCCTTCTTGCAAGCTGCGCGATCTTAAACGCCCAATCCTCAACACCTCTTTCACTCAGCCGGACCATACCACTTACCGGAATTACCGGTAAGTTCGACCACCTTGCTATCGACACGGCAGACAATCGTCTATTCATTTCTGCTACCGGCAATCATTCAGTGGAAGTGATCGACCTGAAGACGGACAAGGTGCGGCAAAGCCTTACAGACCTGGGCAAGCCGCATGGTCTTGTGTGGGTTGCTGCAACCGGCAGCCTTTATGTCGCGGATGGTTCACTCGCCGAACTCAGGGTGTATAGGGGAACGCCGCTCGCTCTCGCCGGTAAGATCAAACTCTCCGACGATGCCGACGATATGGTCTATGACGAGGCCCAGCGTCTGCTCTTTGTTGGCCATGGAGGCAAGGATGCAGCCAATCCCGCCAACGTCGCGATTGTGAACACTGTGGACTTTAGCCTGGTTGCGAATCTTCCCGTGGCAACCCACCCGGAGGCGCTGGACATCGATCCGCAGAGCGGGCGTGTTTTTGCGAACATCGCCGACTCCAATGAAGTCGCGGTTATCGGCACCGCTACGAAGGAGATCGCAGCGCACTGGAAGTTGACCAAAGCCGCAGACAATGTGCCGATGGTTTTCGATAGCGAGCACCAGTTGCTCTACGTTGCCTGCCGGACACCGGGAATGCTCATCTTTCTCGACGCTACAACCGGCAAAGAGATCGCCAGCGTGCCGACGGCGGGCGGGGCTGACGATCTTTTCTATGACCCTGCACTGCGCCGCGTGTATGTAATCAGCGGCGCTGGTGAAGTCGATTCGTACCAGGTAGACGAAGCAAAAAATCTGCATCCGCTCGAAGTCCTGCACACCGCTCCTGGAGCGAAGACGGCCTTGTTTGTTCCGGCGCAGAATTTACTCTATGTCGGCGTACCGGGAGTGGGCGGGAAATCGGCGGAGATTCGCGTCTATTCAACGGGCCACATGCAAACGCCAACTACCGATCCGATGAAGAGTGACGTCGACGATCACAGCGAACTGAAGTTTGTCGTCATAGTCAGCCGCCATGGTGTGCGTTCACCCACAGGCAAGACTGACCAACTTAATCAATACTCGGTCGAGCCGTGGCCTAAGTGGAGCGTGCCGCCAGGCTATCTAACTGAGCATGGCGCTCATCTGATGACGCTCTTCGGCGCTTATGATCGCGAGCAACTGGCAGCGCAGGGATTGCTTGCACCGAGCGGATGCGCGGATGCCTCGCAAATCAGGATTGTGGCCGACTCCGATCAGCGCACACGCGAGACCGGCAAGGCTCTTGCCGAAGGTCTTGCGCCGGGCTGCATGCTGGAGGTCAGCGCGCTTCCGGAGGGAACGCACGATCCGCTCTTTCATTCATTGGGCGCCGGAGTCGGGCATCTGGATAACTCTCTGGCCGCAGCTGCGGTTTCGGGCCGTATTGGAGCCAACCCGCAAGGATTGACCGAGGTCTATCGCGCGCAACTCGAAGTACTTGAAGAAGTCTTGCGCGGGTGCAAGTCTGTTGCGAACTGCCCAGGTTCCGGCACGGCCGCGCCTAAGTCCATCTTCGATATCCCCTCTTCGGCCGCGTCGAAAAACTCCGGTCGCATGGCCGAATCACACAGCTCTCTCGACCTGGCTTCCACGATGACGGAGAACCTGTTGCTCGAATACACAGAGGGTATGGATGCCGCGAATGTGGGCTGGGGCCGCGTGGATCCTCACAAGCTACGCGAACTGCTGCAGCTTCACACTGCCCATGAAGACATTGCGGACCGCACCAGTTATATTGCCCGCGCGCGGTCCTCGAACCTTTTGTCTCACATTCTTCAGTCGTTGCAACAGGCAGTCTCCACGCAGCCCGTTGCGGGCGCAATCGGCAAACCCGGCGACCGACTCCTCATTCTCGTTGGCCACGACACAAACCTCGCCACCATTGCCGGTGCACTGAACCTCAACTGGCTCATCGATGGCCGCCGCGATGATACTCCGCCCGGTGGAGCATTGGTCTTCGAGTTATGGAAGACGTCTGGCAAAGAGGAGTATTCCGTGCGGACTTATTACATGGCGCAGACCCTCGAACAGATGCGCGATGCCGCGCCGCTAAGCCTGCAGAACCCTCCCGAACGTGTTCCAGTCTTTGTGCCCGGCTGCAGCAAGGACGATTTCTCCTGTGAGTTGGATGCGTTCCAGCAGACACTCCACGCAGCAACCAACTCGATGTTCGTAAAGTAACCTAACTTGTCCTTTCTTTGCGTTATTGTTCCCGAGTGGCAAGTTAGAGATTACATCGAGGCATCGAGGTTTCGGAAGTGCACGGATCAGAAAGTATGCGTGTCTTACTCCTCAGAGCCTGCGAAAGATTAACAAGAATCTATCAGAAATCAATGATATGTGGTGCCCTTGTCGGATAGCTACAGGTAAACGTTAGGTTCCTATCGAAACTGAGCCGCAGGCGTTAGCGGCAGATACGGCGATCTACCTATGTACTTTCAATGGCACTTTTCCGCCGATTACGGCTACTGCGAGCACGGACTGCGCTAGCCGAGGAAGGAGAACCTCTTCGACGAGCAGAGTTGAGTGCTACAAGACGTGCGCGAATGCCGTGTAAGGGTGGGTGAGCAGCTTGCGGGCATAGGTCGTAACTTTCTTCGCTGCCGCCGAAACCAGCCCGCAAACTGTTTCTCACCCGCTTGTCACATCTTGCTTCAGCCCTTTTTCTGATGAGTCCGCTGCTGTGTTCCCTTCCGAAAAGCCTTGGGCAAAGCGCGCCCGCGGGGGGCACCTTCTCGTCCGGGTTGCTTGGCGCCTACCCTTTCGGAAGAATTGTGGAATTCAAGAGAGCCGTCTTCTGATTCGGATGCGTCTTTCTTTTCTTCCTCTCCAGTGAAGCAGGCGAATGATAGTCAGCGAGAGAACCACGATCAAGCTCACCCACAGAAAGGCCACGCGCATGTCACCACCCTCTACTGCGGAAAGATAGCGATCGGCATCGTCCGGGTGCGTCCGGGAATGTTGCTGGCCAGCATCAATGTTACGCCAAATTCGCTTATCGCTCGCGCAAAAGTCAGAACCGTACCTGCCAGCACGCCGGGCGCTGCCTGCGCTAGCAGAACTCTGCGAAAGACCCCCGCTCCGAAGCCTCAACAGTTCTCGAAGCATCGAGAAGATTGGGATTGATCTGCTCAAAGGCGCGAGAGTGGTTCGGTACATGAGCGGAAAAGCTACGACGGTCGCCGCGATCACCGTTGCCAGCCATGAAAAAAC